>Ga0315274_10007355_pt1 | contig 15952 bp, 20 predicted proteins | sample YL17G02_20_MG_FD_203700 | JGI IMG/M metagenome (GOLD analysis project Ga0315274, IMG submission 203700) | Sediment microbial communities from Yellowstone Lake, YNP, Wyoming, USA - YL17G02_20 | ecosystem: Environmental > Aquatic > Freshwater > Lake > Sediment | place: USA: Wyoming | collected... | reverse complement strand
GGTAGCGCTCCAGGTTGTTTTTCACGATCTGGTACGCCCGATTGTCGAGGATGGCGAACACCACCGGCAGGTGGTAACGGGCAGCCGTCCACAGGGCCTGGATGGTATACAGTGCCGAGCCATCCCCGGAAATGGCGAGCAGTGGGCGGTCCGCATGGGCCAGCCGGTAGCCCAGCGCGCCGGGCAACCCCTGGCCGATGCCACCCCCGCGTGAGCCGTAGTAATCGCCGGCACGCTCGAAGGGGATGGTGCGCAAAAGATCGGCGCGCCCCGTGTTCACCTCTCCCACCACCACGACGTCCGGCGGTAGCGCATTCTTCAACTCAGCCGCGAAGCGCGCCGTCGTCATCGGGCGAGCATCCCACCCTGCGCGTACCCGCGCCTGGTACCGGCGCTGCTCCTCGGCCTTCAGGCGCGCCTGTTCGCTGCGACGGGCCGCGCTGGCGGCCAGGAACGGTGCCGCGGCCCTGGAACCAAGCGCAGCGTGCAGGTCCCGCAGCGCGGCCTTGGGATCGGCTGCCACCCCTACCGTGACCGGGAAGTTGCGCGCCAGCGCCTGGGGAGCGGCCTCGATCTGGACCACGGCCGCCTCTGCGGGCCAGGGGAGTCCAGGGGTATAAAAGACCTCCCGGAAAAAGTGCCCACCCACCAACAGCACCGCGTCGGGTTGGCCCAGGCACTGCCGGATCTGGGCGGTATTGTCCGCCAACTCCCCCCGAAAGTGGGCGTGCGTCATCGGGAAATTGACGGCCGAGGTCAGCAAGGTGTTCCACACTGGCGCTCCCAGCAGTTCAGCCACCGCCACCAACTCTTCCTGCGCGCGGGAGCGGAACACGCCGTCTCCGCACACGATCACGGGCTTGCGCGCCTCCAGCAAAAGACTGGCCGCTTCCTCGATGGCCGCCGGGTCGGGCTGGAGGTGCGTAAACAGGCGGGCCGGCGGGAGCAGGGGGGCAGCGCTCTCCTCCTCCATCACGTTCATTGGCAGCGCGACGAACACCGGGCCGCCGGGGGGCTCTTGCGCGACCTTGAAAGCGCGGTGCAATAGCAGCGGTAACTCGTCCGCCCGTTCGGCCCGCACGCTCCACCTGGTCAGCGGGGCGGCCATCGCCACCAGGTCGTGGCTCAGCAAAGGCTCTCGCAAGCGCAGCCGCCCGTCGGGCTCCCCCGCCGTCACGATGACGGGCGAGTGCCCTTCCAGGGCATTGAACAGCATCCCCAGTGCGTTGCCCAGGCCGGGCGCGACGTGGAGGTTCACCACGCCCACCCGGCCCGTCGCCAGGGCATACGCGTCGGCCATGCCGACGGCCACCCCCTCGTGCAGGACCAGCATGTACTCGATCTGGGGATAGCCGGCCAGGACGTCCATCAGGGGCGATTCCGTCGTGCCGGGGTTGCCAAAGATATAGCGCACCCCCTCGGACGCCAGGCTTTGCATAACCAGGTGTTTGCCTTGAGTCATAGGCGGTTCCTCCCGTCAGTGGATGCCCTCACCCTCCCGCAGTTACCATCAATGATAATTCCATACGCCAATTTGTAAAGTCCAATCGCCTGTGCTATAATCTCGCTACCCCTGGTTCCCCCTCATCTCGGGAGGTGAGGGGGTCTTGATTATGTTTAGGCGATAGCGGAGGAGATGAAGCATGCTCGACCTGGCATTGATTCGTGAACAGCCCGGCGAGGTCAAGGATGCGTTGCGGAGCGTCAACGCAGACCCGGCCATGGTAGACTCCATCCTGGCGCTGGACGTGCGGCGGCGCGAGATCCTCACCGAGGTCGAGACGCTGCGGGCCGAGCGCAACCGCGTCTCCAAGGACATCAGCCGCCTGCGGGAGCAGTCCGCCCGCGAGCCGCTCATCGCTCAGATGCGCCAGGTTGGGGACCGCATCGCGGCCCTCGAAGCGGAACTCCGCCAGGTCGAAGCGGACCTCGACGCGAGTATGCTGGCGGTGCCGAACGTACCCCATGAGAGCGTCCCGTATGGCCCCGACGAGACGCACAACGTCGTCGCCGGCCAGTGGGGGGAGCAACGGACGTTCGATTTCGAGCCGGTGCCCCATTGGGACCTGGGGCCGGAACTGGGCATTATAGATTTCGAGCGCGGCGTCAAACTCTCCGGCAGCCGTTTCTACGTCCTGCGCGGGGCGGGAGCGCGCTTGCAGCGCGCCCTCATCGCCTGGATGCTCGACGTGCACACCCGCGAACACGGCTATACCGAGATCTATCCCCCCTTCGTCGTCAAGGAGCAGTGCCTGTGGGGGGCGGGGCAACTCCCCAAGTTCGGCGAAAACATCTACCACGACGTCGAGGACGACCTATGGCTCGTCGGCACCGCCGAGATCCCGCTGACCAACCTGCACCGGGACGAGATTCTCGCCGCCGCCGACCTGCCCCTGCGCTACGTCGCCTACAGCGCCTGTTTCCGCCGCGAAAAGATGAGCGCCGGGCGGGACGTGCGCGGCATCAAGCGCGGCCACCAGTTCGACAAGGTCGAAATGTTCAAGTTCGTCACCCCCGAGAGCAGTTACGACGAACTGGAGGCCATGGTCCAGGACGCCCTGGACATCTGCCGCCGCCTGGAGTTGCCCCATCGCCTGGTCCAGATGTGCACCGCCGACCTGGCCTTTACCGCCGCCAAGAAATACGACGTCGAACTGTGGGCACCGGGCTGCCAGGAGTGGCTCGAGGTGAGCAGCCTGAGCAACTGCGAATCGTTCCAGGCCCGGCGGGCCAACGTGCGCTACCGGCCAGAAGCGGGGGCCAGGCCGCGCTTCGTCCACACCCTCAACGGCTCCGGCCTGGCCCTCCCGCGCCTGATGATCGCCGTCATCGAGAACTACCAGCAGGCCGACGGCAGCATCCGCGTGCCGGAGGTACTGCAGCCCTGGATGGGCGGCATCGAGGTCATCACCGGTTGAAGCCCATGCGGACGCCCCGCTTCAGCGGGGGGTCTTCTTGAGGCCGTGCGGACGCCCCGCTTGAGCGGGGGTCCTCCTGCGACCGTGCGGACGCCCCGCTTCAGCGGGGTCTTCCTGAGGCCGTGCGGACGCCCCGCTTCAGCGGGGGTTCTCCTGCGACCACATTGACAGCCACCCTATGGCGTGGTACAATCTAACTGCCAGACCGGAGGGATGGCCGAGTGGTTTAAGGCAACGGTCTTGAAAACCGTGGTGGCCGCAAGGTTACCGTGGGTTCGAATCCCACTCCCTCCGCCATACCAAGATGGCACGTGCACAAAAGGGGCTATTCCTTGGCCCCTTTTTGCGTCCACGCCCCTCGCTCACTCTGCAAGCACTCTAGCGCCGCGATGAGCACCTGTTGATCGCCTGCCTCTGTCGCCGCCTTTCTGTTCCTGGCGCCAACCCCCGCAGCTCAGCCGCTGAAATGTACGCCTCTGGACGGGAACCACGACGCCAGCCACAGCAGCCGGTGTGGCACCAACGTAGTGCGCCGCATCTGCGACCTGCGCGACGACGGCAACGTGGGCCTGGCCTTCTTCCTGGCCTTCGTCGCCGAGGTGCTGGTGGAGCACCTGGTGGCCAAGCCGTTGGAGGCGGCAGCGCCCTATACCCCCCGCTGGTGGCTGATCTACGTGTCGCTGGCGGTCGGGGCGATCCTGGGGTGGTTCTTCGAGGTCAACGTCTTCGCTATGCTGGCCATCCCGGCCATCGTGGGCCGCGTGGTCACGGCGCTGCTCATTGGCGGCGGCACCCAGGTGCTCCACAAGGTGGTGAACAGGGCGCGAGCGCCGGTGTACCCGGAAGTGGGGTTGTAGGGCTTCGATGATGGCGGGGGCAGCATTCTGGAGACTGCCCCTGCCTCCTTACCTGGCCCGCCGGACGCCGGTTAGCGAGTATACACCGTGAATTGTACGGCGCGCTGCCAGTCGCTATCAAGGGTAGCGACGTTGTTTACTCCCAATCGCTCAGCCACGGCGAGTATGTAAGCATCCTTTGGCAAGAGATTGCAGGCAGAGACAAAGTGGCGCATTCGCTCTTCCAAAGTATGGCCTGGCTGTTTAAGTGCCAGGTCCTCCGGGGTAACGACTGTGACAGGCAACGCCTGTACGGCTTGGTGAAAAGCGGTAATTGCGGGAAGACATTGCTGAATTACCTGTGGATTGTGCTTGTAGTACTGATGCCATGATGCACTTGCGAGTCTCTCGATGTAACCCTGGATAATCTTAAGTAGCACTCTTCCAAAACCAGGGTCGGTGCCAGGCATATCGTGTTTCCAGCCAGGCACTCCTGACTCACTCGTTGGAGGAAAGCTATCGCGTAAGCCTGATGTGGGTGTCGCGACCCAGATCGCAACACGAGCAACAACGACGCATCAACCACGAGGTAATCTGGCAATGGAACGCCTGAATTCGCTAGGTCTACAACAGGCATGACTTAGCCGTATGGTTCCTGAGCAATCCTATCCCACACATCGTCCTCTACAGGTATGTCCTGCAAGACGTGTGCTAGCCCAGCAATGGGATCACCGAGGATAGCGCGTAACTCCTTCGCTCTGCGGATGATCGAAGGTTGGCGCTCCCTGATCCGTTCCAGCCCTTGAGAGGAGATTCCTTCGTTTGGGCGGATACTACTTGATATGATGATGTTCTGGAGTACATCAAGGTAAACAGTGTCACGGTCTCCGACAGTGACAGAAGAACCAAAAAGGGCTGTCAGATTCCCACTGGATACCCCTCGGTCGCCGTTTTTCGACATGGGATCATTGTCTTCCCGTGCGACATCGAAGGGTATGCACTCGATATTATCCCAGTACATAGTAGGGGTAGTAATGCTGATCGTCATCCCACTCACCCCTTTCCACTTACTTGCAGTACTGATCCCAGATCTCTTTGATATTCGGAGGCACTGGAAGATTCAGTCCATTGTCCTTCTCGTATTCGGCAATTTGCCTGACTAGTAATGCGGCTACAGATTTGGCATGTTGGGGGCTCATTCTTATACTGCAGACTTCTTTTGCCTCAACCTGCGGCTGCTGCTCCGTTTCTACGAATACATGCGTCTGCAGCCTGAAGTGCAGAGTCACATCATAGAGAGTAGTTGCCACCTGAACCGTGTTGGCATAGAAATCACGCTCTTCGCAGCCCATCCTTGTCTCCTCTCTTCGAGTACCTTGGTGTACAACAGGCGACGACTTCCGAAACTTGCATAGACTCCATCAGTCGGTTGGGTAGACGTTGCCATCCCGCATATCTGTACTCAGTATAATGCAATTCTCACAGTCACGCAAATAGCGATCTCGTCGTCAGACTGGTGCCAATCCAAACCCTCGTCAGGCGCAACTTCCCTGTGTTCAAGGCTGCAAATGTGTTGCGCTCCCTCTTTTGGTCTACCGCAGCTGGCGGCCATTTCGCCTGCTTGACGAACTGCACCAGCCTACGCTCAGTGCGCTGCTCCGGCGGCCAGCAGGGGACGTTGAGGGCGGCGAAGAAATCCTCCTCCTCCGGCGTGGGAACCACGCTCACCGGTAAGTCAGTACTCTCCGCCAGCGAAGCGAACTTGGAGGCCACCATACCGGCCTAGTGCCGCGCCTGGGCTGGCGTGCACTGGCTCAGGTCCCACACGCGCCCGCCCGCTACCTTGCGGTCCAGCGGGCACGCACCGCCGAATCTCCGGTTGGTCACCAGGAGATGGCGGGATGCGCAACGTCGTGGCGGTCGGTCTTGGTACAGGCGGTAGAGCAACAGCCGCGCGGGTGGGTGGCCCATCTTTTGCCGCAAAATTCCGTATCCAGCCAACTGGTAGCAGTGGAACGGGTACGGCAGCCGGTTGCGCTTGCAGAAGTTGTCGGGGTTCGTGGCCTTGTGCTCGACGATGACGTCGCCGGTAGAGGTACACACCAGAAAGTCCAAGTGACCGAGCCACTTGTCGTCGCAGACACACAGCGCGGGATCGTCTGGGGGCAGCAGGTTATCCCCGTACCAGGCAGCCAGCGCACGGGCCGTGTCGTTCTGGTACACGTTGCCGTCGCGCATCAGGCTTAGCACGTAGTCGTCGTGCGGGTGGGTCTCCTGGGACTTGCGCAGGCGCAGGTAGGCTTTGCGGACGCAGTGGCCCAGGTCAGAGACGGCCAGGTAGTGGCTGTGCGCCTCTTGCCATACGCGGTCGTTGTCTTCTTGTTCGGTCTGCAAGTGCCAGAGAAAGGCGTCGTGAACGATTCCCATCGGTCTCTCCTCGTCGGTGGTTTCCCTGCTCAGGGGTGCGGGGGATTATAAGCGGGGTTGTGGAGCCCGTGTGAGATAAGGCGACGGGCGGGGCTTTGGTTAGTCCCGCCCGCCTGTCGCTGTGCGCAGGGGATACGATTCAGGAGAGGTTGGCGGTCAGCCAGTCAGTTCGTCCACGGCTGCGCCGCTTTGTTCGTTCGGGGGACAAAGGGGGGAAGTTCTATGGGAGAAAAGCAAAAAGCCCAGAGCGCGCACTGCTAATGCTCGACTCTGGGCCTTGGTGTGAAACAGGGAGTTGGCCTGGGGGAAAGGATGGCCGCCAACCCAGACAGCGATAAGCCGCTTGACGAAACTGGATTAGATTGGTAAACTGCATCTTGGTAGCAATCGAAGTGTACACAACTCCTATTGTCTACCGAGAGGCGGTTTGCGCAAGTCGCAGACCGCCTGTTCGTTTAGTCTAAACCCGAATAGAATACCAAGGCTTTTCAAGTCACCAAAGACTCTCACCCTGCGAGAGGAACCAAGTTGGCTTGGCGCACCAACGGCTACGAGCTAAGCAGCGCGGCGAGCCGGGCTTGCTATCGCTCCCTACCGCCTCAGTATCAGGCCCAACCAAACTTCAGGACTGCACCGATAGCGATCGGCTGCAGCGAGGTTGGGTAACTGGCTCAGGCGATCCATTTACCTGTAGAGCAGCAAGCGCGGGAATCGCCGATTGAGCCATGGTGAAGTATTCGGGGTCTATCTCGATACCGATACTCTCGTAGCCTAAGTACAACGCCGCAGCGATGGTCGACCCAGAGCCCATGAAAGGATCTAGTAAGATGCCCCTGCCTAGGGGCAGAGCCGCCCATACTATCTGGCGAACAAAGGCTTGTGGCTTCAGGGATGGATGGGAAGCTAGCTGACGCTCGGTACCCCTTGCCGGGCCGGACGTGACTAAATCACTGAAGGGCTTGTCGATCGCAGGCCTGCGGAGTGCTCCGGTTTCCCACTTTTCTAGGTTGTCCCTCACTCGCCCTTCACACGGCTTGCGAAAAATGAGCCAAGGTTCCCAGCAGGATCGTGGACTAACAGACACATTCGGATAGACAGTATGAGCACCCTTCGGTCTATCTCCACCTCGAAGAGTTTTCACAATGCGAGCGATCTGCCCCCTCATCTGAAAACCAGACGAAGTGAAGGCCGCAATGACGAGATGCGAGAGAGTATTCTGAGACGCCATTATCACGTGAGCACCTGGCACAAGTACTTCATATGCGAGCTTGGCAAGTTGGGAGTGAAATCGTGAGATTCGCTCGTGATCGATGGGGCGCAGCACCGTAAACCTCGGCATTGGACTGCGTTCAACGCCGCCGTAGTTGTGGGGTAGCCTCCATATTCCCCCATTCCCATTTCGCTTCTTCTGAAGTTGATCTGGAAGGTACTCGACTATGCCATAAGGCGGATCTGTAACAATAGCGTGAATCGATCTTGGCTCACGGCAGCCAAGCCATTCGAGTGCGTCGGTGTTGTAGGTCTGGTACATATTATGATCCAATCATCTCAAAGGCTTTTTCGCTTTGAAAAAGGGGCTCATCAAGGTGACAAGAATGGTATGGCGGGCTGCACGACGCGCTTTGTCGTTCGCGCCTTTCTCCACGGCTCTTGCGTAGTCTATTACTTCGTTTCCGGCTTCGACTCTCTCGTCGCTGAGTCTCTCGTCAACCTTGGCCGCGAAATCAAGAAGGCTTCTCCTAATTGGAGAGGTCTTTGAGATTGGTAGTTCGCTAGTCTTAAGCAGACTAGCGCTCGCGACAAATAGAGTATAGAAGTCGGTTTTGTTACCCCATCGAGTCTGCTTGACCTCAGGAAGGATTGATTGAATGGTTCCTAGAGTTTCCCTAAATAGTTTTTCTGTGCGACGTTGTGAAGGGAACTCCTCCTCGTAGTCCTCGTACTGTTTATAGTAGTCATCAATCACCGCAGAACTCCCGGCCTGAGGGCCATGCATAACACCGATGAGGAGCTCGCTGATGAATTCGACGTCTCCCATCCTTCTAATCGAGCTGGGCGTGACTATTCTGTTCTCTGTCCAGTATTCATCGTCAGCGAGGTCCAGAACGAGGCGAACGAAGGGGCCAGCATATGTTGCGTTGCGTAGTTCTTGCGGTTTTAGGGGTGTCAGGAATTTGTTCAAACGCCTGAACATGTCTCGGACTTCGTCGTCGCTATCCGTATTAAGGTATCTGACAACAAACCTATATCCGAAGAAAGCCTTCTTTTGATCATCTGACAAGTCTGCAAAGGCCATATCACGCCATGGAGAGGCAGAGTCCAGCTTGTCGAGTTTGAACTTGTTGTGCTGCTGCTCGTTAGGATCAACCTCTGACCCGATGAACTGAAGCACGGTACGTATGCGTTGTTGACCATCGACGATCGCGAAGGTAGTCTCGCCCTGAGGAGTGGTCTTTTGCTGAACGAATATCTCCGGAACAGGCAAATCGAGAAGAACAGACTCGATCAAATAGCACTTCTGCCGAGCAGCCCAAACAGGCTTGCGCTGGTAGGGGGGACTAATCGTAAGGGAACCCTCGCGATATCTATCGTGAAACCAGCTTATGGTTTGGATTGAGGAATCATAGTTCATCGTTTATGCTCCTGAACGCGTTTGAAGGATAGACCTGAGAGAGCGTAGACCCTCTTCATGATAGAGATGTGCGTGGTTCCAAGTACGGTACAGCCGTCCGGAAACTTCTCGATGTGTTAACTCGGCATGTTCACTGTATTGGGAAAGTCCCCGGAAGGCGTTGAACCACCTGGTAGATAGGTCCCTGATTGGCTGAAGCGCATCAGGGAAAGAGAGACCTTCAAACCTGATCTGATCAGGCTGGAACCAACCCCAGTATATATCCTTTCTACGCTGGTATATCCAGTCGCCGTCAATTCTACCGGCTTTGAGAAGCCTACGCGGGTAATTCCAGATGAGTAGTGTTGTCCAGATCTTATCGAACAAGTCCTCGTCTACTATCACGACGTCGATATCGGAAGTGTCAGAGAATTGACGCGGGAAGTTATCGGGATTGAGACTGAAACCTGTTCGAGCACTGCCAACAACCAAGATGTCACTCGGACTTAACCCTAGTTCCGATACAAGATGCCTCTTGAGGACATCAAGAGTCCGCGGAGTCTGCCGAAACACAAAGGGAAGACCTTGAAAGACATGCTCTTGTACTGTCTCGGAAAACGGCCGACTCAGCAGTAATTGTGCAAAGTCATCTGCAGTTGGGTATACAGTCATAGCCCTAGCAAATGTGCTGAAAAGACATTGTCCGTCCGGCTGAAGTGTGGTACGTTTGTCCTAGAATTTTGTGAAAGGCTGTCAGGTGGCTTGGCTACCTAAGAATGGGCAAGTCCGTGCACAATCTGCATTTATGGGAACTGTCATGTGCAGCGCTCGCTGGACACATCGCGCTCAAGAAAACACAGCCCCCCCATCCTTCGACTTCGCTCAGGACATCGCCTTGACGACGGGCGGGCCGCACAGCGAAATCTCCATACCAGGGCGGCCCCTCACCGCTGCCCCCATCGCCTCAGGCTGGACAAAGCCGCGAGGATGTTTTCATTCCAGCGTGCCTATAGTATAGTGCAAGTTTGCGCAAAAGTCAATACTTGCGGCACCCTTTTTGCAGATTAAACACAGCAAGCCGCCCCGACCTATATGGTCGGCGCGGCGGGGCCAGGTGCCCTGGCCGGTTGGCACGAAGGTTGCAGGGATGCAGGCCGGTCTCGTGCACGGAACACTCGAAACGTAGCATCCCACCCCTTCCGCCTATGATCAGACCTATCAGGTCTGAGGTTAGTTCCCCAACATCGCTCGCACGAACTGTCGCACCTCTTTCATCGCTGCAATGGCCTCGCGGGCATCCTCAACCGTTGCCACTTCACCAGGGTAGCGGATCGCCACGTCATATCCTTCCAGGCTGCCCAGCAAGTCGTGGATCATCTCAAACGTGCCTTCTTCGGCTACGCACAATTTCTTGAGGGCGATCAGGTCGTGGACCTTGGGGAAAGGCACCCCGCGCGAGATGAGGAAGGCTTTGAGGTACTTTTTTGGAGATCCAATCTTGCACCTCTTCCGGGCCGTTCATAAAGCACCTTGCCATTTCTGAGGATGTCACGGATAAACGGATCCACACGTGCCAGGGCCTGTTTCACTTCCGTTGGTGTGCGAACGACAATGTCCATCGGAAAGGGCCGCTCACGGAACAGGCAGGAGACGGCCCGCCGGCGCCTCGACGATCGTTCAGGCGTGTCCATCACGACGAGCAGGTCCACGTCGCTGTCGGGGGTCGGCTTCCCATAGGCGTAAGAACCGAACAGGATTACCTGCTCCGGTGCAAGTGCGTCCACGATCCGCTCGGTGACCTTACGGAGCAATTCATCAGTCACGGGCTGGAACCCGATCGGTGTGACAGTTGGGATAGAATCGCTCATGGCTCTTCTTCCTCCTCGCGCCAGCCACTTCGCAGGTGTTGCTACGACGCGTGGCGCTTTGCCGCCTGAGAGTGTAGCACAGGCTCGCAGTTTCCGCAACTGAGCGAACCGCACCCTGGCAAGCCGGACGTTGACTTTCGCACAAATCGCCGTACACTGTCTATGGCATCACCAAGAGGAGATGCCACCATTTGGGTTACCATAGAGATGCGGCATCGGTACAAACTCCAGAGATAGTGGAGGAGTAAAATGGTGAGCAACCTGGAGGCGTTAGCCATTCAGCCTAATGTGTACTATACCGTCGAGGAAACAGCGCAACTGCTCCGTGTGTCACCCCAGACCGTGCTGCGGCTCCTGCGCTCTGGGAAAGCACGGGGGGTGAAAATCGGCAAGGAGTGGCGCATCTTGGGTGGGGTGCTGCTCAACCTGACTACGCGCGAATACGAAACTGAGGCTTCACTGGTCACCGAGTGGTTAGGGGCGTCCAGGTCATCACTGCGCGAAGCATGGGACAACGAGCAATTTGTGATGGTCGAAGAGTAAGCCGACTCACTGAGCCAGGGTTTGTGATCGTGGACTTTCTCGGACCGCAGGAGATGTGGCGGTCAGGGGCAATCGCTCCGAGCCTTGCGGGGATGATGTACGCCTTGACGGTTCTCTTCAGCCTTGTCGTGCTGGCTGGTGCCGCTGCCATGGCGATCAACGCGATTGTCTCAAGGACCGAGACCGGGAAGACCAACGGCGTCCACGACTCGTGAGGCACGGGGAATAGGTGGGTACGGGAAGGACACCGGCGAGTTGTGTCACTTCCTTCTCTCTCGTGAGGGCGCGGGCTGTGCCTTGAGCGGGGCCGACCCTCAAGACGTGGACCCGCGCCCTCACCGTCAGACTACAAACCCTTGATAAGTGTGGCCACGATGAGCAGCGCAAACGCCACTGCCACCAGCCAGAAAGCAAGCCCAGACAGCACGGGTATGGTCACCAGGTGGGCTATGATCCCAACCACGCCAACGATCAGGGCAATCCACCAGGTGATTTGTTGGGGAGCACTCAGCTTCATCTGTTAAACTCCTTTCGCAAACTTGGTTCAGTCGCGTGACTCTCTTGGCCCCGTGCCCTATGGCCGGTTATAGAGAGTGCTCTGAATTCCTATCCTCCACAGCCAGAACCTAAGGATAGGACTCCCAACTAATCTACTCAGAGTGAATCATTCGCCCCAGGACTACGACTGGCCGCATAACGGCGCAGCGGCAAACCTGTGCGTCCACCGCGCCCCAACGAAACGCCTGCCGCACCCTGACGGTAGGTGGGCTCCGTGATGCTTCGATGTTTTCCGCCAGGGCGCTTGTAATGCCTCGGCCAACAATTACGGCTACGACAAAGCACAGGATCTTCTAATTTGTCTAGCGCTTCTATTATAGCAGAAACTACACCCAAGTCAATACCGAATTGGGTATTGACTTCCGTGCAAAATCAGTGTTCCCTACGCAGTCTGGGAGCCACGCTGGTCAGCCTGGGCCTGGCCTGCGGAGGCGTCGCCAGGCAGCAGGCCGGCTGAGCGCGAGTGCCGCCAGCACGTAGACGACTGCGCCCATCCAATACGGCGCGCCGATCATCACCCGGTCGTACACCGCCCCCGCCCACAGCGGGCCGAGGATACTCATCAGGCTGCCAAGTGCAGTAGTCACCCCCATGAGCACTCCCTGCTCGCGGGGTGACACGCGGTTTGCATTGAGCGCGGTCAGCGTGGGAAAGATGAAACCGCTCACCGCCCTGCTGAGCACGGTGATTGGGTAGATCAGCCACAGGACCGGCGCAAGGAACGTCGCCAGGACCCCGAGCGCCTGCCCCAACAGGCACACGACTGCGACGATCTTTTCACCATAACGCGGCACCAACCGCGGCACCAGCGCAGCCTGCACCACGGCTAGGGCGAGGCCCAACAGCACGAGTTGTAACCCGACTTGCCACGGCTGCGCGTCGAACTTTTGAATCAGAAACAGCGTCTCCGTGCTGTTGATGCCGTTGAAGGCAAAGTTGAACAGGCACAGCACGAGCAACAGCCAGCCCAGGCCGGGCTGGCGCGTCATCCTGCCGATGGACGCAAACGGGTTGAGGTCGTGGGCACGCATGGGTGCGATCTCGCGCCGTTCTCTGGGCAGCGATTCTGGCAACCAGAAAAAGCCCAGCAGCACGCTCAACAGCGACAGCGCAGCCGCGATAAACGCCGGCGCTTCCAGGCTGACCTGGCCGCACACAGCGCCCGCCGCCGGGCCAAGGATGAGGCCCAGGCCCCACGCCATTCCGACGAGGGTAAAGTTCTTGGCGCGCTCTGCGGGGCTGGAGACGTCGGCAATGTAGGCGCTGGCCGTGGACATGTTGCCGCCCGTGATGCCGTCAACCAATCGCGCAAGGAACAGCACCCACAGCGCGCTACCGAAGCCAAAGATCACGTAGCCGGCGGCCGAGCCGAACACGCTCACCAGCAACACCGGTCGCCGTCCGTAGCGGTCGCCGAGTTTGCCCAGCACGGGCGCGGCAAAAAACTGGGCGGCCGCGTAGATGACGGTGAGCATGGTGACCATGAGCGCGTCGCCGCTGTAACGGCGCACGATGTAGGGTGCGACCGGATACAGAATGCTGATGCCGACGACGTCCATCAGCATGATAAAAAAGATCAGGCCGAGCGCACGCTTCGCCGTTGTCTCTGCTTCAGCCGCCTTGGTAGGGGTGGATCCGCCCGTATGGACCATAGTGGTACCAAGCGGATTATACTGCCCATCCAGGCCAGCGCAAGCGCCTCTGCTACGCTACTATTGACTTTGCCCAAAATCGCAGTACACTATAAGCGATGCAGTTGTTCACGTTCAGATTGGCTCTCTTCTGCCCAGAGTCAGAGAAGAAGGAGGCAGACATGGCAGCCACCACATATGAATACAAGTTTGTAATGGTCGAACTCAAGACGAGCTTCTCCGGGTACAAGCCCAAAGAGGACTATCACAAGATCATTGAGCACCTGTCCAAGGAAGGCTGGCGTCTGGTGCAGATCTTTGCACCTACGACGGCGGGCTTTGGTGCACCCAGTTACTTTGAACTGATCTTTGAAAAACCCCGCGAGTAAGCCGAATTGCAGGAGGTCTTTCATGGCTCTACCCCCGCAGGAAAGCGGCAAGCGCACGCCAAAGCGGTCGTGCCTCTACTCCATCGTCCTCCCCGCGGTGTTCACCGTGCTGGGGCTTCTTTGTCTCGTCTCAGGCATCGCAGTGCGCGCTGATGAGGAGATGCCCTGGCTATTGTTTGTCGCCGGTGGGATCCTCATGATCGTCGTGAGTATCGCCCTCATGCTGCGCGTCGGCGTGGCTGTCCGCCTGATCAAGATCGCCGGCGGATTGCTGGGCGTCGTGGGCGCGCTCTACCTGCTGGGGTTTGTGATCGTGGACTTTCTCGGACCGCAGGAGATTTGGCGGTCAGAGGCAATCGCTCCGAGCCTTGCGGGGATGATGTACGCCTTGACGGTTCTCTTCGGCCTCGTCGTGCTGGCTGGCGCCGCTGCCATGGCGATCAATGCGATTGTCTCAAGGACCGCAGAAGAAGGAGGAAATGACGATGGCCAGCCTTACCGAGGAACTTGAATTGATTCCCAGTGGTGAGTTCCTGATGGGCTCGGATTCAGAGGGAGATCACTGCCCCGTGCACAAGGTTACCCTTGACGCCTTCTACATGGACAGGTACGAGGTGACCAACACCCAGTATCTGCGCTTCTGTGAGGCAACACAACACCGGCTGCCATTCTTCTGGGGTATGGCCGGGTTCCGCTGTGGGCCCGAGTACCCCAACCATCCAGTGGTTGGGGTGAACTGGCGTGACGCTGAGGCTTATGCCACCTGGTGCGGTAAGCGGCTGCCCACCGAAGCGGAGTGGGAATGCGCCGCCAGGGGCGGACTGGTAGGCATAAACTATCCCAATGGGGACACAATCGAGCCCGCCGATGGCAACCATACCAAGTCGGACAAGCGTGGCCCGGTCGCCGTCGGCAGCTACCCGCCGAACGGCTTCGGCCTGTACGACATGCAGGGAAACGTGGTCGAGTGGGTGTGGGACTGTTACGCTGCGGACTATTACTCCTCAAGTCCATCGGCGAACCCGCGAGGGCCGGAGTCTGGGCGGTTCCGGGTGATCCGCGGGGGTGGCTGGCACTCGGGACCGTATTGTAACCGGGTCTACTACCGGAATGCGCTTCCGCCGAACTGGCTTGATTTCAACGTAGGGTTCCGGTGCGTCAAAGATCTCGAATGACACACGTTTCGTAGCATCGCCCACACCTGCCACTCCAGTCCTGGCACCCTGCCCTCGCCTACCACCGTGAACCCGTGCTTTTCGTAGAAACGGACGTTCTCTGCCGTCCCCGTTTCAAGATAGCACGCCGTTCCATCGGCACTCGCCCTGGCCAGCACGGGCTGGATCAATCTCCCCCCCAGCCCCTGCCCCTGGCTCGGTGGGTCCACTCCCACCACCCACAGATACCAGTGTGATTCCGGGGCATGGCGCTGCTGAAGCCGCTCTGTATAAGTCGAGTAGGTGTCGAATTGGCGACAGGCCGCCAACCCCATCTTTACCGGTGCGCTGTACAGGCCGCTGCGCACCATGCGACCGGCGGTGAGCCTGGTCTGCCCCGGAGGCAGCCAGCACGCCACTCCCTCCAACGCTGGTGTGGTGTACACCTGGCCATAGAGGAGCGCATAGCGCACCACTTTCTCGAACAGCCACGACGCCCGCCTGGCACGCTGTTCCTCCTCTGGTAACACCAGCCTGTACAGCGGGTCGTCGTGGAATGCTCTTGCCAGCACCTTTGCAGCCCGGACTCGCTGCGAAGGATCAAGCCGGACAGGTTCGTGATCCTGCACCATCCCTCCTTAAATACGGTGGTTCTCGGTACGAACTGACTCGATTTTCGTCCCCCCGAAACAGGGCAGGGCAGGGCGGTTTCAAGCACTGCCTGCATTGTGCGCAGGTAGTGTACTGCGATTCTGGGCGGACGTCAATACCCAATTCGCCAGGCGGCCCTGCGAAATCTCTCACCGTGCAAGCCCCCCACGTAGTGGGGGGTATCGTGACGGCTTGCCCACGGCCCTGATGCGCTCACCCGTTGGTCATTTGTGCATGGAGAAAAATGATGTATAATGAAAGCATCGGGGAGGTGCCGGAGTGGTCGATCGGGGCCGCCTGCTAAGCGGTTGTGGGGTTAAAAAGCTCCACCCAGGGTTCGAATCCCTGCCTCCCCGCCTTTTGCCC
>Ga0315274_10007354_pt1 | contig 15953 bp, 13 predicted proteins | sample YL17G02_20_MG_FD_203700 | JGI IMG/M metagenome (GOLD analysis project Ga0315274, IMG submission 203700) | Sediment microbial communities from Yellowstone Lake, YNP, Wyoming, USA - YL17G02_20 | ecosystem: Environmental > Aquatic > Freshwater > Lake > Sediment | place: USA: Wyoming | collected... | reverse complement strand
CGCGTCCTCGCGTATCGCTGGTTGGACGTGAGCGAGATCCTCGGCGCAAAGCAAATGCGCGTCGACGCGGGCGGGCCGGCCGAGCTTCCGGACGGCGTATTCGCGATCATTGTCGAGGGTTATCGCGACCTCATCGCGCGCGGACGGGAAAGGGGCATCGAGATCGTGATGGAGAACCACTGGGGGCCTTCCGTCATCCCCGAGAACGTTGTCCGGATCATGGAGGGGATTGAAGGACTGGGACTCTTGTTCGACACGAACAACTGGGCGCCGGGCATGCACGAGCGGGGCTGGAAAATGTGCGCCAAGTACGCCCGCTCGACCCACGTCAAGACGTTCGGTTTCGACGAGAACGGGAACGACCCGTCCGTCGACCTCCGCAAAGCGATTCGGATCCTCGTCGAAGCCGGATACTCGGGCTGCTGGGGCGTCGAAAGTTGCCCTGAAGACGGCGATGAATACGGTGCGGCGCAAAAGACCATTGCGCTGATCAAACGCACTCTGAAGGAATTGGGGAAAGGTTAGTGTACTGAATCATAATTGCAGGATCTTAACGAAGCGGTGGCTGCGGGGCGTTTGAGAAGCTCAAGCATAGACCGTGGGTCATTTTCCCCCTTTGAAGGGGGCTAGGGGGATGTTTTTGGGCACTTGCCGGTAGCTCGTGTCGGCAATCCAACATCCCCCTAACCCCCTTCAAAGGGGGAAAATGGCATAGCCGCCACCTTTGCGATAAGTTATTGACAGGATGACTCAGTACACTAGAGCCCGAAAGAAAGGGAACTGAGGGATGAGTAGACGGAAATCCGAGAAGAGAACACGTGTGGGCATCATCGGGGTCGGGCAGATCGGGAAGCAACATCTCAACAACTACAAGAGCATCGCGAGCGTCGAGGTCGTCGCGATTGCGGACATCGATCAACAGGAGGCGGGGCGCGTCGGCGAACTGCACAAGATCCCCCAGATTTATTTCGACGCGATCGAGATGCTCGAGCGCGAGAACCTGGACGCCGTGGATGTCTGCCTGCACAACAATCTCCATATGCCTTACACCGTGGCGGCGCTCAAGTCCGGCAGGCACGTGTATTGCGAAAAACCCATGGCCGGAGCTTACCGCGACGCTGAAACGATGCTGCGCACGGCGCGCGAAGCAGGGAAGAACCTCTCGATCCAACTCTCGACCCTTTTCACCAAGGAGACCAAGGCCGCGCGCGCGCTGATAGACGAAGGCCGGCTCGGCAGGCTGTACCATGCGCGCTCGACGGGGTTTCGCCGCCGCGGGCGGGCCTATGTGGACGGCTACGGTACGGAGAAATTCGTGCAGAAGGACGTGGCGGCCGGAGGGGCGCTGTATGACATGGGGGTGTACCACATTGCGAACGTCCTATACCTCCTTGGCAATCCGGACGTCGTCAGCGTCACGGGCAAGACCTATCAGGAGACCGACATGGACGCCAAGCGCCGCGCGTTCAGCGGATACAGCGTCGAGGAGCTCGGCGTCGGGTTCGTCCGGCTGGCCGACGGCGTCACCCTCGACATCATCGAGTCGTGGGCCGTCCACATGAATCCCTTCGAAGGCTCGAGCATTTTCGGGAGCAGCGGCGGTGTGCGTCTTGAACCGTTCGGCTTCTACCACAACATGGGCGACCTCGAATTGGACTGCACCGCGGACCTCGATGCGTTCAACAAGCGCATGCACACGGTGTACGACGTGGGCGATGCATATGACAGTGCGCAGCAGCATTGGGCGGCCGCGCTTCAGGGCCGCGTCGAGTTGCTTCCCACGGCGGAGATCGCGCTGAACACGATGCTGATTTCGGAAGGCATCTACATCTCGAATCGGCTTGGCCGGGAAGTGACGGCGGACGAGGTAAGATCCCTCTCGCAATCCACGGCAGTCAAGATAGGAACCGGAGGCGCCGGTCAACGGGGCCAGCGAGGGTCCGCGCTTCGACGGGAGCGCGCCGTCCGGCTTTCACGGCGCTGAAGGTCCCTGTTTCCTGGCAAGGGCCACCTCTGGTAGAATGAGGCCATGGAAAGGGTAATTGTATTCTGCGCGCGGGACTGGCTGCACCCAAAGGCGGGGCCCGTCGAGCATTACATGTACGAGGTGTTCTCTCGCATTGCCCGCTGGGGACATTACGTCCTGTTCGTCTCGCACACCCACCAGATCGTACGCTTTCAGAGACGCTGCTCGGCGGAAATGGAGGTCGTCGACGGGATCCAGATCGCCCGATTGGGGCCGCGCGCGTTGTTCCGCATGATGAGTGGGATGCTGCTGGATCGGATCCACACCACGAGCAACACGGTCACGGCGTTTGATGCCGTGATTGAGTGCGTGACCCACCGCCCCATGATGCTGGCCAAGCACACGGATACGCCCGTGGTCCCGCTCGTATTCGATCTGTCCCGCAGACTCCGCGCCTCTGAAGATCCACCGGGACCGCTGATCGCCGCGAGCGAAACCGCCCGGCAAAAACTCGGGCGCGCCGGTTTCACTGAAGGGTTCGTCGTGCGCGCGCCTTACGGCGCGGATTGCAGTTCGCGGCCATCACCGGGGACAAGGGCGGCGGTTCCGACGCTTGCCGTTTTCGGAAGCGTTCCCCGGACCTTGAGGGCCGCGCTGGCGCGCTTGAACAAGGAAGGAGTCTGCATAGACGTCGACGTCATTGGCGCTGGTGAGCCGGGACGTTCGCGATCGAGAATGACCTATCGCGGCCCTTTGTCCGCTACTGAACGGGCGCGCATCTATCAGCGGGCATGGTTTGGTTTTTGCGTGGCGGGACAGGAGCACGAGGCGCTCGAGATGGGAGCGTGGGGTTTGCCCGTCATCTGTTCCGATACGGCCGGCGCCCACGAGCATGTCGACCATGATCGCACGGGTTTTGTGCTCCCGGATCGAGACGCCGCCCGGACGCTCGCCGAAGATCTGCTCGGACTGGTGCAAGACGAGGCGTTGCGGAGGCGCTTAGGGACCGAGGGACGCCTGCGGGCGGAAGGGCAATCATGGAACCGGACGGCGGGTCTCATTCTCGCAACCATTGAGAATCTTCCCAAGCCGCAGCAACCCTCCGCCTCTCGTTCGGATGCATGCCTGGTGCGCAAGTGAAAACGGCGGCGGACCGAAGTCTGCGCGGGCCCCTTTGCATACGATTCTTGAGGCGGATTCCATAAGGAGGTCATTCATGATTTTGAAAAGTGTTCTCGTCTGTGCCGGAGTTGTGCCGCTGTGCCTGTTTCTGACTCACGCGGCCCATGCAGCAGTTGTCACGATTTCCGAAGACCGGATGCTGGTCATCGATGGCCAGCGCACGTTTCCGTTTGGCCTCTATGAGAATCCACAAGAGGACAACGCGCTCAAACAGGTTGCTGACGCGGGTTTTGCGCTTGTTTGCGCCTCTCCCGAAACCACCGTCTTGGACCGCCTGCAACAGCATGGCCTTCATGCGTGGATCAACACGGGCGGGAGCATCGATCTCAGCGGCGACCGCGCACCCCGCGAAGAACAGTTGCGGACGATGGCGGCCAAGTATGCCGGGCATCCCGCGCTACTTGCATGGGAAGTACCCGACGAAGCCCTGTGGAACTGCTGGTGGGGTCCTCACGAGTGGCGCCTCTCGAATGAGCCGAAACTTCAACGGCAGAAGATCGACGCGCTCTCCGACACGGCGCTGGCGGACCAACTCCGCGCCCTGCGTGCGGAGGCGGATCGCCTCTTCAAGCGCGGCGAGACTCGCGCCGCCGAGCAAGCCGCCGATGCGATCTGGCAGAAGCTCGGGACCGAGCCTCCCACACGCGGACAGAACCTTTCCGAGTCGTACGAGAAATCGCTCAAGCTCTGCGAAGGCATGTGCGCCGGTTACGCCCATTTGAAGCAGCTCGACGCGAACCACCTTATCTGGATGAACCATGCGCCGCGCAACAGCCCCACCGATCTGAAACGGTTCGCCGCCGCGGCCGATATCGTCGGGTGCGACATCTATCCCGTGCCCGAGTATATCGGGGGGCATTCCGACCTGATGGATCGCTCTCTATCGGCGGTGGGCGCGTACACGACGATAATGCAGCAGTCCGCGCCCTCGAAGCCGGTGTGGATGGTGCTTCAAGGTTTCGGGTGGGCCGATCTCGATCCCAACGCCACCGAGGAGTCCCGCAAGAAGAATCCGCGTCCGACCTTCGAGGAGAGCCGCTTCATGGCGTACGACGCCATCGTCCATGGCGCGCGGGGCATTCTCTACTGGGGCACGGCCTGCATCGAGAAAGACTCGCCGCTGTGGAAGAACCTGTTGAAGCTCGTGCGTGAACTGGCGGATCTTCAGCCGGTCCTCTCCGCCCGCGACGCCCCCGTCCAGCCCGAGCTCAAACTCGAGCCGTTCGAAGGTTCAGGACAATACACGATCCGCGTGCTCGCCAAACAGCTCGATAACGGCCAAGTTTGGTATCTGATCGTGAACGAGTGCAACACTCCGCTCCGGTATTCCTTGTCGAACGTCTCCGCCGCGAACGGAACCGTCTACCACGATCCCGAAGACGAACGGACCGTCGAGGTGACTGACGGCAAGCTGGCGCTGAGCATCGCCGGCCACGGCATTCAGATCCTGCGGCCGAGGGCTTCTTCATGAACATGACGGCATTACCGAAACTGCTGTGGTATCAGTGGCTCGAGTGGCCGATCCGTTTCGTCAAGGAGACCCTCAATATCGATCTTGCGAGCGGCTGGCAGCCTACCATCGTCAAGATAATACTCATCATCCTCATAGTGCTCGTGTTGATGGAAGTGTTGCTGCGTGTGAAGGAGCTGATCCTCCGTTTGTTCCGCAAAGAGGATTGGCTCGAGGTGAACGACGTCGTCCTGCCGAACAAGGGCGACACCGGGTTTGCCGATTCGATTGAAGCCGCGCAGCATTTCGAGAAGACCATCGCGCAGCTCAAGAAAGCAAAGGAATATGATCGCCTTGCCGCCGTCTACGCCTCGCTAAACAAGCACAAGGACGCCGCAAAGTGGTTCGCCAAGGCCGGCGACCGCAAGCGGGCCGCCGGCGAATGGGCCCTGGCCGGGCGCACGCTCAAGGCAGCAAAGCTCCTCATGAAGGAGGGCGACTACGGGACCGCCGCGCGTTTCTTCGCCGAAAGTGGCGATCACCGACGCGCCGCGCTCGCGTACGAGAAGCTCGGACGCCTGCCCGAAGCGGCAGCGGAGTATGCCAAGGCGAGAAAAACAGCGCAGGCTGCCCGAATGTTCGCGGACTACTTCCGGCAAACACAGGAGCCAGCCGAAGCGCAACTGAAGGCCGCCGAGGCCTGTCTGAGACTGCTTCAGCAGGAGACTGAAGACGCTTCCCTGGCTCCTGAACTCAGGGGAGAACTGTTGGCCGCAGCGGCATCACGTCTCGAGCAAGCGAAACGCTACGACATGGCGGCGCATCTCTTCCAGGAAGCCGGTCAACTCGACCGCGCGGGTGAGGTGTACGTCTTGGCGGGAAAACTCGAGGAAGCCGCCAAGTGCATGCGCGATGCGGGAAAGCTGCGAGAAGCCAACCAGATCGCGGCGCGCTTCCACGAGGCGCACGGCCGGTGGAGCGAGGCGGGAATGGCTTACGCGAGCGCGGGCGACTATCGCAAGGCGGGAGACTGCTTCGCAAAGGTGAATGACGCGCAACGCTCCGCCGAGTGTTACGAAAAGGCCGGCGAATATTACGGGGCCGCGCTCGCCCGGTGCCATTTGAAGCAATACGAACAGGCGATCCTGCTGCTCCAGAGAATCCGAGAAGCGGACAAGATGTTCGACCCGTCGCGGGCCCTGCTGGGCCGCTGCTTCTACGAGATGCACGACTACGAGCACTGTGCGGCGAGCCTCGACAACCATCTGACGGGCAAGCGCGTCGAGACGACCAACATCGACTACTTCTACATGCTCGCGCTGGCCTACGAGCAACTCGGCAAACTCGAGGAATCCCAGCGCATTCTCTATAAGATCCAAAGCGTTAACGTTTCGTTCAAGGACGTTGCACAACGGCTCTCCAACATTTCCTCGCGCATCTCCATGGGCGCGATGGCCGAGCCCGCCGTGGCTGCCGCGCCGCGACCCGCCAACGATCCTGAACGGACGCAGGTCATGGAGATGGTGGAAGGACTTCTTGGCGGACGTTATCGTCTCGAACAGGAGCTGGGCCGCGGCGGGATGGGTGTCGTATATCTTGCGCGGGACACTCAGCTCGACCGGCCCGTCGCACTCAAGTTCCTGGGCACACTGATGGACAACTCCGAGGAATACCGGCAGCGGTTCATGCGCGAGGCGAAAGTGGCCGCAAGGGTGAATCACCCGAACATCATCAGCATTTACGATATCAGCGCGACCCTGGGCCGCGCCCACATCGTGATGGAATACGTGCAAGGCCCGAGTCTCGCCCGGTACATCCGCGAGAAAGGAAAACTCGGGCCGCGCGAAGCGATCAACATGTTCCTCCAGGCGTGTTCCGCGTTAGACGCCGTTCACAAAGTGGGCATCGTTCACCGTGACATCAAACCTGACAACATTCTCATCGCCAAGGGCGGTCTTGTGAAACTCACGGACTTCGGACTGGCTAAGGCCGAGACCTCCCGCATCACCGCGGCAAACGTCATCATGGGCACGCCGGCATACATGTCTCCGGAACAGTCTCGCGGCGTCGACGTGGACGCCCGTTCCGACATTTACTCGATGGGCCTCGTCCTGCACGAGATGCTGACGGGAAAACCCGTTTTCATCGGAGCGGATATCATCGTGCGCCAGCAGCACGAGACTCCCGCCGCGCCCGGCGCCATCGTCGAAGGCATCCCCGAGATGCTGGACGAGGTTGTCATGAAGTGCATTGCCAAGAACGCCAGCGATCGGTTCCAGACCGTATCCGAACTCGCCGAGACGCTCAGGGAAGTCCCCGTCTCGTGACAGCGCGACCCGCTCGGTCGCGAAACGTCACAAGCGTTGCCCCGCTTCCCGCTGATGAAGGTGAAACGCACTCCCGTCCCACTCGACGTACGCTCGGTGATACATCCAGTCGCCGCAGTTGATGTACAGGCCGGGGCCGGTGGGTGTTTCATATTCCTCATAGGTGGGCGCGTGCGCATGGCCGCAGATGATCACGTCCCCCTCGCCTCGCCGCAAAGCCTCTTGCGCGAATGCACGCAACGCGCGCGCCTCGGAACCTTTTTCGGGGTCCCTGGCTTCCGACATGCGCCGGCTATTCCGCGAAACCCATCGCGCGATGCCCATGGCCCTATCCGGGTGCAGCCGGCGAAATGCCCAGACGACCGCCCGGGCACGCGCGATGCGCCTGTACATCCGATAGGCCCAGTCGCGTTTGTTGAGGCCGTCGCCGTGCACCAACAGAACGCGCTTCCCATTGAAATCCATCAGCACGGGATCGCGATGGACCTTGAACTTGAGATCCTCTTCCAGGAAGCGCCCCGCCCAATAGTCGTGGTTGCCGCACACTAAGTGAAGTTCGACGCCGCGGTCGCGAAGCTTGGCAAAGGCGCGAAGGACTTCGAAGTACCCTGAGAATATGACGTGCTTGTACTCGAACCAGAAGTCAAACAGATCTCCCAATACAATCACGCGATCAACGGAACCGTCCAGGCCGCGCAGAAACTCGACGAACTCGGCCCGCCGTTCGCGGTCCCCCTCCCCCACATCGAGATGGACGTCCGAAAAGACGACCGTTTTCATTTGAGAAACCGTATCCGGCTCGGCGGCCAGAAGCACAAAACCGCCCGACCCGTCACGCAACTGCCATCTATTGGGCCGAAACTCCGGCTGTCCTTGCTGACACCCCGATTGTCCCCGAGCACATAGTACGTACCCGGCTGAAGATACGCTTCTTCCACCCGTTCATCCCCGGAATGATCATTCTTCGGCAAATAGTCCTCAGCAAGCCGACGGTTATTGACATACAACGTGCCACGGTCAAATATGACCCGTACGCCTTTGCCGGCTGAGGCGTCGCCTGTTCCTTGCTGCTTCGCCGCGACCGTCTTGCCGGAACCCGCGGGCGGCCCTTTCACGATCACACGCTTCACGTAGCGCTTATTGGCTTCCACGGGACTGTCAAACACGACGATGTTGCCGGGCTTGAGCGCCTCGATTCCACTGAAGAGGCGGAACTGGCTCAGGACATAGGGCAGCTTGAGCACGAGAATGCGTTCGCGATCCTGCAGGGTCGGCTGCATGCTGGGCCCCTGAACTTCATAGCCTTCCACGATGTAGGTCTTGACGATGAAGAACACCACCAGGAACCAGGCGATCATCTTCGCGAACTCGATGATCTCTCGCTTTACTTCCTGGGAGGCGTTCCGCTTTTCCGCCGCCGGTTGTTGAGCTTCCAGGGAACTGCTCAAATCACGCCCGTCCTTGCCTTGAATACATCGTCCACCCGAAATCTACCACGCCGGAGCGCGTCTTGCAAGTCGGCCATGGACTGAATGGGGTCCTGGAACTCGGTGGCGTAGATCCCCACGTCCTGAAGCTGATGCGCGTCGCTGCCCGCGACGCAGCGCAATCCGAGGTTGCCCGCGAGATGCAAAGCCAGCCTCTGCTCGTGCTCGAGCAGATTCACGCTGCGCACTTCGATCGCGTCCAGCGGCAGCGTGGCGATGCGCTCATCGAAACCCATGCCGGCCCGAGTAGGATGCGCCGCAATGCAGACCCCGCCCATCTCGTGCACAACCCGGACGGCTTCCTCCGGCGGCAGTCCCTTTTGCAGGCCCATAGCCTGGCCTTGACTCAATCCATAAAACAGCAGGTCTCCTTGGCTGGACCAATACTCGATACCCGTCAGCAGCGCGAACCCGGCCTCGCCCGCCCGATCCGCCAACGCGGCAAGGTCCTCCTCAGACCACTGGTATTGGTGTTCCGTGACCGCAAGTCCGTACAAGCCTGCGCGAACAGCCCGGTGGATCAACTGCTCCGGATCTATGCGACTGCATGGGGAGTGCCGTTGCGTGTGAACGTGAAGGTCTATTCGTAGGCTCATAACACTGCGTCATTTTGGATTTTAGATTTTGGGTTTTGGATTGGCTGGCCCGATCCAAAAGAGCTGCTCACAATCCAAAATCCAAAATGAATCTTCATGCCTTCCTCTGCTCAGCTCTGCTCAAACGCCCAACGCTTGGATAACGGGAGAATCCGGGGCGTATCGCGGCAAGATGACCTCAATGTCGCCCACGGCCTGCCGCGCGACGAGCAGCGCCGCGGCCGGATGCTTGTACACCAACTCCTTGAGATACTGCCACCACTCGCCGTCCTCGATGGAATAACCTAGCAGCAGTGCAGGTATCCGCCGCGGATCGTCCTCATCGGTCAAATCGGCCGGCGTGTCCATCTCCGCGGCGAAAGAGGGCGCCGAATAACGCTCGTGCAGCCGCTTCAAGAGATCGTCCGCGGCAACGCACGCTTCACGAAGGCGCGGCACAAACCCCTCCCACGCCGGGTCTCGCTGGCGGATCAGTTCCTTCAGGAACGCCCATCGGACTTCCATGGACTTCGAATCCAGCCGCGCCGCCGCTTCAGCGTCGAGCAACAGGTATGCAAGCGCCGTCTGAAGAAGCGTCTTCGGCTCCCACAGGCCAATGCAGTCCTCCAGCCGGGCCGGGTATTCCGCATGCAACACTAGGGCCCGCGTTTGGAAGTCCGGCGTCATCGGCAACGGTTCCGGAAATGCCGCGTAGTCGTAAGCGAGGCTCGTCGCAATGATGTAGCCACGAACAGACGTCGGAACGTCTCCCGCGTCGAGCGCGGCGTCCGCCCGTGTGAAAAACTCCCGCTGGACGCGCGCGCGCACGCGCAGAAGCTCATAGGCCAGCGCCGCACTCGAGTACTTGGCCCAGCGAACCGCATTGTCGGCAAGTTCGAGCACCAATTCCCAAGGCAGTTGCGGCGGCCGATTCGCATCGAGCTCACGCTTAATCTCAGACGCCGTTTGCGGGTGTTTCACCAAGGCGCGCGACGCCGCAAACCGTCTTTCCGCCGCCATCTCATCATCCGGCAGCAGGTAGGCGTACTTCGGCATGTCGAACGACTCGGTGGAACTCTCGCGGGCCGGTGAGAAAGGTGAAAACAGCAGCCGGAAATTAACGATGTCGCCTTCATACACGGCTTTGGCCATCGCGTCGATGACTTGCTCGAAATCCACCTCTTTCGGCGGCGCCTGCTGCTCTGCGGAAGGCGGCATTAGTGATCCTTTCCGGCGAGAATGGCCGCAACGGTTCGTTTCCGCTCTTCCCAGTCAATGCGCGGAGTGGTCACCTCATAGTAAGGAAGCCGCTCCAGGATCTGCTGATAAAGGCTTTGACGGTAGTGTCGAAGGATTCTGGAAGCGTGACGTTCGTGGGCCGCGTCCCAGTTGCTCGCCTCAACGCATTCCTTGTCACGCCCCGCCTCGAGCATGGCTTCCTCGCCGTACCGCGAAAGAAAAAGCCGAAGCTTGCTGTCATAGGTTCGCCGCGCCGTATCTACATCGCCCGAGCCCGAATCCGCTGCGTCACGCCACTGCTGCTCGAGCGCGATGACCTCGTTGCGCAAAGTCCAATAGCCGTCGCGCGTGGCCGAATCGCGCAGCAGGTAGAACGCGGCATTCAGCGTCGCCACTTCGAGCAGGTAATGGGCGCGGCGATCCTCGGTGATCTCGGCGCGCGCAATCTCCATCACCAAGTCCTTCATCCGCTGCTTGTAACTCTTGCGGACCTCGCCCGGCTTGGCCGTCTCGTCAAGCCCAAGGAGCGCGAAATAGTTGATGTAACCTTTGTCATCGGGCATGGACGACATTGTACCGTGCGCGGGCGGCGGTGCTCAAGGTGCGAAGTTTGAGGGCCTCCGATCCGAGTACCTTTGCGCGCTGAAGCGCGGCAAGGCCGACGGCTACTGTAAGCGCAGCAGACCGCTCAAAAACGCGGAACGCAACGGCTTGACCGCCATCGCGGCCTTCCATGGCGGGGTTTTCTCGAGGACGCGCAGGATGCCGCCCAAGGCGCGGTGGCTGAGGCGTTCCGGGTCCTCAAAGAGCAGGTCCGCCAGCTTACCGCGTTCAATTGCCATCCGCACGGTCTTATGGAAGACGTTTTCAGGCGTGAGAACGCGTTGTTCACGCGGCTTCATGCGGATTCCGCCGGATTTGCACGTCGTGCAGCATACCCCGCACCCGAGGCAGAGGCTGTCGTCTACTTGCGCACATCCCCCCTGCCCCCCTTCAAAGGGGGAGCGTGCCGTCAACCCGCTTTCAGGGGATTGTCGCCCCTCTCCCCCACTCTTGATCGTGATGGCGCCCAGGGGGCACGCCTTGACGCATTTCCCGCAGGCTTTGCACTCGCGCGAGTCGCACTCCGCGATCCAGTTCGAAGATATGATCGCATGGGACAGGTTGAACGTCCGCATCGCGTGAATCATCGTGCAACAGCACCCGCAGCAATTGCACAGGAAGGTGACATGCCTTTGCACGTTGTCACCGCACTGCGCGAGCCCGGCCGCCTTGCATTCCTCGACGATGCGCAACGCTTCTTTGGCGTCGATTCGCTCGGCGATGCCGCTGTGGATCATCGTCTCCGCGCCTCCGTTCAGGGAGATGCAGGTCCGCACCGGCGCGCCGCACGCCTTTCCGAGATGCCCATTCTTGTGCCGGCACGGGCACAGCGCGATGCTGATGCAGGAAGCCGTCTCGATGATCTTGGTCACGCGTTCCCAGTCGAGGATCTCCGTGTGATCATCAGGCGGAAGCGCCTCCTCATGCACGAACGCGCGCGCGAACTGCGTCTCGCCCGCATACGCGGCACGCGGAAACACTTCTTCGCCGTTCATGTACTCATCGAAAAGGCGGGAAAGCTCCTCGACCGGCAGATCGTCGCGCGTGCGCATAAGCACAAACTCGAAGATGCCCCCCAGAACGGGTGGCAGCGCATAGTAGCGCTGGCCCTTCCGTTCGATGTCGAGCACGAGCCCGCGCCGCGCAAGCTCCGTCAACTTGTCCTGAAGCTCGTCTTCCGGCACAGTCAGCCGCTTCGCCAGATCAGTCAGCGCTTTCGGATGCGTTGGAAGCTGCCTCGCAAGCTCCGCCTCTTCCGGAGAATACAGCAGCTTCAAAATGCTCATAATCGCGGGCGTTTCCGGAACGCCCGACACGTTGTGATCCATCTGCTGCCGCAGCAGCCGATACGCACGCTCCGAGTTGACCGCATGTCCCATACTCACCCCTTTCGGTGAACATCGACAGCGCCTGAGAAAGGCAAAACAACCGCCCGGCCGGGCAACAGGCCGCGGATGCCACATCCTTGAGCATATCACAGAGTGAAGCCTTTTCGGCGCCTTCCTTTTCCGCGGCCGCCCCGCCGAGGTGCGCGTTAACCGGGCACGGACCGCTAAAAGCATGTTTGAAAAGTCGCACGAATGGAGGTCGAGTAGGGGCGGTTTCGGAGAAACCCGCCCCGACGGACCCCAGACTACCCTGAAAATGTGTGCTCTTGAGCCTCAAGGGGCGGTTTCGGAGAAACCGGCCCCTACTTTTCGAACACCCTCTAAGGTTCGGGAAGAAATGTGACCCGACGGTGGTTATGTATTAAAGATTAGTGAGTGGGAACATCTTGTGGAGGAGTATGAAAGGAAAGCACGTGACGGATTGGCTGGTGGAGTCACGAGGCGGAAAAGGGGCACATCTGCAATGAGATTCGGAATGCCAACGCTCATGGAGCTGCCGGATGTGAATGCTGCCGTGGATCTCTGCCGGGGCTTGGGGCTCTCTTTCATAGAGATCAACATGAACCTCCCGGCCTTCTGTCCCTATAACCTCCCTCCAGGGACCCTCCGGCGAATCTCCGCCGACACGGGCATAGGCTTTACTCTCCACCTCCCGGAGGAACTGGACATGGCCGCCATCCACCCCGTGTTGCGCGACGCCCATGTCCGTCTCGTCCAAGAAGCTATGCAATGGGCTGGCAAGGCCGGGATCGGCATAGTCAACATGCATCTTGCCGGTGGAGTCCATTTCACCCTGCCCGACCGCAAAGTATGGGTGTACGAAACCGACGCGAGCGGGTTTGTGGGACGTGTCCTGGAGGCATTCGACGGACTCTTGAAGACCGCCAGGGAGCATGGCCTTCAGCTTTGCGTCGAGAACTGCAACTTCCACCGGCCACACGTCCGGAAGGCCGTCGAGCGTCTCGCACAAATGGACGGATTCCGCCTGACATGGGATACCGGACACAACGCCGGCACCGGCTACCTGGAGACGCCCATCCTCGAACGGTACAGCGAACTGATCGCCCATATGCACATCCATGACTTCAGCAGCGCCCGAGACCACCAAGTCCTGTTCAGTGGAACCGTGAACCTCGACAAGGCCATACACTTCGCGAGCAGCCGTGACATCGGCGCCGTCATCGAGACCAAGACCGTCGACTCGATTACCGAATCCGTGCGCCGACTCCGCGACCGCGGCTACTTCGACTGCGAGACGTGAGATGTCGCACCAACCACTTCCCTCGATGCCGGCAAAGCGAGTCCTGTTTGACAAGGCCCGCGGCAACCTGTTAACATTTGTTTGTCGTTCAGGAGGCGCCCACGCTTAGTCGGGCATCCGCGCAGATAACTGCACATGATTGAGCGGTTAATCTGTTTTCAGCGTCCCCATCGTCTAGCCTGGTCAGGACACGGCCCTTTCAAGGCCGCGGCACGAGTTCAAATCTCGTTGGGGACGCCATTTTTCTTTGTCCCATCGGAATACGGGAAGCGTCCTGCAACAAGCGTCCCCGGGCTGGAGGAAAGCTGAAAGACGCGCTCACTTAGGAGCTTCGGCAATGAAACACATCGCGATATTCCTTCTGTTGGCTGCGACCCCTGTCGCTGCACACACACTTGACGCTGGAACAGGCGTTGCCGATATCACGCCGGATGTGAAGACCTTCAAAGTGCCGCTGGCGGGATATGGCGCACGTATGGGAAGACCCGCTGCGGGCGTTCACGACCCGCTCCACGCCAAGGTGCTCTTCTTGCGCGACGCTCGTTCCCAAGTTGAAATTGGGAACGAGCGCGAACTGGCCCTGATCACATGCGATCTGCGTTCGATTACACCGGAATTGAAGAGCCAAGTGGTTCAGAAGACAGCCGAACTGGGATTCACGCTCGATAATGTTTTCATGTGCGCCTCTCATACACATGACGGACCCTCGATGTATCCTGAGAAGTTCTGGCAATTGCAGTTCGGGGCGTACGACCCGAAGATCGTCGACATGATGAGCACCAACATCGCGAAGGCGCTTCAGGAAGCCGTTAAGAACGCTGCACCAGCAAAGATCGGTTGCGGCGAAGGAACAATTGAGGGATTCACCAACAATCGCCGGTGGGGATACGACACGGACGCAAGGAAAGCCAAAGGTGAAACGCCGCTGCTCTCGGCGCGTCTCTGGGCGATGCGAGTAGACGGCATGGATGGCAAACCGCGCGCAATTCTCATCAATTTCGCGAGTCATCCCACGATTCTCGACGCGGACAACATGTTGATTTCCGCCGAATGGCCCGGCGTGTTGCAGGAACAACTCGAGAAGGCGTTTCCAGGCGCCGTGGCCATGTTCACCAACGGCGGCGAAGGTGACCAATCCCCCAAAGACGCGACAGGCGCGGACGCATTCGAGAAAGTGCTCGACTACGGCTCCCGCTTGACCGAGGCCGCCAAGCCCATACTCTCCGGCATCCAGACCCGTGAAGGAGTGCCTATTGCCATTAGGCGCGCAACACCTGCGCTCCCCGACTTGACCTTCCCCGAGGCCGCAAAGAAAAGGTTTGGAGCATTCCTCGATGCAGCGATGTCCAGCCTCCCGCGCAAAGCCGAGATCCAGATCATTCAGATCGGCGACACCGCACTCATCGGCCTTCCCGGCGAACCAATTCTCGAAGTCGCCCAGACTGTCGAAAAGGCGGTCATCGCGAAAGGATGTCCAAGGGCCATCACCATCGGCCTCGCCAACGACTACATCGGCTACTTAGTCAACGAAAAGGAATACCCCCACGGCGGGTACGAAGTCGAAAGCCGCTCCTACTACGGCCCCACCCTCGGCACGTTCCTGGCCGAGCAAGCCGCAACCCTCGCCGGGCAATCGCCGCCCAAGTGACCGGAACGGGTACAGCCCACCCACCCGGCACCCGATGGTCTAATCTGACGAGGACACAGCGCTGTTCAACACCCCGGCATGATTCGATGTCTCCTTGTGAACGTCATTCGCCGGATCTTCCGCTGAGTGTGGTAAGCTCCCCAATCTCTCCGTGTTGAGACGACGCATTCTGTCTTGCTCTTGTTCCCTGCCGAACTCCCGATGGCGCACCTCCAGGGGCTGGCGGGTCTTCGAAAGCGCCGCGACGATCGATTCCGCGCTGCCCAGATAGAGGGTTTCGCTGCGGACGCGACTCTTGCCCGATCCTTTCGTCTTGCCCGGCGCGCCGGGCAAGACCTTCTCGCGGTAGCTGCGCTGGGCGTAGTAATAAGTGTGTCCGGCGATGGTCTTCGGATAGATCTGCATAGCCATAGCGGGTCTCCTTCTTAACACTACTATATGCAGTATACCCTGTATTTGTGGCATTATCAAGCAAAATCTGTTAACACTACACTATTATCCAACATGAACCCAATCACAGCAAGGCATTGAAAAAATCACAAGCGGTCACGTAGAAGACTCAGGGATAAAGCTGCGGGGCCCGACCAGGAAAACGAGGGATCTCCTTGAGACGGACAGAATGCCCGGGCATCGAACTGGCTAGCGACCCATAGGCCTCAAATGCGGGGTTTCCAAAGGTCTCGGGACAGAACGGTTACGGTGTCTTCTCTGGACCCAGGTCTACTTCACGCTCAATCCCTGGCTCAGGGGCTTTCTTCCTTCGGCATTCCACAGAGGCAGTGTGATGTGCGAGGGGTACGCTGCGTGGTGGAATATGGTGTTAAGGG
>Ga0315274_10007353_pt1 | contig 15953 bp, 14 predicted proteins | sample YL17G02_20_MG_FD_203700 | JGI IMG/M metagenome (GOLD analysis project Ga0315274, IMG submission 203700) | Sediment microbial communities from Yellowstone Lake, YNP, Wyoming, USA - YL17G02_20 | ecosystem: Environmental > Aquatic > Freshwater > Lake > Sediment | place: USA: Wyoming | collected... | reverse complement strand
GGGGCCTTAGACCCATAGCTTTGCGTCCCCACCTTTCGATGGGTTTGCCTTTGTCGCTGTGATCCGATATGTATTGTGCAGTTTGACAAGGTTCTAACCCGATTATATGGCATTGACTGCACTTCTGTCAATGGGAAAAAAGTACCGGACGGTGAAACTCCGGGGCGATGAGCCCCGTCCAGGTGCTGGCACCAGCGATCTGGTATGCGACCGAAAGAGAGCACGACGAGAACGCGTGATCCCGGGGATGGGCCCAGGGCTCAGGCCTGCCGACTCACGCTGCACCGCTGAGCCAACGCCCGTAGGGGTTCAATGAAGTCCTGCGCCCGCGGAATCCCCAAGTGGGTTTTAAAGGCGCACCCCGGGCACCCATCTTGCGCTCCCTTTGCCTTCGCGGTTCTGTTGCTGTATCATAGGGTCGCAACTTGAGGCATTCTGAGCGAGGCACTGGCGAGCGAATGGAGAACACCAAGGTCCTGGTTGTCGATGACGACCCGGCGCTACTCCCTTTGATCGAATATACGTTTGCCAGGGAGGGCTATGAGGTCCACTGTGCGAGCGATGGCAAGGAAGCGCTGCGGCAGTTCTTCGCCCATCGCCCTGACCTGGTCATCTTGGACATCATGATGCCTCGCATGGACGGTTGGGAGACCTGTCGCCGCATCCGAGAGGTGTCAGACGTGCCCATCGTCATGCTGACGGCACGAGGGCAGGACGAGGACGTGATTCGGGGTCTGGAATATGGTGCCGACGACTACCTGACCAAGCCGTTCAGCATCAAAGTACTGGTCGCTCACGCCCGAGCTGTCCTTCGCCGGGCGGCCTTGCCGCCTGTGGACGACTCGGAGTCCACCACGTACGCCGATGACTACCTCACCGTGGATCTCAAGGAGCGCCGCGTGACTGTCCGGGGTGAGATGGTGAAGCTCACGCCGACCGAATACCGACTCCTGGCCTATCTGGTGCAGAACGCCGGTCGCGCCCTCACCTTCAGCCAGATACTGCAGAGTGTCTGGGGGTGGGAGTATCAAGACGATGTGGACTACGTGAGGGTGTACATCTGGCACCTAAGACAGAAGCTTGAGGAAGACCCCAAGAACCCCAAGTACATTCAGACCGAGACCGGCGTGGGATACCGCTTCGAGAGCGCCAAGTAGACACAGGAGTCAGAGCCGACTGAGCGGGGGACACCAGAAAAAGGCCGCAGTCTTTGGCCGCCAGGACCTTGCCTCTCATCACGGATAGCCGCCCCCCCATCCCCAGAGTCCGCACACGCGTCACTTGGCCACGGACGACGCGGCTCAAGAAAGGCGGCGAGAACCAGCATGGTCAGCGTGAGAGCTGCGCACCATGGACCAGCGCCTCCGCATGTCGCCGTGTGCAACCTCAACGCGCGACCCTCTCTTCGATGAAGTTGACGATGTCCTCAAAGTGAGAGCCGGTGCGGAAGACCCCAGCCACTCCCAGGGCTTCCAGCTTCTCCACATCCCTGCGAGGCACGTTGCCTCCCACCACAACCAGTAGGCTCTCCAAACCCTTCTCTCTCAGCAACTCCATCAGCTTCTCGGTGAGGGGCAGGTGCGCCCCCGAGAGTACGGAGAGGCCGATCACGTGCACATCTTCTTGCAGGGCTGCCTCTACTATCTGCTCCACCGTCTGGTGAAGGCCGGTGTAGATGACTTCCATCCCAGCATCCCGCAGAGCATGGGCGACCACCTTGGCTCCGCGGTCGTGGCCATCAAGGCCGGGCTTGGCGACCAGTACTCTAATCGGCTTCTTGACCATGCTCCCCCTCGTCGTAGTCGAACTCCCCATCTAGCACCTCCGTCAGGACACCCGAGAGCTGCCTGGGAGAATGGATGAAGGCGTACCGATTGCCCTTCAGCAGACGGGGACGCTGGTCGATAGTGGTCACCCCCTTGGCCCTCAACTCAGCCAAGGCAGCGTCCACATCGCCAACCCTGTAGGAGATGAGGTAGAAGCCTTCCCCGCGCTTCTTGAGGAACCTGGCCACCTCACTGTCGGCTGAAGTCGGCGCTATCAGTTCCAGAGCTACTCCCCCAACGTAGTAGCGGGCCACCCGGATCTTCTCACTCTGGGACACATAGAGGCCATCCAGCTCCAGCCCCAGATCCTCCTCGTACCGCCTCCGGGCTTCGTCCAGGTCCTGTACAGCGAAACACAGGTGGTCGATGGCGTTGAGCTTCATGACCCTCGTTCCTTCTCCTCGAGTGCCCTGAGCACCTTGTCTGGGGTGATAGGGAACTCCTTGATCCAGACGCCCACGGCATCATAGACGGCGTTGCCGATAGCCTGGAACATGTTCATGGAACCCCAGAGCCCGGCTTCCTTGGCGCCGAAGGGCCCTTCCGGATCGATGGTCTCCACGATGATGGGAACGATCTGCGGCATGTCCACCGACAGGGGCACCTTGTACTCCAGCATGTTGGCGTTCAGCATCTGGCCCCCGTCCCACACATGTTCTTCGAGCAGAGTGGCCCCCACACCGCCGGAGGCCACAGATCCCTCCAGCTGGCCTTCCACCGCCATGGGATTGATGGCGAAGCCGCAATCGTGCGCCCCGGTGACATTGGTCACCCTCACCTGTCCAGTCTCCGTATCGACCTCCACCTCAGCCACAGCCGCACCAAAGCTGAAGGTCCCGGCGTGCTGTCCTTGGGGGTTGCTTACCCAGTCTCTGCTCTGATCGACCTGGGGCATGTATGAACCCCGCCCCACCACCGGGGTGTTGTCGATGAGGGCCTTGCGTATGACCTTCCCCAGCCAGACGTTCCACTCCGGCCTTTCCTTGACGAAGACTTTTCCATCCTTAATGTCCAGCTGCGCCGGGGTGGCATCCAGCATGTCCGAGGCGATGTCCAGGATCTGCTCTTTGGCGTCCATGGCCGCTGCCCTGGCCGCATTCCCGGAGACGAAGGTCGCCGCCTGGGAGTAGGCCCCCTGGTCGAGGGGTGTAACCTCAGAGTCGGCAGAGACCAGGTTGATGTCCTCCATTCTCAACCCCAACACGTCGGCGGCAATCTGGACAACCATGCTCTCATTGCCCTGGCCGTTGTCCACCACGCCGGAGATCAGGGTAGCCCCGCCGTCCTCGTTGAACTTGATAATGGCCGCGGATCCACCGCGTATCCCCATGGGAAACCCCACCATCATCCCATTGGCGCCCATGCCGATACCCTTGCCATAGGGCAACTTGCCTCGCTTCTCCTTCCATCCCGACCGCTCTGCCGCCGCCTCCAGCGCCTCGCTGAGGCCGCAACTGGTGATTCTAGATCCTGTGGCCTGGGTCTCGCCTGCCTTGAGCGCATTCTTGAGCTGCATCTCCAGTGGATCGATGCCCAGTTCCTCGGCGATCATGTCCAGTTGCATGCCCAGCCCGCCATGGAACGCGCGCCCGTGGCAGCGATACATGCCTCGCACGGGTTTGTTCGTGTAGACGCGATAACCGTTGAAGCGCGCGTTGGGCAGGCGATAGGTTTCCTCCCAGACCAGGAAAGGCACGGAGGTGGCGATGGGTCCTGTACTGCTGTAAGCGCCCCCATCCAGGACCAGCTTGATCTCACTGGCTAGAAGGCGGCCGTCCTTCGTCACGCCAATCTTCGAATCCACCACCATGGAGTGCGCCTGACGCACGCTGGTGAAGCTCTCTTCTCTGGTATACACCATCTTGACCGGCCTGCGGGCCTTCATGGAGAGGAGGGCGGTGATGAACTCACCTGGGAAGATGTCCGACCGGCCGCCGAAGGCCCCGCCCGTAAACACCCTCCGCACCTTGACTTTGCTCAATGGCTTCTCCAGCAGGTTGGACAATGCCTTGGCCTTGGTGTGCGGAGAAGCATTGGGGGTCCAGATCTCTAGATTGCCTGCGCTATCATAGCTGGCCAGCACGGCATAGGGTTCGGTCTGACAATACGTGTACTCCGTGTCGACGAAGCGATCCTCTCTGACGTAGTACGCTTCCTCAAACGCCCGGTCCACGTCGCCCACCTCGATGGGCACGTGAATGTTAACGTTGTTCTCGGCGTGGTCGTGGATCTGCGGAGCGCCTTCCTTCATGGCCTCCAGAGGATCGAACACGGCAGGTAGTACTTCGTACTCCACCTCGATCAACTCCAGCGCCCCCAGCGCGGTCTCCTCGTCCTCCGCCGCGACAGCCGCCACGTCTTCACCGATGTAGCGGACCTTGTTCGCTGGCAGCAACTCATGATCGCGAGTGTAGCTGAACACCCCCCACTTCACGCCGGTTGCATCCTTTCCGGTGACGACCGCCTTGACACCTCTCAGCTTCTCGGCCTTGATGGTGTCGATGTGCAGGATCCGGGCATGGGCATGTGGGCTCCTCAACACCTTTGCATGAAGCATCCGGGGAAGGGTCAAGTCAGCGGTGTATCTAGCCTCTCCGGTCGCCTTGGCTAGCGAATCGATCCTGACCACACGCCGGCCTACAAGCTCATGTTCTGTCATTCTGCACCCTCTCCCCTTACGTACTATCCGACGCCGCCAAGATCGCTTCGACGATCTTCGCATAGCCAGTACAGCGACACACCACGCCGGAGATGGCACGCCTGACCTCTTCCTCGGTTGGCTGAGGGTTCTCATCCAGGAGGGCCTTGCCCGTCAGGATCATACCTGGGCTACAGAAACCGCACTGAATGGCCCCATGTTCGATGAAGGCCTTCTGCACAGGATGGAGTTCCGCCCCCTCAGACAGGCCTTCGATGGTCACTATCTCCTTATCCTGAACCTCGACCGCCAGAGTCAGGCACGAGCGCACCGGCTTTCCGTCCAACAGCACCGTGCATGTTCCGCAGGCTCCCTCACCGCATCCCATCTTCGTTCCCGTCAGCTCCAGCCGCTCCCGCAGTACCTCCGCCAGGGTCTCGTTGGGCGAGACCGCGACATCGCGCTCCTCACCGTTGACCTTCAGCCGGACAAGCCGCTTCTCCATGGCCTACTCCTTCCCCCACGCATTCATTATCGCCCTGCGGGTGAGTACTCTTACCATCTTCCTCCTGTACGATGCCTCACTACCCACGTTGTTGACTGGGCGGGCCGCCTCATAGGCAGCATCGGCGGCCTGCGCGACCAACTTCTCGTTCACCTGCTGGCCTTCGAGAAGCCTGGTGGCCTCATCGACCACGACCGGGCCAGTGCCGACAGCCGTCAGTGCGACCCTGGCTCTTGCACAGACGCCTGAGCCATTCCTACTCAGCACTGCCGCCACGCCAACAAGAGGGAAGTCCAAGGACCCCCGATAGCGCAACTTCTGGTAGTCTCCACCTGCGCCGGCAATGGAGGCCGGCACTCGCAGCTCCGCCACAATCTCATTCGGCTCCAGCGCCACAGGCTGTTTGCCCTCTCCGGTGTACAGCTCAGCAAGAGTGATCTCTCGCTCACTCCCCTTCCTGACAACTTTCACAGTAGCGCCCAGAGCGATGAGAGCCGGCGCCATGTCTCCCTGGTAGGTGGAGAAACAGCGTTTCCCGCCTTTCACGGCATGACAATTGTCGCCACCGGTCTTGTAGCACGCCCCTCGAGTCTGCCGCCAGAACAACGACTGATTGTAGTAGTAACACCTGGTATTCAGGCAGAGGTTGCCCCCCACAGTGCCCATCTCCTGAAGGGGCGACGCCGACACCATCTTGGCCGCCTGGGCCAGAATGGGGAAGCGCTCCACCACCGCAGCGGACCGTATGAGGGTAGACAGCCTGGTGAGGGCTCCAATGCGCAGACCTCCGTCGTCCTGACTGATGTAGTCCAGTTCTGGAACCGCCTTGAGATTCACCAGGTACTCAGGGACAAGCAACCTCTGCTTCATGGACACCAGCAGCTCTGTGCCCCCCGCGATGACCCTGGCCCGCTCGCCATACTCGGCCAGAAACCCCAAAGCTTCGTCCAGTGAACTGGGTTGCAGATGCTGGAAGCTAGGCAGCTGCATCGCCAATCCCTCCCCTTACTCTTTGTCTATCTCAGCCGCAATGATATTGAGGATAATGGTTTGGGTGCCGGCCCCGTACAGGAGCCACCTGGCATCGCGGAAGTACCTCTGGATGTTCATGTCCATGGCGGCACCATAGGCACCAAAGATGCGGGTTGCATCATCGACGATGCGCAGCACCGCCTCGGTGATGAAGTACTTGCACGTGGCTGCCTCTATGTTAACCGGCAAACCCTGGTCTATCCGCCAGGCAGCGTAGTAGATCATCAACTTGGCCGCATCTATGTCGACCCTCATCTTGGCCAAATCGTGTTGTATGGCCTGCCACTTGATGATGGGCCGTCCGTATGCCACTCTTTGCTTGGCGTACTCCAGCGATTCCTCGTACGCAGCCTGGGCTATTCCCAGCCCCAGCGCGGCGGTGTGGACCCGGATATCGTTGAGTATGTTCCGCAGCAGCGCGAACCCCTGGCCCTCCTCACCGCCGAACAGGTGATCCGCAGGGACCCGCACCTCATGGAAGTAGAGGTCATAGCATCCCGAGGCGAAGGCGATCAGTTTGTCGATCTTCTTGCCTACCTCTACGCCTGGTCGATCCTTCTCCACCAGAAACAGATCCACTCCCCTGAACCCGGCTTCGGGGTCTGTCTTGGCAGCTACTGTATAGAAGTCCACCGCGTGAGCGCCGGTGATCCAGCTTTTCTGACCATTGATCACGTACTCATCCCCGTCTCGCACGGCGGTCGTTTCCATGGCACCCAGGTCGGTCCCGCCAGCTGGTTCGGTCATGCACATGGTTCCGTACTTCTCACCCCTGATGGCCGGGACCAGGTAGTCGCGTTTCTGCTGCTCAGTGCCACAGAGGTTGATGAACTCCGTGCCCATCAGGCACTGCATCATCACTCTGGCTGCCACACTCATGTAGCAGCGCGCCAGTTCCTCGTTGAGGATGGCGAACATCACGTTATCGCCTCCCTCGCCACCCCACTCCTCTGCGTAGCGTAGGCCATAGAAGCCCTGCCTGGCTATCCGCTCCAGCAAGTCCCTAGGGACGTCCTTGTTGTCCTCCATCTCTTTGATGCGGGGTCTGACATACCTGTCTGCGAACTCCCTCACACTCTGGCGGAAGAGTTCCTGTTCGGGGGTGAAGTTGAAATCCATCGCTCCTCAACTCCCTTCGACGCTGATGCCGTCCCTGGCTTCGCGCCCGATCTCACAAGCCCATTTGGCGCGCGATGATGCCGCGCAACACCTCTGACGTTCCTCCTCCAAGCAACAGGAACCGCGCATCGCGGAAGTAACGCTGCACTGGATACTCCGCCGCCAGGCCGTAGCTGGCGAAAACCCGGGATGCCCCATCTGCCACCTGGTTGGCCATCTCTGATGCGAAAAGCTTGGCCATGGACGCCAGCTTCATGTCGCGCACTCCCCGGTCGAGAAGCGACGCGGCACGATACACCATCAGCCGCGCTGCCTCCAACTGGGTGGCCATGTCCGCCAGCCTGTGAGAGACAGCCTGGAAGCTGGCGATGGGGCGCCCGAACTGTATCCTCTCCTGGGAGTAATTCACAGCTGCGTCCAGAGCGGCACGGCCCAGCCCGATGCTGAGAGAGCCCATCATGATCCGAATCTCCGCCAGTAGTGCCTCGAGGTTTCGAGAGCCCGTGCCCTCCTGGCCGAAGAGATGGTCCGCAGGAATACGACACTCCTCCAGCACTAACTCGCCAGCACCCTGGCCGAGCACCGACATCTTGGCGATATCCCTGCCGATGCTGACACCTGGTGTTTCTCTCTCCACCAGGAACATGTCAATGCCCTTGAACCCAGCCTGGGGATCAGTCTTGGCGGCAACCGTGAAGAAAGCGGCCAGTGCAGCATTGGTGATCCACAGCTTCCTGCCGTTGAGCACATAGTCATCACCATCTCGCCGGGCCGTGGTCTTGATCGCTCCCAGATCTGAGCCGGCGTCTGGTTCCGTCATGGCGATCACTCCCAGCTTCTCTCCCCTGATGGCCGGTGCAAGCAGGCGCTGCTTCTGCTCCTCGGTGCCAAAGCGGTAGACGAAATCCGTGCCCATCAAGCACTGCATGGACACGCTGGCGGCTAGGCTCATCGAGCCCCGGGCCAACTCCTCGCACATGAGGGTGAACATCACGTTGTCGCCCTCGGTGCCACCGTACTCCGCAGGGTAGCGTATGCCTAGGTAGCCGAGTTCAGCCGCCTTCTGGAACAAAGAGGCCGGGAACTGCCCCTCCTCGTCAATTTGCGCGGCAGCCGGCACAACCTCTTTGTCCACGAACTCCGCCACGCTTCGCCGGAGGAGTTCCTGTTGTTCGCTGAAGTAATAGTCCACACCAATCTCCCGCCACGGGCAGCCACTAGATGACCCCCGCCTCCTTGAGCCCCCTAATCCTCTTCCGGTCATAACCCAGAACGCCACCGTAGATCTCCTCGTTGTGCTCACCCACGCGCGGTGGAAAGGAGAGTCTCATGCCGCAGGACTCCAGGTATGGAGTAATGACTGGGGTCGGTGGCAGGAACACCTCGGTGCCAGTACGCGGATCCTTCGCCGTGATCATCTTGTCCTTGATGAGAGGATCTTCTATCACGTCCTCAATGCGACACACAGTGGAGATAGGAACCGTAATACTGTGGAACAGTTTGATCAGATCCTCGGTGCTCCTGGCTCTGGTTATCTCATTGATCTCCTCATTCAAGCGCTCCACATCTGCTATCCGCCCGGCGTTGGTCCTGCGCTCCTCCCTGTGAAGTGCCTCGAAGCCTGACAACTCGGTCATGGCCTGCCATTGCCTGTCGTTGCCCACCGCGATGTACACATAGCCATCCGCGGTCTCATAGACGGAAACTGGTGCGAAGAACTCGTGTGTATTCCCTCGGCGTGTGATTGTAGCGCCGAAGCTCTTGGTGAGCATGATCGGATTCACCTCCCAGGAGACCAGGCTCTGGAACATGGAGATATCCACGCGCGAGCCTTCACCAGTAGCCTCTCGGAGGTACAACGCTCTCATGATCTGCCCGTAGCCTTGCTCGCTGGCCCCCAGGTCAGCCATGGGCAGCCCAAACACCTGTGGCACGCCATCGCGTTCACCAGTCAGATCCATGATCCCAGCCCGCGCTTGCAGGATAGGGTCATAAGCCGCTTCATTGCTGTCCGGTCCAAAGCCAGTCATGCCCACCCAGATGATGTCGTCCCTGATCGCCCTCAGATCCTCGTACCCTATCCCCAACTTGGGATAGTTGCGCGGCAACTGGTTGGAGGCGAAGATGTCCACGTCGAGCATGAGCATGAGGTCTCTGAGGATCGCCTTGCCCTCGTCGCCACCCAGGTTCAGAGTGATCGCCTTCTTGCCCGCATTGTTGGGAAGGAAATAGCTGTCCATGGCCTCCTCCCCCAAGACGTTGCTGCCCACGAAGCGATTGGGGTCAGCCCGTTCTGGATGCTCAATCCTGATCACCTCCATGCCCTCGGCGGCCAACCTGTAGGTGAGATAGGGCAGGACGGTGGCCTGCTCCACACTCAACACAGTGATATCGGCGAACAGGTCGTTCATTTCTCCTCCTCGGCCTTAGCTTGCTTCTCCTTCAGGGCTTTCAAGACCTTCTCCGAGGTGATGGGCAGGTCACGAATCCTCACACCGACCGCATCGTAGACGGCGTTGGCAATGGCAGGAGCCGTCGGTATGCAGGCAGGCTCCGCCATGCCCTTGGCCCCGAAAGGCCCCGCAGGGTCGTCCGTCTCAATAATGATGGAATCGATCTCAGGCATGTCCAGGGCAGTGGGCAGGGAGTAGTCAGCGAAGTTCGGATTGAGCACTTGCCCTTCCTGCACCACCAGTTCCTCATAGAGACCGTAGCCAAGGCCCATGGATATCCCGCCGTGGATCTGACCCTCCACCGCCATGGGGTTGATGGCGCGTCCCACGTCGTGAGCTGCCGCGATCTTCAGGACTTTGACCTCCCCGGTCTCGGTGTCCACCTCGACCTCCACAGCCTGGGCTGCAAAGCCGTAGGTAGCCGAGATGTTGCCACGGTACTCCTTGTCCTGCTTCTCTGTGGGTGGTTCGTACCACCCCCTCGCCAAGACGACATCGCCGTCCGGGCGGAAGTGTTTGCCGCGGACCGTCTTCTCAAACGCAATCCATTCCTCGGGCTCGCCCTTGCGGTAGATCCTCCCCTCCTTCATATCCAGGTCCTCGACGCTTTCGCCCATACTTTCTGCGGCCGCCTCGAGTATCTGCCTCTTGGCGTCTGCCGCGGCCAGGCGCGCTGAGTTCCCCGCCACAAAGGTGGTACGGCTGGCGTGGGCTCCCACATCCCAAGGCGTCAGATCGGTATCCGTGTTGACCACAGTCACGTTCTCCACGGGCACGCCTAGTTCCTCCGCCACGATCTGGGCCATCACCGTATCTGCACCCTGGCCCATGTCGGTGGATCCACTGATCAGGGTCACCTTCCCAAAGTCGTCCACCTTGACGGTGCTTCCACAGCCGTCGGAAGGGTAGATACGCGCTCCGCCTCCCACGTGGATCATGGAGGCCATGCCCACCCCTCGGTTGCCAGGCTTGGCGCGCTTCTGCTTCCACGACACGCTCTCGGCCGCCTTTTGGATACAGTCCGTCAAGCCACAGGTGGTTATCTTCACACCCTGGCCGGTCACGTCGCCAGGCTGGTTGGCGTTCCTCAAGCGGAGCTCCATGGGGTCCATGCCCAACTCGTGAGCCAGCATGTCCAGGTGGGACTCCACCACGAAGGTGGCCTGCGGATTGCCATACCCTCTCATGGCACCGCTGTAGGGGTTGTTGGTATAGGCCACCACCACGTCGTACTTCACGTTGGGCACACGATAGAGAGAGGAGATGGTGAGCATCATCACCAGAGGTGTGGTCGCGCCCCACGAACTGTAAGCGCCGTTGTCCAGAATCATACTCACCTGGCGGGCCGTCAGCGTGCCGTCCTTCCTGGCTCCGCTCTTGATGTCACAGATGACGGGCTGCCGCGTAGGGGAGGCCACGAACTCCTCCTCTCGGCTGAAGGCGATCCTCACCGGGCGCCCGGTCTTCTGCGCCAGGAGGACGCAGATAGGCTCGAAGGGGTACATGTCCAGTTTGCTGCCAAAGGCGCCACCGATGTTGGCCTTGATGACCCTGATCTTGCTGGCAGGCATGCCCAGTGCCATACTCAGGTCGCGCTGGTAAAGGAACGGCATCTGGGTGGAACTCCAGATCGTCAGGTCGGCGGAGGGGCTGAAGCTGGCCAGACAGAAGGAGGTACCCATACAGCAGTGCGTGACGAAGGGCATCCGGAAGCGGTCCTCGATGACCACGTCTGACTCCTCAAAGCCCTTCTGCACGTCGCCATGGAAGTAAGACTGACGCATCTTCTCCTGGATGTTGTTCGGGGCATCGGCGTGGATCAAGGGCGCTCCGGGCTTCATCGCGTCCTCAGGATCGAATACTCCTGGGAGTTCCTCGTACTCCACCTCGAACAGTTCCAGCGCCTCCAGGGCGGTCTCCTCGTCCACAGCCGCTACCGCCGCGACTTCGTCGCGCACGGAACGAACCCTATCTGACTTGAGAATAGGGTGGTCACGTGCCCAGCCAATCCTTATGTCTGGTATGTCCGCCGCCGTGAGTACCGCCTTCACGCCAGGCAGCGCCCTGGCCTTGCTGACGTCGATGCGCGCTACACGAGCATGCGCATGTGGGCTCCGGAGGATCTTGCCGTAGAGCATCCGCGGGAGCTTCATGTCATGCCCAAAGAAGGTTTGCCCGGTCACCTTGCCAGGTGCGTCCAGCTTCGGTACACGTTTCCCAACGAAGGAGAACTCCCCCGACATGCCTCTTCCCTCCATCGTCTCCGATCAGTCTGAACTGGCTGCCTTGATGGCTTCCACGATCTTCACGTAACCAGTGCAGCGACACAGGTTCCCGGAGATCGCTTCCTTGATCTCATCCTCCGTAGGATGTGGGTTCCGGTCCAGAAGGGCCTTAGCCGACATGAGCATGCCGGGCGTGCAATACCCGCACTGGACAGCTCCATGCTCGATAAAGGACTTCTGAAGAGGATGGAGATTCCCACCAGAGGCCAGGCCCTCCACGGTGTATACCTCGCGCCCTTGAGCCTTAAGAGCGGGTATGAGGCAGGAAGTCACAGGCTGACCGTCCAAGAGCACCGTACACGCTCCGCACTCACCTTCGCCACACGCCTCCTTGGTGCCAATAAGCCCCAGTTGGTCGCGGAGCACATCCACCAGCAACGCGTCAGGCATGATTTCGAGCGCAACCTCTTCGTCATTCAGTCGCATGGTCAGCGTTTCCACCAGTCTGCGCCCCCTCTAGTCTGTCTCGGTCTTGCTCAGCTCTGGGCCGAGGCCACGGCCCGCTCCAGAGCTCGTCTCAGCAAGACCTGCACCATCTCCCGACGATACTCAGCGGAACCACGCACAGGATTGGCGCGTGGCTGGGCCTCTTCACTGGCGATCGCCAGCGCCTGCGCAATGGCTTCCCGGTCCACCGGCATGCCCCGGAGCGCTTCTTCCGCCTTGCGAGCGCGGAAGGGGGTGAGTGCCACTGGACCGACGGCGAGTCGCACGTCTTCGAAGAGTCTGTCGTCCATACTCAGATTGACGACCACAGCAGCATTCAGTATGGGCAGTGACAGGGACCTCCGCTTCGCCAGCCGGGCAAACGCCGAGCCACGCTTTCCGTGCAGAGCGGGAAAGCGCAGGGCCACCAGGATCTCTGCACTGGCATCCACCCTAGACACCCCTGGCCGAACGTAGAGGTCCTGGAGAGGTTCTCGACGAACGCCACCGCTGCTGACGATCTCGGCCTCCGCACCCAAGGCCAGCAGAGGTATGGCCGTGTCCGCTGCCGGCTGGGCGTTGACAATGTTGCCGCCCACTGTTCCCATGTAGCGTATTTGCGGCGATCCGACCGCTGCGGCACCTTCAGCCAACGCGGTCGCCATTTCTCTCAGCAGGGGCGATGCAGCTATCCGTTCATGAGTTACGCCAGCGCCGATCCTGATCACGCCCCCTTGGTTGTGGATGCCCTTCAGTTCCGCGAGACGGCTGACGTCCACCAGGCACTTGACCTTGCGCTCCTTCTTCTTTAGCTGCGGCACCAGGTCGGTCCCGCCTGCAATCACCCTCGCCTGGCCCTCATACTCGGTTAGTATCCTCAGCGCTTCCTCGAGCGAGGCGGGAACGATGTACTTCTCCCACTTCATCGCTGCCTCCGATAGCCAGCATCGAATGCCTTCAGATTAACCTCTCTGAACTTCGATGGTGTGATACGCTCGATAGTAGCCCTGATATCGGCGTGAGCGAAGGGCATCTCCGGAACGCTCAGCGCGTATCCGATCAAGGCCAGGTTCGCAGACCGAGGTGACCCGATACTCATGGCCACATCGTCCGCCGCGTACACATGTGCCGCGATGCCGTTGGCCGTTAGGTAACCCTTCACCCCTGGGTCCCAGAAACCCTCGCCCGGGCCATTCACGACACAGAGCCCACCGCGCCGCAGGAAGGCCAAAGTGCGATACGCCTCCTGCCAATCAAAGGCCAGGAGCACGTCGCCGGTCCCGTGGCGAACCATGGGGCTCTTGTATGCCCCTATCTTCAAGTGCGAGATGACCGACCCGCCACGCTGGCTCATGCCGTGGGTCTCGGAACCCACCACGTCGTGACCCAGTGCCAGGGCAGTCTCTGAGAATATGCTGGTGGCGAAAAGCACTCCCTGCCCTCCCACACCAGCCAGTATCAGTTTCGCGTCCAGCTCACTCTCCGGCTTCAACGATACACCCCTTTGGACAAGCCTCAATGCACACTCCACAATTGACGCAAACCCGACGATCTACCACCACCCGGCCCAGATTCTCGTCCAGAACCAGAGCCGGACATTCGAAGGCAATCTGACAGTACTCGCAGCCGTCGCAGTCCTCAGATACCGTGACGCGCACCGGGTTTTCCTGGAGAGGGCTGGCATCGTACAACACGCATGGACGCTTGGCGATGACCACGGCAATACCCCCATTGGGTTTCCGCGTGTGCTCGCGTGCGCGCTTGACCAGGGCCTCGAATTCCCTGACCTCGTACGGATCGACCTCTTCGATGAACCGTACCCCGCACGCCTGCACCAGATCCCTGATGGCGACCCTCTGACCCATGTTTCCATCAGCCAGCACGCCTGAGTCGGCCGTGGGCTGCATGCCGGTCATGGCCGTGGTGCTGTTGTCGAGGATCACCAGGACGAAGCGGGCTCCGTTATGGACAGCACTCGACAGGGCGGTAACTCCAGAGTGCAGGAAGGTGGAATCGCCAATGGTGGCCGCGATGGGCACATCCTTGCCGTCCTGGTGATATGCCTGGTAGAGGCCGCTGGCGATGGTGACCGCCCCTCCCATGTCCAGACAAGTGTCCACCGCGTTGAGGTTGAGGCCCAGGGTATAGCACCCGATGTCGCCGGGATAGATGGCTTTGGATCCGAGAGCCCTCTTCATCCCGAAGAAGGCCGCTCGATGCATACAACCAGGGCACAACCGTGGTCGGCGCACAGGCAAACCGAGATCGGCGACAAGTTGAGCCAGGTGGCCCGTGTCGATCTCCTGCGGAAGCTCGATGCCCAGTTCGCCGGCCTTCTGCGCCAGGAGTTGGCATATCACCTCCGGGGTCAACTCACCCGCGGCGGGCACCACACCGTTAAGGCGACCCACCACCTTGCCTTTGTCCAGGATTTGCAGCTCGACGACGGCATCCGGCTCCTCGAGGACCAGCACCTGCTCGCAGCCCGCGATGAAGCCCCCCACTAGCTTCTGCGGCAGAGGGTGGGCCGTGCCAATCTTCAGGATGGGGAACCTTCCCTCCAGGTCCCACTCCTTCAATGTGTCTCTCAGGACGGAGTAGCAGCTCCCGCAAGCGATGAACCCCAGCCTGCGATCCTGCCCCCGCAACGAGGTATTGAGATCGGAGGTCTCGAACTCTTCACGGATGCTGTCTAGCTTCTCATTCAATTCTTTGTGCAGCTGGAGGCGAAAACGAGGCGTTGCCGCCCAGCGCCCCGGATCCTTCACGAAGTCGGCAGGCCTTTCCAGCGTGGCCACGGGCGCGAACTCGACGTTCTGTCTGGCATGGGAGACGCGGATTGCGGGCCGTAGAATGACCGGCAGACGGTGTCTCTCGGACAACTCGAAGGCGGCCTTGACCATCTCCTTGGCCTCGCGAGGACTGGAAGGGTCGAGGGCCGGCACCTTGGCAAACAGGGCGTAGAAACGAGTGTCCTGTTCCGTTTGCGAGGAGTGAGGCCCAGGGTCATCGCAGGAGACAATGACGAACCCGCCCTTCACCCCGGTGTAGGCAGAGCTCATCAGGGGATCAGCAGCCACGTTGAGGCCTACCTGTTTCATGACTACAGCGGCTCGTTTGCCGGTGTAGCTGGCCGCCAGGGCCACCTCGTAGGCCACCTTCTCGTTGATGCTCCACTCCACGTGTGTGTTGAGGCTCAGCTCCTTCTTGAAGCGCACGACGGCTGGCAGGATCTCCGAGCTCGGCGTACCGGGATAGGACGTCACCACATGACATCCGCTCTCCACGATGCCCCGTGCAATGGCTTCATTCCCAAGTAGTACTTCCTCTCTCGGTTCGCTCAAACGACGCTCCCTTTCTCTGGACGCTCCGGACCTGCTGTCTTGGTCTCGCCTTGCGGTTCAGCGGCCACGAGCGGTCGTGCCCTCCTCGACGGACATGTCATCAGCCGACGATGGCGAAGCGACATTGGTCGTCCCCCTTGGCGCGGCACTGAGTCTCCTCTGACCGTACGTCCCCACCGAATATGCCGGCTGCCATACCAGCCATCACGCCACGGATCAGATGACATACGCCTCGATCCGCATTGCCGTACGCCTCGGCGAAAGCAGAGTTCCTGACGAGGACGACTAGTCTCCTCCCCTCCTGGTCGAACTCCTCAACCTCGAA
>Ga0315274_10007351_pt1 | contig 15964 bp, 16 predicted proteins | sample YL17G02_20_MG_FD_203700 | JGI IMG/M metagenome (GOLD analysis project Ga0315274, IMG submission 203700) | Sediment microbial communities from Yellowstone Lake, YNP, Wyoming, USA - YL17G02_20 | ecosystem: Environmental > Aquatic > Freshwater > Lake > Sediment | place: USA: Wyoming | collected... | reverse complement strand
GCGTGGCCGAGTCTGGGCGCGTCATTCGCGCAGGCGATGGTGCGGATATATCCGGACGGCAGCATCGAGGTGGTCACAGGCGCGCAGGATCTCGGCGCTGGCACCAGAACCGTGTTAGGCATGATTGCTGCCGAGGAGCTGGGAGCGCCCTTGGAGAAGGTCAAGGTCAGCCTGGGCGACACGGCCTGTGGCCTGGCAGCGCCGCCCAGTGGCGAGGGCCGCATGCTTTCGTCGCTTGGGGTGGCGGTGCGCCGGGCCGCACGCGACGCCAAGCAGAAGCTTTCCCAGAAAGCGGTCGTGGCGCCATCTCAGCCGGATGGCCTGGTGGCAGGCCCGCCTAGGCGGGCAGGCGACAGAGCGTCTTACCCAGGGCCGAGCGCACTGCGTCCGCCACCCTGGACTCCCGAGGCCCGAGAGATGCTTTCGACCCTCGTGGTGGGCTACGGCGAGAGCGCGGAAACCCCCGCCGGCCGCGACCATCCCGCCTGGGTAGTGCAGTTTGTCGATGTCTCGGCGGATACGGAGACTGGCTTGGTCAAGGTGAACAAGGTGGTATCTCTCGTCGAGGCGGGCCGGATAATGAATCGGCTCACGTTTGAGACTGCCATCATCGGCGGAACCATTATGGGATTGAGCGTCGCGCTCTCGGAAGGACAGGTCGTGGACCGGCGAATGGGCCGGGTGCTCACTCGCAATATGCGGCAGACCAGACTCCTGAGCGCGCTCACCTCACCGCCCATCGAGGCGACCATTATTGACGCCGTGAGTCCAGCGAATAGCCTCGGTGTGAAAGGGCTGGGTGATTTGCCGATGATGCCGACTGCTGCCGCCGTGGCCAACGCCGTCGCCAACGCGCTCGGCATGCGCATCGGCGAGCTGCCCTTGAGCCCCGCCAGGGTTCTGGCCGCCTGTAGCGGCGGTTTTTCGGCGCTGAGGACAGCGCCGCTACAGTAGGTAGCGTGCACTTGTTCTTTGAGTCCGCTGCTTGTCCGTTGGGCGACAAAAGACTGCCGCAGAGTTGCAGAACGGCTCTGCCTTGCGTGCTCGAATACCCGCTGTCTTCCTGGCGCCCCGTCGGATACAATAGCCGGTGGGAGGCCAAGATGACTCAGGTTCCACTGGACGACGAGAGGCTTAAAGCCCTTTTCAAGACAGCCCTCCTGGAAGTGCTGGAAGAACGCAAAGACATCCTACGAGACCTCATCGAGGAGACCTTGCAGGATATCGCCTTGGCCCGCGCGATTGAGCAGGGCCAACGCACGGAAGAGGTCAGCCGAAGTGAAGTCTTCTCCATTCTCAAGGGCGGACATTGAAGGTTCGCTTCAAAGCGAGCTTCGCCAAGGACCTGCGAAACCTGAAGGATAAACCCGTGCTCGGTCGAATCAGGGCCCTGATTGAGAACGTCGAGAAAGCGGCGAGTCCAGCCGATGTGGCCGGTCTCAAGAAGTTGCGGGGCGGGGCAGCGTATTACCGCATCAGAGTTGGTGATTATCGGGTTGGCTTGGCCCTCGAAGAGGATGTGGTTGTCTTCGTAAGAGTGCTTCACCGCCGAGAGATCTACCGCTACTTTCCATAGCGGGTAGCGCAGGGCCCGTTCTCCGGACCTGCGGCTCTTCTGTGTTTTTGCCCATGCCCCACAGGCGCGGAATCCCGCCGCAAAAGACCCGGAAAAGCTGCAATCCGTCAACTGACGGACGGGAGTTGCGCTACTGCTACAAGCCCCAGGGGTCGAACACAAGCTCAAAGGCTACCAGCCGCAGCACGCTAGAACGGGTCTGCGCTACTTGCTATGTCGCATGCGATGATGCGCTACCCGGCGTGCCAATGGCACACCAAGGCGGGAGCAAGCTCCCGCACTCCACAGAAAAGCTGGTAGCGCAGACCTGCACTTCAGGTCTGCGGCTTTTTGGTGAACGAACCGCGGACCTGCAAATCAGGTCCGCGCTACCTGCCCAGGCACAAAGAAACTATGTCGCATGCGATGATGCGCTACCCGGCGCGCCGATGGCACACCAAGGCGGGAGCAAGCTCCCGCACTCCACAGAAAAGCCGCACCGTTAGAAAGCGCCCGGTGCGCTACAATGGACTGACGGCGGTGGGGACACCGCCGCTACAGAATGAAGCTGGCGATGGACCTTAGGCAGGAAATTCTCGACATTCCGCGCGCGCTCGGCGAGACCTTGGAAAAGGGCCGCCGGGAATACGACGCTCTGGTGCGGCAGACGCGTTGGGGTGACGGTCCAGTCTGCATGGTGGGTTCCGGCGGTTCGCTGGTGGCAGGGCTGACCGGCGCCTACGCCTTCGAGAGCTTGCTCGGCTGGCCGGTGGTGGTGCGCGAGGCCGCGCTTTTTGAGGCCTATTCGGCCTCCGTGCTGCGTCCACGCTCCGTGCTCGTGGCCCTCTCGGAATCCGGGGAATCCGCGGAGACGTTGGCGGTGGCGCGCATGGCCCGGTCACATGGCGCCAAGGTGCTGGCGTTCACCACTCAGGCGCAGAGCGCGCTGGCCAAGATGGCGGACGGCGTGTTTCTGGTGCGTGCGGGCGAGGAGGCCGGAGCCGGTGCGAGAACGGCGGTGTGCCAGCAAGCCGCCCTGAGCTATGTGGCGCTGGTGGCGGCCCGTGCTCTCAAGCGCCATCAACCGCAGACCGATGCCCTGGAAGCCGAGTTTGAAAAGCTCCCGGAGAGCGTCGAGTGGGCCTTGACCCAGTTCGGGGATGCGGTGCGCTCCTTCGCTTCCGAGTTGCAGGCCCGGCAAAGTCTTCATGTGGTGGGCGGCGGTTTCTATCATCCGGCCGCACTGCATTGGGCGCGGCTGTTACAGAAGCTCACGGGCATCGACGCCCGTGGCCACGAGGCGCAAGAATTTGCCCACGGCCTTCTCGAGAAGCTGGGGCCGGACACGACGATCGTCTTCCTCTCCGGTTCGCGCTGCCGCCTCAAGCGCCAGATTCACCTGCTGGCGGAGAGCGCCCGGAAGGCCAGGGCGAGCATTTTCGCGGTCACGGACGGCAACGACCGCGAGCTTGCCGATCGTTCGCAGTTGGCGGTGCTGCTTCCCATGTTGAGCGAGATGGTAGGCGCGAGTGTGAGTCTGGCGCTGCTCGATTGGGTGGCGTACCACGCGGCCCGCCAGCCACAGCGTGGGGCCCGCAGCCCCCGCCCCAAGTCTGCGAAGGCGTAGCGACCTCCTCCTGGACTTTTCGGAAGACGTGGGGAGCCCCGAGCCGCGGACCAGCTTGCGCATTTTCAGAGCCGTCAATTCATTTCTGGGATACCGTTGACGAATCATCCTACTTCTGATTTAATGTTGACATGGACATAGGGAAGCGGCTACGGGAGTTACGGGAAGCCAAGGGCCTGTCGCAGGGCGACATTGAGAGGCGGTCTGGACTTTTGCGTTCCTACATCTCCCGGGTGGAGGGCGGTTACACGGTTCCTTCGCTCGCAACTCTGGAAAAGTTCGCAAAGGCCCTAGAGGTCGAGCCCTATCAGTTGTTGTTTCACGGTGCGGGCCGACCAGCGCCCCTCAAGGTGCCCGAACAGGTGAGCTTGTCGAAGCCGGCGAGAAAGCTGGTCAGACTCTTCGAGGGCCTGTCGAGCTCCAACCGCAAGGTGCTCCTCCAGTTGGCGGGTAAGCTTGGCAAGCTCTAAGCCCCTGGGCTCTGATTTCCAGAAAGGTTCCTTCCGAAGAGAGGCCGCCCGGCGCTAGGGAGGGTGTGTGTTGACGCGCGAGCCGCGCCCACCACTCTCCGGTGCGGAACCTCCCCACGGGTATCCTGGGCTCTTCTTCGCCTAGCGGTGCCCTTCCGGGCGGCGAGTCTTCGCACCTGCCCGGCCAAAGCACGTCGGCACGGCGAAGTGTGCGATCTGCCGTGTGGCAGCCGGGAAGGCAAGCGACTAGTCGCGTGCCTCGGCGTGGTGGCGGACCTCGACCCCCTGGACCAGGAACAGAACATCCTCGGCGATGTTGGTGGCGTGATCGGCGAGGCGTTCGAGGCTGCGGGCGACGAACATCAAGTTTACGCCCGGGCGAACGTTGACCGGATCCTCCTGCATAAACCGGACAAGTTCCTCGTAAGTCGAATCGCGCAGGTCATCGACCGCATCGTCGGAGAGCAGGACGCTGCGAGCCAGTTCCGAGTCGCCGCGCACAAAGGCATCCAGACTCTTGCGCACCATGGACTGGGTGAGTTGCGCCATGCGGGGGATATCAATGAGCGGTTGCACGACGGGCTCCGGCCGGAGCGCGAGTGCCCGCTCGACGATGTTGACCGCCAGGTCGCCCATACGCTCCAGGTCGTTGTTGATCTTGATGGCCGCAGTGAGGAAGCGCAAGTCGGCCGCCATTGGCTGCTGGAGGGCCAGCAGGCGCGTGGCCAGCTCGTCAATCTCGATTTCCATCTGGTTGATGCGCGCCTCGTCTTGCAGGACTTGTTGCGCCAGGTTGTCATCCTTCTGGGCCAGGCACTGCACGCTGCGGTAGATCGCCGATTCCACCAGCGCGCCCATTTCGAGCAGCCGGTTTTTCAGTTCCCCGAGTTCTTCCACGAAATGTCTCAAGCTCGTACCTTTCTCCCGGGCGCCGCGCGCAGCTATCCGAAGCGGCCGGTGATGTAGTCCTCGGTGCGTTTGTCGGCGGGGGTCTTGAACAACCGGGCAGTCTCCCCCCATTCGATAAGCCGCCCTTGCAGCAGGAAGACGGTGTAGTCGCTGACGCGCGCGGCCTGCTGCATGTTGTGGGTCACAATCACGATAGTGTACCGGCTTTTGAGTTCAAAGATCAGGTCTTCGATTTTCGCGGTGGAGATGGGGTCGAGGGCCGAAGCCGGCTCATCCATCAACAGGATTTCGGGCTGGACCGCCAGGGCGCGGGCGATGCAGAGGCGCTGTTGCTCACCTCCGGAAAGCGTCAGGGCGCTCTTGCGCAGGCGATCCTTGACCTCGTCCCACAGGGCGGCCTGCTGCAAGGCGGCCTCTACCCGCGCCGCGCGTTCGCCCGCGTTGGCGGCCAACCCGTTGATGCGCAGCCCGTAGGCGACATTGTCAAAGATGGACTTGGGAAAGGGATTCGGCTGCTGAAAGACCATCCCCACGCGCCGGCGGAGCGCGACCACGTCAACGTCCGGGGCGAGAAGATTATGGCCGTCGAGCAGAATCTCCCCGCTGGCGCGCACCCCGGGGATCAAGTCGTTCATGCGATTGAGAGAGCGCAGGAAGGTGGATTTGCCGCAGCCGGAGGGGCCGATAATGGCCGTGATCTGACGGGAATAGATGTCCAGAGAGATGTCGTCGAGCGCTTGCCGGTCGCGATACCAGAGACTGAAGTTGCGTGCGCAGACCCGGATTTCCTTCGCCGAGGCCGCGGCTGGCCGTTCCCTCACCTCGGTGCGCAGCAGAGGAAATTCGCGATCCGTAGTGGCCGTCACCATTACACGCTCCGTCGAGCCAGACGCATGCGCGCCCGGATGATTATCGCCAGCGCGTTGAGCAGAAAAGTCAGGCCTAGCAACACCAAGACCGTGGCGTAGAGCAGAGGCTTGGTGGCATCCACGTCCGGGGACTGCGTGGATAGGATGAAAATGTGATAACCCAGCTCCATGAACTGGTCGTTGAGTTTGGTGGGCAGATGCGGGAGGTAATAGGCCGCGCCCACGAAAAGGATGGGTGCCACCTCACCGGCGGCCCGGCTGACGGCGAGAATGGCGCCCGTCAGCACACCGGGCAGTGCATGAGGTAGGACAACGCGGAAGACTACCTGGGACTTTGTGGACCCCAGGGCATAGCTGGCTTCCCGGTAGCTCTGGGGGACTGCCTGCAGCGCCTCTTCCACACTCACAATCACCACCGGCAGCGTCAGGACTGCCAAGGTGAGCGCCGCCCAGATAATCGCCGGTTGCCCATAATGAAGCGCGCCACCGTAGAGGGTGCGGTCGACCTGTTTCCCCACAAACTGCACAAAGAAGCCCAGTCCAAACAGTCCAAACACAATGGAGGGAACGCCCGCCAGATTGTTAACCGCCTGGCGTGCCACTCTGTAAAACCAGGACTGCCGATCGGCATACTCGGAGAAGTAGACCGCCGCCAGCACACCGAAGGGGGCTACGAATACCGTCATGATGAGGACTAGGGCTGTGGTGCCGAAAATCGCGGGGAAGATTCCTCCAGCCGTCATTCCCTGTGTCGGAGCGGCCGTGAGAAATTCCCAGGTAATTCTCTCCCAGCCGTGATACGCGATCTGTCCGATCATGATTGCCAGCAGGCCCAGGATGCCGAGGGCGGCCAGCGCCGTGAGCCAGCGCAGCGAGCGGTCGAATTGGCGGCGCAAGGCCAGGCGCATCTCAAGCTCTCCCCGTCAGGTGGCGGCGCAGGCGGGCAATCATCCACTCTCCCGCACTGTTCAGAAGCAGCGTAAAGATGAACAGAAGGAGGCCGAGGAGGAACAACACGCGGTAATGAGGGCTGCCAAACACGACCTCCGCAAGTTCGGCCGCGATCGTCGCGGAGAGCGTGCGCACCGACTCGGTGAAACTCCAGGAGGTGATGGCTGCGTTTCCCGAGGCCATCAGCACAATCATGGTCTCACCGATGGCCCGTCCGAAACCGAGAACGCAGCCGGCGAAAATCCCTGGCAAGGCGGCGGGCAGCACGACACGCCAGGCAGTCTCGGCACGCGTGGCGCCCAGCGCCCAGGAGGCCTCGCGCAGGCCACGCGGCACGGCACCCAGGGCGTCCTCGCAAACCGTGTAGATGATGGGGATCACCGCCAGGCCGAGAGCGATTCCGGCATTCACGGCGTTCAGCCGGTAATCGAAATCGAACGCCCTCTGTAGCCACGAGGCGAGCACGATCAGAGCAAAGAAACCTAAGACCACAGAGGGAAAGCCGGCCAGCAGTTCGACCGCCGGCTTGACCGTCTCCCGAACCCACCCGGGGGCAAATTCCGCCGTGTAAACCGCCGCCGCCAGCGCCAGAGGAGCGGCAAACAACATAGCGATGGTGGTGATCTTCAAGGTGCCCAGAAAGAGCGGCATCAGGCTGTACTTGGGCTCGGTGGAGACGGGCTGCCAGACGTAGGGAAGCGGGGCGTCAGGGGTGCCGTAATGCTGCGGCAGAAAAAGACGACTCCAGCCAACCTCTGCCTGCGACGCTGGCTCATAGAAAAGAGGCACGGCTTCGCGTGCCACAAAGACCAGAATGAGCGCGATAAAGGCGAGGGCCAGCCACGCGTTCAATTGGATCAGCTTGGTGATTGCCCACTCGCGCCAGCGGCGGGGAGCACGGGCCCGCTGGAGTGTTCCGCTGCTGACCGAGATGGCTAGATCGCCCATGATGAGAACAAGTGCCCCGCCGGATAAAGGCTGTGCCTCAGCGTCCCGGCGGGGCTGGTTGGGGACTCCGTCACTTGACGCCGCTCTTCCTGCTCTTGGCCTTCGCCTGCTTGGCTGGGCCACCGGCGTACCGTGTTAGAACATCCTCTGGGAGAGGATAGTAGCCAACGTTTTCCACGACGGACTGTCCGTCCTTCGTCATCACCCAATCCACCAGCTTCTTGAGATCGCCGGCAGGTTGACCCGCCAGGTACCAGTAAAGATACCGGCTGATGGGGTAGGCTCCACTCATCACGTTGTCCATGGACGGCTCGATGGCCGGGGAGTTGGCATCCTTTCGGACGCGTAGGTGCTTGATCCCTTTGCCGTAGGCGATGCCGCCGTAGCCGATCCCGCGGGTGTCGCGGGCCACCGCATTGATCACGGCTGCGGTGCCGGGAAGTGTTTGTGTGGTGGGATAGTAGTCGGCATTTTCCAGCACGTGTTCCTTGAAATAAACGTAGGTTCCCGAACTGTTCTCGCGACCGTAGAGGATGATGCGCTCGTCGCGCCCGCCTACTTCTTTCCAGTTCTTGGCCACGCCAGTGTAAATCTTCTTGAGCTGCTCCAGGCTCAGTTCTGAGACCGGGTTTTGCTCGTTGACGTAAACCGCCAAGCCGTCCAGCGCCACGGGAATCTCGACCACCGGCTTGCCGCGCTTCTGGCTGACCTCCGCCTTCTCCGAGTCCTTCATGGGGCGGGAGGATTCCGCAACGTCACAGGTCCCGTTAATGAGGGCGGCAATGCCGGTCCCTGACCCCCCTCCCGTCACCTGGATGGGGACTCCAGGGTTTCTGCTCATGTAGACTTCCGCCCACCGCTGGCCGAGAATCACCATAGTGTCGGAACCCTTGACAGTAATGTTCCGGCCCTGGGCCAAGCCCTGCCGGGAGACGCCGGCCAGCAGCGCCGCCCCGGCGGCCAGAAGCAGCAGCCCTCTTGCCATCTTCTTCATCGTTATTCTCCTTCCAGAATTGTTGCCGGTCCCTGTTACAGGCCGGTTACAGCCCGATGAAATCCTGGTGAACGATTAGAACTTGTAGATCACGTCAAACTGCATTCGGGTGAGCCACGGATCGCGGCAACCGGTAAAGGGTGCCGTGGTGCAATTGTTCCGGACCCCGGCAGGGACGAGACCAGTGTTCAAGAGAGGGTCCTTCAAATGACCATACCAATCGGTCCACTGCAGGGTGATGTTCTTGTGCGTCTGGTAGGCAAACAGGAACACGTGGTCACGCACGTTGGTTGAGCTCCGCAAATCGCTCTCGTTGAACGCCCCGATCACCGCGTCCTTGCCAATGTCGATAAACCTGTACCCGAACTGCATGTCCTTGGGATTCTTGGTCTGTCCGAACATTACTTCCGTCCAGAATCCCCGTCGATTTTCACCGTGGGGTCCCCGGGTGTTGTTGACAAGGTTGAAAAACGCCGTCAGGGGCCATTTCTGGGTCAGTTGGTAATCCACCTGGGCAATGAGGTCCAGATACGCAAACTTGTACAAGTACCCCGTAACGGTTGTGCCATCTGCCGCATAGGAGTAACTGTTGGAATTCGCGAGGCTGGGCTTCAGATCGCCGCTGACAAGTGCCAGGGCGATGGGATTGGACCGATTGAAGTTCACACCTGCCGCATAGAGTCCCAGTTTCGCCTTGTCGCTGAGCTGGAACTTCATCTGCAACTGACCGCCAAAAACGAAGCTGTCGTAGGCCGGCTTGGCTGGGTCGAGAGCGTAGGGCCTGTCGGCACCCTTCTGATAGCTGCCGCTCAACTCGTTGAAGGGCAGCTCGAAGCCAACAATCGTGAAATTCTTGAGACCCGGCGATTTAAGGTCAAACGCCAAGGTCTCGGCGAAGCCCTCGGGATTGACGTCGTTGTCAAAAGTGAGCGGCGTGCGGTACCAGGGGTATTTGAACTTGCCGGCATCCAGGGTCAGCTCTTTGAAAAACTTTGGCTTGTAGGTGATGAAGGCCCGGTCAATGCTGAATTGCTTGCGGTTGAAGAAGCCCGTCATCGTCTGGTTCGTCGAAATCGGATCGTCGAGTGAGCCCGTGGCGAGCGAGATTCCGCCCGAAACCTCGTCGGTGATCTTTCCGTTGATGTTCAGCCGCGCCCGGATGCGCTCCCGCTGACGAGTGGGATTACCGTCCTGGAAAAAGGGCTCGTAACGCATCCGCAGGTCACCACTGAAGTTGAAGTTGCCCAGTTGCTTACCCTGGCCGTCGGACTTCTTCGCGGTGTCCTTTAGGTCATTCTCGAGTTTGGTGACACGTTGGTTCGTCTGTGCGGCGCTGTCGGCCACGGCGGCGAGTTCACCCTTGACGAGCTCGATGTCCGGCGGAGGCGTATCGGCCGTGGACGGATTCTGGGCCGTTGGGAGAGCGCGAATTGGCAGGGCGCTGGCCGGCAGCGCTGCGCGGCTCGCAGGAACCGCAGGCTTGACGCTGGCCACCTGGCCAAGGTTGGGAACTTGATTCGAGGAGACTTGCCCCGCTTGAAGGGCGCGTTCGAGCAATTGCCTCTGCTCTTCGAGCGCCATGCGGAGCTGCTCGATTTGTTGCTGCTGCAGGGCGAGTTGCTGCTTGAGAAGCGTGACCTCGTCGGTAGGGACCGCCGTCTGGGCTAGCGTCGTCTGCTGTGAACTAGCTCCCTTCCGGGAATCCGTGGACCCGGCAGAAGGCTGAGCCGGCGCGGGGGGATCATCCGCACCCTTGACGCGCCATCCTGTGGTGAGCAGGATGAGGCTGAGCACTATCCACGCGGTCGTTCTTCGTTGGCGCATTATCTACTCCTTTTCGTTGGTTGACACTGTCAAGGCCGGTGGGAAGGGCCGACCCTCACTTGTGTCGAGATCGGTGATCGTTTTGAAGCAGTCCAGTCTCTTCGCAGCGCATTAACTGCTGATAAAAGCAAGATGAAAGTTCTGTTACGGCTTTACGTGGCGGCGGGGTCCAAGGCAGCCATCAGCCCCTCTGGTGGTCGCGTTGACTCCTTGTCAGGAGTCGTAGCGGAGTTCTCTCTGTTTCTACGGGCTATAGCCCTCCGCTCAAGGACGTCCTCGGTGGCGCGCCGGACGATATGGCGCAGCTCCCGCGCCTCAAAGGGCGGCGTAATGAAGTCAAACGCGCCGCGTTCAATCGCCTCCACATAGAGCTTCACGTCCACCAGACGAGACACCACGATGACATTGCTGGGCGCCTGGGCCTTGCCCGCCAGAGAGACCACCTCTGCCCAGGTGCCGTCAGGAAGCTGGGTGTCCGTGAACACCAGATGCGGTGGTTGCTTTCCCCACAGCACGAGGAGCGCCTCCCCACAACTCGGCACCTCGCGGGTCTCCAGGGATTGGCTTTGGAGAAGACTCTTCAGAGGGGCGAATGATTCTGGCTCACCAGAGACCAGCAACACGGAGATTTTCTCGGACATAACCACACCTCTCAGTCTGGAGGCATGCTCCAGGGTTCGCGAACTTGTTAGTTTTCCCGCCGCGCCGCGTAGCACGGCAGCCGCTCTGTTGCGCAGACATCAGTCACGTCGGCTCCCGGTCGTTTCAGGCAAAGAAGTCGAAAATGTGCGAGCCGGACGCGTTGGTGTTGCCTTGAGGCTCGGGATTCTCCTTGCCTTCTGCCTCCTGGCCCGTGTCCTCTTCGGCAGGAAGTTCGTGCAGGAGCGCCAGCAAGAAGGCCATCTTCGGGTCCGGCTTGTTGCTCCGAAGCAGGCTGAAAACGAGTGCGGCCACGGCGAGTAGCAGGGCTGCCACCAGGACTGCGTCAGCGCCTTGGAGAAGTCCGAACATCGCCTTTAAGAAACGAGACTACCCAAGGGGCATTTAGGGCTGATGAAGGGTGTGTAAAGCCTTGGTTAAGTTTGCGGGAGGGATTCTCGCCCGGGGAGGCTTACCGAAGACGAATTGCCCCAGGTGGGGGAACGCAGGACGATGAACGTGGAACCTTTCCCCAACTGGCTCTCGACCTCGATTGTCCCATTTATGCGCTCAATGACGTGCTTCACGATGGAGGGGCCGGGATTGACCGAGGGCGCGCCCGCCTCCGCTCCCGCTGCCTGGCCTGCCGCCAGCTTTCTTATTGAGGAAGACGCTTGATGAGCCGCAGCAAGAGAGCCAATTTCGGGTCCGGCCGGTTACTCCGAAGCAGGCCGAAAACGAGTGCGGCCACGGCAGCCAGGAGCGTGATCACCAGGATTCCGTCAACGCCTTGGAGAAGTCCGAACATCGCCTTTAAGAAACAAGCCTATCCAAGGCACATTTAGGGCTGATGAAGCGTGTGTAAAGCTTCGGTTAAGTTTGCGGGGGGAATTCTCGCCTGGGGAGGCTTGCTGGGGACGAAATGTCCTGGCTGGGGGGAAGCAGGACGGTGAACGTGGAGCCTTTTCCCAACTGGCTCTCGACCTCAATCGTCCCGTTCATGCGCTCAATGATGTGTTTCACGATGGATAGGCCCAAGCCGGTTCCGCCCATTTCGCGTGACCGAGCTGTGTCCACGCGGTAGAACCTTTCGAAGATTCTGGGAAGGTGCTCGGAGGGAATGCCGATGCCTGTGTCGGTGACGGTGACGCGGATCCTGCCGTCCTCCGCGTGCTCGGCCGTGACGCGCACCTCGCCGCCCGGGCGGTTGAACTTGACGGCGTTGTCGAGCAGATTGATGAAGGCTTGCTCCAAGCGGACCTTGTTCCCCATCACCTGCGCATCCTCCAGCCGGTCGCAGCGCAGTTTCACGCCGCGCAGATTCGCTTCGGATTCGACCGTGCGCACGGCTGCTTCGAGCGCGGCGCGAATCGAGACCCGCTCGAGTTCCCCCGCCGGCTTCCCCGACTCGAGCTCCGACAACGCCAGCAAATCCGAAGCGATATTGTTGAGCCGGATGGCGTGGGCTCTGATGATTTCCAGGAACTTCCGGTTATTCTCGGGGTCCTCGAGCGCGCCCTCGAGCAAGGTTTCTGCGTAGCCGCAGATGGCGGTCAAGGGAGTCCGCAGCTCGTGCGAGACGTTGGCCACGAAGTCCTTGCGCACCCGCTCCAGACGCTCCAGGTCGGTGATATCGTGCAAGATGGCAATCGCCCCCCGGTGCGAAGCGATGGCCAGAGGCGCTGCCTGAACTTCGAACGTCCGCCCCACCACCGGGGAAAGGTCCAGCCGCTGCCGGGAGGATTCCCCGGAGACCAGAACGCGGGTCAGGATCTCCAGCAGTGCCGGGTCACGCACCAGTTCCAGCAAAGGCAAGCGTTCGGGAATCGGGCCTTGCACGCCCACGGTGCGGGCAAAGGAATCGTTGCAGAAGGTGACCCGCAACTCGCCGTCCACGGCCAGGACGCCCTCGACCATGCTGGCGAGGATGGCCTGCCGCCGCGCCGACTCCAGGCTCAGTCGGTCCACCAGTTCGCGCAGTTGGGTTGCCGTGCGGTCCAGCGACCGTGCCAGGGCGCCGAGTTCATCGTCGGCGTCTGCCACGAGAGTGCCCGAAATACGCGCATCCACCAGGCCCTCGGCAAAGGCGCGCAGGCGGCTGATGCGCCGCGTAAAGGAACGGGAGAAAAAGTAGGCGATGCCCAGCGCCAACCCGGCCGCCGCCAGCGACGCGCCCAGAATGCGCCAGCGCACAGCAGCGACAGCGGCGTCCACGTCTTCCAGCGGCACAGCCAGGCGCAGCACGCACCCTGTCTGACCGCGGTAAGTGAACCCCAGCGCCAGGTAGCAGAGGTCATGGTTGAGGGTGGCGCTGTGACGAATCGAGCTTCCCGTGCCGCTCCGCCTGGCCTCGCGAACTTCGGGCCGGGCGGCGTGATTCTCCATGGTTTCGGGGTCGTGCTGCGAGTCGGCCAGCACAAGGCCTTGAGGATCGATGATGGTCAGGCGCGCTTGGGCTCGTTCTCCCGCCGCCCTGGCCCAACCCTCGAGCTCGGTGGCCGGAACGTCGGCGGGTTCCGCAGAAAGGATCCGTGCCTGCGCGGCCAGGCGCTGTTCCACGCTTTCCACCTGGCGCCGCGCCATGTAGCGGGTCAGGTAGAAATCCAGGACGAACAGCGGAGCCCCAATGAGGAGACAGGCGCTCAAGAAGAGCTTACGAAAGATGGGACTCTTAAGGGTCACGGAATTGCCGATTGATGATTGGCGATTGATGGTTGACCGAAAAAGACGCGCCGGCACGACGGGTCAATCGACAATCAGCAATCATCAACTCAAAACTCTTACGTCGCGTCGCCGTCCGCCGCTTCCGGCGAGAACCGATACCCGGCACCCCGCACGGTCTGTAGATACTGGGGCTTCTCGGGGTGATCTTCGATCTTCTCCCGCAGCCGCCGCATGTGAACGTCCACCGTGCGCGGCGTGACAAACCGGTCGCGGCCCCAGACCTCGTCGAGCAACTGCTCGCGGCTGAAAATGCGCCGCGGATGCGAAGCCAGAAAATGCAACAGCTTGAACTCCAGCGTGCTCAGCTCCACCGACCGGCCGCGGACCGTCACTTCCTGGGTGCGCGCGTCCAGGCGCAGGTCGCGGGTTTCGACCACCTCGGCGCTTTCCGCGGGACGCGTCTGCCGTCGCAGAACGGCCTTCGCCCGCGCCACCAACTCCCGCGGACTGAACGGCTTCACGACGTAATCATCCGCGCCGATTTCCAGACCCAACACCCGGTCGATCTCCTCACCCTTGGCGGTCAAGAAGATCACCGGAAGGGATTTCAAGCGCTCTTCGGCACGCAGACGCCGGCAAATCTCGAAGCCGTCGCGGTCCGGCAGCATGATATCGAGAAGCACCAGGTCGGCGGGATGGCGGCGGAGATATTCGAGCCCGTCCTCCCCCCGGCTAAAGCTTTCGACTTCAAAGCCCTCTTTGCGGAAGTTGTAGCGGACGAGCTCGACAATGTCTCGCTCATCCTCGATGAGCACCACCTTGGGACGCACAGCCAGATTATATCATCGGTAAATCAGAACACGCGGAGTGAACCACGCCAGGCCGGGATGCCGCGGCCCGCCTAAGGCACTTGTGCTGGGAAAGTAGCTGGCGCGCCTGGGGAGACTGGAACTCGCGGGCTAGAGACTCGCACTCCCGCGCCGGCGAAGCATCAATCCTCTTTGAATGGGGATTGTTTGTCTGCAGCCGGTTCTCTGAGGAAACGACCGAAGAAACATTCTACAGGTCCTCTGGGGTGAGCCCTGTGTGCTTGGCGATCCGCGCCAACATCTTCGGTCCAAGTTGCTCGGAGTCGGCGAAGGCCCAGGTGTACACGCCGCGTTGGGGGTGTTCAAGCTGAACGTGCGAAGAGCCTTTCCGCGCCTTCACTCTGTACCCAATGCGGAGGAGCGCGTGGAGAACCTTCCTGCCTTTAGAACTGGGCCATTTGCTCACGCGATTGCGAAGGTCACCGTAGCTGGCTTGGCGGGCTTCTTCCTTTTTTCGAGACGATCGGCGAGCACGCGAAAAGCGAGGGCTTGGACCTTGGCGAGCGCCTCGTTGCGGGTTTTTCCGTAAGCCAGCACACCTGGAAGACTAGGGATTTCGGCAATCCAACGACCATCTTCCTCGCGGTCGATCTCAATTTTGAAGGCCATCGGCGCCCGCCTTATTTCGCTGCCTTTTTCTCACCGCACATAATATGCTGCCTTCGCGGAAGGCTGCCGTCAAGCGCAATGCTCCATTTCTGCCCGACTTCCCATTGTTCTAGAATCGCCAGTAGCTGGCGCGCCTGGAGGGATTCGAACCCCCGACCTTCAGCTTCGAAGGCTGCCGCTCTATCCATCTGAGCTACAGGCGCCCGCTTTTCAGTTTACTCCAATTGTGCCATTCCGAGAAGGCATACAGGTAAGTTCCGGGCCACCTGCCGCGGGCGCGCAAAACTTACCGGCCACGCCCATCTTGAACTTGAAATCGCTGTGCTATACTACGCCGACCGGAACCGGGTGGGTCGAGCCGGTCTGGGAGTGAGGGCTCAAGGAATTCTGACCCAGATGCTCCAGGCACAAAGCTTTGACTGAATTCGGGCGAGCCCGGCGTGATTCGCCGCGCAGGCGAAGCCGGGCAGAGCGCCCTGAACAAGGAGTTGAGCTATGTCCGATCGCGGGGTTTTTGTGGTGGCTTTTCTGACGGTGGTGCTGATTGTGGCCGGCGCCTTTGCGATCCCGCAATACTTTCCCTTTGAGCTGTTGAAATCCTTGATCTACGTCGTGATCGCCCTGATGGTGTTCTTCGGCAACAACACGTACAGTTACATGCTGGGGATCGTCGCCCCGATTCTCGGTATGCTTTTCAACATCTTGCTGGGAGGCTTTTTCAGCGAGTTTGCGGTTCTCTGGGCCTCGGTGAGGATGCGGCCTCTCCCTGCCTTGGATACGCCGCTGCACGCGCTGGCCATTCTCTCCGAGATCTTGCTGGTTATCCTCTGCGTGCGTGCCTGGCGGAAGGAAGTCACCGGCCCCTTCTTCGGCAAGGTGTTTGGTGTCTGCTTGGCGGTTTCAGTCGTGTACGTGGCCGTCTTGGCGGGCTGGTACGTGTACGGGATTCCCGGCACGGGCCGGTTGCCCTAGGTCCAGACTGCGTTGTAGTCCGCCGGCCGGCGGACAGGCGGGCCTGCCCGACCGTCACCAGCCG
>Ga0315274_10007350_pt1 | contig 15965 bp, 12 predicted proteins | sample YL17G02_20_MG_FD_203700 | JGI IMG/M metagenome (GOLD analysis project Ga0315274, IMG submission 203700) | Sediment microbial communities from Yellowstone Lake, YNP, Wyoming, USA - YL17G02_20 | ecosystem: Environmental > Aquatic > Freshwater > Lake > Sediment | place: USA: Wyoming | collected... | reverse complement strand
AGACGGGGAGCGCATCGTCATCGGCGGCATCATGGAGCAGATCGAGCTGGCCGGAGTACACTCCGGCGACAGTGCCTGCGTCATTCCGACCTACATGGTGGCGCCCGAGCACGTGCAAACGATGCGCGAGTACACGCATCGGCTGGCAAGGGCGCTCAAGGTTGTCGGGCTGATGAACGTGCAGTACGCCATGAAGGACGGCGTTGTCTACGTGCTGGAGGTCAACCCGCGCGGCAGCCGCACCATCCCATTTGTCAGCAAGGCGATCGGCTACCCGCTAGCTAAGCTGGCCACCAAGGCCATGCTTGGCATGACCCTCGAGGAGCTGGGCTTCACCGAGGAAGTGACGCCGCGTGCCTTCTACGTCAAGGAAGTCGTGCTTCCCTTCGCCAAGTTCCACGGCGTGGATACGGTGCTCGGCCCGGAGATGCACAGCACGGGCGAGGCCATGGGCGTGGGCCCGAACTTCGGCGTTGCCTACGCTAAGGCGCAGATGGGGGTTTCCTCGCCCTTGCCGAAAGGCGGCACGGCCTTTCTCAGCGTCAACGATAACGATAAGCCGAACCTGGTTCACATCGCCCGTAAGCTGGTAAACTGCGGTTTCCGGCTGATCGCCACCGGCGGCACGGCGTCCTATCTCTACCAGCGCGGCCTGCCGGTGAGTATGATCCACAAGGTCAGCGAGGGCCGTCCCAACGGGGTGGACTACATCAAGAACAGCCAGATCGATCTGATCATCAACACTCCCCTGGGCAAGGCCTCTTTCACTGATGAGGGAGCGCTACGGCGAGCGGCAGTGGCCTACAACGTGCCTTGCATGACCACGCTTTCGGCGGCCTGGGCGGCTGTCGAGGGCATCTATGCCATGCAGCAAGCCGAGCCGGGTGTGTGCTCGCTGCAGGAGTACCACGCCGCGCAGCACGCCGCGGCAGTTGTCGATGTAGACTCAGGCCGGATCGAGGTGAGTTCACTTGGCTAAGCAAGACGACCTCAACCGCGCTCGCGAGCGGTTCAGGCGGGGGGACCCTGACGGCGCGGCGGAGATCCTGGAGCCCATTGTTGAGAGCGACCCAAGCAACGTTGCCGCTCGCCTGCTCCTGGCCCGCTGTTACAGCCGCATGCGCCAGGGACAGGACGCCGTCGCCGAGATCGAGGTCGCCCTCGAGGCTGAGCCCGAGAACACTGAGGCTCTGACGTTGCGGGGCGCGGAGCACTACTTCGCCGATGAGCTGGAAGCCGCCTCCGAGGTGCTGGAGGGCGCGATCGAACGCGACCCTTCGGCGATCGAGGCTTACGTTCGCCTGTCGCAGGTGCGCACGGACGAGAAGCTGTACGAAGAGGCGGCGGAGTTGTTGAGCCAGGCGGAAGAGAAGGCTGGCGAGGAGCGCGCGCTGCTGGCCCTGGTGCGGATGGGACGAGTGTACCGTGCGATGCAGGGCCGCAAGCACGCCGAGGCGCTGCAGCTCATCTCCGACAACGAGGAGCTATGGCCGGAGAGCCCATACATTAGGGCGACTGTCCTCTCCAACGAGGCCGTGATCCACGCGCGCCAGCGGGATTTCAGCCGGGCACGCGTGCTTCTCGTCGAGGCTCTCGATGTTGACCCCTACTTCTACTCGGCGCGCTCCCTGCTCGGTCAGATAGCGGCGCTGCAGCGTGACCACGCCTTCGCCGTGGAGCAGCTTAGCCAGGTGGTCGAGAATGACGACACCCCCGGGGCTCGGGTGCGCTACGCTCTGGCCACCTCGATGAACGCGCTCGGCCGGCACGAGGAGGCAAGCCAGCACTACGCGAAGGCTCTCGAGGGCGGGCTGACCGGCCTGCCGGCCTTCACGGCGCGGCTCAATGTGCTCGTGCCCAACCCGATCGCGCGCACGGCTATTGGGATACTGCTGCTGCTTATCATCGCCTTTTTCCTTATTCGCACGCTGCCGCCGCTGGTCGCGATCGTGATCGTGGCCCTGATCGCTCTCCTCGGCCGCCAGATACTGAGAGGGGCGTAGGCGAGCAGTCAGCCATCAGCCACCAGCCGTCAGCGGCGGGCCGGCGAATGATGGCTGAGAGCTGACGGCTGAAGGCTTCATGGGAGACTGTTCGTGCTAGAGAAGAAGCAAGTGCGCAAGGTCGTTCTCGCCTATTCCGGTGGCCTAGACACCTCGGTGATCATCCCCTGGCTGCGCGAGAACTACGGCTGCGAGGTCATCGCCTATACCGCCGACGTTGGCCAGGGCGAGGAGCTGGAGGGCCTGCGCGAGAAGGCGCTAGCCACCGGGGCGAGCAAGATCTACATTGACGACCTGCGCGAGGAGTTCGTCCGCGACTACATCATGCCTACGGTGCAGGCGGGTGCCATCTACGAACGCAAGTACCTCTTAGGCACGTCTTTCGCCCGCCCCCTGATCGCCAAGCATCAGGTGCGAGTTGCTGAGATGGAGGGCGCGGATGCCGTGGCTCACGGCGCTACCGGCAAGGGGAACGACCAGGTGCGCTTCGAGCTTACGTACAAGGCACTCAACCCGGCCTTGACGGTGATCGCTCCCTGGAGAGAGTGGGACATCCGTTCGCGCGAGGACGCGCTCCAGTACGCCGCCTCGCGCAACGTGCCGGTTACGGCGACAGCCAAGAAGATATACAGCCGCGACGGCAACCTCTGGCACCTGAGCCACGAAGGCGGCATTCTCGAGGACCCCTGGCAGGAGCCGGAAGATGAGATGTTCCAACTCTCCAGATCGCCCGAGGCGGCGCCAAACGAACCGGAGCACCTCACCATAGACTTCGAGCGGGGCGTGCCGCTGGCCATCAATGGCGAGCGGCTGAACCTCGTTGACCTCGTCATGCGCCTGAACGCCATCGGCGGGCGCCACGGCATTGGCCGGGCGGATCTGGTGGAGAACCGCTTGGTGGGCATGAAGTCGCGCGGCGTCTACGAGACGCCGGGCGGCACGATGATCGTGACGGCGCATCGGGAGCTGGAGGCGTTGGTTCTGGACCGTGAGACGATGCATTACAAGGACGTGTTGGCGCAGCGCTACGCCGAGCTGGTCTACAACGGGCAATGGCATTCGCCGTTGCGAGAGGCGCTCGATGCCTTCGTCCAGAAGACGCAGGTCAACATGACCGGCGATGTGCGGCTCAAGCTTTACAAAGGGAACTGCCTGATCGCGGGTCGCCGCTCTCCCTACAGCCTCTACCGCGAGGACTTCGCCACCTTTGGCCGAGACAGCGTCTACGATCAGACGGATGCCAAGGGCTTCATCACCCTCTTCGGCCTGCCGCTGCAGGTGAAGGCGCTCCTCGACCTCGAGGGTCGCACGGCCGAGGGCCTGCCCACTCCAGACTACTCTCAGTTCAAGCGCGACTAGGGGCGGGGGAAGCAGATGAGTGCGGACGAGACGCGGGTGGAGGCGGATCTCGAGGTCATAGAGGCCGGCTGCATAACGGATGTGCCGGGGATAGCGGCGGCCGGAGTGTCTGCCGGGCTGAAGAAGACGGGGGCGCTGGACTTCGCTCTGGTGGTAAGCGAGTCACCGTGCTCTTGTGCCGCTGCGTTCACGACCAATCGCTTCCAGGCAGCGCCGGTGCTCTATGACCGCGACGCCATCGCGGCGGATCCGACGGGCATTCGGGCCCTCGCCATCAACAGCGGCTGCGCCAACGCCTGCACCGGGCCCGAGGGCCTCGAAGATGCTCGCGAGATGGCCCGGCTGAGCGGCGAAGCAGCGGGCGTGGGCACCAACCGCGTGCTCGTCATGTCCACAGGCGTCATTGGCCAACGCCTGCCAATGGATAGGATCGCGCGCGGCGTGAAGCTGGCTGCCTTAGCACTGTCACCTTGCGGTGGCCACGACGCGGCCCGGGCGATCATGACCACCGACACGCGGCCGAAGGAAGTGGCAGTACGCGCCACAGTGGCCGGGCGTACAGTGACTGTCGCGGGCATGGCCAAGGGCGCGGGTATGATCAGCCCCAACATGGCGACCCTGCTGGCGGCGATCTTCACCGACGCTGCGGCGACTCCCGCCGCCTTGGAGGCGATCATCCGCCGGGCCGTGGAGCGTAGCTTCAACTGCATCACGGTCGACGGGGACATGAGCACGAATGACACACTGCTGCTCCTGGCTAACGGCCAAGCGGGCAACGCGGTCATCGGCGGCTCGGGCGATGATGGTCACGCGGCGCTCCTGGCGGCCGTCAGCTACGTGGCCGAGGACCTGGCGAAGAAGGTCGCCTTCGACGGCGAGGGGGCCACCAAGCGCGTGACGATTGACATAACGGGCGCCCGCAGCCGTGAGGAGGCGCGCCAGGCCGGCATGGCCGTGGCCAAGTCGCCGCTGGTCAAGACAGCCATCTTTGGCCGTGACGCCAACTGGGGCCGTGTTCTCTGCGCTGTGGGCTACAGCGGCGTACCCGTGGTGCCGGGGCAGGTGGACATGTGGCTCGGCGACCTGCACCTCGTGCACCTCGGTCGGCCACACGACATAAATGAGGAGCGCGCGTCCGAGATACTCGCCGTGGAGGACATTGCCCTGCGCGTGGACATGGGCATGGGCGACGAGAGCGCCACGATCTGGACCTGCGACCTCTCGCACGAGTATGTCTCGATAAACGGCAGCTACCGCACGTGAGAAGAAGAGAGTCAGGAGGTTGGTTGTGGCCACCCGCATCGGCTTCATCGGCACCGGCCTGATTGCCACTTCGCATCTCGAGAACCTGGCTACGATGGAAGGCGTGGAGATCGCTGGCCTCTGCGACGTGTCACAGGCCAACTTGGAGAAGGCGCAGAAGCGCTTTGGCGGGCGGGCCTACCGTGACCACGGTGATATGCTGGTGACGGAGAAGCCGGACGCCGTCTACGTCTGCATCCCGCCGTTCGCTCACGCCGGCCAGGAGCTGGACGTGTTGGCAGCGGGAGCGGCGCTCTTCGTTGAGAAACCGGTTACGCTCGACCTGGAGAAGGGGCGACGCATCGCGGTGGAGATCGAGCGACGTCACGCCGTCGCCTGCTGCGGCTACCATTGGCGCTATGCCGACGGCGCCGACCGAGCCCGCGAGACGCTCAAGCCCGAGCAGATCGTCCAGGTGCTAGGGCGCTGGCTGGGCGGCATCTGGATGGCTCCTTGGTGGAAGAACAAGGAGCAGTCCGGCGGTCAGATCGTCGAGCAGGTGACGCACCTCTTCGACCTCTCGCGCTACCTGGCGGGCGAGATCAGCGAGGTGACGGCATACGCCACGAGCGGCCAGGTGCGCGATGTCGAAGGCTACACTCTCGATGACGCCAGCGTGGTGAACGTGCGCTACGCCAGCGGCGCCGTGGGCAACTTCGCCCAGACCTGCATCCTTTCGCGCGGGCTTGGCGCCGATCTGACGCTCATCGGTCGCGACCTGGCCTTACAGTACACGACCAACTCTCTGAAGGTGACGCGGCCCGAGAGCATCGCCGAGTACCCGGCCAGGGCGCAGGCGCTCTCGCTCGAGGACCAGGCCTTCGTCGCGGCGGTGCGCAGCGGCGACTCGTCGGGCCTGCGGTCGACCTACCACGACGCGCTGCAGACTGTGACAGCGACGTTGGCGGCCAACGCCTCCCTGGCCCAGAGCGGCCGGCAGCAGGTTGTCGAGCGCTGGAGCTTCCGCGCGGCCGTGTGAAGCGGGTTCAGCCATGTGGAGGTAGGCGAGTCTGTCAGGGAAGCTTTGGGGCGGGCGATTCGAGGGCGAGGTTGACGCGCTGATGGAGCGCTTCAACGCTTCCTTCCCGTTCGACCGGCGACTCTACCGGCAGGACGTTGAGGCCAGCATTGCCTACTCGCGAGCGTTGGAGCGGGCCGGCGTTCTCTCGGCCGAGGAGGGCGTGGCTTTGCGCCGGGGGCTGGAGCAGGTGCTGGTCGAGTTCCAGGCGGGACGATTCGAGCCCAAGCCCTCGGATGAGGACATCCACACGGCCGTCGAGCGCCGGTTGATCGAGTTGGTGGGGCCGACTGCCGGCAAACTACACACCGGCCGCAGCCGCAACGACCAAGTGGCCACCGACCTGCGGCTCTACGTGCGCGCCGGGCTCGATGAACGGCGCGCCGAGCTGCGTGTGCTGCAGTTGGCGGCGCTAGGTCGTGCCGAGCAGCACCTGGACGTCCTGATGCCAGGCTACACGCACTTGCAGCGCGCCCAGCCCGTGCGCTTCAGCCACTGGCTGCTCTCCTACTTCTGGGCCTGGCAGCGCGACGTCGAGCGCCTCGACGACCTCAGGAGACGACTCAATGTCATGCCCCTCGGCAGTGGTGCGATCGCCGGAACGCCCCTAGCCATTGACCGGCAGGCTCTTGCCGAGGACCTCGGTTTCAGCCGCCCGTCCGAGAACAGCATGGACGCCGTGCGCGACCGCGACTTCGCCCTCGAGACCCTAAGCTGGGCCTCGATGCTGGCCGTGCACCTGAGCCAGATCGCGGAGGACCTGATTCTCTGGGCTACGGCGGAGTTCGGCTTCGTCCGCATCGCCGATGCCTACTCTACGGGCTCCAGCCTGATGCCGCACAAGCGCAACCCCGACTCGCTCGAGTTGCTGCGCGGCAAGACCGGGCGCGTCGTCGGCGACCTGGTATCGCTTCTGATGACATTGAAGGGTTTGCCGGCCGCCTACAACAAGGACATGCAGGAGGACAAGGAGCCACTCCTCGACGCGCTCGACACGCTCGGCCTGGCGCTGCCTGTGCTGACCGGGGTGATAGAGACGCTGGAGCTGCGACCGGCGTGGATGCGCGCGGCGCTGGATGAGGCGATGTTGGCCACGGATGTCGCCGACTACCTTGTGCGACGCGGCATACCTTTCCGCCAAGCGCACGAAATCACCGGATGGGCAGTGCGGCGCGCCGAGGCCTTGGGGTTGGCACTTGGAGGGCTGCCCCTGCAAGAGTGGCGCTCGTTGTCGCCCCTATTCGAGGCGGACGTGTGCGAGGTGTTCTCCTGGGAGCGCTCGGTGGACGCGCGGAGCGCCAGTGGCGGCACCGGCAGACAGGCGGTGCTGGAGCAGATCCAGAAGGCGAAGGCGGCTCTGAGCGAACCAGGGGCTGCTCGATGGTGACGAAGCGTGGTGGGCCGCGGGCGGCCGGGAAGGGATACATCGATGGCACTAGGAGATAGCCCCGTCGTCGCGCTACTGGAGCACCTGCTGGGCATCAGCAGTCCACCGGGGCAAGAGGAAGCTCTGGCGCGGGAGTTGGCGCGCCAGCTTGAGTCGCTTGGGCTTGACGTCGAGCGCGACCAAGCCGGCAACATGATCGCTCGTGCCGCGGGCGTTGGCCAACCGCTGCTGCTCTGCGCCCACATGGACACGGTCGAGCCGACGGACAGCTTGACGCTAGTGCGCCTGGACGGGCGCCTCAGCAGTGATGGCACCACGATCCTCGGAGCCGACGACAAAGCCGGAATCGCTGCTATCCTCGAAGCCATCCGCGTGGCCAGCCAACACCCTCCTCTTGAGGTGGTGTTCACCGTGCGCGAGGAAATCGGCCTGCAGGGAGCCCTGGCGCTGGACCTCTCGCGACTCCGGGCCAGGCGTGGCATCGTGCTGGACGCGGGCGGCGACATCGGCACGGTCGTGACGGCGGCGCCCTCGCAGTACAGGCTCGTGGCGCGCGTAGTCGGCCGGGCGGCTCACGCCGGCGCCTCGCCGGAGAAGGGGATCAACGCAATCGCGGTGGCGGCTCAGGCGATCACGCGCATGAAGCTGGGCCGCATCGACGACGAGACAACGGCGAACGTCGGTGTCATCCACGGTGGCGTGGCCACCAACATCGTGCCCGAGGTGGTGGAGCTGCGGGGGGAGGCGCGCAGCCATTCCGAGGAGAAGCTGGCGGCCCAGGTGGCAGCCATGCGTGCCGCTCTGGAGTCGGCGGCTGGGGAGGCCGGAGCGCGCGCCGAGATCGACTGTGACCGTTGTTACACCCGCTTCGCCATTCCGGAAGAGCACGACCTTGTCTCGACCATCCTAGAAGTGGCGCGGTCCTTGGGCGTCGCCGGATGCGTCGCCAAGAGCGGCGGCGGCAGCGATGCCAATGTCTTCAACTTGGCGGGCCTGGAGTGCGTCAACTTCTCGGTAGGCATGGCCGGTGCTCACGCTAAGGACGAGTCCATCGCTTGCGGGGACCTCGAGCGGTCAGCGCAGTTGCTGGCGAGAGTGCTGGAGGAGCTGGCCCTAGCCGGTCTCTAGCGGCATCGGCCGGGCATGTACGACTACCTACGACTCTGGGCGCTGCTTCTGATCGCCTTTCATCTGCTGGCTCCCTACCTGCCGATCGAGCACGTCTGGGGGGCCGGCGGCTTCCCAACGATCTCACTGCCGCTGCGGTTGCTCTTGGCCGCCGCGGCCGCGCCATTCCTCTCGCCACGTGTCGGCGAAGCTGTCTGGCAGCGAGCGTACTGCTCGTGGAGAGCGCTACGCTCGCGCCTTTCGGCTACGGCGGTTTTCGCCATCGCCGGGCTCTTGGCGGTGCCGGTCTTCTGGCTGGGGCGGCTGCGCCACCTGCGCTGGGGCGATGCCTACATCTTTGCCAACGCCATCTCGCACCCCGAGGCGCGCCTCACCTACACCTGGCAGGCGCCGTTCGACGTCTACCTGCATGCCAAGGCTTGGGCTCTGGCCAACTCCCTCTGGGGCTGGGACGTTCAAGCGGTCTACGCGCTCATCTCCTGCCTCGCGGGCGGCCTCTTCGTCTTCGTCGTGCTCAGTGCCGCCCGTGGCGTCTGCGCAGATGCTGTTTCGGGGGCGACCCTCGCCGGGCTTACTCTGACTGCGGGGGCGATGCAGCTCTTCTTCGGCTACGTGGAAAGCTACACCGTCATCCCCGTCGGCATTGCCCTTTTCCTTTGGCTGGGCCTGCGGCTCCTCAAGGGCGGCGAGAAGCTGTGGCCGGTAGCGGCTGTCTTGGCGGTCACGCTCGGGTTCAGCCCATCCTCACTGCCGCTATCGCTCCCGCTTCTCTACCTGGCATGGGTGTATCGAAAGCAGGGGTTCGGCCCGGGGCGGGTCGCCCTGGAGCTTGGAGCGCCGATGCTCATCGTGGCCGCCGGTATTGTCGCTCTGTTCACGATCGGCGGGCACGGCTTGGACACGTTGGTCGGAGCGGACGCTCCCGGTGGGGGTGACCACCGCTGGCTGGTGCCTCTACTGCACACCGGCAGCCGCTGGGAGCACTACACTATGTTCTCGTGGGCGCACTTGCGCGATTTCCTGAACGAGCAGGCGTTGGTAGCGCCTCTGGCGCTTCCGGTAGCGCTCGGTGGGCTGGTGCTCTATCGCCGCAAGCTCGACCGGCGCGACCCGGCTCTGCGCTTCCTGGCCCTTGCGGGAGCGGCCTACTTGCTGCTCACTTTTGTCTGGAATCCCGACTATGGTGGCCGGCGCGACTGGGATCTCTTCGCTCCGGCTGCCGTGCCGCTCGCGGCGCTCGCCGCCTACATGCTCAGTCGCGACGTATCGGGGCGCGAGCGCGCGAGGTCGCTTGCGCTAGTGGTTGCCGTCCAGATTGTGCACCTCGCGCCGTGGATCTGGTTCAATGCGCAACTATGGCCGTGGGACTAGCAGTGTGAGATGCGACCTGACAAGAACGAACAGGGGAGCGCGCCGCTTGCGCTCCCCTGTCCCGAGGAGGGAAGGGAATACGTCCAGAGATAGAGTCCTAGTGCCTGAGCATTGCCCTCATCCTGCGCAGGGGCGTGCCCAGGTGAAAGAGGTTGCCGTTGGGCGTGATCACAGCCGGGTAGCCGCGCAACTGCGCCAGTACCTCCACGCCCGCCAGCGCGGCGTGCGAGCGGGCGTGCATCCGCCAAACGCCGTCCGCGGCCTGGGTAAGGTACCAGGTTCCCCCGCTCTCGCGGCCTTCTTCGCTGCGCTGTCCCCGCGCCACCCACTTCCTCCGCCGTCCTTGGGTCGCCTACTTATCGGCACAACGAGGGCGGGCATGAGTGGTACTTTCGGGGGATACGTCGGGGACCGGTGCTGGACTGGGTGGTGGCATGCTCGCGGTGCGAAAGGCCGCTAGCCTAATCGAGGAAGACGGCTGGCCGCTGGTGGCGCAGCGCCGAAACCGTCGGCGGCGAGCATGCCGATGGAGCCGACCGAGCGACAGTTACCTGCCTACGCGGTCACGAGCATGCCCAAGTATCACTCGGCAGTGCCTCGCACCGGATTCCGATTTCGCCGAGACGGGGTGGAGGTGCACTCCTTCGACAAAGCAGAAAGCCTCCCAGGCAAGTCGGCCATGGCCAACTAGGTCTGCCTTGGGAGGCCTTCTGTGGCCCTGCTCTCAGGGATGACCAGAGTCTGGTTCGAAAGCGGGTTAGCCGGTAGTCTCCGCGGCTTCGGCAGCTTCGGCGTTGCTGACCGTCACCTGCAAGGGGCTAGAAGCGACGTAGTTGCCGATGGTGTCCACGACCACAGCCCGCAGCCAGTAGACCCCGTTGGCCACTTTGGTCGTGTCCCAGTCGGTCAGACTGTCCTCTACGACCATCGTCGTGTGCTCGTAGGCGGTGTCCACGGTCACCCAGTTTGTGACGTCTACCGAGTACTCAACCTTGTAGTAGTTCAGGTTGTTCGAAGCGGCAATCCCCTTGATGTCCGCGGTGCCGGACAGTGTCGAGCCACTCATCGGCTCGCTGATGCCGACCATGCCGCTCTCGTTGGCGGAGACCCAGGAGGGGAGGACGACCACGGCCGCCTCGGCCGTGGCGACAACAGCCGCCTCAGGCGTTGCCTCGACCGTCGCTTCGGCCGGGGCAACGGCGGGTTCCTCGGCCGCGGCGCCCGCGTTCGCGACGGTCACCAGGACCGGATTGGAGGCGATGTAGTTGCCCGTGTTGTCAACGACAGCGGCGCGCAGCCAGTACGCGCCGTCGGCCACCGCCGAGGTGTCCCAGGTGGCGAGCACGTCAAACACGACCTGCTGCTTGTGCTCGTAGGCCGTGTCCACGGTCACCCAGTTGCTGCCGTCGACTGAGTACTCAACCTTGTAGTAGCCGAAGGCGTTTGAGGTAGCCGTGCCCAGGATGTCGACTGAGCCGGCGACGACCTGGCCGGAAACCGGCGAGAAGACTCCGACGGTTCCGTGCTCGTCGGTTGCCAGCGTGGACAGGGCGGCCACGGCGTAGTCGAGGAGCATCTGGGTCTCGACATCAGTGAGGGATTCGGGGATCAGGCCAGGGAGAGTCGAGGCGAGGAAGCCGCGTAGTGACTCGGCGTCCATGCCGGCCAGGTCCTCGATCGTCATTACTTGAGGAGCGGCGGCCTCGGCAGTAGCGACTGCAGTCGCCTCGGGAGTCGCCTCCGCGGTGGCTTCCGCCTCGGCCGTGACGGCCTCTGCCGCGGCATTGCTGATGCTGACCTGGATAGGCTCCGAGGCCACGGAGTTGCCGGTATTGTCCACCACGACGGCGCGCAGATAGTACATGCCGTTGGGCAGGCTGGACGTGTCCCACTCGGCCAGACTGTCCTCAGAGACTGCTGTCTTGTGCTCGTAGTCAGTGTCCACCGTCACCCAGCTCTGGCCGTCCACCGAGTACTCTACCTTGTAGTAGGCGAGGCTGTTGGACGTGGCGGTGCCGGTGACTGCCACTATGCCAGTGAGCGTGTCGCCGGCCAAGGGAGAGGTGATGCCCACAGTGCCGCGCTCGTTGGTGACGAGGCTGGGCGCGATTTCCGACTGGGCTGCGGCGGGCAGCCAGATGGCGGCGAGGCTGCTAATCAGCAGCAAGCAGATGAGAGATCTGAAGAGCACTTTCCTGGACATTGAGTCTACCTCCGTTGTGCAGTTCCGCTAGCGTCGGCCCCCACGAACCAGTGACGGGGACTCCTCCAACTCGGCGCAGGCATTGCCCCGCAGCAATTATAGTGAGCGTCGCATCCTGCCGCAAGCGCTCCGGGCTTTATTCGCCCCGCATTCTCGTCGCAGTTGTTTCTTTCATGATCTCCGTCGTCGCCATGCCGCGCTCGGCGCTCGCCATTTGGCAGACGACTACCCGATCTAGCCCATGCGTGCTACGACCCACGTGCGACGTTGCGCGCCGCGCAACGTCGCAATATCCTTAGTGCCGTTTGGCGCACACGCCCCCCGCCGGAGTTCGGCGGAACTGGAGAAGGGGGAGTGTAGGGAGGAGTGTGATGGCTTCCGAGGAAAGGGAGCGCGACCGCCTGCTCCTGGAGCGCGAGCGTCAGGAGAGGATCGAAGAGATCGAGCGCTTGCGGGAGATGCTGAAGTCCGACGTGGACGCTAGCACTCAGGATGGCGACCCGGACATCTACGAGCGCGAGCGCAACCTGGCCTTCCTCGAGGAAGCTGAGCAGCGCCTGGAGGCGATCGAGGCAGCTCTACGTGCCCTCGAGCGCGGTACGTATGGCCTCTGTGAGCGATGCGGCCGCCCTATTGAGCGGGAGCGGCTGGAGGCTCTGCCGGATACTACCCTCTGCCTAGGCTGTCAACGCGAGGTTGAACGGCTGGCCCGTCAGGCGCGCAGGATGGTATAGCACCCCGGCTTTGGCCCTCTTGCCCCGGGCGGCTAGAATGCCGGGCATGGGCGACCGTGCCGAAACCCGTTCGCGCTTCGACGCTGCCTGGGGTACAGCGTGCGTCCTCGCTACCGCGCTTCTCGCCACTTCCTCGCTCTTCGTCACTACCGGCCTTCCCCGTACCTCCGATGGCGCCATGTACCTCTATCGCGCGCTTGCACTGGTCAACGCCTGGCGGGGTGGAGCTATCTACCCGCGCTGGGCGCCCGATCTCGCCTTCGGCCTGGGCTACCCGATCTTCAACTATGTGCCGCCTCTCCTCGGCTACCTGACTGCCGCGTTCGGCCTGGCCGGGCTGACGCTGCAGATGGCGCTGAAGCTGACGGTTGTGCTCGCCGTCGTGATGGGGAGCGCCGGTGCCTACCTGCTGGCGCGCGGCTTCCTGCCCGCGCCCGCGGCAACGTTGGCCGCGATCGCCTACACGCTGGCGCCCTACCGCCTCTTCGGGCTGTACGTTCAGGGCGACTATCCACAGTTGTTGGCCGCTGCGGCGATGCCATACTGTCTCTGGGGAGTGCTGCGGCTGAGCCAGCGGGTGGAGCGCGCGGGCTACCTGGCACTCGGCCTCGGCCTGGCGCTGCTGTTCCTGAGTGACGGCGCGAGCGCGCTGCTCTTCGTGCCCCTGCTTGCAGCCTACGCCCTCTGGCGCCTACCGCGCGCCGCCGAGAGACGCGCCTGGCCGGTGGTGTTGGGCGCCATGGCCGTGGGAGTAGCGGCCGTGGCCTTCTACTGGCTACCGGCGCTCCTGGAGCGCGATTTCGTCCAGACCTGGCGCCTTTCCCGCTATCTGCTCGACGCGGGTGGCCGGCTCCTCAGTGCCCCGGAGTTAGTTGGCCTCCCGGAACGCCTGGACCCGCGCGCCGCGAACCCCTACTTCCCGATGAGCCTTGGCGGGCACCTCGTGCTGCTCGCCGTGCCTTCATTGGCGCTTCTCGGCCGGCGCGACCCGGCTCGTGGGCATGTGGCCTTCCTGTGGTCGGCGTTACTCGGCTACGTTCTCATGGCTTTGCCGGCTTCGGAGCCGGCCTGGACGGCGATCTCGAGACTCGGCTATGTTGGGCCCGCCCGGTGGCTGCTCGGCCCGGCTTCGCTCATAGTGGCCCTGCTGGTGGGGGCAGGGGCAACTGCCTGGAGCGCTCGAGCTTGGGGCAGATGCGGCTGGTTCGCCGCTGCCGTTGCCGTGGTGCTGCTGGGTGCTGCGCCCTACCTCTTCCCGCTCCGGCCCTACGCCGATTGGTCGGCAGCGTTGGCGGATCGTGTCTCGGCCTACGAGCAGGCGACGGGGCATCTCGGGGCCACTTATGCCGGCGAGTACCTGCCGCGTTGGGTGGAGCAGGTGCCGGCCGCGGAGTTGCGCGGCCAACTCTTGGAGCAGGTGACGGTGCTGGAAGAGCGCCCCAACCGCACGCGCTATCTCGTGCGCTCCGAGAAGCCAGGAGCCATCACATTGCCGCTGCACTACTTCCCCGGCTGGCGCGCGGAGGTTGACGGTAGGGCGGTTGAGGCCGTTCCGGCTGCGGGTAGCGGGTTGGTGTCAGTACAAGTCGACGTGGGCGAGCACGAGCTGCTGCTCGAGCTGGAGGACACGCCGCTGCAGAGCCTGGCTTGGCACTTCAGCTTGGCGGGCCTGCTGCTGTTGATCGCGGGCCTGGGCCCTGCCGCGGCGAGGGCAGGGCCACTCGAGGCGCGGCACGGCCCAGGCCCGCGATTCGCGATGCCGGCTGTGGCCATCGCCCTCGGCGTGCTGCTGGTTGCCAAGGTGGGGTATCTGGAGCCGCGGACGGAAGCCTTCCGCCGCCCGTCGCCAACAGGCGCCGGGATCGGCACGGCGCACCCGCTGTACATAACCTTCGACGACCGCGTCGCCCTGCTAGGGTACGACCTGCAGCGCAGCCTGCTGCCGCAGGGCGAGTCGCTCGTGCTGCGGCTCTACTGGCAGGCGCTGCGCCCGCTCGATCACGATCTCACTGCTTTTGTTCACTTGGACGCTTTCGGCGACGGCGGCACGCTTGTCTCGGCGGCTCGCCCCAAGCCCGGTGGACTGCCGACTAGCGAGTGGGATCCTGCGCTCTACGTCGAGGATCGCTACGAGATCCAACTGCCATCCGATCTGCCGGCCGTGCGCTACGCTCTGCGGGTGGGGCTGCTCGATGCGGGGAGCGGCGCGCCCTTGGCGACGGACGGTGGCGCCGGGGCCTACACGCTTCAGGGCGTCCAGGTGCTGTACCACTTGCCTCTGGACGTTAAGCGCTTCCCGGGCGACCGGTGGTACCGCTTCGGGGATAGCATCCGTCTGTTGGGCTACGAGCTGGAGCGCGCCCAAGTGGCAAGCGGCGAGGCGACTGAGCTCACTCTCTATTGGCGCGCGGACGTGCCCGTGCACAGTGCAATGAAGCGTTTCCTACACTTGGTGGGGCCGGACGGACAGATCGTGGCGCAGTGGGATGAATGGCCCGTCGAGGGGCTGTACCCGACGGACGACTGGCTGCCTATGCGCACCATCGCCGACCGTCTGCGAGTCCACGTCCCCCGCTCGGCGGTGCCAGGCGAATACTCGCTGGTCGTGGGACTATACGACGCGGCGACATTGGAGCCGCCTGAGGTCAGTCAGAACGGCGCCGGCGCGGTGCTGGCGCGGGCGGCCATTCTGCCGGTGCGGCTGTTGGTGCGCTAGAGCCCTTTGGGAGCCCCAACGAACCAGGCCTGTTTCGTTGGCCTAGTGGACGGCTAGCGCGCCGTATCCGCCGGCACCTTCGCCGACGACCAGTAGCGCTTGACGGTGTCGCTGCGCAGCATCCCATCTAGCCACGTAGTGAGAGCCGCCGCCCGCCGCTGCTGCAGAGTCGCCTCGTCTAGCGGCCGGTTCTCTTCTCTCTCTATGACTTCGAAGACCTGGTAGCCGAGGTAGGAAGGGGCGCTGTCGCGCTCGCCGGGTTGCATCTGCAGCAGGCGCTCAACGACGGCCTGAGCCACGGAGGTGCTCCACTCGGAGACCCAGCCGACGTCGCCGCCCTGTTCCGCGAAGGGGCTCTGCGACACTTCTTTGGCCACGAGAGCGAAGTCCTCGCCGGCGGACAAGCGGGCAAGCGCCTTGTCCAAGTCCTCCTGGGAGGCGACGGTGATCTCGCGCACGTGCACCTGGGTGGCTGTGGTCGGCACCTCGGCCTCCATCGCCGTCTGGAGCTTGCGGCGCAGCACGCGCGTCTCCATCATGCGCAGGAAGGCAGCCTCACTCACCCCGGCCTGGTCGCGCAGTAGCGAAAGGTAGTTGGCCCTCAGCCTCTCGTAGCCCTCGCGGGTCATTGGGGTGGGCGTAGGGAGCGGCGTGGGTGTAGGGCCGGTAGTCGGCGTCGGCTCCGGCGTACCGATCGGCGCGGGCGCGCCCTCGGCGCTAGCCGTTGCCTCGTCCGTCCCATCG
>Ga0315274_10007349_pt1 | contig 15965 bp, 14 predicted proteins | sample YL17G02_20_MG_FD_203700 | JGI IMG/M metagenome (GOLD analysis project Ga0315274, IMG submission 203700) | Sediment microbial communities from Yellowstone Lake, YNP, Wyoming, USA - YL17G02_20 | ecosystem: Environmental > Aquatic > Freshwater > Lake > Sediment | place: USA: Wyoming | collected... | reverse complement strand
GACGGATGAGGAAATGAAGCGAGTCAATTTGGAGCGCAACAAGTTTCATGGGGACTGGAATTACACCATTCGGCCGCAATCGACATTGGTCTAATTGCTACCTTTATTTATTTACGGGCGCTTACGGTTGATGTAGCCGATTTTTGTTGTCAGTCCATCGCCACTTTTATACATGCGGCCCACCTCCGAATGTGGATCGAACGGCGGAACGCTCCGCCGTATGGATAACGTCACAGCAGTTTCTGGAATTCCTCCGGCGACATCTCAAGATCGCGGAGAATCTTGCGGAGAAGACCCCGCCCGATATCCTGGCCGGAATGGGTCGGAACCGTGGTCCGGCGGCCATCCGGATGGACGTAGCGAAGATGCGCTCGCCGACGATCCGGATCGGGCACACAACAGAGACACTGCAAGGCAGGCAAGGCGCGCGAGGCAAATGCGCATTGCATTCACGGCGGTCGTCCCTTTCTCCGGCGATCCTTCACCGCCGTTGCGAACCGACGCGGCTCATCGCAGGGATCGCACGGCCGCCGTTCGTCCTTTGTATGTTCTGACCGCAAAGACACGCAACGAGTTTGTTCACGGGGGGCGCTTTCAAAAGCAATCACACCTTGTTCGCCAGCCGAAACGGCTCGCGATAGATTCCTTTTGCCTGAGTGACCGTTTTCATGCAACCACCGACCGGGGAGGCCGGTGCGCTCGCAAAACAGGCCAAAAACGAGTTGACCTCTTGGAGGAGGGTTACGAGGATAGGAAAGATAGGATGCGGTAGTGTCAAAAGTTCCATGAAAGAATCGTGGCATAAGCAGGTCCTGTGGCATTGAGACAGTTGGATTTATCGCTTTTGGCAAAAGGCAGGGAGGGGGGAGACAGGCAGATCGTGGCAGTGATGTGGCAAAACTCTCGATCTGCCAATGATCTATGAGTAAGGAGTGCGAGAAAAGAACGATGAACTTTTGACACTACGTAGGATGCGGCAAGGAGACGAACAGATGGTCACCGCAACGATCACGAACAACGGCCAGATCACGATTCCCAAGACGGTACGAGATTCTCTGCGCCTTCGTTCCGGCGATCGTGTCGAGTTCCTGGTGCACGGCCATGATGAAGCTGTGCTGAGGCCAATTACGAAATCCGTTCACGAGGTGTTTGGCAAGCTCCACAAACCAAACGGGCCCAGACGGACTCTCACGGAGATGAACCAGGCCATCGCGCGCCGAATGAGGAACCGAAAACGATGATCGCTCTGGACACGAATGTCATCGTGAGATTCCTTGTGCGTGACGATGAGAAGCAGGCCCAAACCGTTTATGCCCGGTTTCAACGGGCCGAGGCGGCGCGTGAGCGTTTCTTTGTGCCGCTGTTGGTCGTGCTGGAAACCCTCTGGGTGCTCGAAAGCGCCTACGACCTGTCGCGCGGCCAGATACTGGCCTCTTTCGACGACTTGAGGCGAATGCCGATCCTGGAGTTCGAGGAAGACCAGGTGGTTCAGTGTTTCCTGTCATCCGCCAGACAATCCACCGCTGACCTGCCCGACTTGCTGATTGCCTGTTCAGCGCAAGCATCCGGTTGCGATTCCGGAATCACGTTTGACAAGAAAGCGTCGAAGATCGCCTTCTTCAAGCTGCTGCACTGAACGGCACAACAACCCTGCTTCACTACCGGTCAGAATACGAGCCGGTCTTCGTGGTTGCTCCATCGCCGCTTCCATTCACACCAGACCCTCTCGAAAGGCGCCCAACAGCAATCACACCTTGTCCGGCACGACAAACGGCTCGCGGTATTGACGGGTCAGGAGCTGATTCGCCCGCGCGACGACATCGGAGCTGCCGACGAACTCTTCTTTCTCGGCGTCCATTTCGAGCCACGGCCCCAAGACCGCTTCGGTCTTCGTCCAGTCCACGCCATTGGCCGCCAGATGCTCGCGGAAGCGATCGAATGTCTCGACGGCCTCCGCGCCTCGGTCTTTGATCGCCTCGCGGACGGCCTCGGCCGACGCCGGCTTGCCCAACCGATAGGAAACGTTGGCCATGTGGACCATCGCGGTCGAAAGGTGGCCTTCGAGAACGTCCATGCGAAGGTCGCCGACGTTGCGGCTGCGAACGGCCTTCACGAAGTTGAAGATATGTCCCTTGTGCGCGGCAAAACCGCCCGTGTCGCCGACCGCCGCGGTCCATCTCGGCAACCGGTCGCTTCCGCGCTCGCCGACGACGTTCGTGGCCGGCGTCTTTGGCCCCTTCTCGGAGGGGAAGTTGCGCAGCTCGAAAATGACCAGCGGGCCAGGTTCATACTGGAAAAGCGCGATCTGTGTGTTGGGCGTCTCGCCATCGTCGTTGAACAGGAATCGTCCGCCGAAGCTCATGGCGCGTTTGGGCAACGTCTTCTGACCGAGGGCCAGCCGCGCGGCATCGAGCTGATAAATGCCGTTGTTGCCGATCTCGCCCGTGCCCGTCGGCCACACCCAGTGCCAGTCGTAGTGGTGATTCTTGCGCCGCAGCGGCTCGAGCGGGGCGGGCCCCAGCCAGAGGCTGTAGTCAATCGAAGGCGGGATCGGCTGGTCGCCGGTCACCTTGCCGATGCTCTCGCGGAGGCGGTTGAGCGAGGTGTAGGCGAAGCGAATCCGTCCGGCCTTCTCCGTTTCCATCACCACGTCGCCCGTCGCGTGGCCGTGCTCCGCATTGCCGACTTGCACGATGCGTTTGTATTTGCGGGCGGCCTCAACCATCTTGCGGCCCTCGCGGAGGCAGTAGCAAAGCGGCTTCTCGACATAGACGTCCTTGCCCGCCTGGCAGGCCCAGATCGTGGCCAGAGCGTGCCAGTGGTCGGGGGTGGCGGTCGTGATCGCGTCAATGTTCTTGTTTTCGAGGAGCTTGCGAATGTCGGTGTAGCCGTCCAGTTGCTCGTTGCGCTTCTTGGCGGCATTCACTTCGCGGTCGAGGACGTCGCGATCGCAGTCGCACACCGCGACCACGCGCACGCCCTGAAGTTCGCGAAGCGCCCGAAGGTGCGTTTTTCCCTGGCTATTGAAGCCCACGACGGCCACGCGCAGGTCGTCGTTGGCGCCCAACACGCGCGCGTGGGGCAAAAGCGCGGCGCCCGCCCCGGTCGCCAGAGAGGTTCGTTTCAAAAACGTTCGGCGGCTCACTCGTTCCATGACTGTTCTCCTTTCGGTGGCATGTTTGCTCGTTTTCTCAGTCTGACTCGTCCGACCCGTCCGACTGGTCTGACCTGTCCGACTGGTCTGACCTGTCCGACCGGAGATAGTGCAATTGAATATAATCCAATTCGCCGCGTTCCTTGCCATCGGCAGTGACCTCGACCGCAATCTCATCGCCTTGCGTGAGAATTACACCTTTCATCGTATGCGTCGTCCATGCGTCGTCATTCGCGGCCGCCTTCCAGCGTTCGCCCTGTGGAGCGCCGTTGACTCGCAGGGCGAAAGTGGCCGCGCCGCCCTTTTCATCCCGATAGCGAATACCAATGTCGTAACGCCCGGAAACCGCCGCATACGGTTCGTGGAATTCCGTTCGGATGACGCCTTTTGGCGCGTCGGTCATCCTTATGATAACATTCTGCGAGGCTTGCCGGCCAACGCTGACGGGTGAATAGTTCTCCAGCGAGGCGAAATTCTCCGCCTCAAGCCGGATCGTCGGCCGAATCGCAATGGGTTTCGGTTTCTGCTTCTTGCCCAGCAAGGCGGACAGTTTTTCTGGACTACACTGTTCGTCGCCGCTCAACAGGAAATAGGCCATAGTGGCGTCGGAAACATCGCATCGTTCTTCGGCCTCCAGCCGCGTGAAAATCCATTTCAGCCGCTCGTCGAGGCTGTCGCGCATCCATTGAAACAACACCCACTGCGCGGGCGTGGATTTCGTTCCCGGCACTCCGGAGTACGCCAGCAGATTGCCCGGTTTGACTTGAACCCATTTGATCCCCAGCGAAATCACATCGCGTTTGTTGCGGCCCTCGATTCGGCGCTTCCCATAGCCGTCGTTCCACGAACTGTGCGAGACGCAATACACATATCGTCGTTTGGCAGGATCGGCGGCGAGGATGCCGCGATAGGGCGCGTCCATCGGTCCGGCCAGCAGATAGTAAAGAGGATTCTCGCGCGACGAGGCGTTGACCGCCGCTTGGATGCTCGCGATGGCGCCCTCCAGATCGGCGCGGCAATTGTGCAGGACGGCGGGGGCGATGCCGTATTTCTCGGCGGCGACTTGCACGCTCGCAGTCATTTCCTTCTCGAAGCGCGGGTCGTTGTTCTGAACGATGCAGTTGTAATCAATATGCGCCAGCCGATCCTTGACCCCAAAAGCATCCAGGATCGCAATCGCGACCGGGAACGCCCCCCAGTCATCTTCGTCGTTGAAGTTGCCGTCGTGGCTGAGAGCGATTCGCCCTTTGAAACTGATGCCGTCAAATGGTTCTGGGGCTGAATGCACCTCGGCGGAAAGCAGAACGCAGAAAGTTGAAAGCGTCACAACTATCGCCTTGTTCACGGCGGTTCATCTCCGAAAACGACCAATCTTTCGTCTCTTGCGCCCGTCAACGCACCGACCCACCCGCACGCGGCGCAACGTCTGTCGGCTACCATCGAGAAACGCAGAATGCAAAGACTATCTTGGACGTTGCGGGAGATACCGACTACACACGATGTGCCCGGCGCCGAGACTACGGGAGCATTCGCCGGAGCTCATTTCTGCCCGGCTCAAAAACAAACGCCTTGTGGTCGAGCGGCCGAATCCAAAGGTTGCGGAAGCGGACGGGAGACTCGTGGTTCTGCAACTGCAACGGGCCGCATTCGGTCGCCAGCAGGCTGTCGCGGATTTTGACCGCGTAGGGCGTCGTGCGGTAGTAGAGCGGCGTCCATTTCGACACGTGCCGCATGAAGGTTGTCCCGTTGTGAACCAGAACGCCGTTGAGAAAGGCCGTGACCGACCCCGGCTCGATCGGTTCGCCCTTGGCGTCGCGCCGCGGCGCTCGATAGACGATGTCGAACGTCTGCCACTGGCCGCGCGGGCGGGCGGCGTTGACCAGCGGCGGCCGAAACCCATACAGCGAGCCGGTCAGGGTCATCGAGCTCATCGGCGTGTCGAAGGAATCTATGATCTGCAACTCGAACAGGCCGTGAAGATAGAGGCCGCTGTTGCCTACTTCATTCACTTTCGGATCGCGCGGCGGGATCATGAATTCGGCGTGAATCTGCGCATCGCGAAAATGGAGTTTCGTCCAGAGGCCCTGCTGGCGTTCCTGCTTCGAGGGATCACAAACAAGCGCTCCGTCCGCGACGGGCCAATTGCACGGCCCGCCGTCCGCCGCGACCACCCTGTCGGTGCCACGACCGTCAAAGATGACTACGGCATCCGAGGGCGCGAGACCCGACGTGTCCACCTTGGGCAATGTTTCGCCGACAGCTTGTTCTGCGGACCATGTTGCAGGCAAGGAAGAAAGCGCGAGGAGCAAGCCGAGCGTCAGGCCTGTTCCGCTGAATCGTTGGGCGCAGCTGTTTCCTCGTGTCTTGACAGAATCCATTCTTCCACCTTTCCAACTTCGGGAGATCGTGCGAGATCATGGAGTTCGTTTCTCGCTCACCGCAATCGCGCTCCGCCTTTCGAGCAGGGCCTGGGAGCGGCGGATGGCGTCATGGAGTTTCTGCCGCAGGACCTCCTTGGGCGGCAGCTCGGTGAGGTATTCGGCGACATGGATGCCGGATTGACCCAACTCCAACAATTCGATCTGTTCCCGCTTCTTTCCCGCGCAGAGAATGATACCCAGCGGCGGCTCCTCGTCGGGCTGGCGTTCGTATTTGTCCAGCCATCGCAGGTAGAGTTCCATCTGGCCCTTGTAGTCGGGTTTGAAGGCGCCCAGCTTCAGGTCAATCGCGATTAGACGCCTGAGCTTGCGGTTGAAGAGAAGCAGGTCAATGTAGAAGTCGTCGGAATCAATCTGAATGCGCTTCTGACGGGCGACAAAAGTGAAACCGACGCCCAACTCCAGCAAAAAGAGTTCCAGTTCTCTGAGGATGGCATCTTCAAGGTCTTTTTCCAGGTAGCGATCCTTCAGCCCCAGAAAATCGAGAACATAGGGGTCTCTGAACACCAGATCGGGCGTTACAGTATCCTCGTCACGCAGTTTCGCCAGCTCGGCCTTGGCGACTGCTTCCGGCTTCCTGGAAAGGGCCGTGCGCTCATAGAGCATGGAGTCAATCTTCTGCCGGAGGGTCCGCACGCTCCAACGCTCGACCCGGCACATCTCGGCGTAGAAGTCGCGCTGGAATGGTTCCTGAAGCGGCAAGAGCAGGGTGAAGTGGGTCCAGCTCAATTGTCGCATCAGTGATGCGACAATCTGTTCGTCGGGGAAGATCTCGGCAAACTGGACCATCCGTCGAAGACTCTTCTCAGAGAAACCATCTCCGTATTCGGCCTGCAATTGTCGTGACAGTGATACGACAATTTCCCGCCCATACTCTGCCCGCTTTTCCTGCAGTACCTCCCCGCGGATTCGCTTGCCGATGCGCCAGTAGAGCATGGTCAGCCCGGCATTGACGGTGATTGCGACGGCGGCGCGCGCCTCGTCAATCATCCTCCGGATGTCGCCGAGCAATTCCGAGGACGTAATCCCCGACGGTTCACTTCGTTTCGCGGGCTTGTGTTTCATTCCATTACCACCCCCACCGGACAATATCTCCGCCGGATAATTCTCCATTTGTCGGATCGTACACGCGGTCGGCAAGCCATTGGCTTCCTCGAAAGCCGGGGTTTGCTGTCTGGCCAGACGTTTGGTTCTCCGCAAGATGAAGCAGCGCGGCTCGCAGATCGTTGCCCGCCTCAATATCGAAGCGCCTGTCGGGGCCCGGGCTCCAGACGATCCAACCGGATGTCGCATCGTTGTCCGAGGCGAAATACCGTGGATGAACGCCGGGTGTAAAGGGATCTTCGGGCAGCGAAGCAAGATACGGCTCTGACCGGCCCGGGGGATTGCGACGCGCCAGAACCTGCAAATCCGGTGGGTAGCGTGAAGAATTGCTCCGGTAGCTTTCAATCGCGTCTGCAATCAACCGCGAATCGCTCCGCATTCTCGAAATCCGCGAACGTGTCTGGGCGTCGCTATAATTCGCGCCGCTACGATAGAACACCCACACGTGAATCGGGATCAGCAGCAACAGTATCTCCACGAAACACCCGAGTCTCCTTTTTCCGATTGGTCCGCAAAGAAGGGACAACACCACCAGTTCGATGATCAGAAGGGGGATGACGAGCGGGTTTCCAGTATCGCCGCCATACGTCCGGCCCCGTTGGAATGCGTTGTATCCAGCCACAGATGGGATGACGGCCAGCAGCACAAGCGCCGCAATTCCGATCAGGAAAACAACGACCGGCAAGGCCGAGGTTTTTTGAATTGGCTCCGGTCGTTTGGAATCTGTCTGACGCTCTTCAGAATCCATCTTCACCCACTCCTCCATCGTGATCACCAGGCCATCGGCCTCCTCGTTGGTTGTGCCGCAGAGAAACGCCCAGCCGTGATCCGAGCGCAACGAGTTACATGGGAATCCTCCATAGTGGGCGGACCGCTAGTCCCTCGGGAGCACCACGAAAGCCGCGAACTCGGGCGCGGTGTGCTGGAATCGCGCGGCGATGTGCGGCACGTCGCCGACCGGGCCGGCCACCTCGGTCAGCTTCATCGAGACGGACACCGGCTTGCCCTCATACGTGCCGGCGACGAGGGGCGGACCGAAGTAGTTCTGCACGTCGCGAATCTCGAACTTGTCGCCTTCTTTCAGCGCCGCGCCCAGGTCGAGCGCCACGGCGTCCTGGTGATCCCAATTGTACACGGCAACGTGGGCGCGGCCCGGCTCGTATTTGTTCGGACGCACGAACACCTTGACCCCGGAAGGATAGGCGGACTCGAGGGTGCTGTTCGCATCGAAGCCGGCCTGCTTCCACGTCGCGAAATCCGTGGCTGGCTTCTCGTTGGGTCGAAACGCCTTCGACGCAGGGCCGAAGTATCGGTTCTCGTCCCAGCGGACTCCAACCGCTCCGCCGATCTGTGCGAGGACGTTTCCGCTCACCAGCGTGTTGCCGCTCACTGTCGCATCGCTGAATCGGCGCACGAAGACCGTCCCTTCGTCGGCCGTTCCGGAGACGAAGTAGTTGTTCCGGCAGACGAGGTCTTCGCCTGCGCTTCCATAACCGAAGCGAACGGAGCGCGCGGGATCGGTTCGCCGGCGGTAGGTGTAGTTGTCCGTGACTTTGATGCGCTTTGCGGGATTCTTCCCGCCCGTGGCGATGAGATTCCACTCGCCGTTGTCGAACCAGATATTGCCTTCCATGTCATAGCCTTCGACGTAGCCGCCCTCGGTGTAAGCGTGGACAGCTTCGGTGAAGCAACGGAAAGCGATGGTGTCGGTGATGTAGCGGGTGCCGGGGCGGTTCTGGGTGTAGATGGCGCTGCCGCGCGTCCAGCCTTTCAGCTCCGGATGGTTTTGCGTGTCGTAAAGTCCGACCGCCCAGAAGATGCAGCCGTAGATCTCGCCGCCGTCGCCGACGCCCACCCAGAACCCGATGCCCGGGTGGCCCGTGTCGTGGACGACGAGATTGATGGCCTTGCAGCCGCGCGCTTGCAGGTTAAGGCCGAAGGGCCGTTGGGCGGGAGAGCACTTGCGGAGCGGCGACGAGTTGGTGATTTCAAAGCCCCAGAACGTCGCCCAGGTGGCGGCGGGGGCGGCGATGCCGCCGTCAACCACGGCCCGCTCGCGCCGATACTGTCGGACGACAATGGGTTGGTCCTGGGTGCCGCGCAGTCTGGCCGTGAAAAGCGTCGGCCCGCCTTTGCCGTACGTGCCGCCGCGCAACCAGATTGTGTCGCCGGGCTTGACGTCGCTCGGTTGGTCGAGCGCCGTCTGAAGGTCCCACGGTTGGCTCATGCTGCCGTTGCCGGCAGCCGTGCCGTTTGGCGCGACAAAGAACTCGGCCGCCAGCGCGGACAAGTTCGACGCCGCGAGAATCAGTGCGATGCCGAGAATCGCGCGGTGCAACATGGCCCACCTCTTTCCCGGTATGTGTTCAGCCGCGATTTCGGAGTGCGGTGGCTTGACGCCGGCCGACCGCAACGGCGTCCGCCCCCTTGTCCCCGGCGCGGCAAGCCGAAGCCACCCGCCCTCAGTGGTGCGGTCTTGGCTTCGGAAATTCGCCTATCCCGTCCGGTCATGCCTTGACATCTCCTCCCGCCTTCCAGTGAGCGCCGACTCGGGGCAGACCTCTGCCCGGGGGCCTCGCAAGGCTCTGCCCTATGCACCCGTGCGTCAATCGTTATTCAGTTTTTCTGTGGAAAAGGTTGGCGCCCATACGCAGCGTGAATCATCCATTTGGATCCGGTGCGCGGTGATTGACCGCCTCGGCGAAGTGGGGGGCTCGATGTCGGGCACGCCTTCGAGGTCGGCGATGGTGCGGCACACGCAGGCAATGACATCAGACAGCATCGCGGGAAAAGAATAGAAGCGTGGAGCCTGTGAATTTCACCCTATTGCTGGGCCGAATCAAGCCTTTCGCCAGTTCTCCACGCGAAGCTGAGTAGGCGATCCTTCCGCGGCCAAGGCATCGGCGGCTTCACGGATTCGGCTCATCCCAGGATTGGAATCGTCGGTCACAAACACACAATTGTATTCAATGGCGATGCTGGCGATCAACAGGTCACGCTCATCAATGCCGAGTTCTTTTCCAGTGACTCGATCTTGTAGGTCTTCTGGTCTTTTCTCTCTGAAGCCCTTCCGCTTCCCTCTGCTCGTGCCGTGAAGATGAAACAGCCGGGAACGGATGAGCGCATATGGCTCAACACTACTATCTTTGAATGCTTCGTGCTGAAAGTCTGAAAGGAATCGCCTGATGGTCCGGGCCAATTCTGAGTCGGGCTTTCCCCCAACTTGGAGGCCAAACTCGATCTCTGCGATGGCGATGACCGGGAGAATGACTGTGGCCCCCACCTCGGCAGCGGCCTTCAGCCTGGCCCTGCAAATGGCATGGTGCTCGCTTTTTTCGTTGCCGAAATCGCTGATGATGTTGGTATCGAGCAAGTATGTTTCCATGGTTCATCCGTCATAAATCAGCAAGAACTTCCAAAACATCGGGATCGTTTATCTTCGGGAATCCCTCCAGGAAGCGCTGAGCGGTGGAGTTCCGGAACTTCTCCGAATCGTACATCCACAGCGGAATATACGGCTTGAAGTCCGCCGGATAGTAGTCGCCAAAGTCAAACGGGATCGGACGCTTGTGACCGCGGAAATAATCGAGCAGCTGACGCTCCAAGCGTGGAGGAAGCCGATACCCTTTCAGGACTAGAGCATCTATCTGGCGAAGGATCCCTCGCGAAATGACAATGTTCTCTTCACAGGGATGCAGACTGCTTTCACGCCTTGTGTAATCATCCATTAACGATTGGATTCTCTCCTGTTCTGTGGCACCGAGAACGGGCATGGGGATTCTTTTGAGCGTTTCCCTCTTAATGTTTCGTTCTGGTAACTGTGAAGCGATAAACGCGTTCGCCACGGGTGAGTTCAATATGGCTGCGATCGAAGTCGCAGACCAGCCCGATCGTGGCCAAATCGCAATGAAGGACTGGTAGTACACAAGTCCAGAATGATCAGCGAATGCAGCAATCCTCCATGGTCCCCGAGATAACCTGTTCTTATTCACGATGGCTTTCGGCTGATCCCATGGGAGTCCATAGACTTTGTTGATGCGTCGGTATTTCGGCATGGTGCACACATAGCAAATGGGCGGTGTTTGGAAGCACTTCATGCCTTGGGCACTTCGTATACCTCTCTTGAATCCTGGTCTGGGTTCGTCCGATATCAGAAGTCTGGCATTTTCTGGAATTATCTCCTTCTTCCCTGAAGCGATTCCTTTTCTGTACAGCGGGATATTCCACTCGATTCCTCGATGTATTTGCGCTGCAATGTCACCGAGTGTAAGGCATTCTGAAAGATACTTCCACATCTCCTGAAGGTCGGGAACGGCGATAGAGCGCGCAATCTCCGCCTTGACGCGCTGCGCCCGGTCCTCACGGGTCGCCTCATATCGAGTCAAGAAGGCCGAAGTGTCGGCGTCAGCCACTTTGCGGTGGTTGAGGCAAACGCAGGGGGATGAGCGCCGCGGCTGACAACCCAACAGAAGCACCGTTTCGTGTTGAGCGTGCTCGAAAACCCTGTCTGGCAGACTAACGAGTTCCACCTCTTCGAATCTTTCCGCTATCGTTTCTCGAGCGCCGCGATAGCCCCTTCCATCCAAAACAACGCGAGGCAGCACGAAACCTAAGACACCGTTCCTGCCAATAGACCTCAAGACGCGGAGCAGCAGATCGACGGGTTTGTGAACAGATTGCCATTTGTAACGTTGCCGTTCTCCTTCATCGAAGTCACCAAAAGGCGGATTGCAGAGAACAACTCTTGCAGCGGAGAGAGATTCGGTAAACTTCGGCGTCTTTTGTGGCGATTCAAAGACGTCCTCTCGTTCAAGCACCCACCCATTTGGATTCGGAAAATCCGCTAGCATTAGAGACGATCGGGCGACCTCCAGACCGAAGGTTTCGATATCGAAACCGGCAAGCCGCTGGACGAAATATTCGTGCCGCTGTTGCCCGTCCATGTCCGAAGGCAGCAGTTCTCGGAGACGCTGAAGCGCTGCGACTAGGAAGGTCCCGCTGCCGCAGCAAGGCTCGACAACGCGCCGGTCCTCTTGCGGGATGGTCTCGATAGGCAAGTGATTGACCACATAGCGGGCAACGTTGGGCGGAGTCGCATGGATGCTCAATCTCTTTCGAACTTCATCCGAAACGAGGGTGTTCTCCCAGATGTCAGCCAGCACTTCCACCGATAGGTTTTCAAAGCTGACGTTTTCCCACATCTCTCGGACAACGAGAGATCGAACATAGGGATCGTCAGTGACTGGCTTTGAGTCCTGGTAATGGTGCTCGACGCTGGCCAAAAGATCATCGGCGTCCGGAACACCACTGAACGACCGAAAGCCGTGGACGGCACGGTCGACCATGATTTTCCCGGCCAGGACACGGAAAACAAGACGGCACAGTTCATCCCAGGGGGGGGCTACTCTAAGGCGGCGTTTGTACTCATTCTTGGCGGCGTGAAAGATCTTTTGGAGAAGAGGGCCCAACTTATCGCGAATGTGTTGTTCGAGCGCGGGGATCAGGCCGAGGTCAATAAAGTCGAGTTGACGCGGACCGGGAGCGGCGATGTTCTTTGCACGAAGAACACTCTGCGGGTTCCAGTCGTCCTTGTGGGATATGATCGCCGCCTTGACCGCTTGCGGTTCAAAGGTCTCTTGTACGTCGCGTTCAGACGGGGAAGTTGTAACCTTCCAGTGAAGTATCTGGTCATCTCTGATCTCGAAGGCACGTGGGGCGCCCAAGGAACGATATTGCGATATTAGCTCGGGGCCGCTTCTGCCATTTGCGATTAGTACCACAAAGCAAGCATTGTCATACGAAACGGGTGTCTGGCCGAACGTAGCGGCATCTGCCCGACGAACAGGGCGATCCGGCTGGAACCAATCGTGGAATTTGTAATCCGGACGGAGCAAATCACCCCGAAAGCCGATGCGCTGAAGACCGGCGAGCACCGCTTCGAAGTTTCTCCGTTGCGAGCCATTCATGAAGAGCATGTTACCCCTGAATTGTTCCAGCTCGTCGGTGATACCGATTTCAGGGACATAATATGAATTCCCGCCTGCCCTGTGTCAACTCGCGTTTTTCTTTACAAGGACATTCACCCGCCGCGATCCAGCGTCCGGTAGTTGATCGCTTCAGCGATGTGGGCGATTTCGATTTCGGGCATCGCTTCGAGGTCGGCGATCGTGCGGGCGACCTTGATGATGCGATCAAACGCGCGGGCGCTCATGCCTAGCCGGCCGATCGAGGTCTCGAGTTGCGCGCGAACCTCTTCCTTGAGCGGGCAGAACTTCTTGAGGTCCTTCGATCCCATGTGGCCGTTGCAGAAAACGCCTTTGCAGTCGCGAAAGCGTTCGGTCTGGCGATGGCGCGCATCGTTGACCCGCTGCCGAATCACTTCGGACGACTCGCCGGCCTTTCCGCGCGACAGCTCCTGGATGTGCACCGGCGGCACCTCGATGTGAAGGTCTATGCGGTCCAGAAGCGGCCCCGACAGGCGCGACCGATAGCGTTGCACCGCGTCGGGCCGGCACGTGCACGCCTTGATCGGATCGCCCATGTAGCCGCACGGGCACGGGTTCATCGCGCCGCACAGAAAGAAGCGCGCGGGAAACGTCGCCGACATGCTGGCGCGCGAAACCGTCACCACGCCGTCTTCGAGCGGCTGGCGCAAGGCCTCGAGCGCGTTTCGCTGAAACTCCGGCATCTCGTCGAGAAAGAGCACGCCGTGGTGCGCGAGCGACACCTCGCCCGGCCGCGGGATCGTGCCGCCGCCCGTCAGCGCAACATTACTCAGCGTGTGGTGGGGCGAGCGAAACGGCCGCGTGGCCACGAGCGCCTGGCGGGCGGGAACCAGTCCGGCCACGCTGTGAATCTTCGTCGTCTCGATGCTCTCTTCGAGCGTCAGGTCGGGAAGAATGGTCGGCAGTCGCCGCGCGAGCATCGTTTTGCCGCTGCCGGGCGAGCCAATCATGAGAACGTTGTGGCCGCCGGCGGCGGCGATTTCGAGCGCGCGCTTGGCGTGCTGCTGGCCTTTGACGTCGGCGAAGTCGTCGCCATAGTGGGCCGCCTGATGGAAGACCGTCGGCAGGTCCACGCGGTGCGGCGCGATGTCGAGGCGGCCGTTGAGGAACGCGACGGCGTCGGCCAGCGTTTCGACGGGGATAATGTCAACGCCGATGACGACGGCGGCCTCAGGGGCGTTGTCGGCGGGCAGGATGACACCACGGCATTTCGAGCGGCGGGCACCGTCAGCGATGCACAGCGCGCCGGGAACGGCTTTGACGCGGCCGTCGAGACTGAGTTCGCCGACGATCGAGAAGTCGGCGAGCCGCCCGGCGTCAATCAGGCCCTGGGCCGAAAGCAGCGCGGCGGCGATGGGAAGGTCGAGCGCAGCGCCCTCTTTGCGAATGTCGGCGGGCGCGAGATTGATGATCGTGCGCTGGTTGCTGCTCAGATAGAAGCCGCTGTTGAACAGGGCCGACTTGACGCGGTCCTTGCTTTCCTTGACCGCCGGGTCGGGCAGGCCGACGATGCCGAAATAGGGCGAGCCGCCGCTGAGGTCGGCCTCGACCTCGACCTCGTAGGCGTTGATGCCCAGAACGGCGTGGCTGTGAACTTTGCCGATCATGCTCGATGGCGAATGGAGAAGACGTTGGCGGCGGCGAGGCCTTGCACGACCGCTGATTTCACGCCGCCGCCCGCACCGCCTTTCGTAAAGCGGCAAGAGGGTGAGGTAAAGAGAAATCTGATGACGGCATCAACCGAACCCTTGCTTTTGAGCGATGGCCATTTTATGATTCAAAGCGAGTTCAAGAGCGAGAGCGGAAACTGATTATGGATAAAAAAGTGAGGGGAATTCTAATAGAGCTCCGCCGTTTGTTTGGCGCGATCTATGGCGGACGGTTGGAAAAGATCATTCTTTTCGGATCGCAGGCGCGTGGCGAGGCCGAAGCGGGGTCGGACATAGATGTTCTCGTTGTTCTTCACGGCCCTGTGAGGCCCGGCCAGGAAATCCGCCGGACAAGCGAGACCACCGCCGCGCTCTCATTGAAATATGGCACCGTAGTATCCTGCACGTTCGTGGCCGCCGATCGCTACGCGACCGAGCAGAGTCCCCTGTTGCTAAATGCGCGTAGGGTAGGGGTGACGGTATGACTCCCGAACAAAGCGGCTTGCTCAAGAAGGCCCGAGACAGTTTGCGAGCCGCGCGATTGCTCCTGGGCGAGGATTTGTACGACTTTGCCGTGTCACGATCGTACTACGCCATGTTTTATGTGGCCGAGGCCCTGCTGCTGGGCGAGGGGCTCACTTTCTCGAAGCATTCCTCTGTGATTGCGGCTTTTGGTCAGCGGTTTGCGAAACCCGGGCGCGTACCGCCAGAATTCCATCGTTATCTGATCGAAGGGCACGATAGCCGAAACACGGGCGACTACGACATCGCGTCGGGATTGACTTCCAAGGAAGCCGCCGAGCAGATTGCTAAGTGCCCGTCAATAAATTAGCTTTACAAATCGAATTCTCTTTGTATGTTCCGGAGGTGTGACGAGGGAAACGACAGAGATCGAGCGGAAATTGTGTCAGTTGTGGCCCCACTTGAATGAGCGGGCGCGGCGGATGGTGGCGGCTGCGGAGGCGCGGCAGATGGGGTACGGCGGCGTTTCCAGGGTCAGCCGGGCGTGCGGTCTGTCGCGGGTCACGATTCACAAGGGACTGCGGGAATTTGGGGGCACCGCGTTGCCGGCCGGGCGTATCCGGCGGCCCGGGGCGGGGCGGCCGAAGCTGGTGGATGTGGTTCCTGACCTGCCGGACCTGCTCGAATCGCTGGTTGAGCCGCTGACGCGGGGCGATCCGAAATCGCCGTTGCGATGGACGTGTAAGAGCACGCGCACACTGGCCAGAGAGCTGGTGGGGCGCAACCGTCCCGTCAGCCACGAAAAAGTGGCGCAACTGCTGCGGGCGATGGGCTACAGCCTGCAAGGCAACCGCAAGACGGAGGAAGGAGCGGATCATCCGGACCGCGACGCGCAGTTTCAGTACATCAACCAGCGGGTCTCGGAGGCCTTGGCCGCCGGTGAGCCGGTGATTTCCGTGGACACCAAGAAGAAGGAATTGATCGGGAACTACGAGAACCAGGGACGCCAGTGGCGCAAGAAGAGGTCGCCGCAGCAAGTCAACGGCCACGATTTTGCCGCCCCCACGGTGCCGCGGGCCTATCCGTATGGAATCTATGACCTGAGACACAACCACGGGTTCGTGAACGTGGGAACCGATCACGACACGGGGGC
>Ga0315274_10007347_pt1 | contig 15968 bp, 11 predicted proteins | sample YL17G02_20_MG_FD_203700 | JGI IMG/M metagenome (GOLD analysis project Ga0315274, IMG submission 203700) | Sediment microbial communities from Yellowstone Lake, YNP, Wyoming, USA - YL17G02_20 | ecosystem: Environmental > Aquatic > Freshwater > Lake > Sediment | place: USA: Wyoming | collected... | reverse complement strand
TAAAAGTGGTCTTAGTAAAGAGAGAGGATTTTGCCACGAAAAAAGATTTCGAAGCCAAAATTATCCAGCATTTAGAAGAAAATAAAATTGATTTGATTATCCTGGCGGGTTACATGCGTCTGGTGGGCCCGGAAATATTAGTAAAATACAAGGGGCGTATTCTTAATATCCATCCCGCGCTTTTACCTTCTTTTAAAGGCACGGAGGGAATAAAAGACGCCTTTGACTACGGCGTAAAAGTTACCGGCGTAACCGTACATTTTGTGGATGAAGAGACGGATCACGGCCCGATAATTTTACAGGAAGCGCTAAAATTAGAAGAAGACGATAATTTAGAGTCTTTGGAGGCAAAGATTCACAAAATAGAACACAAGCTTTATCCCGAAGCTATAAGGCTATTTGTAGAAGGTAAGCTAAATTTAGAAGGAAGGAAAGTTAGAATTTCTGCTCCAGAGCCCCTGCCCAGACCTTCGTCTCACTTAAAACCGTCTTAATTTTAGTCAGCAGATTATTCATTTCTACTGCCGAAAAATCCCTAAAACCGTAAGTCTTTATAGTGTAAGTAATAATCCTAGAAATCTCTTTATCCAAATCCAAATTCTTATTCTCTACTTCCGGCTTTTGAAATTTTAATCTTACCCGGTGTTTAATTTGGGCACAAATAAACTCCTCTAAAGTTATATCTCTATAATTAACAGAAGCACCTTCTCTATCACCGATTACCTGCGGAGCAATAATTCCGTCTTGTATGGTGCGGTGTTGATATTCCTCCCAGGAAATAAATCCATAAGAGACCTTTTTTAAATCCTGGTAATACAGAAGTTCATCGATTTCATAACCGGTTTTTATATCCGCAACAATTAAATAATAAAATTTTGGCTCTTTGTCTTGCGGAGATTTCATGCTAAAGATGACCCGGCGCAAGACCTTCCAGACATTATTGATGCTTTCTAAAGCCTCCTTTTTAAATTTATATTCTTGCTGTTTTTCCTCTTCGGGTACAGCTTTAATCAGATAGTCAACTTTAAAATATCTGTTTTCAAACTCGCTATTATTCTGTTCTATGGAGAATTTTTCCACATATTTTTGGGGCTTATCGCTTTTTTCCACGATATTTTCTAAAGGGATGTAAATCCAGAGGGTTGAGCCCACTAATTTTGGCTTAACCTCTAATTTATATTCTTTCTTACAGATATTCCGGATATCCTGTTCGATAGTTTCTATAAGATAGGTAGGGGTAGTAGATGAGGAACAGCCACAGATGATGCAGGTTGCAATCAAGAAACTAAGGCTTGCTTTTGCCGAATTCTTTAAAGATGGCCTCGATTTCATCGTAGTTTAATTCTCCCTTAGCCACTAATTCTTTACTTAGGCGGTCAAGAAGCGGTTCTTCCTTGCGCAGTAATTCTTCCACTTCTTTTAAGCAGCTGTGCATAATGTCTTGGACATCGCTATCGAGGCGAGCTTTCATCTCTTCAGAAATAAATGCCGTGGTTTTAAAGGCATGAAAATTACCGAGAATCCCGGATTTACCCATCCCCCAACACCAGACCATATTATGGGCAATATAGAAGGATTCCTGAAAATCCATATCTACACCGGCAGTAGTGATACCGAGCTTTAATTTTTCTGCTGCATAAGCACCCAGACAGGTTTTAATTTCCCCTAAAAGTTTATTTTTATCGCGGATAAAAATTTCTTCCCTTTCTGGTTTCCAGGTAGCTCCTCCGGTATGTCCACGAGGAGTAATAGTAATTTTAAAAACATCCTGAGTCGGAACTAAAAGGTAAATTACAATGGCATGGCCTGCTTCATGATAGGCAACTTGCCATTTTTCTTCTTCACGTAACTTAATTCTGCGCTTAATACCTAAGGCAATTCTTTCGCGCGCCTCGTCAATTTCTTTCATACTGATGAGAGATTTGCGATTACGCACGGTAATCAGCGCAGATTCTCTGACGATGTTGGCGATATCGGCAGGCGTATTTCCTACGGTTATCCGCGCCAGGCGATCAATCTTTACATTATTGGCATCATACTGGACTTTTTCCAGATAATAAGCAAATAGTTTTTCGCGGTCTTCTAAATTAGGACTATCTACATAAATTTTACGGTCAAATCTTCCCGGGCGTAAAAGTGCCGGATCAAGAAAGCCTTCCGGAGCATTGGTTGCACCAATAATTACAATATTCGTATCTTTTTCTTTGAGTCCATCCATCTCTACTAAGAGTTGATTGACTGTGGTGTTGAATTCTGTCTGTCCGCCAAAACCGCGGTCCGTTGCGCGCTGCGCGCCGACAGCATCTATCTCGTCAATAAAGATGATACAGCCGCCTTTCAATTCTGCTAATTGCCGTGCCTGCTTAAAGAGATTACGGATTCTTCCTGCGCCTACGCCGACAAACATCTCTACAAATTCCGAGCCGGACATGGCAATAAAAGGGAGTTTCGCTTCTGTAGCGATAGCTTTAGCCAGATAAGTCTTTCCGCATCCCGGAGGTCCTAACATCAGTAGTCCCCTTAAAATTTTTCCTCCGATACGCTGCAGTTCAGCCCGGTCTTTAACTAGTTTTACTACCTCAAGAGCTTCCTGTTTAGCCTCATCCATGCCAATGACATCATTCCAGGTGATTCCCACTTCTTCACCAGCCACTGATTTTTTACTGGTTTGGGTAAATGATTGCATACCGCGTTTAAACATCAGCCAATACCACATAAAGGTATATACTACGCCAAAGATAAGGGCCATGATAATCTGTAAATACAACTGCAAAGGTATCATCGCCAGCTGCGACTGCCGCAGGTATGATTCTGCTTCATTCCAGGCACGTATACCTTTGATAATAAAAATGATTAGCGATATACCTAAGGCAACGATACAGATCATGAGGGTGATTCTTATCCAGTATAGTTTCCAGTAGAATCTAATTTTTCTCCATTCCATATTTATCTCCTTTTCAGTAAAAACTAAAATAGCATATCCAGTTATTTTAGTCAAACTTTATTTTCAATAAGGACATAACTTATGGAGTATTTTTTAGACGACATAAGTTATATGTCCGCATTGACCCCGCCCCTTCTTAATTTATTAGTTATTTATTTTAGAAGGGGCGGGGTAAGTTCAGACTAATAAGTTATGTCGCTTAAATTCGTTATAATAAAGTGCTCCATAACTTATGTCTTCACTTATTTTACTTGACCGTATATCTCTTGCGTGTATAATAGAGGCGAACAAAAATTAACCCAGGAGTCCTTTAATGGCAAAAATTAAACAGGTTAAGGCAAGAGAGATTTTAGATTCCCGGGGGAATCCTACAGTAGAGGTGGATGTAATTTTGGATAACGGTATTTTAGGCAGGGCAGCTGTTCCTTCGGGCGCCTCTACCGGAGAAAATGAAGCCTTAGAGTTAAGGGATGGCGATAAAAAGAGATATTTAGGCAAGGGCGTATCTAAGGCAGTTAATAATGTGAATACTATAATCGCTTCAAAAATAAAGGGTTTAAGCCCTGATTACGAAAAGATAGATCAGCTTTTGATAAATTTAGATGGCACAGAGAATAAATCTAAGCTGGGTGCGAATGCAATACTGGGAGTTTCTCTGGCAGTAACAAAAGCTGCGGCTTTATCTAAGAAAGAACCTTTATATAAATTTTTAGGCGGCCAGAAGGCTAAAATTCTTCCTATACCTTTAATGAATATACTGAATGGCGGTCTACATGCCGATAATAATCTGGATATTCAGGAATTTATGATTATGCCAGTGGGAGCGCCGACTTTCCGCGAAGCCTTACGATATGCTGCTGAGGTATTCCATAACTTAAAATCACTTTTAAAATCTAAAGGGCTATCTACTTCTGTAGGAGATGAAGGAGGGTTTGCGCCAAATCTTAATTCTAACGAAGAAGCGCTGGGTTTGATCTTGGAGGCAATAGAAAAAGCCGGCTATAAACCCGGCCGTGAAGTTTATTTAGCTTTAGATTGCGCGGCAAGCTCTTTCTATAAACCCAGCTCTTGCGCGCAAGGACTGGGTAAAGATGGTATATATCAATTTGAAAATACCAAGAAAAATGCAGGAGACTTAATCAGTATCTATGCTGGTTGGATTAATAAATACCCTGTGGTTTCCATAGAAGACGGTTTATCTGAACATGACTGGTCAGGCTGGAAAGAGATGACCGAAAAATTAGGCAGAACTCTACAATTAGTCGGAGATGATATTTTTGTTACCAACCCTAAGATTTTTAAAAAGGGCATTGCACAAGGATTAGGTAATGCCATACTGGTTAAGGTAAATCAGATTGGAACGCTTTCCGAAACCCTGATGACTATTAACATAGCCAAAAAGAACAAATACAAAGCAATTATTTCGCATCGTTCAGGCGAGACAGAAGATACAACAATAGCGCATTTAGCTGTTGCCACCGGCGTAGGCCAAATTAAGACCGGCTCATTATCGCGCACAGATAGAATCTGTAAGTACAATGAACTTTTGCGAATCGAGGAAGAGTTAGGACATAAGGCGGTCTATGCCGGAACGCTCTGGAAGTCCAGAATGTAGTGTTTCTTTGAAGTTTTACTTCGGGATGCCGAAGTAAAAACTTAAGAAAATAACTTCTTTCGGCAAAATGATCTTAAAGAAAGCATTTTGGCTTTTTGGTTTGGCAGTTCTTTTACTAATCCTATTTTTGCCCGGATACACAAAATTACAGGAATTAAGGGATAGAAACTTCGAATTAAAAACAAGGATTAAAGAGCTAAAGATAGAAAACGCTCTTTTACAACAGGAACTCAAACGCATAGAAAGCGACCCCTTATATCAGGAAAGAATCGTCAGGGAAAAGATGGGCGTCGTGCGCAAAGGCGAAGTTCCCATCAAAATTATTCCAGTTGAAAAAAAGTAATTCTTATTGCGCTATAGATTTGTTATGCTATAGTATAGCTAACTAAAAATAGCGGGGTGGAGCAGCCTGGTAGCTCGTAAGGCTCATAACCTTAAGGTCGCGAGTTCAAATCTCGCCCCCGCAACCAAATATTTTTAGCTAAAATGGAAATAAAGGGAACGGCAGTCAACGGCATTAAAGAATTAGTGCAGGCAAAATTTGGCTGGCGTTTTCAGGAAGTGAAAATTACGCAATCTCTTACCAAAGGTAATCCAGTCACCGAATTCATCATGGGATGGAAATAGAAGTAGTTCGCTTAAAAATGGACTGTTTAAGCCTGTCCAGTTGAACTTAAAACCCGCCAGTTTTGGCGGGTTTTTTATTTAGGAATAAACTCGATTGACACATTCGGCGACAAGCCCCAATGCTTGACATTGGGGACTCAGAGCCGTAAGCCCGAAGGGCTTAAAGGGCTTGTCGCTCTTGAGTGTCAACACTGAGTATACCCAGGCTGGGGTATCTAGAAAACAAACCCCGATGCTTGCCATCGGGATATACGAATGTGTTGACAAGTATAAATTTAAAGATAAAATAAAATTATGAAAATAAAAATATTTATTACAATTTTTCTGTTTATTTTCTTATTTTATAATTTGGGTCAAGAAGAGGCCAAATTATACTCTCAGGCTGTAAAGGCGGCAAAATCGGGAAATTTTATTTTTGCGTTTATGTATTTTCGCTCTCTTTTAGCAAACTACCCAGATTCCAAATACAGGGAAGGCGCATTATTTGCACAAGGAGAATATTATTTCTTGATTGCTGATTATAATGATGCAGGTAGCACCTTTATCAAATTTATCAATAATTATCTGGGTTCCAAAGCCAGAATTTTTGCTTTAGCCTATCTTTTTAAAATAGCTGAAAATAAAAAAAATAGCTCTTTAGCAAAAAAAATAAAAAATGAAATTATCACTTTTCAACGTTTGAGTTTTTTGTTTAGCAATTATAAAGAATTCAAATATAGATCCCTTTTTCTTAAGAAATACCGGGCGCTCTATTATATTGATAAAGTAGAGTTTTACGCAGGGGGAGAACTATTTGCGCAGATACCATATTAAACTCGCCTTATTTCTGCTTTATTTTTTTGTCATTTTAGTTTTGGTCACAGTTTCTTTTAACCTTTCCCTCCAAAAATCAAAAAACCTAATTTCAAAAGCAGCCGATAAATATTTTACCCAGGAGTTCACTTTAGAGAACCTCTTTTATTTGCCTCCCAATTTTATAATTCTTAAAAACCTCTCCTTTGTAGAATCAAGCCAATCGCAGAAGCGGATTATTTTTATACCCACAATCTTGGCAAGATTCTCTCTTCGGGAATTTTTAATAAAAAATCGAATATTTATCTTAGATGCTCGTTGTTACCAACCCGAAATGAATTATCATCGGGTGCGCGAATTTATAAGAAAAAATGCCGACCAAGTTGTTGCCTTTATCCGTAATTTACCTAAACAGGATATTAAATTTTATATTAATGAGGCGGTATTAGACTTAACTAAAGATAAAAGTAGTTCCGAATACCTTACCATCTGCTTTAGTTTAATGCTCAAGGGCAATTCTCTCTCTGGTTACGGGACTATTAGTAAAGACAGAGAAGTTTTTTTTGTGAACAGAGGCAAGAGAATTCGGCAGACAATCAGAAGCCTGCCTTTGCGGTATACTTTTGACGGTGATATCATAAATCGCGGGATTTTTTTAAAAAATTTAGAGCTGATGCGGGAAAATCTTCATTTAAAATTATGGGGAAATGCCAGCGAAAATTTTATCCAGCTTAAAGGCTTTACCTTTATCGACTCTATGTTTAAGGAATACGCATATAAAAGCCCCGCTTTTAATATTATAGAAAAGATTATATTTTTCCTGCATGGATTACGTGCTCCTGCCTCAACCGGCGGCGCACCCACAGCAGATATTTATATTCTGGATATAAATTGCCAGGCCAATTTAGTTTTTCCTATACTGCATATAGCAGATCTCAAGTTTTCGTTAAATAATATTCCCATAAGCATTAAAGGAGATATCCTTTTATTAGAGCCTATTTCTTTAAATTTAAAGTTTTTTTCGCACCCTGACGATGTAGAGCGAGCAAGATTAAAGAATGTAAAAGAAATAAAGATAGAGTTAACCGGTGCGCTGAAAGACAGATTCTTTAAAGGAGACGGAATTCTGCAACTTGATTTTCTACAAAAGGAGAAAACCAGTGCCCCTTTAAAGAAAATCGGTATTTCTTTTAAAGAATTAGAATTAGATTTAGACAAATATCTTAATCCCGGGGTGCATTTACAAACAGCCGATATTGTATCTGAGACAGAAAGCAATATTTACAAGATATCATTGAACGACTTTCATGCCAGTTTATTTTTAGAGAACACAAGGTTTAAACTTATTAAATTCCGGTCCCTTTTATACGACGGCTTTTTAGAAGGCCAGAGTAGAATTGATATGGCTCTTTTTCCTCCTAAGATAACCTCAACTATGAACGTAAAAGATGTAAGTGCAAATAAACTAGAGGGACTAATCGCACACTTTTCTAAAGTTTTCGGCCGATTGGTCAGTCAAATCTACTTTAGTAATTACCCGGATTTGAATTTAAAGGGAAGCTTACTCGTCCGAGACGGATACTTACTTAATTTCGAATTTTTTAAATGGCTGGCGAATTTGTTTCATCTACCCTCTTTAACAAAGATTGATTTTAATACGGCATCTTCTAATTTTTCCGTGAATACCTTTGGTGCAAGTTTGCATGATATCGATCTGTACTCCCAGGATGTAAAACTAGGCGGATTTTTTGGCCTGGGCGAGAATGATTTTGTAACCAGCAAGCTCTCTTTAACCCTTTCCCGCAAAACGATGAAAGAATCCGAAAAGCTAAAACCTCTACTGAAACTTTTAGGCGAGGAGTTGATTCCGTTAACTTTTGATTTTCAGCTTTCCGGGTCTTTACACGGAATGAATTTTCAATGGCTGCAATCCGAATTCAAAAGTAGACTGCAGAGTTCTATCCCTAACTTTATGCAAAGAAAATTTGAAAAAAATCTCGAAGAGGCAATCAGTTCCATTTCTGCAAACTAGCTTTTTTAGCCAGAAAACATTAGGTTTTTTATTTGCCAAAATTCTTATTTCTGCTATAATATTCTCTCTTAAAGGAGGATTCGATGATTGAACGTTATTGCCTACCGAAAATGACCTGTATCTGGGAGGAGCAGTTTAAATTTGGGGCCATGCTTAAGATAGAACTCCTTACCTTAGAGGCCTTTGCCAAACAGAAGAAAATCCCCAGAGAATCATTCCAGAGAATCCGCAAGAAAGCCAAATTTAACCTTAAGCAAATCAAAAAAATAGAAGAGAAAACACAACATGATGTGGTGGCTTTTGTCACTAATGTAGCAGGAAATATTGGGTCTGATGCCAAATATTTTCATCTGGGGCTTACTTCTTCCGACCTTCTGGATACTACACTTGGGGTACAGCTAAAAGAAGCCTCCAATATACTGGCTGAGGATTTAAACAGATTACTGAAATTACTGGCTAAGAAAGCAAAAAGGTACAAAGATATGGTTTGTATCGGCCGCACCCACGGAGTGCATGCCGAACCCACTACCTTTGGTTTTAAGTTAGCGCTTTGGTATGATGAAACGAAACGCAATTTGCAGCGTTTATTAGAGGCACAGAAGCAGGTATCTTTAGGAAAAATCTCGGGCGCTGTCGGAACTTACGCCAATATTGAACCAGGGATCGAAATGTACGTTTGTAAAAAGTTAGGACTAAAACCCGCGAATATTTCCACCCAGATCATACAACGGGATGTATATGCCCAATATTTAGTAACTCTGGCAATTATCGGCGCCAGTTTAGAGAAATTTTCTACCGAGATAAGACATCTGCAAAGGACTGAGGTATTAGAGGTAGAAGAGCCTTTTGGCAAAGGCCAAAAAGGTTCTTCTGCCATGCCGCATAAGCGCAATCCCGTAATTTGCGAAAGAATCTGTGGCTTAAGCCGGATTTTACGCGGCAATGCCCTGGCAGCCATAGAAAATATTGCTTTATGGCATGAGCGCGATATCAGTCATTCCTCGGTAGAGCGGGTGATTATGCCGGATTCCACTATCGCTTTAGATTATATGCTCAATAAGTTCATTGAGGTGGTTGATGGTTTAATTGTTTATCCGGATCATATGTTAGCGAATTTAGCAAAAACCAAAGGCCTGATCTTCTCGCAAAGAGTGCTCCTAGGATTAATGGATAAAGGCCTCACCCGTACCCGGGCCTATGACCTGGTGCAAAGATGCGCGATGAAGACCTGGAAAGAAGGCTCGGATTTTAAAGAAAATCTTCTAAAAGACCGAGAAGTCTTACCTTATTTGGACAGAAAAGCTTTAGATAAAATCTTTAATCTAGATTATTATCTGCGCTACATAAATAAGATTTTCCAGAAAGTCGGCTTATAAAAAGCGGACATAAAATCGTCCCTCCTTAAGCCTCTAAATTGTAGAGTATATCTGTTGCAAATAAAAAATTGTAATATATCTGCAACGACGCAGAGGCGCAAAATTTCTACAATGGCGTAGAGATAAGGTGTTTGTATTGACGTAGGAGTCTTTTAAGCCGGTTTTTAAAATATTTTTACGTAGATATTGTCTTTTAGAAAGGAGTTTAGAGATGTCTGAAATCGTAATCACCAAAGAGATAGTGGAAAAACAGGGCCTGACTTTGGAAGAATACGAAATGATCAAAAAGCGGCTGGGGAGAGTTCCCAATTATACAGAGTTAGGAATGTTCTCGGCGATGTGGAGCGAGCACTGCTCTTATAAAAATTCAAAACCAGTGTTAAAACTTTTTCCTACCAAGGGTAAGCAGGTTATTCAGGGCCCGGGAGAAAATGCCGGCGTGGTGGATATCGGTGATGGCTTGGGTGTAGTTTTTAAGATTGAGTCGCATAATCATCCTTCAGCAGTTGAACCTTATGCGGCTTCAGCTACCGGCGGAGGCGGCTGTGTCCGCGATATCTTTACTATGGGAGCAAGGCCAATAGCATTATTTGATTCTCTGCGCTTAGGTAGCCTGGCTAAAGAACGCGTCAGGTTCCTATTCAAAAATATTATCCGCGGCTTTACCGATTATGCTAATATTGCCGGTATTCCGGTTGCCGGAGGAGAAATCTATTTTGATGCATCTTTTGAAGGCAACCCTTTAGTTAATGCCATGACCGTGGGTATTGTCAAAAATAAAGCTATCGTTAAAGCCAGGGCAACTGGAGTGGGTAATCTGGTGCTGATTGTGGGTGGCGCAACCGGAAGAGACGGTGTTGAGGGTGCGGCCTTTGCTTCTTCGGGCATAGATGAAGAAGCGGCAAAAAAAAGTTCTGCCGTAGCTATCGGCGATCCGCATATGGGAAGAATTTTAAGAGAGGCGTGTTTAGAGTTAATGCACAAGGGCCTGGTGATCGGTATGCAGGATATGGGCGCTGCGGGCTTAACTTGCTCGACTTGCGAGACCTCCTATAAAGCAGGCACTGGCATGGAGATAGACATCGCTTTAGTCCCGCGTAAAGAAGAAGGAATGAATGCTTACGAAGTGATGCTTTCTGAATCGCAGGAGAGAATGCTGGTGATTGTTAATAAGCATAAATTGGAAAAGGCGAAATCTGTTTTGAAGAAGTGGAAAGTGCCGGTAGATGTAATTGGCAAAGTAACTGATGATGGTATGGTGCGCGTAAAAGAAAACGAAGAAGTTGTCGCCGAGGTGCCTTCCTCTGCATTAGTTGAGGCGCCGGTTTATCATCGAAAAGTTAGCCGGCCAAAATATTTGGCGCAGGTAAATAAGTTGAATTTAGCCGGCATAAGAGAGCCAAAAAATTATAACCAGACCCTCGTAACATTATTACGTAATCCCACACTAGCCAGCAAGGACTGGGTTTTTAAACACGCAGACCCCAAAGTTGCCAAAGGTGTATTAGTAGGGCCTGGTTCTGATGCTGGAGTCTTAGCCGTTGCTGGGACAAAGAAAGCAGTAGCAGTGACAGCCGATTGTAATTCCACCTATATTTATTTGGATCCTTTTAAAGGCGGAGAGATTGCGGTTGCCGAGGCAGCGAGAAATTTAGTTTGTGCTGGAGCAAGGCCTTTGGCAATCACCGACGGTATCAACTTTGGCAATCCCAGAAATCCCGAAGTCTTCTGGCAGTTTAAGCAGGCGGTTTTGGGAATCTCCAAAGCCTGCCGCACCTTAAATACGCCGGTAGTCAGCGGTAATGTCAGTTTTAACAATGAAAATCCCAAGGGCTCAGTTGATCCTACGCCAATTATCGGAATGGTGGGATTGGTAAAAGATAAAGCTAAAGTAGTGACCCAGTATTTTAAATCTGCCAAGGATATAATTCTACTTTTGGGTAAAACTAAAGAAGAACTCGGGGGCAGTGAATATTTAAAAATCGTTCATGGCCTCAAGAAAGGCAAGCCTCCGGTTATTGATTTAACTTTAGAGAAAAATGTGCAGAAGGCTACTACAGAAGCAATAGAGAAAGGATTGGTAAAGTCTGCGCACGACTGTTCTGAGGGTGGCTTAGCCGTGGCTTTGGCAGAGTGCTGCATCAGCAGCCCGAAAAAAAGAATAGGCGCAGTAGTTAATTTAGGCAATGGTAAGATAAGAAAAGATGCGTTGTTATTCGGTGAGAGCCAATCGCGCATCATCTTAAGTGCAACGCCTAAGAACGTAAAGAAAATCCTTAAGATCTCCAAGAAAAACAAAATTCCGGCAGCAATCATCGGTGAAGTCGGCGGAGGCAAACTAGAAATTAAGAAATTAATTAACCTTTCTATTGCTGCACTGTATAAGAATTGGCATAACGCTTTAGCAGAGCAGCTAAAAGATTAGTTTTCAAAGCAAAGGAGCAAAAGTCATGAAAACGAAAAATTCCAAGAGCACTTTTTTGTCTGGAGACCCCTGGCGTGTATTTAGGATTATGGCTGAGTTTGTAGAAGGCTTTGAGGTACTTTCTGAAATAGGAAAAGCAGTCTCCATATTCGGTTCCAGCCGTACCAAACCCGGTGAGAAATATTATAAATTGACCGAAGAGATCGCCTATCTTTTAGCCAAAGAGGGCTACGCGATTATTACCGGTAGCGGCCCGGGCGTGATGGAGGCAGCCAACAAAGGGGCAAAGCGCGCAGGAGGGCATTCTGTTGGCTTGAATATCCAAATTCCTTCAGAACAGAGACCCAATAAATATGTGGAGACGCTCTTGGATTTTCGTTATTTCTTTGTACGCAAGGTGATGTTTGTTAAATATGCCAAGGCTTTTGTAATTATGCCCGGAGGCTACGGCACCTTAGATGAATTTACCGAAGCGATTAATTTAATTCAGACCGAAAGAATTCCTAAGTTTCCTGTAGTATTATTCGGCAGCGAATATTGGAAGGGGATGCTGGATTGGTTAAAAGAGGAAGTTTTAGTAAATAGAAATATCAGTAAACACGATTTAGATATTTTTAGTGTCGTGGATAAACCCAAAGAGGTGGTGGGGGTAATTAAGAAATTTTATGCCTAACCATCTTTTAAGGAGAAAATAAAATGAGCGGGATTTTTGGAATAGTAACGAAAAACAATTGTAACCAGGATTTATTTTACGGCACAGACTACCATTCGCACCTGGGAACGCAATTTGGGGGCTTGGCCGTATGGGGCAAAGAGCTGATGCGTAAAATCCACGATATCAATGGCAGCCAATTTAAGGCCAAGTTTTATGAAGATTACCAAAAATTACAAGGCCCGATGGGTATCGGAGTAATCAGCGCAAAAGATGAACAGCCAATATGCGTAAATTCCAAATTTGGCCCTTTTGCCATTGTGACTAATGGGTTCATTGATAACGCCGCTGCCTTAGCCGCACAGCTATATAAAGAAGGGCAGTCATTCAGCGAGGTCACCGACGGAACGGTAAATTTAACTGAGCTCGCCGCAAAAATGATTATCCGCGGAAATTCTCTAGTTGATGGCATAGAAGACATGTTTTCTAAAATTGAAGGTTCATGTTCTTTATTGATTCTGGCTAAAGAGGGGATTTATGCTGCCAGAGATAGGTACGGTTATACTCCTTTAGTGGTCGGTAGGCGCGGCAAGGACTGGGCAGTAACTTCTGAGACCACGGCTTTTAGCAACCTCGGTTTTAAAATTGTTAAATACCTGCAACCGGGAGAGATAGTCGTATTAGATAAATCCGGGATGAAATCCAAACGTAAAGGTGGCAAGACCAATCAAATCTGCGCCTTCTTATGGATTTATACCGGATTTCCTGCCTCATCATACGAAGGAATAACCGTGGAAACTGTGCGGGAAAGATGCGGAAAGTTTTTAGCCAAAGGCGATAAGGTAAAGATAGACCTGGTTTCCGGTATACCCGACTCAGGCACAACCCATGCCATTGGTTATGCTATGGAATCCAAAGTTCCTTTTCGTCGGCCGCTGGTGAAGTACACCCCGGCATTTGACCGCAGCTACACCCCACCTTCGCAGGAGACGCGGGATTTAATTGCCAAGATGAAATTAATCCCGGTACAGGAGATTATTAAAAATAGCCGTATCGTTATATGCGATGATTCTATTGTCAGGGGTACACAACTGAAGAATTTTACTATCCAAAAGCTTAAGGAATGCGGCGTTAAGGAAATACATCTGCGCATTGCCTGTCCGCCTTTAATGTTTCCCTGTAAGTTTAATTATTCCACGCGCTCTATTCATGAATTAGCTGCGCGCCGGGCAATAAAAGCAATTGAAGGCAAAGACTCAGAAGACGTACGAGCCTATCTTGATGAAGACTCGCCCAAATATAAAAAGATGGTGAGCTGGATTAATAAAGAGATAGGAGCAACTACCCTAAAATATCAGAAATTAAATGATATGGTTTACGCTATAGGGCTGCCAAAAAATGAACTTTGCCTTTATTGCTGGACCGGCAGAGAGCCTTAAATGTAGGAGAAAACTATGAAAGGACTGACTTATAAAAAAGCCGGTGTAGATATAGAAAAGGCCAATTTATTTAAGAAAAAGATAAAAACATCGCTGACCAGGACTTACGGAGCCAATGTTTTAAAAGGTATCGGTGGATTCGGCAGCCTCTATGAGTTCGCAAAAGAAAAATATAGGCATCCGATTCTGGTTTCCTCAAGCGACGGCGTAGGCACAAAATTAAAGATCGCAGTCTTAGCGAACAAACACGACACAATAGGAATTGATGCTGTAGCCATGAACGTCAATGATATTTTGTGCGTAGGCGCAGAAACTTTATTTTTCTTAGATTACATTGCTTACAGCAAGCTGGATTCAGAGATCCTAGTGGATGTAGTCAAGGGGCTTAATGACGGCTGTATGCAGGCGGGCTGTCCTTTAATCGGCGGAGAAACCGCGCAGATGCCCGGATTCTATAAAGACGGTGATTATGATGTGGCGGGTTTTTGCGTGGGGGTAGTGGAGAAGGATAATATTATTGACGGCGCAAAAATTGCAGTTGGCGATGTGGTGATTGGATTAGAGTCAAACGGAATCCACTCTAACGGCTATTCGCTGGTAAGAAGAGTTTTATCTCTAAGCGAACAAAAGCGTATGAGCGATGAATTACTCAAACCCACCCGCATATATGTCAAACCCGTTCTTAATTTACTATACGCTAAACGCTATACGCTAAACGCTAACATTAAAGGAATCGCCCACATTACGGGTGGTGCCTTCTATGATAAAATTGCCCGCATACTACCAAACAATGTCAATGTTCGGATAAATAAAAGTTCTTGGATTGTGCCCAAAATATTCCGCTTAATCCAAAATAAAGGTGGCATAGGAGATAAAGAGATGTACCACACTTTTAATATGGGTGTGGGTATGGTGTTGATTGTAGAGTCAGCATCCGTAAAAGCTATAATTTCTAAACTTGCCGAGTTTAAGCTAAAATCTTGGGTGATTGGGAAGGTAGTGAAGGGCAAAAAGGAAGTAGAAATAGTGTAGAGAAATTCCAAGACCGGGTCTTGTAACATACTGATAACGAATGAGTTAGAAGACCCGATCTCGATAATATTATGAGAATTTTAGTTATTGGTTCAGGTGGACGGGAGCATGCGCTGGTGTGGAAGATTGCGCAGTCAAAGCTGGTGGATAAGATTTTTTGTGCGCTGGGGAATGGCGGGATCTCCCAGCAGGCAGAGTGTATTGATATCAAGGCAGAAGATATAGCGGCGTTATTAAATTTTGTCAAGAAGGAAAAAATAGACCTGACTGTAGTTGGACCAGAGGCACCTTTGGCCTTAGGCATTGTGGATGAATTTAATAAGTATCAATTAAGGATATTCGGCCCAACTAAATTAGCCGCCCAGTTAGAGGCAAGTAAGGTTTTTGCCAAGCAATTGATGGCAAAATACAATGTCCCGACTGCAGATTTCAAGATTTTTGATAATGCCGATGAGGCCAAGAAATATATCGATAAAATTGGTGCTCCTTGCGTGGTTAAAGCAGATGGTTTAGCCCAAGGTAAAGGAGTAATTGTTGCCAAAACCATTGATGAAGCAAAGCAGGCAGTAACTTCCATAATGCAGCAGAGAATTTTTGGTGACGCAGGAAATCGGGTTATTGTCGAAGATTGTTTAGAAGGTCAAGAGGCTTCCATAATTGTGATCACGGATTCAAAAGAGGTTATACCCTTGGCTTCAAGCCAAGACCACAAGCGCATCTTTGATAATGACAAAGGCCCGAATACCGGCGGCATGGGCGCTTATTCTCCAGCACCCGTAGTGAGCGAAGGATTATTTAAGGAGGTTTTAGATAAAGTTGTAAATCGCACGATAGACGGATTAGCTAAAGAAGGCATTGAATATAAAGGTGCATTATATGCGGGCATTATGCTGACTAAAGAAGGGCCAAAGGTTTTAGAGTTTAATGTGCGTTTCGGCGATCCGGAGAGTCAGGCAATATTGCCAAGATTGAAATCAGATTTATTAGAAGTAATGCTGGCAACTTGTGAAGCAAAATTATCCCGATTTAAAAAT
>Ga0315274_10007346_pt1 | contig 15969 bp, 12 predicted proteins | sample YL17G02_20_MG_FD_203700 | JGI IMG/M metagenome (GOLD analysis project Ga0315274, IMG submission 203700) | Sediment microbial communities from Yellowstone Lake, YNP, Wyoming, USA - YL17G02_20 | ecosystem: Environmental > Aquatic > Freshwater > Lake > Sediment | place: USA: Wyoming | collected... | reverse complement strand
CCTCCCTAAAACTTGAAGATGCCGCTGCCGGAGACATCATTGTGGAGGCCGTCAGTGAAGATTTTGCTGTCAAACGCGACATCTTCTCCCGACTGAATGGTATATGCCGCGAAGGAGTCATCCTGGCGAGCAACACCTCCTCCATCTCCATAACTACTCTTGCCGCAATCACTAAACGCCCGAAACTGGTCATCGGGATGCACTTTATGAACCCAGTGCCGATGATGAAATTGGTTGAGGTCGTGCGGGGATTGGAAACGTCCGAGGAAACCCTCAAAACTGTCGTCGCTCTGGCTGAAAGACTCGGTAAAACCCCGGTCACAGTCAACGATTACCCCGGCTTCGTCGCCAACCGCATCCTGATGCCGATGATCAACGAGGCGGTGTATTGCTTAATGGAGGGGGTGGCAGACGCCGAGGCGATTGATACGGTGATGAAATTGGGTATGGCGCATCCGATGGGTCCCTTGGCGCTCGCTGACCTGATTGGGCTGGATGTCTGCCTTGCGATTATGGAAGTTCTCCATCGCGACTTGGGCGACAGCAAGTATCATCCCTGCCCGTTATTACGGAAGATGGTTGCGTCGGGCAACCTCGGACGCAAGACCGGTAAAGGCTTTTATCCTTATAGCTAACTACTCGCACTACACCAATGGACTTCAAATACTCCGAAGAACAGTTGATGGTCCGCGACACCATCCGGGAATTCGCGTTGGCGGAGCTTGCACCCGGAGCGGCGGAGCGCGACGAAAAGGAGATCTTCCCCCGCGACGCGATAATGAAACTGGGTGAACTCGGCTTTATGGGGGTGAATGTGCCGACTGAATTAGGCGGCTCCGGTCTGGATATGGTCAGCTACTGCATTGCGATTGAGGAGTTGGCGCGCGTTGACGCCTCGGCGGCTATTATCGTGTCGGTTCAAAACTCGCTGGTGGTCTATCCCTGCGAGGTGTTCGCCAACGACGACCAGAAAGAACGCTTCCTCAAACCGCTGGCACAGGGGAAAAAGTTGGGCGCATTCTCGCTGACCGAGCCTGGCTCCGGCTCCGACGCCGGCGCGATGAAGACCACCGCATTCAAGGACGGCGATTATTATATCCTGAACGGCGCCAAGAACTTTATTACCACCGGCGCCAACTGCGACGTCCTGCTGTCATTCGTCGTAACCGACCCGAAGAAAGGCTCCAAAGGAACATCCGCATTCCTCGTGGAGAAGGGCACTGCCGGCTTCGTTGTCGGCAAACACGAGAGGAAGTTGGGCATTCGCGGGTCGGATACGGTTTCCATCTCCTTTGAAGATTGCCGCGTCCCCGCAGCCAATATGCTGGGCGGTGAAGGGATGGGCTTCAAGATTGCCCTGACCGCTCTGGACAGTGGACGCGTCGGCGTTGCATCGCAGGCGCTCGGCATCGCTCAAGCGTGTCTGGATGAATCTGTCAAATACAGCAAGGAGCGCAAGCAATTCGGTCGTACTATTGCCAGTTTTCAGGCGATTCGGTTCAAGATTGCCCGGATGGCGATGGAGATACAAGCCGCCCGATTGTTGCTTCACTACGCAGCGAGTAAGAAGGACGACCACGAACGTTTTATCAAGGAAGCCGCGATCGCCAAATTATATTGTTCGGAAGTGGCTGTCCGGTCGGCGTTGGAGGCAATCCAGATTCACGGCGGTTATGGGTATATCAAAGAATACCCGGTGGAACGTTACTTGCGCGACTCCAAAATCACAACCATTTACGAAGGCACCAACGAGATAATGCATCTGGTCATTGCCGAGCAGGTGCTGGGCAGAGATTGAGCGGCAAACAATCCGTGATGGCTGGTAACATTTATTCCCAACAGCATCGGAGGGACAATGTCCGCATTTGACGAGAGCACCAAGATATGGTTCTCCGGACGCTTTGTGGACTGGAAAGACGCCACCATCCACGTGATGTCTCACGTGGTTCACTATGGCTCATCGGTTTTTGAAGGGCTGCGTTGCTATGACACCCCAAAGGGTTCCGCCGTTTTCCGTCTGAGAGAGCACGTCCATCGGCTCTTCAATTCAGCGAAAATCTACCGGATGCAGATTCCCTTCACCGAAGAGCAGGTCTTCAACGCCTGCGTGGAGGTCGTTAAAATCAACGGCTGGCGGGAAGCATATTTGCGTCCGGTAGTGTTCCGGGGCTATGACAGTCTGGGTGTGGCGCCAGGCAACTGTCCTATTGAAACGGTCGTGGGAATCTGGAAGTGGGGAAAGTATTTGGGCAAGGAAGCTTTGGAAAACGGCGTTGACGTCTGCGTCTCGTCCTGGACGCGGATGGCGCCCAACACCTTTCCGGCGCTCGCCAAATGCGGCGCGAACTATATGAATTCGCAGCTCATAAAGATGGAAGCACTCGCTGACGGCTACGCCGAGGGTATTGCCCTGGACAACAATGGATACGTCAGTGAAGGCTCGGGCGAGAACATTTTCCTCGTCTATAACGGCGACATTATAACCCCGCCTTTGGGCGCCTCGGTCCTGCCCGGAATTACACGGGATACGGTGATCCGGCAGGCGACCGATCTGGGCTACTCAGTGAAAGAGTGTCTCATCCCGCGCGAAATGCTTTACATTGCCAACGAAGTATTTTTCACCGGATCAGCAGCGGAAATCACTCCCATTCGCTCGGTTGACCATATCTCAATAGGGAGCGGACGTCGCGGACCGGTTGCGAGCAAGCTTCAGGAGCGGTTCTTTGCCTACGTTAACGGCGAAATACCCGACAGCTATGGTTGGCTCACATACCTAAACAGATGACCGACTCAAATCTTTTATCCCCCGCACCGCAGATTCGCCCCCAATCGGTGACGAGCCGGCGGATGGCGCGGGAAATAGCATTGAAAGCGGCTTACGCCCGCGAGATGCGCGATTGCTCATTGGAAGAGGTGCTTCTTGACCCGCTGGTGAATGACGGCTCTCTTCCTCCGGCATTTACCGTGCGCCTGCTGACGCATATGGACCTGCATCTGGAACATTTGGATGAGGTTATTAAAGCCAAGGTGCAGCGCTGGGAGTTCCACCGGATAGCGGTGTTGGACCGACTGGTGCTACGTTTGGGCACCGCAGAACTGCTCTATTTCCCCGATGTGCCGCCGAAAGTGACCATTAACGAAGCCATAGAGATCGCCAAGGCTTACTCCACCGACAACAGCGGGCGGTTCGTGAACGGGGTGCTGGACGCCATCTTCACCGACCTCACCCAGGGCCGTCTGCCGGGTAATGAAGGCGTCAAAACCAGCAATTGAAACTCGCGGTTATCTCGGACATTCACGGCAATCTGCCGTCTCTTGAAGCAGTTCTCAAATCCATTGCCGGCGAAGGCGCCGACCGGATTGTCTGTCTCGGCGACCTGGTCGGCTACGGCGCTTCACCCAATGAATGCGTGGATGTAATCCGCGGTATGAAAATCCCCTGTCTGCTTGGCAATCATGACGAAGCCGCCATCGGCAGGGGCGATATTAACTACTTTAACCCATTCGCCCGGGAGGCTATCATCTGGACGACGAACCAGCTTAGCCCCCATGCGCGGTCTTTCCTGGAATCCCTGCCTTTCACCGCCGCCGAGGAAGGTCTGCGGTTTGTGCACTCATCGCCTCACGAACCGGAAGCCTGGCACTATCTTTTTACCCATTCGGAAGCAAAACTCGCTTTCATAGCCTTCACCGAGCCGGTCTGCTTCTTCGGACATACCCATTTCCCGGTTATCTTCAACGATGATGAAGGAGGGCGGCGGCTGATAAACGTCGGCTCAGTCGGACAGCCGCGCGACCGCGACCCGCGCGCCTGTTGGGGGCTGTATCGTTCTGAATCACGACGCTTCCGCTGGATTCGGGTGGAATACCCGGTGGACACCGCAGCGCAGATGATTCGGGCGGCGGGGTTGCCTGACTTTCTCGCCCAACGGCTCTATTCCGGCGTATGAAGCGGGAACTTTTACCGGATGTTCTCGTAATTATAAGTGGACGATGACTGTTCTAACCAACAGACAATCCGACCGACCGCCACTGTGATGCTGACCCAGCTTCTGACTTCCCTCTTCGGCACCAAGCGCGACCGCCAGGTCCGCGCCATATTGCCGCTCGTCTCCGAAATCAACCGTCACTACGAACACTTCCGCCAGACGCTCACCGATGACGACCTGCCCAAGCTGACCGGGCAGTTCAAACAGCGTTTGGCTGCCGGCGAAAGTATTGAAGACATTCTTCCTGAAGCCTTCGCGCTGGTCAAAGACGCCTGCCGCCGCTTGTTGGGCAAACGGTGGGATGTGGTCGGCCAGCCGACCGAATGGGATATGGTGCCCTACGACATGCAGCTCGTCGGCGCGGTGGTGCTGCATCAGGGGAAAATCGCGGAAATGGCGACCGGCGAAGGGAAGACCCTTGTCGCTACAATGCCATTATATCTTAATGCGCTGGAAGGAAAGGCTGTCCATCTCGTCACCGTCAACGACTACCTGGCGCAGCGCGACAGTGAGTGGATGGGGGGAATCTATAAAGCGCTGGGGATGACGGTCGGGTGCATCCTGAATCAGATGACTCCGCCACAGCGCAGGGAGCAGTATGCGCAGGACATCACCTACGGCACGAACAATGAATTCGGCTTTGACTACCTGCGCGACAATATGGCGGCCGCTCCTGAGGAAATGGTTCAGCGCGGATATCACTACGCTATCGTGGACGAGGTGGACTCGGTTCTGATTGATGAAGCCCGAACACCGCTCATAATATCCGGTCCGGTGCGCGCTTCCAACCAGATGTATGACCGCCTCAGGCCGTCGGTGGATGCCCTGGTGCGAGCCCAACGCAATCGCGTGAATAACATCATCGCCGAATCTGAAGAACTCCTCAAACAGGAGGATGATGAAGCCAATTACGAAGCCGGCACACGCATCCTCAAAGCCTATCGGGCGGCACCCAAACACAAGCGGTTGATGAAAATGCTCTCGGAAGAGGGCGCCAAGATTCTGATGCGCAGAGTGGAAGCGGACTACCTGCGCGACAAACGGCTGAACGAACTGGACGAAGAGCTTTATTACGTCATTGACGAAAAGCAGCATGCCATTGATTTAACTGAGGAGGGAAGGGAGTTTTTAGCGCGCAGCGAGGGTTCGGATCCGGATTTGTTCCTGCTGCCCGACCTCGCCGAGGAAATTCACCGTATTGAATCGCGCGACGACTTGAGCGCTGAAGACAAGCTGCGCGAAAAAGACGTATTACAAAGCATTTACGCCGACCGCAACGAGCGGATCCATAATATCAACCAACTGCTCCGAGCCTACTCGCTCTACGAAAAGGATGTGGAATACGTCGTCCAGGATGATAAAGTTCTCATCGTGGATGAGTTCACCGGTCGGTTGATGGCCGGGCGACGCTATTCCGATGGCTTGCACCAGGCGATTGAAGCCAAGGAAGGGGTGAAGGTGGAGGGGGAGACGCAGACCATCGCCACCATTACCCTGCAGAATTATTTCCGATTGTATAAGAAACTCGCGGGAATGACCGGCACGGCTGAGACCGAAGAAGCCGAATTTTGGGATATTTACAAACTTGAAGTCGCAGTCGTCCCCACCAACGAGGCGGTCCGGCGCACCGACCACGAGGACGTTATCTTCAAAACCAAACGCGAGAAATACAACGCCCTCCTGGATGAAATAAAGGAGCTTAACGAAGATGGTCTGCCGGTGCTGGTGGGAACAACATCGGTGGAAGTATCAGAAACGCTCTCGCGAATGCTGAAGCGGCAGAACATTCCGCATAACGTCCTAAACGCCAAACAACATCAACGGGAGGCGGAGATTGTCAAATACGCCGGTCAGCCGGGCGCTGTGACCATCGCCACTAATATGGCGGGGCGCGGCACCGATATTAAACTTGGACCGGGCGTCGTCCGCGGGATGGGAGAATCAGGCGACAAGAGCCAGACCGAAGGGGGATTGCAGATTATCGGCACCGAGAGGCACGAATCAAGACGGATAGACCGGCAGCTCCGCGGACGCGCCGGTCGGCAGGGGGATCCGGGCGCGTCACTGTTCTTTCTATCGCTGGAAGACGACTTGATGCGGATGTTCGGATCCGAACGAATCGCAGGGGTGATGGACCGGCTGGGCGTAAAGGAAGGGGAGGTTATCACCCATCCGCTCGTCACAAAATCCATTGAACGCGCCCAGAAGCGGGTGGAAGCTTACAACTACAGCATCCGTAAACATCTACTGGAATATGACGATGTGATGAACCAGCAGCGCGAGGTAGTTTATGCGAGACGTCGCGCAATTCTGAATGATCCCGACATACGCAAGGTGGTGGAAGAGGCTGCCGATGAGTATATTGAAAAGCTCCTTGACGATTACGGCGACGACCACGCTGCACCCGACTTTTGGAACACCGATGAGATAATTCAGCGTTTACGTCGTATATTACAAGTTGACCTGCCGCCACGCGAGCGCTGGACGCAGTTATCCAAGAAAGCCGACTGGCTGGAGTATCTGGCGCAAGAGGCACACAAAGCCTTTGAGCGGCGACGGGAGCTCTATAGCGCGGACAAGTTTGACCCCTTCGTTCGCTACGTTACCCTCCGAGTCACCGACGAAAAGTGGAAAGACCACCTCTATGATATGGACCGGCTCAAAGAGGGGGTCGGGCTGCGCGCTTACGGACAGAAAGACCCGCTCATTGAATACAAACGTGAGGGGTTTGAGATGTTCAGCGCGATGCTGGACGCGGTCAACGAAGAGTCGCTGCGTATCATATACAACGTGATGCTGCAAGAGCCGTCGCAAGCGCGTCCGACGCGTCCGATGGGGGTAACTTATATCCACGCTGAAGCCGCACGTCCGGTCTCAGCCCCTCGGGGCGATGATTCGGATGAAGGGCAGGCGCGATCTACTCCCGCGGCTGATACACAGGTTAAGAAGATTCCCATTCGCGTCGGACCGACAGTCGGTCGCAATGATCCCTGCCCCTGTGGCAGCGGTAAAAAATATAAAAAGTGCCACGGCGCAAACCTTTAACAATCGGAGAAAGATGGAGCGCCACATCGTAGAAATACTGGTTATTCTTATCCATAAGTATCCTCAGGGGGCTATTACCTCCGATGAGTTTGAACCGCTGACCCGCGACCTGATAGACCGCGGTTATACCCAGCATGAGATTGAAACCGCTTTCTTCTGGTACCATAGCCGACAGGGCGTGCATTCGGAAGCAAAACCGGATCAGATGCTGGCTGAAGATTCGTTCCGCGTTCTTCACGAAGTTGAGAGGGCGGTATTGACTCCGGAGGCTTACGGCTATCTTATCAGCCTGAGAAACCTGGGGATGATAACCCTTGCCGAGATGGACGCCATCATTGAACGGGCGGTCTTACTCGGCGGACGCCGCGTGGACCTTGATGATATCAAATCGTTCGTGGCGGCGCAGATTATGGAGCAAGACGCATCGGGGAGTGGAGCGGCGACAAACTATTACCTGAAAATACCATCAGACCGGGTGCAATGAGTCCAACCAATAAAACTGCTGCCAAATCCACCGGCAAAACAACCGGCGCCAGAACGACGGGCGCAAAGAGCGGTTCCGTGGATGCGACCGGGAAAAGTCTGGTGATTGTGGAATCGCCGACCAAAGCGCGCACGCTCAACCGCTACCTCGGCGCAGGTTTCACTGTCCTGGCAAGCGGCGGGCACATCATTGACCTGCCACCCAAAAAATTCGGCGTCAACATTGCCGCGGGATTCAAACCCCAATTTGAGATGCTGCCCAGTCGGAAAAAGATCGCCGGTCAGCTCATCTCCGCCGCCGAGAAAGCCAGCGCCATTTATCTCGCCACCGACCCTGACCGTGAAGGGGAAGCCATCGCGTGGCATATCAAAAGCGTCATCGCCCGGCGGACGAAAAACGGCATCTACCGCGTCCAGTTCCACGAGATAACCAAGACCGCCGTCACAGCGGCAATGAAAAACCCGGGCGAAATTGACCCACGCAAAGTGGACGCACAACTCGCGCGCCGGATTATGGACCGGCTGGTGGGCTACCAGGTCAGCCCGATTCTATGGAAGACGGTGACCGGTGGGTTGTCGGCGGGGCGCGTGCAGTCGGTCGCCTTGCGGATTATTTGCGAACGGGAAGCCGCCATAGCCGCTTTCGTCAAGGAAGAATACTGGACGATTGACGGCTCCTTTTCCGGTGAGAAAGTCAACCGGTTTAATGCCCGCCTAAGCAAACTGGACGGTGAGAAAGCCGCCATCCCGAACGAAGAGACCGCCAAATCCATATCCCAGCGGCTGGAAAAAGGCGGCTACCGGGTGCTGGATATTACTACCACGCGCAAACGCCGCCAGCCTTATCCACCATATATCACCAGCACTCTGCAACAGGATGGCGGTCGACGGCTTGGCTATCCGGTAAAACGAACAATGGCGCTGGCGCAGCAACTCTACGAAGGTGTGGAGCTTGGCGAGCGAGGTTTAACCGGCTTGATAACCTATATGCGCACCGACTCAACCCGTGTCGCCAATGAAGCCGTGGTCGCAGTGCGGGATTGGATCGCATCGGAATACGGACCCGAATTTGTCGCTGACAAACCGCGCGTTTTCAAGAATAAAAAAGGTCCCGTCCAGGACGCGCACGAAGCCATCCGTCCAACCGATGTTCGGATAACGCCAGAAATAGCCGGGAAGTATCTCACACCCGAACTCGGAAAGCTTTATGAGCTTATCTGGCGTCGGTTCGTAGCCACCCAGATGGCTGAAGCGGATGTTGACCTCACAGTTGTGACGATCGGCGATGGGGACGGCGTGGAATTCCGCACGACCGGTCAAACCATCCGCTTCCCCGGCTTCCTTTCGGTTTACGCTGACGTTAAGACCGAAGAAGACAAGGAAGAAGAAACTTCCGCCATCCCGCCAGGATTGACAGTTGGGTTGCCGTTGAATCTTGAAGGCTTGGATTCCAAGCAGCACTTTACTCAGCCACCGCCGCGTTTTAACGAAGCGTCGCTGGTCAAAGAACTGGATGAGAATGGCATCGGTCGCCCCAGCACTTACGCCACCATAATTACCACACTGCTTGACCGCAAGTATGTTGACCGGCAGAACCGCAGCTTCCTACCCACTGACTTGGGGCAGACCGTCAGCCGCATCTTAATTGACCGTTTCCCGGACATCTTCAACATTGAGTTCACCGCCCGAATGGAAGATGAACTTGACAAGATTGAGACCGGCGAAGACAAGCTGAAGGTGCTCCAGGACTTCTATGGTCCGTTTGACATAGCGCTAAAGGCGGCTGAGAAGGCGCGCGGTGAACTTAGAAAGGAAGCCGCCAAACCGGTCGGCAGACAATGTCCCGAATGCGGGAGCGAGTTGGTTTATCGGTGGGGTAGGTTTGGGCAGTTCATCTCTTGCTCCAGTTTCCCGAAGTGCAAATACTCCGAGAACCTGGAGTCCACCCCGACCGTTGAAGTAGATACCAAATGCCCGAAATGCAGCTCACCGATGGTTGTTCGTGAGGGAAGATACGGGCGCTTTCTCAGTTGCAGCCAATACCCCAAATGTCGCGGGATACTGCCGCTGACAACCGGGCTGGCTTGTCCTGTGGAGGGATGTTCCGGACATTTAAGCGAGCGAAAAACCAAGAAAGGGCGCACATTCTTCGGCTGCAGCCGCTATCCCGACTGTAAATTCACCAGTTGGGACAAGCCTGTGTCGGGTCCCTGCCCCCAATGCACTGCGCCGACGCTGTTCGTAAAAACGAGTAAATCCGGCGAGTCAACCATTTGCCATCGCTGCGATTGGAAAAAGACGGAATAGCGCTGGACGCCGACGCCGAGCGGTATCTCAGCGAACTTGCTGCCTCTTTGAAATATAGCCCCCATACCTTGCGGGCATATCGGCGCGATATCAGGGAGTATTCCGACTACGTTTCACAACGTAATCGCACCATCAGAACCGCCGGCTTTACGGATGTGCGCGAATTTATTTACGCTCTTCACCGACAAGGCAACACATCCCGCACCATCGTGCGCAAACTCGCCTCGGTACGCGGTCTGTATCGCCACTTACAAGTAATCGGCGCTGTCTCAGCCGACCCCACTTACCGAATCTCGCCTCCCAAAGAGCGCCGCAAACTGCCGGAGCCGTTGCCCGAGAAAGTCATTGGCGAAGCAATTGAGAAGGCGCCCGACGAGGACCCGCTCGCGCTGCGCGACATAGCCATTGTGGAACTCTTCTATGGCACCGGGATTCGGCTTTCAGAACTCGCGGGGCTAAACAAAGCCTCAGTCGCCGGGAAGTTCGTATCCGTCTTGGGTAAAGGGAACAAGGTGCGTGAAGTGCCGTTGACTGATACCGCAAAACGGGCGTTGAATGGCTATCTAAAGGTGAGAAACCTTATTTCACCAACCGCGGTCGGTAACAATGCGCTCTTCATCAGCCATCGCGGAAAACGCCTTACCACCCGCGATATTGCACGTCGGGTGGAAACGATACTACGTCGGGTCAGCGGCGCCAAACGGCTTTCGCCGCACTTATTGCGGCATTCCTACGCCACCCATCTTCTTGACCGCGGCGCCGAACTGCCTGTGGTTCAGGAACTGTTGGGGCATGCCAGCCCCAAGACGACGCAGATTTACACGCACGTCAGTCTGGAGCGGCTGGTTAAAATCTACCACCAAACTCACCCCCGGGCGGGTGACAAACAGAAGGAGGATAAGCAATGAAAATCACCTTCGCAGCCCGTCATTTTGAAGCATCCGACAAACTACAATCGTTTGCTACGACAGAGCTGGAGAGGTTAAGCCGCTACTTTAACGGCTCCCTCACTGGCGATCTAATCCTGGAAGAAAATGGAAGTCTGAAGGTGGCAGAAATGCGCTTGAACATGGTGGGTAAGATATTACCGGTGAGAGTTGAGGGGGATGATTTTTATAAGATCGTTCCGAAGGCGGTTGACAAGCTCGAGAAGCAACTCAAAGCGCAAAAAGCCAAGCTGAAACGTCGCAAATAGGAGCCACTACAGGAGTGAAGTCTATTGGAGCGTGAGCCATTAACGATAGCGCAACTCATCCGCGATGAGGGACGGCGATTGGCTTTGCGAATCGTCGCCGGCAGCGATGGATTGAAAAACATTATTCGCGAAGAGGAGCTTCATCGCTCGGGGTTGGCGCTGACTGGTTTCACCGCCCTTTTCCCGGAGGGACGGATCCAACTCCTCGGCAACACCGAAATGCTCTATCTGAGGCAGCTGAACGCATCAGATCGGCGCGAGACTCTGGAACGCCTGTTCAGCTTCAAGCTTCCGTGCGTTATAGCAACCGCCGGCAACCGGGTATTCTCACTCTTACGGGAACTTGCCGATACTCATAAAATACCGCTGCTCGCCACCCCTATAGTGACTACCAAGTTCGCCGCGCAGATTTCCAGTTATCTCAGCCTCAGGTTTGCCCCGAGCGATAATATCCACGGAACAATGGTGGATGTTTATGGCACCGGCTTGTTAATTATTGGTCGCGCGGGTATTGGGAAAAGCGAAGTGGCGTTGGACCTGGTGGAGAGGGGACACCGATTGGTGGCGGATGATGTCGTCACCCTGACCCGCCGCACTCCCGAGATACTCATCGGAACCGGTCCGGAGCTGCTGCATCATCTGATAGAAATTCGCGGCGTGGGGGTGATAAATGTCCGGGAGATGTTTGGCGTGCGGGCGGTTCGGTTGCAGAAGCGGGTTGAAACCGTGGTAGAATTAGTGGAATGGTCGGGTTCGGAAAACTACGAACGGTTGGGGTTGGAAGAGCAGACGTGTGAATACCTGGGAGTGAATATCCCGCTGGTTCGGTTGCCAATCTTCCCCGGTAAGAATATCACCGTCATCTGCGAAGCCATTGCGCTGAACCTGCATCTGAAGGTCTATGGCTTTGACGCTGCGCGTGCACTCAGCCGAAAACTCGCCGGCCGGCTGCGCAATAAAAACCGGATTCAAAACTACCTGCGCGACGACGACGAATAAGCGCCCCAGATATTCCTGAGGGCGCTTATTTTTAGGGCTTATACTTTATCGTTACTCTCCCGTCTGTGTCCGGCCTGTTGTGGCGGTGAAGCTGACGTTCACCGCGACCTCCTCAGCCAACTTCAGCACCAGCAACTGCGGAACCTGGATGTTGTAGTCGCGGAGTAGAATGGTGAAACCACCGTCAAAGTAGAGCACGTCGCCGGGATAACCTTTCTGTGACCATTCCGGGATTTCGTTTAGAAACGTCGCCTTGCCGGTCACTGTCACCGGCCTGGTTACGCCGTGCACGGTGAACTTGCCGGAAAAGCTGACATCGGCTGGTTTCCCCGGTTCAAGTTTGGCGACCACCGCGGTCGGCGCACCGTCAAACTCAAAGGTAGCTTCGGGGAATTGAGTAGTGTTCAAATAATTGTCGCTGCGCATATGCTCATCGCGCATCGCGATTCCGGTGCTGATGGTGCGCAGGTCAACCTTGATGGCAGCCTGCACCGGCGCCTTCAGATTGTCCGGGTCAAGCGTCACCTTCCCTCCGACGTTGCTGGTTGTGCCGACGATTTTTTCAATCATCGCGCTGGAGGTGAACTGGACGAAGTTCTTCCCACTCGGGTCGTCCAGAATGAACGTTCGCACTGCGCCTTGAGCTGAATGGGACATAAGCATAAGCCCTACAATTGTTGATACGATTCGCATCAATCTCTCCTTTTAGTTATTTCTCTGCCTAGCAATTAGCTATTGATGTTTGACGACAACAGGGCGGGGGCTGTTTGAACTTTCCCATAACAAGGTCATCTCTTGATAAAAGAAATAGAATTGCAGCAACAACTCCTCGCTGCAGCGCGAGGTGAGATTCCCGCAGATCTGCTCATTACCGGCGGGAGAATAGTCAATGTTTTCAGCGGTCAGATAGAAGATACATCGGTCGCCATTTACCAGGGAAGGATAGTAGGTTTCGGAGCTTACGAAGCACGCTCGCGCTACGACCTGCGCGGCGGGTATCTGTTGCCTGGTTTGATTGAAGGGCATATCCATATTGAGAGCTCCAAGCTGACACCGCCGGGATTCGCCCAAGTGGTGGTTCCACACGGCACAACGACGGTAATCGCCGACCCGCACGAAATTGCCAATGTCCAGGGACTGGACGGCATTCGTTATATGATTGACGCGGCGCGTGGGTTGCCGCTTGACATACTCTATATGCTGCCATCCTGCGTTCCCGCCACTGATATGGAAACTGCCGGCGCGAATCTAACTGCGGAGGAGTTGGCAAATCTCCTCGGCGACCCCGCAGTGCTCGGAATAGGTGAGGTGATGAATTTTCCCGGCGCATTCCTCGGCGACCCATCCGTCCTTGCCAAAATAGCGCTGGCAGGCGGGACGCTACCGATTGACGGGCACTCGCCGGGACTAACGGGAAGGAATCTTTCGGCGTATATCGCTGCCGGTCCAGCCACAGACCACGAATGCATAAGGCTGGAAGAAGCCGTTGAGAAGCTGGCGTGCGGGATGCGAGTGATGATTCGGGAGGGAAGCACCGCCAGGAATTTGGAAGCTCTCTTACCGTTGATCACTCCGACGACCGAGCGGCGCTGTCTGTTCGTATCTGATGACCGCCGCCCCGGCGACTTGCTTAAAGAAGGGCATCTGGACTATATTTTACGACGCGCCGTGTCAATGGGACTTGACCCCATCACCACCGTCCGAATGGCGACCTTAAACACCGCCGAGACATTCGGGCTACGCGACCGCGGGGGAATTCGCCCCGGTTGGCGCGCGGACTTGACCGCCGTAGCTGACTTGCGTGTCTTCCAGGTTACTGCAGTATGGAAAGGCGGTGAACTCGTCGCTGAGAACGGGCGGCTGACGAAAAACCTGCCATCCACCATTCACACCGCACGAGCGGAGCCGTTATGTGTGCCAAGAGTCGCCGCCGATGCGCTGAAGGTTGATGACCGCGGCGTGGAAGTGCGGGTGATTGAAGTCATCCCCAACCAAATTATCACCGGCGGCAGCTTCCGACGGCTTCCCGCACAGGATGGACGGCTGCTCGCCGACACATCGCAAGACATCGCGAAACTCGTGGTGGTGGAACGTCATACCGGTCGCGGGGGTATGGGACGGGGATTCGTAAGAGGTCTTGGTTTGACTGGGGGTGCTTTGGCATCCACTGTAGCCCACGATTCTCATAACATAATCGCTGCCGGCGCCGATGACGTATCACTCGCTACGGCCATTAACCGGCTGGCGGAGATTGGCGGTGGGCAGGTCGCAGCGTCGGGCGGGCACATACTGGCGGAACTTCCACTGCCGGTGGCGGGATTGATGAGCAATTCAGATGCGCACGAGGTCGCGGCAACCGAGGAGCGTCTGATTGAATCGGCGCATTCCCTGGGCAGCCGCCTCAGCGACCCATTTATGACGCTGTGCTTCCTGGCGTTGCCGGTCATTCCGGAACTAAAACTCACCGACAAGGGGCTGGTGGACGTAACGAAGTTTGCGTTGGTAACCTTATACCGGGAGTGACGGGAGACCCATGGATATCGTCATATTCTTGCGACGGGCAAGCTGTCTGCCTATATTATGAAGGCAGATTCACAATCGCACCGAAAGACAAATACTGGAGTCCGTTGTGTTTAAAGGATTGATGGCTGGAGTCTCGGGCATACGCGGCATCGTCGGAGAAGGGATGACTCCGGAGGTCGCGCTGCTTTGGTCGGGCGGATTCGGCACTTGGGTGAAAGGGGGGAAAGTAGTGGTTGGACGCGACCCTCGTCCATCCGGCGAGATGCTGAATATGGCGGTATTGGCAGGGTTGACGGCCGCAGGTTGCGATGTGGATGACGTCGGCATTACGCCTACGCCCACCGCCGCCCTGGCGGTGGAACGACGAGGCGCTGCGGGCGGGATTATTATCACTGCCAGCCACAACCCGCAGGAATGGAATGCGTTGAAGTTTGTGGGGCGGGAAGGCCGGATGATTTCCGAAGCTGATTTTGACCAACTCCAACAAATTGTATCCGAAGGACCGCTGCGCGCGGTGGCTTGGGACCAACTGGGGCGGGTCAACCGCTGGGACGGCGCGGAAGTTATGTATATCAGCGCTGTTGCGGGTCTCCGTATTTTGCAGCTTGACCGCATCAAGGGGAAACAATTCCGGGTCGCCATTGATTGTGTCAACGGCGCGGGAAGCCGCATATATCCGCGTCTGTTGCAAGCGCTGGGATGCGAAGTCATTGCTGTCAACTGCACACCGACCGGTATCTTTCCCCGTGGTCCGGAACCCGCTCCGGAGCATATCACCGAACTGTGCCGGATTGTAGTTGCCGAGCGATGCGCCGCCGGTTTTGCGGTTGACCCGGACGGCGACCGCCTGGCAGCGGTGGATGAAAGTGGCGTCCCGTTGGGAGAGGAATTAACCCTCGCGATGGCAATGAAACCGGTCCTGGAAGTGACTCCCGGACCGGTGGTAGTCAACAGTCTAACCTCGCAGGTGATTGACAACCTGGCGGAAAAATTCGGAACCGTCTGTCATCGCACCAGGGTGGGCGAAGCCAATGTCGCTATCGGAATGAAAGAGTTGGGGGCAGTTATCGGCGGCGAGGGTAACGGGGGCTTGATATATCCCGAACTCCATTATGTTCGCGACGCCGGCGTTGGAATGGCGCTCATTTTGAATGACCTGTCGCGTTCACGCCGCTCCCTGAGCGAATTGCGCGGCGAGCTCCCAAGTTATTATATGGTCAAGCGAACCTATCCACTTGGCGAAAGAAGCGCTGACGAAATGGTGGCGGCGGTTGAACGTCACTACCAACACGACCAGATTTCACGCATTGACGGTTTGCGAATCATCAGCGACGACGGCTGGGTTCAGGTGAGAGGCTCCAATACCGAACCCATCCTGAGGGTCTATGCCGAGTCTTCGGATTCCGCCCATGCGGCTGCGATGGTGGA
>Ga0315274_10007345_pt1 | contig 15970 bp, 19 predicted proteins | sample YL17G02_20_MG_FD_203700 | JGI IMG/M metagenome (GOLD analysis project Ga0315274, IMG submission 203700) | Sediment microbial communities from Yellowstone Lake, YNP, Wyoming, USA - YL17G02_20 | ecosystem: Environmental > Aquatic > Freshwater > Lake > Sediment | place: USA: Wyoming | collected... | reverse complement strand
TCATAACCGACAAGCAGAATGTAATGGATGGGAACATGCGCTTTCCGATATAGGTCAGGATAGTAATGAAGATAGAACATGTCCAAGGCACCGACCATAACAGGTTGATTACTATCAAGGTATTTTATTCATCCGGGGGAACTCATTTTTGAACGATTTGCCTTCACTGATTAGCTGGGTCAAGCCGATAATGTCACCAAGCTCCTGGAGAAGGTATCTGGGATTAGCGCCCCAGTAAACCATGCAAGGAGGCGTGGCGAGCTTGAATTTCAGATAGGCAAAGCTGGACATACCGCCAACGATGGGCAGAAGGAAGTAATCATACCTGGCGCCTTTCCAAGTTAATATATCGAATAAGCCGTTGACGTAGCATGTAGACTCGTGGACTTGATGAGGCAATTTGATAAGTGTTGCCATGTTATCAGCTGTCAGCTTCTTATCATCACCAGCATCATTTTAAAGTTTTTTATCGCGGTGAGGGCATGAGGTTCATTGGCGGGCATGATAGTCATTTCACCTGCATTCAAGCGGATAGGTTTGCCGGAGATGGCGATTTTAGCTTCACCATCGAGGATATAAACCAGAGCATCGTAGGGCGCGGTGTGCTCGCTCAATCCCTGACCTTCGGCGAAAGCAAAAAGGGTTACGGTGCCCGCCTTTTTATCAATGATGGTGCGGCTGACGACGGAGCCTTCCTGATAATCTACCAGAGAAATCAGCTTCGAGGCTTGGGCGATAAGTTTAGTGTCAACGGGGCGTTTTTTGCCTTGTTCCATATCCGTATCACCCGCCGGCAACGGTAAAAAGAGTCAGATGAAGCTCGTCGCCATCCTTGACGGCCTTATCTAGCTCCTCAGGATAGGAGCTTTCCAGATTGACATAGACATCGAGATAATGGAGAAGCTTACCGTCAGTATCGAATAGCCCCATCTCGATGCCAGGAAACTTCCGGGCTAAATCATGCAGGCACTCGCCGACTGTCTTACCATCGCACTCTACCACCGCCTGACCACCGGTAAACTGACGCAGATTGGATGGGACATTCATAGTTGCACTCATTTTTCATCCTTCACTAGCCGACCACAATGCTCACAATCAGACTTTTTCTTCACTTTCAGTTCGGTGAACTTCATGGTCAGTCCGTCGTAGATTAATAGTTTGTTGGTCAATAGCTGACCGATACCCACGATGTATTTTATCACTTCTGCCGCCTGAATGCAGCCGATGATTGCCGGGGTAACTCCGACGACCGGTATTTTCTCTTCGGGGATGTCACCGCGATACAGGCATTTCAAACAAGCAGTCTGACCGGGGAGTATGGTCATCACCCTGCCCTCAAAGCCATAGACCGCACCGTGAAAGAAGGGAATGTTTTTCTCCAAAGCAATTTTGTTCAGCAGATACCTCGTCGGCAGGTTATCCATAGCATCAACGAGCAGGTCAAAACCGGCGGTAAGCTCGGAGATATTGGCTGCGGTTATTTTTTGCCCTATGGCTTCTACCTTAACATCCGGATTCAGCCTTCTTAGCTTTTCGGTGGCAGAATCAACCTTCATCCTGCCGATGTCCTCAGTCCAGTGCAAAACCTGCCGATTCAAATTACTGAGCTCTATGGTCTGAGGGTCAACCATACGGATTGTGCCGACTCCGGCGGCTGCCAGATACAAGGATATAGTGCAGCCAAGACCGCCAGCGCCGGCAAGGAAAGCTTTAGCTTTTTTGAGCTTTTCCTGCCCTTCCTTGCCAAAGCCGGTGATTGCTATTTGCCTGTCGTACCTTTCAAGCTCGTCATCGGTAAGCATTTTTCAGCCGCCACCTTTTAACACCAAATTGTAATATGGGCTACCAGAAAAGACAAATTACTTAACCAGCGGCAGGACGGCTTTAAATTCGTCAGTGCCGGCTTTTTCTAATAGCTCAAAGATAACCATCTCTGTTGATGAGATGACCACTCCGCTCCGCCTCATGCGCTGTAAACCTATGTTCCAATCATCGGGGGAGCGGGATGAAACGGCGTCGCTGATTACATGGACAGTATAATGAGGCAATAGCTGCAGCGCAGTCTGGGCAATGCAGATGTGAGTTTCAATTCCAGTTAAAATCAGGCTTTTTCGATGCAATTGCTTCACTCGCTCAATGAATCCAGAACACCTGACGGCACTGAATTCAAACTTCTTCATGGGGTCCGGATTGGGTATTTCCGCCATGATTTCAGGGACGGTGGCGCCGAGCTTTTCCTGCTCAGTGAGCAATATCGGCAAGCCGATTATTTTGGCAAAGCGAATTAATCGAAGGGTGTTATTGATTATCTTATCCTTATTGTGAATGACCGGGAGCAGTTTTTCCTGCATATCAATAACACAGAGAACGGCGTCATCTCTTGACAATAGTAGTTTATCCATCTTTTTAGCCATCTTAGCCTCCTTCGGTCGTTAGTGCTATAATTGAGCCATGAAACGAGAGCTTACAGATATTCTCGTCTGCCCGGTATGTAAAGGGAAGCTGGAGCTGAGTGTGAAAGAGGAAAACAACCGGGAAATAATCACCGGCTCCCTATACTGCCCAAAATGTAATGTAAATTATCCCATTGAAGACGGCATCCCCAATCTGCTGCCGCCGGAACCACAGCGCTAGTCAGGACTGTAAACCACCCCGCTCTGAGGAGATTCCCATACCTCCACAGCAACAAGAGAAACCGGTGCTCCGGTCAACTTCTTTTTGAGCTCTTTGTAGACAGCGGCAGCGATGTTTTCGGAAGAGGGGTTTATCTTAACGAAGAGCGGCAAATCATTGAGACAGACATGGTCGAATTTGGACAGGATATCCCTTAAATAATGCTTTAAATCCGCAAAATCATAGGCAATGCCGATGTCGTTTAGCTGGGAGGATTTTATCTTGACCACTACCCGGAAACGATGCCCGTGCATTGCCTCACACTTGCCACGGTAACCCCTCAAGAAATGGGCAGCATCAAAATCCTGTTCTACAGATATCTGATACATCTATCACCTCGTTTTTAGTTAAGATTGTTCACCAATCATTTGCTGTCATTCGGGGCAAAGCGAATAACCTCTCAGATTCTTCGTTGCCTAGCTTCGCTAGGGCTCCTCAGAATGACATTGCTAAACGACCTCTATACTTCCCATTTGAAAACGCCTTGTATCCCGACCCCTTCCTTGAACTCTCTTATAGTTTTGCCGAATACGGGATGCTTCAGTTCAGGAGCAATCTCGGCGAGGGGTATAAGGACAAAAGCCCTCTCAATTAGCCTGGGATGAGGAATGACCAGCTCCGGGGTTTCAATAACCTGGTCGCCGTAAAAGAGGATGTCTATATCAATGGGGCGGGGGGCATTACGCTCGGCAGAGAACCTGCCCATCTTGCTTTCGATGCCCTTGACCGTGTTCAGGAGCTCCTTAGGGCTAAGTGTGGTAAAAGCCTGGCACACCATATTGAGAAAGCGGGGCTGGCTGACGTTGCCCACTGGTTCGGTATCATATACGGATGAAGCCTTTTCCATACGCAGTCTTTGCGATAGAAAATCCAGAGCCTTTTTCAGGTTATCCTGGCGGTCTCCCATATTTGAACCGAGGCTGAGATATATTGTTACCTGTTTAGAAGTCACCTAGACCTCCCGTGCAGTTAAAAACCTATTATATTCTAACATCGTTTCCTAACTTATCAAGTACCATGCCGGATATTGTGTTCAATTGGGTGTGGAATCTCGCCTTATTTTTGACACATACCCAATTTATGATAGATTTGCTATAATTATTAGCAGGAAGAGCACGATGGGGAAAAAGGCCTTCCTAGTAGTTTTGACTATGGTGGCTCTGCTGGTTGCTGGGCTGCCATTAAGTGTGCAGTCGGCTGGGGGTTCACCAGTAATTTTTCGTGCCTCTGTCCAGCCCCCCAAGGTTCACCCCGGCGATACTATGACGGTAACCGCCGAGGTCTCTGACCCCTCTGGAATCGCATCAGTTACCGCCGACATGGGCGGCATCGAGATAATCTCCCTAAGCTTGCTAGATGGCTCTATTGAGCACGGAACCTGGCAGGGGCAGTGGCTGGTGCACGATACCACCGCCAGAGACTATGTCACCACCAATCCAAAAAAGGATATTTAAGACATGAGCACAAAAAGGGAAACTCTTATTGTTTTATTTGCCCTGATGCTGGCGCTGGGCTTCAGCCTGTTGACGGCTACACCAGCCCACGCGGTTACCGTAACCAGCGCCGGCTCAGGTAACTGGAACGTAGGCGGAACATGGGTTGGCGGAGCCGTGCCCGGTACAACAGACGATGTTGTCATAGCAAACGGTCATACTGTAACATTGACTGCCAATGCCCAGTGCGGCAGTTTAACTTTTAATCTACCTGGGAATAGTAAGACTTCGACACTTGCAGTAGGCACATGGACTTTCACCACCGGCAGCATTAGTCTTACGGGAGGAGCGGGCGGCACAGGTCAAATAACTGTGGTAACAATCTCTACTGGTACCATCAATTGCACCGGCGCTATATCGTTTAGTGGAACTGCCGCCTCCGCGCGGCTAACGTTTAGCGGCGCTGGTACGCTCAACATCGGGGGAAACCTCGGGACTGGCGGGACATTTACCGCATCAACCGGTACGGTAAACTGCAATGGCTCTTCGGCGCAGACGGTTGCCGGTTACACGTACAATGTGCTGAAGTCAAACAACACAGCTGGCGTAACCCTGGTAGCAGCTACGACAATCACGACGCTCACTATCGGCGATGTTACTTCAAACAGCATTTTCAATGACGGCGGTTTTGTGATAACTCCCGGCGCTTCAAGTGTATTGAATCTGACTTCTGGAACATATAATCTTGGTTCAGCTACTGTCGGAACCGCCTGGCCAGCATGGGCGACGCGCAACATCACTGCTGGAACCACTGTTGGATATGTAAGTGCTGTTGCCCAGGCAGTTTCCATAACTCCGAGCTATCCGAACCTGACGTTTTCCGGTGCCGGTGCAAAAACACCCGCCGCGGGCACCCTCACCGTTGGTGGAAACTTAATTGTGTCAGCCGGAACACTGGCACTAAACACCAATAACAACCCAGTTAGCGTTGCCGGAAATATCACTAATAATGGGACCATCACACCGGGCACCAGCAATGTAACTCTTAATGGCACAGGAGCTCAATCCATAAGCGGGACGACTACACCGACAACCTTTGGTACTTTGACCATCAATAAAGCCAGCGGAACAGCAACACTGGGCGTCAACATTACCATGGCTGCCGACCTTACCGTCACTGCCGGCACCCTTGACCTGTCAAGCTATACAGCCAACAGGACGGCGGGGGGCGGTACGCTGACGGTGTCCAATGGCGCCACGCTGAAGATAGGCGGGACCAACACCATGCCATCCAACTACACCACTCACACCTTCGGTGCCACCAGCACCATTGAATATAACGGCTCAACTCAGACGGTATCAAGCGGCGAGACCTACGGTAACCTGACTATCAACCAGTCAAGTGGCAATGCCACCCTTGGCGGTGCTGCCACAGTTAATGGTACTCTCACACTTACCGCCGGTAACCTGGCAGTAACAGACCCTAACGTATTGACCATGGGTGCATCAGCGACTACCACCGGGGCAACAGACGTGACCGGGATTGTCAAACGGACAACCCTAGTTGCCGCCACTTCATATACCTTTGGGAATCAGTACACAACAGTGACCTTTCAGAACGTGGGAACATTACCCACTGATATGAGCGTGAAAATCACAATCGGCTCGGCGCCAGCGTGGAAAACGGGTGCTATCCTTAGGACTTACGATTTCATCCGGACAGGAGCAAGCGGCAGCTTTGCGACGGTAAACTTGCACTACCTTGATGCCGAACTTAATGGGAATACAGAAAATACGACGGTTCTCTGGGACGGCCACCTTCCTTCCCCACCGGGAGATGTGGACGAACACGGCAGGTCAAATTATGACACGACGAATAACTGGGTTGGACTCTCAAGCATGAGCGTAACATATTTTGCCAAAGCAGCCTTTGGCTCAAGGATCTGGACGCTGGGTAATTCTATCCTCTCAAACGCTACCTGGAATGGCTCAATTAGTACAGTTTGGACTGACGAGGATAACTGGACTCCCACCGGTGTTCCATCAGACTTGGTCGATGTCATAATTCCTGATGCTGCGACAACCCCCAATGACCCGACATTAGGTACAACTCTTCTAGTCGGAAGACTGACAATCAATAATGGCGGAATTTTGAACTCAGCGGACTCCTCCACCGTTACCATCTCTGGTGGTAGCGGTGCGTGGAGTAACAACGGGGGTACATTTAATGCCGGCACAGGCATGGTGATTTTCACTAACGCCGCAGCCACAATGTCCGGTACAACGGATTTCTACAATGTGACGATTAATTCCGGTGCAGGGTTGCAACTAGGAAGCAGTAGTGTGATGCGGATTGGCGGGACGATAACCAATAATGGAGTATGGGATGCAGGGGAGTTATGGTATAGCACCGTCGAGTATAATGGTGGAAGCCAGACAGTATTGAATCCAAACGGAGTGACTCCACGCTACCATTACCTTATCCTCAGCGGCAGCGGCACCAAGACCATGCCGGGCACAGCATTGAGCATACACGATGATTTTTCCATGTCCGGGACCGCCTCTGCCACCGCAGGCGCAGCAATGAGTATCGCTGGCAGCTTTACGGTTGGGCCAGGCACTTCATTTACGACCGGAGCTTATACTCATACCATTGGTGGGGACTTCTCAAACAGCGGCACATTTACAGCTACCGGAAGCACAATTACGCTAAACGGCACTGCAGCTCAAGCCATTGGTGGAACTACAACAACGGCATTCAACAATCTAACCATTGCCAATACAAATGCTGCCGTCTCGGCTAACACCAATTTCAGTGTTGTAGGAACTCTAACAGTTGATGCCAGCGCGGTGTTGAATCCTGCTGCCACCGTGGTCATCAGTGGAGCCGGTACACTGACTGGAAACGGCACTGTGAATGTAACCCGTACTCTAGCTACCGCAGATTTCAGCTCGCAATACACGATTAGTACTAAGACATTGACGAATTTGACTGTTGCCTATGCAGGAGGTGCAGCGCAAACAGTCAGCGCGCTTACTTACGGCGGTCTCAAGATTAATAATTCGAATGGTGTTACACTTGGCGGCAATGCCACTGTAAACGGCACGCTCACTTTGACCAGCGGCAAGATTACTACCGATGCCAATACGGTCATCATCAGTTCAAGCGGCAGCGTTTCTGGTGGTAGCAGCAGTAGCTATGTTTATGGCAACCTGCAAAAGTATGTGCCAACGGGTGCTCAATCACCGACGTTCGAGGTGGGCACAGCGAGTTACTATAACCCGGTGACTATAGCCTTCAACAATGTTAGCGTTGCGGGAAACCTGACAGCTAAAGTGACAAGTGAAGAACATCCTAATATTGCTTCCTCCACGATTAAGTCAAGTAAGAACGTCAATGCCTATTGGACTCTGACGAAAGATGGCACCTTGGCGTTTAACAACTATGGCGCCACGTTTACCTTTGTCTCGGGTGATGTAGATAGTGGCGCTAACACCGATATCTTCATCGTGGGGAGATACAGTGGCGGGTGGACATATCCTACCATCGGCACGCGGACACCCACGAGCACACAGGCGACGGGAGTAACGTCCCTTAGCGATTTTACAATTGGAGACTCATGGGAGTCCTACAACGATGCCGCCCACCAGAACCAGGACGACCTATTTAACCAGGCAAGCGAGGATACCGTCTATATGTACGGGGAGGGGTTTGAGGCGAGTACTGCCTATCACGTCGCTTATTATGACCATAATGATACCAAGCTGAAGTCAGACGGCGTGTCATCAACACCCGGTGGTACTCTAAGCAGCCAGTGCTATTTCCCCACCTATCAGGGGAGTGCTGTCGCCGGAACCTGGCATGCCGTAGTGTACAAAGACACTGTAACCAGCCCGCCTGAGACCTACGTTGCCAGTGACCCTAACAGCGTGGTGGAGGACAGCTTCGAGGTTACGGAAGAAGCGATACCAGAGTTCCCCACCGTGATTGCAGGGACCGCTGTAGCCGGCATGTGTTTCGGCATATACTGGTGGATGAGGAAGAGAATAGCAGTTAGCAGGCAGTCAAGGTGAGACAAATGACAAAGCTTAGAATTCTCTTCATTGTTTCACTGGGAATACTGGGGGTGCTGCTTGCTCTTACTTTATTTCACCCACTGGGCGGGGGCGGAAAAACCAGCGAAGTTGTGCAGGAGTCCCTGCTCCGAACGGAAAACGAATGGATTGCTGAATTCAACATTATAAACCCCCAAGAGAGTGAACAGCTCTACACCATCACTGTGACAATGGATGGCATGCAATATAATGAGGATGTTCTAATCCAGGCTGGCAAGACATTTACTTATATCCATCATATCTATCCCGACAGGCTAACTGAAGGCTGTGTTACTATCACCATATGCAAGGAAGGCGAATCTACGCCCGTGGAGCAAGTAACTTATTATTTGAAGTAGATACCAACTGAGCTACCCAGAGATTATAAGGAGACGAGATAGCCTCATCCCTTTTATGTAGGGCAACCCAGAGTACATTGTCTACACAATAGTCAATGTGATATTATTTAGCTGCATTTACACTCAAATTGAATGGGAGACGTATTGACAAATGGCGAGACAAGATAAGGTAAACAGACTGAAAAAGCTGGAGAAAGAGGTGAAGGCGGAGGGCGGGGAAAAGCGCATCGAGCAGCAGCACGCCTCTGGTAAACTCACGGCACGGGAAAGGCTCGACCTCCTGTTCGACCCTGGCACTTTCCAAGAGCTGGACTTATTCGTAAGGCACCGCTGCTCCAACTTCGGCATGGACAAGATTGACATCCCTGCCGACGGCGTGGTCACCGGCTACGGCAAGGTGAATGGTCGGACGGTGTGTGCCTTCTCTCAGGACTTCACTTCCAGGGGCGGAACGCTGGGCGAGATGCATTCCAAAAAGATATGCAAGGTCATGGATTTGGCGATGAGCATAAAAGCGCCGATGGTCGGTTTCATTGATAGCGGCGGGGCGCGCATTCAGGAGGGGATTAACGCCCTTGACGGCTACGGCAGGATTTTCTTCCGCAACTCGTGTGCCTCAGGTGTCATCCCCCAGATATCAGCCATTATGGGACCTGCCGCCGGTGGTGCGGTATATTCGCCGGCAATGACCGACTTTGTTTTCATGGTTAAGAAAACAAGCTACATGTATATCACCGGCCCCAATGTGGTCAAAGCAGCCATAGGTGAAGAAATAGATGATGAAAGTCTGGGCGGAGCAATGACACACCATATAAAAAGCGGAGTGGCGCAATTTGCCTGCGATTCCGACAAGCAGGCTATTCAGGAGATTAAGAAACTCCTGAGCTACTTGCCCCAGAGTAATGAGGGGAAGCTACCGGACATTACACCAACTGATGCTCCAGACCGCACCGACCCGGCTCTGGACGATATCATACCGGAGGATTCGGCAAAAGCCTATGACATGAAAGACGTCATTCGCTCTATCGTTGATAACGGCGAGTTTCTTGAGCCGTCCCGGCTTTATGCGCCAAACATGATTACCTGCTTTGTCCGCTTCAACGGGCATGTGGTGGGAATTATTGCCAATCAGCCCAATTACCTTGCGGGATGCCTGGATATTAATGCGTCAGACAAAGCCACCAGATTCATCCGCTTCTGTGATGCTTTCAACATCCCCTTGCTTACAATTGCCGACGTACCAGGGTATCTTCCCGGCAGCAATCAGGAATGGGGAGGAATAATAAGGCACGGCGCCAAGCTTCTGTGGTGCTATGCCGAGGCAACCGTGCCAAAGATTACCCTGATTACACGCAAGGCTTACGGTGGCGCATATATCGCCATGTGCAGCCAGAGTCTAGGGGCAGATATCGCACTTGCCTGGCCACAGGCTGAAATAGCCGTTATGGGGGCAGAGGGAGCGGCAACCATCATACACCGCCAGGAAATCCAGTCTGCGGATAACCCCAAAGCGAAAGAGAAGGAAAAGATAGGAGAATACAGGGAACTGTTCTATAACCCATACGTCGCCGCCGGCCTGGGGTATATCAATGCTGTTATCAAACCGAGGGATACCCGCTCTACGATTATCTCTGCCCTTGAAGCCCTGAGCAACAAAAAGGAGACCCGCCCCGCAAAGAAGCACGGGGATATCCCGATGTGAAGGTTATAAGCAACCTATCCCCTTCTTCCCCTTCCCTTAATAATGGAAGGGGAAGTTTTAACGAGTAAAACAATATGGGTAAGACCTTAGCTGAGAAGCTATTGAGCCAGAAGTCCGGCAGCGATGCCCGGGCAAGGGATATCGTCATTGCCAAGGTTGACCTAGTTTTTGTTCAGGATACTACGGGGCCGCTGACGGTAAGGCAATTTCAGACAAGCGGGTTTGAGAAGCTGGCTAACCCATCAAAAACAGTCCTATTTATTGACCATGCTGCCCCCAGCCCAACCTTCGAGCTATCCGCCGACCACATTCTACTGCGCAATTTTGCCCGCCAGACGAGCTGCCTTATCCACGATATCGGTAGTGGTATTTGTCACCAGATTGTAGATGAATCTCTGGCTAAGCCGGGAGATGTAATCGTAGGCGCTGATTCGCACACGGTAACTGCCGGCGCGCTGGGCGCCTTTGCCACAGGGATGGGCTCCTCGGATGTAGCCGTTGTTTTCGGTCTCGGCAAGACATGGTTCCGAGTTCCAGAAAGCATCAAGATAGCGGTCTCAGGTGATTTTCAAAAGGGCGTTTTTGCCAAAGACCTCATTCTTTACCTAATCGGAAAGCTCGGGGCTGATGGCGCTACTTATAAAGCGCTGGAATTCAACGGCAATACTGTAGACAAAATGCCCGTGTCTGAGCGCCTAACCGTAGCCAATATGGCAGTGGAGGCCGGGGCAAAGGTGGGGCTTTTTGCTGCGGATAAGATTACCCAGAAATATTTAAGAGCACAGGGTCGAGGTAACGACTACCAGCCGGTCTTCCCAGATGGCGATGCTACCTATGAACTGACAATAAATATTAACGCAGCCGAACTCGAGCCTATGGTAGCCAAGCCCCACAGCGTGGACAATACTGCACCTGCCAGAGAGCTAAAGGGGACTAAGATACAGCAGGTATTTATCGGCACATGCACCAACGGACGCCTGGAAGATATAGCGGTAGCCGCTAAAATCCTGAAAGGGAAGAAATGCCACCCCGAAACGAGGATGATTGTGGGACCGGCTTCAAAAAAGATTTTGCTGGCAGCGATGAAAGCGGGCTACATTCAAACACTTGTTGAGGCTGGAGCAGCAATCTTACCGCCTGGATGCGGGCCTTGCCTCGGACTCCATCAGGGAGTGCTGGGAAGCGGCGAATCCTGCTTATCCACAGCCAACAGGAATTTTAAGGGGCGGATGGGCAACCCCGAAGCCTTCATCTATCTTGGCAGCCCGGCTACAGCGGCAGCAACGGCTATCGTCGGCGAAATCACCGACCCAAGAGAGGCGATGTAAATGCTTAAAGGCAACGCATTTAAATTCGGCGATAATATCTCCACAGACCACATTATACCGGGGCGTTATGCTCATCTAAGAAGCAACCTCCCTGAACTGGCAAAGCACGTTCTGGAAGATGCCGACCCCTCCTTTGCCTCCAGAGTGAAGGCAGGGGATTTCGTTGTCGCTGGCAACAACTTCGGGCTAGGCTCAAGCCGGGAGCATGCACCACTGGTTATCAAGCTAACCGGTGCGAGGGCAATACTGGCGAAATCAGTTGCCAGAATATTCTTCCGAAATGCCATCAACCTGGGGCTACCGATACTGATATGCGATACGGATAAAATCAGTGACGGTGATGAACTAGAAATAGAGCTAGCGGCGGGCACAGTGAAAGATACAACTAACGGCATCCAACTCACCTTTGGCAAAATCCCTGAGGTTATGCTCCATATTCTCGATGAGGGGGGGCTTATCCCCTACATTAAAAAGTATGGCGATTTCAAGCTTTAGTTTGTGCATTATCAGGAGACAAGGCAATGTCCTATAATGTAACCCTTATTCCGGGCGATGGGATAGGACCCGAAGTTACCGAAGCTGCTAGGCGAGTCCTGGAAGCGACCGGGGTCGCTTTTCAGTGGATAAATATGGCACTCCGCTTCCTGATGATGTGCTTAAGTCCATCAGGAAAAACAAGGTTGCTCTCAAGGGCCCGATAACTACACCAATAGGGTCAGGCTTCAGAAGCGTAAATGTGGCCCTGCGCAAGGAGTTAGACCTCTATGCCTGTCTGCGGCCTTGTAAAATCTACCCTGGAGCCCCCACCATGTTCAAGAATGTTGATATTGTGGTAGTGCGGGAAAATACGGAAGACCTCTACAGCGGTATAGAGTTTGAGAAGGGGACACCGGAAGCAGCCAAGCTTATAAAACTAGTTGCCGATACTAAGAAAAATGTCGTTAGAAAGGACTCCGGAATCAGCCTGAAAACGATTTCCGAGGCAGGCAGCCGAAGGATTGTCAAGTTCGCCTTTGAATACGCACGCACGTATAAAAGAAAGAGGGTAACGGCAGTCCACAAAGCCAACATTATGAAGTTCTCCGACGGCTTGTTTCTGGCGGTCGCCAGAGAGGTTGCTCAAGGATATCCCGATATCCAATTCGAAGAGGTGATTGTGGACAATCTGTGCATGCAGTTGGTGCGAAGACCCCAGCAATTCGATGTTCTGGTTCTGCCCAACCTTTACGGCGACATTATTTCTGACCTATGCGCCGGTCTGGTAGGTGGACTGGGTGTTGCTCCGGGGGCTAATCTCGGCGATGAGATAGCCGTATTTGAGCCGACACATGGGAGTGCCCCCAAATATACCGGACAGAACAAGGTCAACCCGATAGCCATGATGCTCTCCGGTGTGATGATGCTGCGCTACCTCAAGGAGACGAAGGCGGCTGACAGGCTGGAAAAAGCCATTGCCGAGGTGATTGCTGAAGGCAAGAATGTTACCTATGACATGAAGCCCGGCGGTGCCCAAGCGGTCGGCACATCACAGGTAGCCGATGCTGTGATTGAAAAGCTGCAAAAATTTTAAATCAAGAGGAGACAGGTTGGCAAAAAAGATAAGCATTATTGGTGCGGGAAATGTCGGCGCTTCCTGTACACAACGGCTTGCCGAGAGGGACTACGCTGATATAGTCCTGCTGGACGTTGTTGCTGGGCTGCCTCAAGGCAAGGCGCTGGATATTCTGGAGTCGGCACCGATTCTCAAATTCAACTCCCGTATTATCGGAACTAACGATTATCAAGAAACAGCTAACTCGGACTTAGTAATCATTACTTCAGGGTCGCCGAGAAAACCGGGTATGACCCGCGATGAGCTATTAAAAATAAATACTAGCATCGTCACCGAGGTTACCCGAGGTGTAGCTAATCACTCACCCGACTGCATCATCATCATGGTTACTAACCCCGTGGAGGCCATGACCTATGCTGCTCTTCAAACGAGCCTATTTCCAAGAAGCAGAGTGCTCGGGTTATCCAGCGTTCTCGACGGCGCTAGGCTCAGCAGCTTCATCGCTGCGGAACTAAAGGCTCCGGTTGAGCGCATTTCCCCCTGTGTTCTGGGGCAACACGGGGAAAATATGGTAATAATACCTAGATTATGTAAAGTTAATGGCAAGCCAATAACCGAACTTCTGCCTGAAGAAACTATTGCCCGACTGGTGCAGCGCACGATTAAGGGTGGGGCTGAGATTGTGGAACTACTGAAAACCGGCAGCGCTTTTTATGCCCCTTCAGCCGCTGTTGCTAAGATGGCAGATGCTATAATACTAGATAAAAGGGAAATACTGCACTGCTCCGCCTACCTTGACGGCGAATACGGACTTAAGGATACAATCATAACTGTTCCAGTAAAGCTGGGCAGAAATGGCATTGAGCAAATTATGGAGCTAAAATTAAACGATGAGGAAAAGCAAGCCCTGAACAAATCAGCGGAGGCGGTCAAGCAGCTTATAAGCAGTATGAAATTAGGATGATTGAGGGGAAGGGACTACCCAAAGCTAAAAAATGAGAGAGATTGAAGCAAGCGCCATAACTCAGACCGTAGCCAAGCTCTGCCAGGAGGCAAACTTCGTGCTTGGCAAAGATGTATTAGCTGCGCTCAAAAAGGCTCAGAAGACTGAGGAATCCCCATTGGGCAAAGAGGTCCTTAGCCAGATTATAGAAAATGCGCAGATAGCTGAGCGTGAGCGCCTTCCTCTGTGCCAAGACTGCGGCACAGCCGTTATCTTCCTTGAAATAGGACAGGATGTCCATATTACCGGCGGCTACCTGTACGCCGCCGTAGAGAAAGGGGTACGCCAGGGATATTCTCAAGGCTATTTGCGCAAAACGATAGTCAGCCGCCCTTTCTCTGCCAGGATAAATACCAAAGACAGCACGCCACCAGTTATTCATACTGAGATAGTCCCTGGAGAACAGCTTAAAGTTATCTGCCTGCCCAAAGGGGGCGGTGCTGAGAATATGAGCCGGCTGGTCATGCTCAAACCGGGCGAAGGCAGACAGGGCGTTATTGAAGCTGTCGTAAAAGCTGTTGAGCAGGCCGGAGGCAATCCATGTCCGCCGGTGATTGTCGGTGTTGGCATTGGCGCTACATCCGAAATAACAATGCTACTGGCGAAGAAGGCATTATTACGGAAGATAGGCGAACATAACTCAGACCCGGAGGTTGCGGAGCTTGAGAAAGAGCTTTTGAGCCGGATTAATGATTCAGGCATCGGGCCGCTGGGCTTTGGCGGCAGGACTACGGCTCTGGCGGTACATGCCGAGGCTATGCCCACACATATCGCCAGCCTGCCGGTAGCCATCAATTTCCAGTGCCACAGCGCCCGCCACCAAGAGGCGATACTATAAAAGGGGGCGAGTTTGACACAAAACATTACATCGCCAGTTGATGCCAAAACAGTAGAAAAACTAACCGCAGGCACCAAAGTTCTGATTTCCGGTGTAATATATGCCGCCCGTGATGCGGCACATAAAAGACTTATTCAGGCGCTAGAAGAGAGTGAGAAACTTCCCTTTGACCCTAAAGGGCAGACGATATACTATATGGGGCCATCGCCGGCAAAACCGGGGCAGGTCATTGGCTCTGCGGGTCCTACTACCAGCAGTAGAATGGATGCCTATACCCCGCGCCTACTTACTGCCGGACTCAGGGCGATGATTGGCAAAGGCGCTCGCTCACCGGAAGTAAGAGAGGCGATAAAAAAGTATAAAGCGGTCTATTTCGCTACCATCGGCGGGGCGGGCGCTCTGCTGCATAAATCCATCAAGCGGGTAGAGGTCGTAGCCTACGAGGATTTGGGTCCTGAAGCAATCCTGCGGCTAGAAGTTGAGGACTTCCCGGCAATTGTCGCCAACGATATTTATGGAGCCGACTTATTTGAGCAGGGTAAAGCCAAATATCAGAGGGGTAAATAGAAACAATGGACTGTATTTTCTGCCAGATTGCAGCCGGCAAAGTGCCCAGCCAGATTCTTTATCAGGATGAAAAGGTAATTGCTTTCCGCGACATTAATCCTCAGGCGCCGGTACACGTGCTAGTTATCCCCAAGAAGCACATCCCCGCACTTACACATCTATCCGAAGCAGATGCACCACTCGCTGGACATATGATAACCATAGCCAATCAACTGGCAAAAAGCGAGGGTATTGCTAAAAGCGGGTATCGGCTTGTAATCAGCTGCGGTAAAGGGGGAGGACAGGTAGTGCCACACCTCCACTTACATCTTCTGGGCGGCCGGCAACTATCAGATGCGTTTGATTAACTAGCGTGCTTTACGATGCTCCAAAAAAGCAAGCAAGCCGGCGATGCTCTTGGCATCGCAAATTTTGCCTGAT
>Ga0315274_10007344_pt1 | contig 15970 bp, 8 predicted proteins | sample YL17G02_20_MG_FD_203700 | JGI IMG/M metagenome (GOLD analysis project Ga0315274, IMG submission 203700) | Sediment microbial communities from Yellowstone Lake, YNP, Wyoming, USA - YL17G02_20 | ecosystem: Environmental > Aquatic > Freshwater > Lake > Sediment | place: USA: Wyoming | collected... | reverse complement strand
GTTTCCTGGCCGGCTAGGATCTTGCCTACGTTTGTGAATTGCTCCACTGAAGGCGACAATGAAGGGCAGATTATGATATGGGGTTTGCTAACCTTGTCGGTCCACAGCGAGCCAAGTCTATCCACGTGAAGAGCATCTATACACGTAGCAACTCCGATTCTCAGCAGCTTGTTGTCAAGGCTAACCTCGTAAATATCCCTGGTCTGCCCCGATACATCAAGGTTCGGTTCCCATTTTGAGCGATACCTCTTGGCAGAGATTTCTACTGTGCCTGTGGTAGGATGGATTATGGGGGCTATGGCTGAACCATTCCTCAGAGTTCCAATGTCTAAACCAATGCTTTTGTAGATCTCCTTTGAGGTTTCGGTAAATCTGACCCTGTGCGTCCCGGCTACAATGAGAATCCCGGCTTCCCTGGCGATATCTCGAAGATATGGCAAAGCCTCGCATGGCACGGAATACTCAGGGAAGACTAGAATTTTTGCCCCTCTGGATTGACTCCACCGGGCTATGGCGCACAGTCTCTCAGTGATATGTTTGACGTAGGACGCCCGGGATTCTGTCAGAATACTTTCAACAGATTTGACCTGTCTCAGTTGCCCTATGGATCGCGTGACATCAATGGAAGGAGCTGGTTCTTCCAGAAGGTCGGAATTGCCATCAAAATAGGCGGGATTATATAGTATCTGGCATAGATGGATCCTTACCATACTACACCTCACTGAGATCGGCTTGTTTCACCAGCCTCAACTTATCGACTTAATTAAAGTCATTTTCCCTGCTTCCGGGCGTATCCCTCGAACAATGCTACCCGTGTCGTGAGCGATTGGTCTTCTTGGATCAAGTCGTTTCGGAACGATATAATGCTGCACCACAACTTTTTTGAGGCCCAAAGCCTAAAACTTACACTGGCCTCGTCTTGGGAGCCAAGCCTTGGTCCTCATTTGTTGACTACTCTTTTTTATCGAATGAGCGTGCTCACTTTGAAGTACTGAGAGATTCATGCAATCCCCAGCTTGCCCTTGCTCTCCAATTCGTCGGCCACGTACCCTATCCCCATGGATTCCAGTGTATCTCTTCGAGGCCAGCCTGTTTTGGGATCCCATCCTTCAAGCTTGTAGAACTCGGTTTTCCATTCTTCAAATCTGGCCTTGTCAATACACCTGCCGTTCAGAGAAATGTACGCCCATTTTCCGTCTTTTCTCCCCGGCATGTAGCTCTTGGTTAATGAGCCGTCTTTGAAAGGTACTTTATAGATGTAATTGGCAAAATGCACCATATCCCTATGGCGTCCCTGCAGTGTCCATATAGCATTGTCAAGATTCCATATCTTTCTGCCTACCTGCATTCCATCAACGAAACTCAGGTTCTTGCCAGTAACGGCATTGTAAAACTTCGGTTCCCCATCACCGGTAAGCCCCCGTTTGTCAGGTGTGTTTCTATTGTAGAAGTCGGGGAAAAGAAAATTGCAGTAGAGGACAGACTGCTTCCAGAACCTGGTGTAGTGCCGGTGCCAAGCTACAAGTTTGGCAATGTGCCCCGAATACATGTTTTCAGTGCTGTAGTCAAGCATCAAGGGATCGCCTTCATAAGGTATGAGTTTCTCTGAGAATATCTTGGTGATCGCTTCCGCAGTGATTGGGGGCTCTTTCCGCACCCATCTCGATAAACTTGACAACCAATATAGGAAGTTGAAGTCATGCTCGTTTATATCTCTGTCACCCAAGATAGAGCCGTATCCCCATTCGATCTCAGTCCTTGGGTCGTAAGGCCAATGGTCGGGTAACCCCCAGTAAGGGTAGGCGAGCAGGCCCGTTTCCAAGTCCTCGTTTAGTCTGCCCCAGTTTTTTGCAGCCCTGAAGAACCCTTCGGCCATATCATCGCCGATGCCCTGTCTGTACGTTATCATTCGTAGGAGTTTCTCAACAAATTCAGTACTTCCCAATTTGTCAAATGGGAGATCGCAGTCTATCCGTTTGCCAGGACCCAGGACACCCATTCTATTGAGTTCCCTGATGTACTTGAGGCCTTTATACAATTCATAAGCGTTAATCCCATATTTTTGTAGCAAATCAGCTGCAATGTAAGCGGCAGAAGTCTGTTTGCCGAATTGCATATTAAATAGCACAGCAGCACCTTTCTGCTCAAAACGTTCGAGCAAGGAAAAGACGGCTCGAACCACTATTCCGCTATGTCGCTTACTGTCGAACTCTGAATAGAATAGTGTTGTTATACATTTTGCTTCGTTTCCTAATCCTGTGTCATATCGTGAATAACACCCCGCGTGACAGCCCATGCATGCACTGGGTCTGCTTCCTTGCGGCCACTTCCAAAAGACCCCTGGCGCCAGCTGATAACCAAAGCTATTGAGACGAACACGACCATATTTTCCCATTTTCGCAACTTTGACGGGATCATCAGAGTCAAATGCATAATATTTCTTAGACCATAGTCGGGCTTCCATCAAGGCATTGGGGTCGGCAATATCTATGCTCCCTGTACCGATGACGCTTATCGCTTTTAGGTTCTTGGAACCCCATACCGCACCGAAGCCGCCCTGGCCGGAAGCGTGGCCCGCATCATGAATGAGGCAGGCAACCCTGCACAGGTTTTCTCCGGCGGGGCCGATTGCCACAACAGCAGGGCGTTGGGTGGATTCCCCCCCCGACTTAGTTGAGCCCAATGACACCCAACCACCGTAACCCACCTCACCACCGACCTCTTGCCAGATATGTTTCTGGGTTTCCCAGGTATCCAGGCCCCACAAATCGCTGGCGTCCTTTATGCTTACATCGCCATTTCTGATGTCAACCCAGACCGGCTTGTCAGCCCTTCCTTCGATAACAATCCCATCCCAGCCGGCATATTTCAGCATTGCGCCAAATCTTCCGCCGAAGTTGCTCCTGGTAAACCATTCCATGGGGTAGGACTGTGGCCCGATCCCCTGCACTTCCACTCTGCTGGCGGCACCGGGGGCTAATGTCCCGGCAAGTGGAGAGGTCATCATAGTGACCACATTCCTCGGGTCAAACGCATTTATGGTCTTGTCAGCAACGAGGTCCCAGAAAAGGGCTGACCCAATCCCATGCCCGCCTCCCCACTGCTCGTAATCTTTGGTCGCTATGGCCGAGACATTTCTCTCGGTCAAATTCAGCCGCAATATCTGACCTGCATAGCCATTCATCTCATGCATCCCTTTCCCACGTACTAGTTAAACTCAGTCTGTGGGGTACCCCATTTTCTTCCATGTCTTTCCCCTCAGATTCACCTCGTATCCAGAATCTCCTTCCTGGGCAGGCATCTCCTTAGTGAACTTCAGTGCACCCACAGGGCATGAGACCACACATGCTTGGATTCCGTCTGGCCATCCTTGTTTGTTCCAGAATGGAGTGTTAGCACACAGGTCGCAGGTCAGGGCATGCTCCTCTTCGAAGTTCCACGCTATCCTGTGTGGCGCATGCGGGCACGCTTCGATGCATTCCCTGCAGCCGTTACATTCCTCTACCTTTACCGTTCTCACGTTCCCATTCTCAATGTCGACATGAAGTGCACCGGTTGGACAGGCTTCTACGCAGGCGGGAGAGGGGCACTGTCTGCACTGCGCCACAGTTATATCCCTGGGAAATCGCTCGAACGGGTTCTGAATCACCTGTATCCGGGAAAGCGATAGATTCTCTTTCCCTTCATGTACTAGAGAGCAGGCAAGCATACAGGTCATACAACCCTGGCATTTCTTGGTGTCAACGAGGATATATCCTTTGGAGGCCTGAATCACCCTTGACTTATTCGTTGCCATGATTTCACCCAAATCCTTCAGACCCCGTGACGAGTGTTTTCATCTTGTCACAGTTAGTATGCTAGGATTGTATTTGGTCTGCCTACACCTATCATAATACGGGCCGTGATGCGGCTGTCAAAAGAAATGTTGTTGGTTCTCGAGATTGAAGTGGTATCCACTGCCCACCCCCAACGTCACCGTCTCTACCATCGAGACAATCGCACCTTACCCTTGGTTGAAGTATAGTAAACCTCACGCGGGTATATGTCAACTTCTTGACGACCGATGACAGCCACTATAGAATTACTGTGGCTTTGAGTAAGAGGCGAGTAGCTCCTGTAAGGCTGGGACCAGTTGCTTCTTCTCAAACAAATGTTCGGGAACAGTCCCGTGTGGTGTACTATAATGGTAATATTATTACCTTATTTGGAGTGTAATTGCCTTAAGAATGGCAGTGTTATTACCTCAAAAGACTTACTGCTAAACTGCTCCGTAGTTGATGAAAATGTGGCTCATTAACCCACACCTAGATTCTCGCTAATTCTTCTTCTGTCTTTTTCACCCAGCCATCGGCTCCACATTCTTTGAAAATCTCGATTGCTCTGCTGAGATTTTCTTTAGCCTTTGGCAAGTCACCCTTGCGTTTGCAGAGCTCCCCGTAATGTGCAAAGTCTTGTGCTAAACACCATCTCATGCCATTCTTGCTGTCGTGCTCGATGACTCTTCTAATCCAGTTCTCCGCCTCGGGCAAGTGCTTTTTGCCGATGTTCATCAGAATGACAATCAGGTATCTTTGCATGTAACCTTCCCAGAACTTCACTTTGTTTGCAGCCTGATAGCGGTATAGGGGCTCCAACTCGATATCAACGTCACCGCCCAAGATTTTCACCAGTGCCAGAGCTAGCCTACCCAAGTTCGCCGCTGAAGGGTGAATTCTGTGTTGTTCAAGCAGGGAGATCGCTTTTTGAAAAACCTCCTTGGCTTGATCGTACTTGCCCATATTGAGATAGATCTCGCCCAGAAAAAAGTAAATATAAGGAAGAGTCCCAGGGTCGTTGATGCGCTCGCAGAAATTGATGCCCTTTACTAAATACTCCTCTGCCTCCCTGAGCAAGCCTTTGCGGTAGCACGAATCACCATGATAGGTGTAACAGAATGCCTTTGAATAAATGTCTCCACTCTCTTCGGCAGCCTGCAAAGCTTCATAGCTTTCCTTAAAGCCCTCATTGATTTTCCCCTGCCAGTTATAGACCCAACAGGCTATAGCACCCTTGATAAATGCTATGCCCCAGATGCTGTTCGCCGCTATGTTAACCTCCAAAGCTTTTTCGAAGTGATAAGATGCCTTGTCATATTCGCAGTTAAAAGACAACACAAAACCCAACCATACATTCGCGAAGGCTAATGAAGGCAAATCATTTAGCTCTTCTGCTATCCTTAACCCGTCCGTTAAGTATCTGTGAGCGCGAGGATAATCCTCCTCCACCCACCAGCTATACCACCCTAATATGCTATATATTTGGGAGATCCTTCTCTTGTAGCCCAGCTTCAAGGCAAGGTCAACCACGGGCTCAACCATCTCTTTTGCTTCAATCTGGTGCTGAATTTGACCCCAATATAGCCCGAGGGTTGTTCTCGCATCTACCATCTTTCTCGATACCTCCTCGGTTTGAAACAGCTTCTCCAGGCATGCCACACGTTTCTGAGCGTATGTGATGGCATCGTTGATAGAAGCAGCCTTCTCCGCCTTCCTCTCAGCCAGCCGGCAATACCCTATCGCTTTGTCGTAACTCGCACCGGCAATGAAGTGCTCAGCCAGAACCGCGTAATACTCACCCAGATTGTCTTTATGGATCTCCTCTATGGCACTGCCTATCTCATTATGCAGCCTTCTCTTCGTATTCTTCAGTATGGAATCATAGACAACCTCACGCGTCAGGGCGTGCTTGAAGATGTAGGTAGATTGGGGATATATCCCCCTCTCATACAGGAGCTCTGAGTCCTTCAGCGCCGACAGGTGGGAGAGCAATTCCTGCTCTGGCATGCCCATGACGCGCTTTATCAACCCGTAGCTGAACTCCCTCTCGATCACGGAGCCTGTCTGCAACACGGCCTTGGCAGCATCGGGCAGCGAGTCCACCCTGGCCATGATCACGTCCTGGATCGTGCTCGGTATGGCCATATCCGCGATGTCTTTGGCCAGGCAGTAAACAACATCCTTTCTCTCTATCATGCCCAGGTCTTTGAGCGACTTTATGAACTCCTCGATGAAGAAGGGGATGCCCTCCGTCTTCTCCAGGATAAGCTCCTCTAGCTTCCCATCTATATTTTCGGTTCCCAGGAGATGGGTCACCATGGCCAGGCTCTCCCGGTTGGAGAGCCGGTTCAGGGTTACCTGGCTGTGATACGACCTGCCTCCCCAGGTGTGGACATAATCAGGCCGGTAGGTGAATATCAGCAGCACCCGCGCAGCCGGTATGCTATCCAGCATATATTTGGCCAGCTCCTCCGAGCCCTTATCTAACCATTGCAAGTCCTCAAAAGCCATGACCAGGGGGCGCAGCTCGGAGCCTTTCAATGCGATACGTTTCAATGTCTCCAGGATACGGTCTTTCCTGGCTTCCGGGCTCATCGAAATGGCGTCTATTCCGCTGTCCCTGACCGACAGCAGCTCCAGCAGATAGGGCAGGGTATGGGTCTCGTCCACTCCCAGTGCCTTCAGACCTGCCTTGACCTTATCCCTGATATTCTGGTCCTTTTCGCCTTCCATTATGTTGAAATTCGCCTTCAGCATGTCTATTACCGGGTGATAGGCCTCGCCCCTGCTGTATGCCAGGCACCTGCCCTCCAGGAAAGTGATATTTTCCCCGGCTATCGCCGACCTGAACTCATACAATAGCCTGGATTTACCCACGCCAGCCTCGCCCACTATGGAAAACGCCTGGCCCCTACCAACCTTGGCTCTATTAAAGCCATCCAGCAACAGCTCAAGCTCTCTTTCACGCCCCACGAAGGGAGTCAGGCCGCGCATCTCCGAGACCCTCAGCCTGGTCCTGACACGCCCCACATCCAGTAGCTCGTAGGCCTTCACCGGCTCCTTCTTCCCCTTCACCTCAATCTCTCCCAGCGGTTTGAAATCAAAATATCCTTCAGTCAGCCGGTAGGTATTCTCCGCAACTTGGATAGTGCCGGGCTGCGCCATAGTCTCCATCCTGGAGGCTAAATTAACCGTGTCCCCCATGGCGGTGTACTCCATGGTCAGGTCATCCCCGATGCGTCCTACCACCACCAGCCCTGTATTGAGCCCAATGCGCATAGAGAACTCGATGCCGTCCTTCCTCAACTTCTCAGCATATCCCCTGAGGTGCTCTCGAATGCCCAGAGCGGCATAGAGAGCCCGCTGGGGTGCGTCCTCGTGGGCTATGGGGGCACCGAAGAGGGCCATTACGCCGTCGCCCAGAAACTGCGCTATGGCGCCCTCGTAGTGGTGTATCTCCTCGGTGAGAAATACCAGGCACTCACTGATCAGTTTGTGCACATCTTCGGGGTCGAGCTTCTCGGATATGGAGGTGAAGTCTTTCACATCAGCGAAGAGCACCGTAACCTGCTTGCGCTCCCCCTCTACGGAGGGTCGCACAGCGAGGATTTTATCTGCCAGGTGTTTGGGGGTATAGGACAGGGGCTGGGAGTAGTCGATGGGAGGAGGTGCTTCCTGCTCTGTTAATGAGTGACCGCAGCGGTCGCAAAAAGCGCTCTCCGGATCGCAGGCCGCGCTGCAAGATGGGCAACGAAGCTCGAGTGTGTTCCTGCATTTCTTGCAGAACCTAGCCTCTGGCTTGTTTTCGGTCTGGCACTTTGGACATTTCATTTAATCAACTTCCTCAGTTAGCTTTGAGTTTTTCCAGCACCTTCTGCGTCCTGCGCAGCCAGTAGTCCATTACCATCTCCTGGAACATCCCCTGGGCCTTGTTCAGGCTTTCCAGCGCCTTCTGTTTCTGACCCATATCGGCATAGTGTTCACCAAGAAAGAGGTAACCCTCAGCCTGATATGGTTTGAGCTTCAGTTCGTCCAGTATCTTGATTCCTTGAAGGATGTATTCTTCTGCTCGGGCGGTTTGCGACGGCTCCGCTTTGCCCACCACTCTACCCAGGGCAACGGTCGATAGACCTTCTTGCATCTTCTCGCCGCGCCTCTGTGACACCTTCAATGATTCCTCGATGTGCCCCAGGGCACTCTCCAGGTCGCCGCAGTCAAGATGAACCATGCCCAGACCATAATAATTCCAGGACAGCAACACAGGATATTCTGTGCTGCGGTAAATCTCAAGGCGTTCCTCGAAGTGCTTGCGGGCAGCATCAAAATCGCCCAGGAGATAGTACGCATGCCCTAGCAGGGTAGGGGCCATCCATAGCATAACCACCATCTCGCCTTGCTCGGTGTACCTAACGCACTTCTCGACGTGTTCTAACGCGCGTTTTCCATCTCCCTTTATAAGGAGCAAAAAGGCGTAGTTGCACTCCGCGACTGCCAAGCTGTGTATGTTGCCAACTTCTTCGGCAAAATGACAGGCCCTCTGGCACAGGGCTTGTCCTTTATTGAAGTCGACCAGATACCCTAGACTCACACCAAAATATGAAAGTATGACGGAATACAGATTGAGGTTGTAGTACTTTCCCAGGTCCCACCGCCTCTGCATCTGCGCCTTTTCCAGGAGGTCCAGGACCCTGGGCGCTGCTTCAATTATTCGGCTATACTCACCTCTCATGAAACAAGCCAGGCAAAGCTCAAATCCATTGGTCGCTACCAATTCAACATCCCCGGTCAACTCAGCAGCCTGGAAGGCTTTCCCGGAGAACTCGTAGGCCCGACGGGCATCCCCCTTTGATGAGTGGTACATACTTACAGTGCCCCACAGGTTCGCAAGACTCCTAGTGTCGCCGAGTTCTTCAGCCAGCCTCGCTCCCTCTTCCATCATCTGCAGAGCATCACCCGGAAAACCCTGGCCTGCCATAGAGCCGGAGAGCATGAGCCGCATTTCGACGCCTCTTTTCTTGTTTTCATCAGTGTCAGGCATCCGCTTAAGCACATCGATAGCTTCCTTGCCCAAACGAACTGATTCCCACAATGCACTTCTGAGTCCTGTTTTGATGGATGACAGCCTCAGATAGTGATAAGCCTTCTCCAGGTTCTCCGCCCTGGAATAATGATGTGCCAGCATCTCGTAGAACTCCTCCAGCCTATCGGCATAGAGCTCCTCTATGGCTTTTCCTATCCTTTCGTGAATCTCCTTCCTCCTCTTGAGCAGCAGGCTGTTGTAGGCTACCTCCTGGGTCAGGGCATGCTTGAACACGTATTCCAGCTCGGGGAACAGGCTCTTCTCATAGATAAACTCCAATTCCTGGAGGTTGAGCAGGCGGGACTTTAGCTCCTGCTGCATACCAGTTATGATCTGGAGTATGCGGTAGGCGAAGTCCCTTCCGATAACTGATGCCACCTGCATGGTGCGTTTGAGGTTCTCTTCCAGCCTGTCCATGCGGGCTGCGATGATGCCCTGGATGGTATCGGGCAACTGGATTTCCGAGGGCTTAATGGTTAGCACGTAGTGGCCATTCTTCCTCTCGATGTATCCTCTTTCGATAAGGCTGTGGGTGAACTCCTCCATGAACAGTGGGTTGCCTGCCGCTCTGCCTAGAATGAGCTCAGTCAGGTCTTGCCCAGCCTTACCTTCCTGCAGGATGGCCTGCACCATCTCAGCACTTGTCTCCAGGGATAGCTCGTCCACACGAATCTGGGTATAGTAAGTCTTACTGGTCCACGGATTGTTGTACTCTGGACGATACAGGATGAGAAGAAGGATATGACCACTGGCCAAGCCACCGATAAAGTAACCCAGGAACTCCTCGGAGGAACTATCAATCCAGTGGAGGTCCTCTATGGCCAGAACCAGTGGTTTGTTCTGACTCTCCCTGACCAGCAAGTCCCTGATGGCCTCGAATATCCTCACCCTTTTAAGAGCCGGGTCGAGCTTGAGGTAGTCCTCGTCCTCTACCTTGAGTGACAGGATGTCCTGCAGTGGTGGCAGAATATATCTCACCTTCTCATCGAGCTGGCTTACCTTTTCAGCCATCTTCTTCTTGATGATATACTCCCGTTCGCCTTCCTTAATATCAAAGTATGACCTCAGTACATCCAGGAAGGGTAGAAAAGCCATGGAACCACCGTAGTGAAGACATCGCCCCTCGAGGTAGGTGTACTGCCCCTGCGGAAGCGCAGTTCTCAGATGCAGAAGAAGTCTGGATTTACCTACCCCTGGCTCGCCCACTATGCCCACCACCTGCCCCTGTCCATTTTTCGCCCGCTGATAACAATCCAGGAGTTGCTCCAGTTCTCTCTGTCGCCCCACGAAAGGCGTCAGGCCGCGCATCTCCGCTACCCCTAGCCTGGTTTTAGCACGCCCCACATCCAGCAACTGGTAGGCTTTCACAGGCTCCTTCTTCCCTTTCACCTCGATCTTGCTAAGAGGCTTGAACTCAAAATAGCCCTCGGTAAGGCGGTAAGTGTTCTCCGAGACCTGTATGGTGCCCGGCTGTGCTGTGCTCTCCATCCTCGAGGCCAGGTTCACCGTGTCCCCCATGGCGGTGTACTCCATGGTCAGGTCATCCCCGATGCGCCCTACCACTACCAGCCCTGTATTGAGCCCAATACGCATAGAGAACTCGATGCCGTCCTTCCTCAACTTCTCAGCATATCCCCTGAGGTGCTCTCGAATGCCCAGAGCGGCATAGAGAGCCCGCTGGGGTGCGTCCTCGTGGGCTATGGGGGCGCCAAAGAGGGCCATCACGCCGTCGCCCAGGAACTGCGCTATAGTGCCCTCATAGTGGTGTACCTCCTCGGTGAGAAATACCAGACACTCGCTGATCAGGGTCTGCACATCCTCGGGGTCGAGCTTCTCGGATATGGAGGTGAAGTCTTTCACATCGGCGAAGAGCACGGTAACCTGCTTGCGCTCCCCCTCTACGGAGGGTCGCACAGCGAGGATTTTATCTGCCAGGTGTTTGGGGGTATAGGATAGGGGCTGAGAGTAGTCTATGGCAGGAGGTTTGGGCTCTTTCAGGTCGGAGCCGCATTCTTTACAGAACTTTCCTGTAGCAGGCGTTATTGCCCCGCATTTTGGGCAATGTGACTCCATCGGAGCGCCGCATTCTATGCAGAACTTGGCCTCGCCTGGATTATCGGACTGGCATCTTGAGCATTTCATATTTTGCCTGCCATAGCAGCCTGCCCTCAGTAAAGGCAGAGCGAAAGTTAAACGTAAGAATAAATCGTGAGGGAGCTTTGCAGACGTTTTATACCACTGGAAGGCGCACTTGTCAATAAAGTATTGAGGATGTGGTTCCTGCGGATATCAGGGCACCGACAACGAGATCAGAAGTTGGGTGATCAGTATCTTGAATCTGCGACAACGTCTAAAATGTGGTTTCAAAACCAAGCGTTTCTGGAATGCGTTGATATTCCAGAAGCCTTGTTTATGAGACATGTTGGCACTAGGATTATAATGTTTGTTGAAAGAGTTGACTGGATAGGGCTGACGATATATATTCTCCATGGGGAGGCAAGAGGTACATGGCCCTGGATTTCGATCTGACAGAGGAGCAGAGCCTCACACGCCAGGCTGTGCGAGATTTCGCTGAGAAAGAGATTCTACCCGTAGCCCAGCAGCTGGATGAGAGTGAAGAATTTTCAGTAGAACTCACACAGAAGATGGCCCAGATAGGCCTTTTGGGCTGCTTTGTGCCGGAAAAATACGGCGGAGCAGGCATGGGATATGTATCCTATATCATTGCAGTAGAGGAACTGGCGAGGGTAGATGGCTCTCAGGCTGCCACCGTCGCCGCTGCGAACTCGCTGGGAGTCGGGCCGATCTATCAGTTTGGCAACGATAAACAAAAAGAGGAATGGCTCCCCAGGATCTGTTCAGGGGAAATGCTTGCGGCATTCGGCCTAACGGAACCTGAAGCTGGCTCTGATGCGGGAAATTCCAAAACCTCAGCGAAATTAGAGAGTAAAAATTGGATCATAAATGGCAGAAAAATCTTCATCACGAACTCAGCCTGTGCACTGACAGGCGTCATCATTGTGCAGGCTGTGACGGGGCGCCGCTCCGATGGAAAACCGGAATTGAGTTGTATCCTGGTTCCGGCTGGCACCGATGGCTTCACTGCTAAAGAAATGAAGAGGAAGATGATGTGGCGGGCATCCAACACGGGTGAACTCTTCTTTGATGATTGCAGGGTGCCGGAAGAGAATCTTCTGGGGAGGAGAGGGGACGGTCTACATCAAATGCTCGCTACACTTGACAGGGGACGGTTGAGCATTGCCGCAGTGGGGCTAGGTGGCTGCCAGGGTGCTTACGAACTGGCGTTGCAATATGCCAATTCACGAATTCAATTTGGCAGGCCGGTGAGTTCATTTCAGGTAAATGCGTTTAAGCTGGCAGATATGGCTCTCGATATTGAAGCGGCTCGAAACTTGCTGTACAAGGCTTGCTGGCTCCTGGAGAAGAATCGCCCCTTTAGTACGGAAGCAGCCATGGCAAAGCTTTACTGTTCTGAAGCCATGCACAGGTGCGTTCATCAGGCGGTGCAACTGCACGGAGGCTATGGCTTAATGAAGGACTTCAGGGTCGAGAGGTTCTATCGGGATCAGAGACTTCTCGAGATCGGTGAAGGGACATCGGAAATCCTGCGAATTGTAATTGCTCGACACATTGGTGTAATGGGAAGAGGAATATAGGAGGTGGTGAAGATGGAAGACAAGAAAACAAAACGCGGCAGCAAGACGAGAAGAACGGGGCCACATCAAGATTGGTCCCACAAATCTGTTGACTTTCTCACACACACCTCTCCAAATCAATCTGCTGGTTTGAAAGAAAAAGAGTCCCTTGGTGATAGGCTCAGAAAAGCTCGCGAAAGGCGCGGGCTCACAATTAAGGAACTCAGTACCAGAACGGGGATAGAAACAGATATTCTGAAAAGTATAGAAGCAAATGAAATGACCCCTCCTCTTGGAGGACTGGTAAAGCTTGGGAAAGCTCTGGACACCAGGATGAGCTACTTCATTTCTTCTGGAGTTGATAAACCTGTAACCGTTGTGCACGCTGATCAACGCCGACCTGTATCGCGCAACATCAAAGCAGTAAGCGAGAGATATGGCTACTTTTACGAATCGCTAGCCCCGGAGAAGGCTAATCGCAGGATGGAGCCGTTCATAGTAACGCTTGTACCCTGTGATGTCGTCGAACCTTCGACACATGATGGACAGGAGTTCCTTCTTGTTCTGGAGGGGCAAATGGTTGCACGAATTGGAGACCGAACCGAATCCCTGGGGCCTGGCGATGCCATTTACTACGATTCTAGCGAGCCTCATTACGTCAGATGCGCCGGGGGGAGCAAGGCCAAGATTCTGGCAGTAATCTATACTGGAAGCGAATAGTTATTGACCATTTCAAAAAAATGACCCGATAATTATGTCGTCCAATGAGCGTTTAGGGACATGATGAATTCCGTTATTGTCACGCCAATATTTGATGTCTCCGTCCGGGCCAACGGTCTCGATCACCACTTTTTTCTTTGGTTTTCCGAGAGCCAAAACTAGAAGGATTTCGTACCTTGCGGGTATTTTCAGAGCATCGCGCAACTCTCGCTTCTTGATTGCACCGATAATGCAGCCGCCGAGACCCTTCTCGGTTGCACCCAGGAGTATGCTCTGGGCAGCTATCCCGTGGTCACAACGCAGAGGATAACTGATCTGTGTGTCCTCGAGTACAATAATATATGCTGAGGGTCTTTCACCCTCGCTGGGCCCGGGCCAGTCCTTTAAGTACATAGCCCAAGCTATGTTTGAGAATATGAGGGCATTCTTCTTAGGGTCGCACGAAAGCATATATCTGAGCGGTTGCAGATTGCCTGCCGACGCAGATAATCTGGCGAGGTCGACAAGCTCTCTTAGTGTTTCATATTCTATAGGGACATCTTCGTGGAAGCGCCGATAGCTTCTGTTCTTTGCTATTAGTTTTTTTATCATCATGGTATCCTCAGTTGCGGCATTATTGCGTTAAATAGAGATTTGGTGTAAGATTCTTTTCCCAACACCATAATACAACTTTGGTGATGATTTTATCAAACAAATCGGAGGCCCAGGCTCTATGAAGATATCAACAAGGAATATTATTAGAATGCATGGATGGCGTGTCGATCGCGCTATTCACAATTATATATATTTTGTATATTATCGTCTTTACGTTCTTCTTTTGCTCAAGGCTGCCCGTTTTCTAGCCGGTAAATTTCTGTGGTTGAAGGTACGGCGTTACGCTTTCAAGTTTGTCTTTGATCGCTACCATGCCAAGGTATTGACCAGAAGCGATGCTCGAAAGTTTGTCACCTTAAACAAAGACTTGATAATCGGCCCGGACAATACCGAGCGCATAGTTCCTTTTCACCTCGCGAACAAAATAATTTTGAAGGAACCACAGTTCATCGCGGTGATGGATTGCCCGTGCCGCCTTATTCGGGAGAAACCTTGTCAGCCTGTGAATGTATGCATCGCTGTAGGAAGAACCACTGCGGAATTCTGGCTGGAGCACTGTCAGAAATATCACGTCCGTAAGATTAGCCAGGATGAAGCACTCAAAATAATCATAGATGCCCGCGAGCGAGGTTGCATTACTACGGCATGGTTTAAAGTAGCCACTGGGGCCAGAACTGGCGTCATTTGCTCCTGTTGTTCGTGCTGCTGTGGCGGCATAGAAGGCATGCGTATAGCCCAAAAATTTGATAAAACGCTATCCAATATCGCCCCGTCTGGGTATTCTGTGATGCACGATGCGAAGAAATGCAAGAAATGTAAGAAATGCAGTGAAATCTGCATGTTCAATGCAATTACTTTTACTCCAGATAATAAGCGCATCTATGATAAAGCGGCGTGTATGGGGTGCGGGTTATGCGTTGAAAAATGTGAGCAGAAAGCCCTGAGTTTAGTTAGAGATGCCAGTAAGGGCGATCCTATGGATCTCGACTTCGTGAGAGAAACCCTCAGAGTTGGTGAGTAATTTAGTTCCTGTGGATATACGATGGGAGTAAGGGCATGAAAGGCCAAACGCGGAAGCTGGAGACGGATGTTGTTGTAGTGGGTTCTGGCCCTGGAGGAGCTACGGTCGCGCGTGAACTAGCTAAGAGCGGTAAGAAGGTATTTATTCTGGAGCGTGGCAAACACCATAGATGGATAGGTAATACCTTAACCACACTATTCATGATAGATAGACAGAGCCTGCTATTTCCCAAAGGAGGAGTGAGAGTGGGCAGAGCTCTCACCACTGGCGGCTCGAGTGTGATTTACGCTGCGACAGCGGTACTTCCTCCGAAGTGGATAGCTGAGAAATATAAAATCGATCTCAGCGAGTTCGTAGAAGCGGCGAGGCGGGACATCGGCATTAAGCCTCTGCCCGATAAATTGATAGGCACCGCATCGCGGCGAATCATGGAGGCAGCCCGCGACCTGGGGTTTAATTGGAATCCCCTAGACAAGTTCATTGATGCTGAAAAGTGTGAGCCAAAATGTCCCCACTGCATGTTAGGATGCACAAAAGGCGCTAAATGGACAGCTCGGAACTATGTTGAAGAAGCTGTAGACAAGGGAGCAACTATCCTAAATCAGGCGCTGGTGCAAGAGGTTTTAGTTGATAATAAACAAGCCGTTGGGGTCAGAGTATTAACTCCGGGGGGGCAACTCGAGGTTGAGGCCAAAATCACAGTTGTAGCTGCGGGAGGGGTGGCTACCCCTGTGCTCCTGCAACGTGCCGGTATCTTCGATGCTGGACAAGGGCTTTTCGTTGACCCTCTGATTGTAACCTATGGTGCTTATGATGGACCGGGTTCATGGCGCGATATCCCCATGACCGCAGGCACGCTGGAGTTTGCGCCCGAAGGTATTGTGATGACCGACCTGGCTTATCCTTGGGCTCAATATCTTTTGAATGCCTACTGGAAAGGGTTGAGATATCTGCCCAAGTTCTTGGGATATCGAAGTGTTATGGGGATTATGACAAAGGTTAGGGATGGGCTGAGTGGACGGGTGAACCTTGACGGCACAATCTCCAAAAACATTACAAACGAGGAACGCTACAAGCTCGACAA
>Ga0315274_10007342_pt1 | contig 15973 bp, 10 predicted proteins | sample YL17G02_20_MG_FD_203700 | JGI IMG/M metagenome (GOLD analysis project Ga0315274, IMG submission 203700) | Sediment microbial communities from Yellowstone Lake, YNP, Wyoming, USA - YL17G02_20 | ecosystem: Environmental > Aquatic > Freshwater > Lake > Sediment | place: USA: Wyoming | collected... | reverse complement strand
TTTTGCACAACAAAAAAAGTAAAGAAAAAAACAGAACTTCTTTTTTCTCTCTCTCACCTCTCAATCACCTCCTCGCAATGCCCGACCCTCCAGCTCCAGCAGCAGCCCCCCCGCCGCCCCCTCCAGATCCAGCGGAGGCAGCGACCAGCGCCCTCCTCGCCGTGCCCACGTGCGTCGCGTTGGCCTTCGCCCCGAACCGCAGCGAGCAGAGCGTCTCGGGCGCGGCGTCGGCCTCTGGCGCGACGGCGAGCAGCAGCAGGGCCTTCCCGCCGCCGCCGAGCGCGTCACGGAGGAGCCAGGTCAGCTTGGAGTTGCGGTAGGGGATGTGCTGCGCGGGAGCAGCAGCACCAGATGAGGCCGAAGGGCGCGAGGCGGCGGCAGCGCCAGAGGCGCCACCGGAGGAGGCGCTCGAAGAGGAAGCGTTCCCGAGCGCCGCGATGACGTCGCCGAGCGCGCTCAGGCTCTTGTTGATCGCGGCGGCCTCCCTGGCCCTCTCGCCCACGGCCCCGGACCGATCCAGTCTCTCCGAGCCGGCCAGGTCGACCAGCGAGAGCGACCCGCAGAGGGCCTGCCCGCTGGCGGCGTGCCTGCCCCGGAGCGCCAGCGTGAACACGGCGTGCGACCTCGACGACGCGGCGTTGCAGCGGGTCGCCGCGGCGGCCCTCGCGGCCGACGCCCTCGCGAGCAGGCTCGCCGCGTCGGCGGGGGAGCGCAGGGGGACCTCCTTGGCAAACGAGACCGTCGTGTGCATCTGCCGCGGAGGGAGCCGAGTCGAGGAGGAGGCCGTGGAGGGAGGGGGCGCCTCTGGCGCGTGGACGACGGAGAGCTTCTTCCCCGGCGGCGCGACGCCGCCGAGCAGGCACTTGAGTTCGTCGTCGACGACCTCGACCATCTGCGCCGTCACCTCGTACTCCCATCCCCTCTCCTCCTCGGCCTTGTGGATGGCCGCGAAGAGCGCCGCGACGGCCCTCGGGGCCAGGCCGGCGTTCTCCGAGATCTCGAGCGCTTTCGAGGATGGCGTCAGGGAAGTCGAAGATGAAGGACCGGCGGCGATCTCGCCGAGCATCGTGTGCGTCTTGCCGCTGCCCGTCGCGCCGTAGGCAAGCACAGCGACGCGGTAGCCGTCGGCCGCCGACTGGCACAACGGGGCGACCTCGGCAAAGACGTCGGCCTGCGTGGAAGCGGGGCCGAGCACGCGGTCGAAGGAAAAGGAGTAGAAGTCGCTCGCTGCGTGTGCGCTGGCGGTGGCTGCGGCGGTCGAGGTCGAGCTCGCGGCGCCAGAGGTCGAAGAAGGGGGCTTGGCCAGCCTGAGCGTCTGCTTCATCCCGGCCCCTCCCTCGGTGTCCTCGGCGTTCTCCGGCACGAAGACGACGACGGGCTGTTTCGAACGTCCGTCTCCGGTCCTCCCGGGACCTTCGGCGGCGACCGGGGCCGGGGCCGGGGGCCTCACCCGCGCGAAGACGCGGATGTTGCCCTTGAGCTCGAGCACCTCGTTCTGCAGCCGGCGCCTGACCTCCTCCGCCGCGCGCAGGCGCTCGCGCAGGCGCGCGGCCTCGCGCCCGAGCTCCTCGGCGGCCCCGCTCGCGGCCTCGGCCTCGGCGGCCTTGTCGTCGGCGAGGCGCTCGGCAGCGCGGGCCGAGGCGCGCGCCGCCGCGAGCGCCGCCGCAAGGTCTCCCTCGGCGCCGGCCCCCCTCGTCAAAGCGTCCTCGGCCGCTTTCGCCGCGGCCTGCTGCGCCGCCGCCGCCGCGGTGACGGCCTCCGACGCTCTCTGCCTCTCGACATCGACCTCCCTCCGGAGCCTGTCTGCCTCGGCCCTGGCAGCGGACGCCTCGGCCGAGGCCCTCGCGGCCTCGCCCCTCGCGGCGGCGGCGTCTCCCTGCGCCGCCTCTGCCCGCGACGCCGCCGCGGCCGCGGCGCTGCGCGCCGCCTCGGCGTCGGCCTGCGCCGCCCTGCCGCCGCCAGAGGCCTCGGACAGAGACATCGCGAGCGCGGCCCTGGCATCTCTCTCCTTGGAGGCCTCGGCCGCCGCCGCGTCCCGCTCTCTGGCCAGGGAGTCGACGAGCGACTGCAGGCGGTCCGCGGCAGCGGCCGAGGCCGAGGCCGAGGCGTGCGCCGCCGCCGCCGCCGAGCCGCGCTCGTCGGCGAGCTGCCGGGCCGCCGAGGCCTCCGCTCGGCCCGCGAGCGCCTCCGCTTCCGCCTTGGTCGCCCTCTCCGCGTCGCTCTTCGCGGCCGCCTCGGCCGCCGCGGCCCTTTCCTCGGCCTTGGACCTCGCAGCCAGGGCGGCGCGGGCCGCCTCCTCGGCCTTCCTCTGCTCGGCACGGGCGAGCGACGCCTGCTCCGAGGCCTCCACCGCTTTCGAGCCCGCCTCCGCCTGCGCCGCCCGGGCGAGCGAGGCTTTCCTCGCCTCCTCGTCCACGAGCTGCTGCATCCTCTCTCTCGTCTGCGCGGCCTCGGCCGCGCCGCGCTCGGCCTCCGCGAGCGCCTCGCCCGCGAGCGCCGACGCCGCGGCCAGCTCCTCCCGCAGCGCGTCGGACTCCGCGCGCGCCCTCGAGGCGCCCTCGAGGGAGCGCGCAGCGTGCGCCTGCGAGGCGCGCCCGGCGGCGCGCAGGGCCCTGATGTGGCCCCCCAGCGCCTCGCGCGCCTCTGCCGCCGTCGCCCTCTTGGGCAGCGATAGCTTGGCGTCGAACGCGTCCCGCGGCGTCGCCCAGCCGTTGGCAGCCGAGAGAGAGGCCCACTCTTCGTCCGTTTCGGCGGCGGCGCTGTTGCTGTTGTTTTCGCGCTGCTGCAAGGGCGCGACGGTGACGGTGGAGGCGGCGGGGGCAGCTGGAGGGGGAGGAGGTGCGCTTGTCGTCGTCGCCGTGGTCGCCGTCGTCGTCGGGGGAGCAGCTGCTGCGGTCGAGGTCGCGGCAGCATTCATCGCTCGCTTGGCAGGCCTCGCCTCGGCGCCCGTCGAGGAGCGGCGGCGCTTCCCTCCCGCTGCTCCTCCGGCTGGAGCCGTTGCAGCAGAAGCAGCGGGGACGTTGGTCGCGTCCTGCAATTGGCGCGCGGTTTGCGCGCGAGCAAGGTGGGAGGAGGAAAACGGAATGGGTGAGAAGAAGAAAAAGGCGCGACGAGCGAGAGCGCGATTGAGCGACGCATGCGGCGAAACCTTTTCAAAAAGGCTGCCTCTCTTTTTTCTCCTCGAGCCTCTCTCACCGTCAATGCCCCGGCGGGGTTTAGGCGGGGGATGCGCGACGTGCGCGTCGGGCGGCGGGACTCCATCTCTTTGTTCGGGGTCTCTCACAGCGAGAGCTGAGAGACGAGGCGGAAAGCAAGAGAGTCGCGACTGTTTCGCGAAAAAAAAGTGGAGAGAGAGCAACGAGGTTTACAATGAAATCACTCTCTCTTCCTCTTTTTCTCATCACCCCCTCTTCTCCCTCTTCTCTTTTCGTCGCTGGGCCTTTGTGCTTCGCTCGAGGCCGGGCCGGGCTGCGCGTCGCTGCTGCTGCGACGGCCCCTGCCTCTCAGCGGCGCGATGGTGGACGCAGCAGCCGTCGCTGCAGCTGCAGCTGCGGCGGCGAGAGCAACAGCAGCAGCGGCATCGACGCCGATGCCTCTCTCTGGCCGATTCGACCCCCGCCGCAGCCACCGCTCCCAGTTCCACGCCCGCGTCCGCGCCGACGCGCTGGCAAGGCAGCGCGCGGCCCGCGGCGAGGGGCTCGAGGCCGCGAGGAGGTCGCGGATGGAGCAGCAGCAGGAGCAGGAGCAGGAAGGAGGAGGGGGTGATGCCGCCGCCGGTGTCGAGGCTGAGGGGGAGGGGCGAGGGGCCAGCAGCCCCCCCTCCTCCGCTGCCGATGCCTCGGCAGCGGCAGGTCCCCCTCGTCCCTTCTGGGCCAGGCAGCTGATGAGGCACGAGTGGATGGTCGACGTCCCCGAAGATCTGGCGGCGAGCTGGTGAGCGAGAGAGAAAGAGACGAAAGAGAAGAGAAGAGAAAAGAGAGAGAGAGAGAGAGAGAGAGAGAGAGAGAGAGAGAGAAGAAGAGAGAAACGATGAACAGAGGGGGCTCACCTTGTTCCCTTTCTTCCCTCTTCCCGGAACAACAAAAACAAACAGGCTCGTCCTTCCGCGCCCCGAGGGGATCCGCTGTCTGCTGGTCTCGGGACGCGGGAAGACTGTGGCCCGCGGGAGGAACGGGGCGGTGCTCCACGAGTTTGCCTCGTTGCTGCCCGGCGGCGGCGGAAGCGGAAGCGGTGGCGGAAGGAGCGGCGGCGGCGGCGGCGGCGGCACCGAGGGCTCCTGCGTCCTCGACGCCGTCTTCCAGCCCGATCAGAGCTCCCCTCTCCCGGCGGGCGGGACCTTCTTCGCGCTCGACGTCCTGGCGTGGGGAGGGCGCGACCTCACGGGCTGCGACGCCGCGTTCCGGCTGTCTTTCTGGCTGCCGGCCAAGCTCGCCGAGGCGGGCTGCTGCCGCCCCTGCGGCCCCGGCTCCGGCCCCGGCCCTGGCGTCGCGCGCGTCGTGCCGCTCTCGGCGGCGGGGGCGAGCCCCGAGGGCATCCTCGCCGCCGTCGCCGGCGGCGGGAGCGGAAGCAGCGGGTGCGGCGGCGGCTCTCCCCAGGACCCCGGCCCTGTCCGCGACGGCGTCCTGTTCGTCCACAGGGAATCGGGCTACGCCTGCGACGAGGCCTCTCCCCTCGCGCTGGTGTGGAAGGACGCGAGCTGCTCGCGGTACGTGGTGGAGACGGACGCGAGGGGGCTGGCCCTGCAGAGGCAGGGCGCGCTCCTCAGGGTCGCCGAAGTGCGCGACGAGGGCGGTGGCGTGCTCGCGCTCGCGGCGACGGGGGACGACCCGCCGGTCCCCCTCGCGCCCGTCCCCGTTCCCCCGGTCCAGGCTCCTTCCTCCTCTCCGGAGGAGCAACAGCTCTCTTTCAGGCCCGGGAGGCTGCTCCGGTTCGCCGTGGGCCCCGCGGGCTTCTCCTTTGGAGGGAGCGGCGCTTCAGACGCCGACGACGCCGACGCTTCTGCCCCCTCCGTCTCTGCGGACTTGGAGTTCGTCGCCGCCCTCCCCTCCTCGAGCAACCGCCTGCGCGGCGCCGGCGGCGGGGCCGACACGCTGTCGAAGCTGTTGTTCCAGCACGCCGCGAGGCACGGGCTGCTGCCGACGCTGGAGGCGCTGCTGGAGGCGGCGAGGCGGAGTCGTTGTCCTTCGCCGCGGGGAGGAGACGGCGACGACGAGGCGATGAATCTCGGCTGAAACTGTTATTTCCGTCCCTCGAGAATTGTAATCGCACTTTTTGTAACATTAGAGAAGGAGCTTCACTTGCACAGAGAACGACGGGGCGGCGTTGGGAGGATCGCAGGGAGAGCGCCCGCGAGAGAGGAGGAGGCGAAGAAGAAGAGTGTGAACGAGTCTTTTTCTTCTTCGACTAAAAACACTTCATCTCTTTTTCTTTCTCTCTCGTCTCTCTCACTTGCGAAACCCGGCGAGGACGAAAACGCTGCGATCGAGGATGGCACACTGACGTTTTTGGGACGGGATGCAGCAGCAGCAAGAGCAGCAGCAGCAGCGAGATAGCAGCGGCGGCGACCAAGGCCAGCATCTGTCTCCATCTCCGCCGTCGTCGTCGTCGTCGTCGTCGTCGTCGTCGTTGCCTCTGCAATCACCGCTGCCGCCGCCCCTCGACCCGCTCGTCCTCCTCTCCCCGGAGCAGGCCCGCCGCCTGCTCGACGACGCCCGCGGGCTCGCCTCCGAGGGCAGGCCCGTCGCGGCCCTGCAAACCCTCCTCGCCGCCCTGTCCGCCCTGGGGGCGCCCCGGGCCGCGCTGCAGACCTTCGAGAGGGCGGTCGAGGCCTTGACCCTGCGGCAGGGCGGAGGAGGAGGAGGAGGAGGAGGAGGAGGAGGAGGAGGAGGGGGAGAGGAAGGGGAAGCAGGGCAGGGGCGAGAAGGAGAAGAGCGAGAAGGGCAGCAGCGCCCCGCCGCCGCCGTTCCCTTCCCTCCCTCCCTGGCGTCCCTGCTCGCGTCGCTGTCGCTCGAGGCCAGCACGAGGCTCGGCGCGCTCGAAGGAGAGAAACGAGAGGGCGACATGGCCCCCGACGACGGGGAGGGGCCTTACCCAGCGGCGGTGGCGGCGGCGGCGGCCTCTGCTTTGCTGTCAGAGGAGGCCGCCGCGCGCGCCGACGGAGCCAGCGTCCGCTGCGGGGAGTGCGGGGCCGTGGTGGCCGCCACGCGCGCCGAGGCTCACGCGATGTTCTGGTGCAGTAGACTCGGCAGCAGCGGCGGCGGCGGAGCGGGAAGAGGTGGCTGAAAAGAAAGCGGTGGGGAGGGGGAAAGAGAGACGGCGACGACGAAGCGTTTGTTTTCGATAAAAGTCCATCTCTCTGTTTCTTTGTCTCTTTGCCTCTATTTCTTTCGATGTTCACGATCACACTGTAACTTTAGAAAAAAACGCACGCATTGAAAAATGAAAATTCCGAACGTGCTCAGCTTTTTTTGGTGCTTGTAGAAGAAAGAATAAGAAAACTCTCGAAAATCACTCTCTCTCTCTCTAACTCCCTAGTTATTAATCCCCTCCCTCTCTCTACTTGCGGCGGCGCGTAGAGGTCTTGTCGGCGCCAGCGACAGCAGCAGAAACAGCAGCAGCAGTCTTGGAAGCGCCGCGGCCGCGCGCCGCGCGCTTCGCCGGCGCCTGCGCCGCCGTCGCCTCCTCTTCCTCCTCCGAGGCCTCCTTCGCCCCTCCTCCCGCCGCCGCCGCCACCGCCACCGCGGCGGCGGCGACCTTGACGACTCGCGAAACTCCCTTGACGGTCTGGATCGGTGCCTTGACGATCGAGAGCTTGCGCTTGCGGGTTTTGGCGGCGTCCCCCACGGCGCGGGAGGGCGAGGGCCGCGTCTCCTCAAAGTGGACCCCGGGGTTGGCGACCGAGGGGGCCGAGGCGGGCTTGCCGCTGTTCGCCCTCCCGCCGCTGGCCGCGAGCGACGCCGTCTTCTCGGTCCCGGCGGCGGAGGCGACGCCGCCGTGGCAGGAGAGCGCGGCGAGGCGGCGGCCCGTGGCCTCGACCTCGTCGTCGGCCGCGGTCGCGGCCTCGCCGGCCACGCTCGCCCCTCCTCCTCCTCCTCCTCCTCCGACGGCGACAGCAAACTCCTCCTCTCCGCCGCCGGCCGCCCTCACCAGCACCCCCTCGCGCGCGAGGGCGTCGAACGCGGCCTTGAGGTTCGCGATGGTCGCGTCGGCGAAGTGGGCGAGGGCGTCGATGAAGGCGACGGGGACGGCCGGGGGCGGCGGCGGCGGAGGCGGCGGCGCCATCGCCGAGAGCTTGCCCGCACCGCGGCGGCCTCCCTTCTTGGGGACAGCAGCCGCAGCAGCAGGAGCAGAAGCAGCCGCGGCAGCCTTGGCCTTGGCGGCCACCCACGCGCGCACGCGCTCGAGAGTCTCCGCCTCGGAGGCGGAGGCGGGGCCGGAGCCGAAAGCAGGCTTCTTCGACTTCTTCGGCGCCCTCGCGCCGTCGTCGCCGCCGGCACCGTCGCCGGCGATCTTGCCGCCGTCGTTCAACTCCTCTCCTTCTTCTCCCTCTTCCTCGTCGTCGTCGTCGTCAGACATGACCGTCATCGACACGTCGTCACAGTCGCCCTCTTCCTCTCCTGTCTCACCGTCCTCCGGCACGGGCTGGGAGCCGCCGCCGCCGAAGAAGAGCCCGTTGGCGGCAGCGTCGTTCTCCTCGTCGTTGCCTCTTCCTCCTCCTCCTGCTCCTCCGTTCTTCTTCTTCGACCTCGCCGCCGCCGCCGCTCCCGCGGCATCTCCAGCGGGAGCAGCAGCAGCGGCGGGCGCGGCGCCGTCGAGCGTCGACTTGACGCAGATCACGACGGCGTGGTCCGCCGTCTGCACTCTCCCGGCCTCGATCGAGAACGGCTTGCGCGGGAAGAAGGCCGCGCGCTCCCCGGGCCGCGGGCCGTCGCCGCCGTGCCCGTCCTCGGAGGCAGAGGGAGCGGCGGCGCGGAAGCAGGGCGGCTCGTAGTCGATCGGGGTCACCTCGTCGCGGTACCCGAGCTTCATGAACAGGAAGCGGTCCTCCGGCACGGCGTCGAGCGTGTGGCAGACCTGCACGAGCGTGCGGATCAGCGTGACGATCTGGTGCTTGACCGAGGCGACGGTCGAGGCCGTCGCCGGCGCGGCGCGGACCGAGCGGCGGCGGCAGTTGTGAGAGGTGCCGTTGCCGCCCTTGGACAAGTTTTGACCCTGAGACTCCTCCCCGCCGCCGACGCCGCAGCTGGTGCTGCTCGCCATCCCGACCACCTGCGGCGTCGCGCCGTCGTCGCCGTACCCGAAGTGGAAGACGAACTCCTCGAGCAGGTACGAGCACGCCGCGTCGGCCGCGACGCCGAACGTGAGGCGGCGCAGGTAGCCGCGGCGCAGCGCGTCGGCGACGCCGTGCTCGACCCACTCGACGAGGGCCCTCGAGGCCGGGCAGGACGGGGTGAGCATCTGGATGGAGAGGCCTGGGGAGAGGGAGGGAGGGAGGGAGGGAGAGGAAGAAGGGGGGGAAGGAGAGAAAGGGAGAAGAGGAGCGGCGGCGGTTGAGCAAACGCGGTTTTCGTCATCGTTTTGCTCAGCTCTGTCAGAGCAAAAAACTCGCTCTCCTCTCTACTCTCTCTCCTTGTTCTCTCTTCTATTCTTCGTACCGTCGAGTTTGGCCATCGTCACGGACTTGAAGACGGAGTCCGGGAAGAGGCCACGGAGGTGCGCGACGTGGAAGACGGACTGAGGAGGAGGTTTTGAAAGAGGGTTTTTGAGTTTCCCGTTCTCTCCGTTGGCGAAAAAAAGAAGAAAGGGAAGAACGACAGCCCTCGGGCTCGCCCTTGTTCTCCCCTTTTACCCCGCTTTCTCCGCATCGTTGCGCCTGATGGGGTCTTCTCGAGGTCCCTCGCTGGCTCGGCGGCGCTCCGAGGCGGGGGGAGGGACTGAGGGAGATGAAAGGAGAAGGAGGAAGAAAAAAAAACACGCTCGCTCGCACTTTTGCTCGTTCTCCTCTTCTTCTCCTTATCTTTCTCTTCCTCCCCCCCGGACTCACCACGCGCAGCAGGCAGCGCATGAGCTCGAGCGACTCGGTGCGGGAGATGGACTTGGTGGCCGTGGCCACGGCGGTGGCCGTCGCGGCGGCGGGGCGCATGGTTGCTGTGCTTTGTCGCAAGTGGTTGGTTGCGAGGGGCGAGAGGGCCGAGTTTTTTTTCCCCTTGCGAAATGTGATTCTCGATCGAGTTCTTTTTTTCTTTTTGCTTTCTCTCTAGCTTGTTCTCCTCCTCACTCGTTCTTTCTCCCCAACTCAAGATACCTCTCCTCCTCCGCTCTCTTCCTATCTCCAACGCGATGCTCCGCACGCTCTCCGTGACCAACCGCCCCGCTGCTGCTGTGGCCGTGCGCCCCAGCGGCTCCTCCTCCGCTGCGCGCCGCTCCTCCTCCGCAGTCGTCGCCGCGCAGCGATCGAGCGACGATGCTCCCGTCACGAAGCGGTGAGCTCTTCGAGTTTCCCCCTTTTTGCTCTTCGAATTTCGATCCAAGGCGTCGAGCATTTCCTGAAAGCGTCCACGCCTGTCGCAAAGCCCGTCTCAAAGAAGCGCTCGCAGCAAAGTGGGGGCTCGGAAAGCGGAGAAAGAGGGAGAATGCGTCGATTCTATTCGCTGCATTCTCGATCTGCACCTTGGCCCAGCGTCCGTCGTGGAGCTTTTTTTTTCAACCCCGACCTCGAAACCTCTTTTCCCCGACCCCGAAACCTCTTTTCCCTTCTTCTCGCTCCTCCCTTCTCACTCCCTCTCTCTCCACAACTGCAAGAAAAAAAAAACAGCGAGCTCGTCCTCAACTCGGTCAACGTCGCGGTCCTCGCCTCCCTCTTCTCCGTCGGCGCCTCACCGCGGCCGTCGGGCCTCGGCCCGCGAGACGTCAACGGCACCAAGGCGCTCGCGCTCTGCCCGGCCACGCCCAACTGCATCTCGACCGCCGAGGAGGCCAACGACCCGAAGCACTACGTGCCGCAGTGGTCCTACAACCCTCCCGGGGCAGGCTCGAAGAGGGCCAAGAAGTCCAAGGCGGAGGCGATGAAGGACCTCGAGGACGCCGTCACCTCCCTGACTCCCGACGGCTTCACTTCCGAGATCATCGAGAAGACCGACGACTACCTCTACGCGGAGTACACGTCGCCGACCTTCGGCTTCGTCGACGACGTCGAGTTCCTCGTGCGCGACGAGGCTTCGAGCGAGGTCGAGTACCGCTCCGCCTCGAGGATCGGAGAGTCCGACGGCGACGCGAACCGGAAGCGGATCAAGGCGCTGAGGAAGTTCCTGGAGCCGCGCGGGTGGAAGTCGATCGCCACGTTCGAGTAGAAGGGTTGCTGTTCTGAGAAGCGAGATGTTTGAAAGAGCGCGCGCGCGAGAAGAGAGAGAGACGGAGAAAGAGAGAGTAAAAGAAAAAAAGTGTTGCTTTTGAAGAAGAAAAAAAAAACCCCAGGTTTTTTACTCGTTTCCCTCTCTCTCGTTTTCCCGCTTTCTCTCTCTCTTCACACCCCGCTGGCGCGCGTTCCCTCCCTCCCTCGCTCGCTCTCTTCCTCCTTCTGTCTCTCTCCGGATAGACCAGTTATAAATCAGATGAACAAACTGAAGTTAAACTTTTGTTCCCTCTCTCCCCTTTTCTCATTTTTCCCCCTCTCTTCCTTTCGTCAAAGGCGAGCCTTGTTTTTACGAGGCTCCCTCTTCACTTTTTACGCGCGCGCTTGCTTGACCTTGCGGAGGAACGGGTTGACAGCAGCTCCCGCCGCCTCCTTCGCGGCAGCAGAGGGAGAAGGGGCCGCGCCCTTCTCTGCCGAGGAAGGAGCAGCGGAGAACTTGGGGGGAGGCAGACGCGGGGCCGAGGCGGGCGCCGCGTTGGCGTCGCGGGGCGCGAGCGGCGCTGTCGCCGCGCCCGCCGAAGAGCGCATGAAAGGATTGCTGCCCTCGGCGTCGGCGGCGGCGGGAGAAGCCCCAAAGGCGTTCCTCGCCGGCGTGCCATTCCCTCCCTCGAAGGCCATCGCCTGCTCCATCTCCAGCCTCGCGCTCAGCAGCGCGCTGACCCTCTCGGCAAGGGCGGGAACGCGGTGGTGGTTGGCCAGCTTGAGCGCGCCCTCGAGGGAGCGCGTCAGGCAGAGCCGGCCCGCGGCCTCGAGCGCTCGCTCCAGGGCGCGCGCCTTGAGCGCGGCGTGGAAGGCGCGGAGCAGCGCGCGGTCCGCGGCCGCCTCGGCCGCGGCGATGGCGAGCTCAGCACCCTCCTCCCCGCCGCCTTCTTCAGGGGAAGAGGAGGCGGCGGAGACGCCCGCGGCGACGGAGGCGCGGACGCCGTGGAGGAACGCCCCGGCGCGCAGCGAGGCGTCGGCGAGGTCTGCCGCGGCGGCCGCGGCGGTGGCGGTCGCCTCCTCGCCGACGCCTCCGGCCGTCGCCTCCCCAGCCAGCAGCAGCGCCGGGACCCTGAGCGGCTCCACGCTGACGACTGGTCTCTCTCCGGGGCCAGCAGCAGCAGCAGCAGCAGCAGCGGAGGTCGAGGAAGAGGAGGAAGAAGCGGCGACGACGCAGTGGAGCGCGTCGCGGGTGAAGCCGACGGGCCAGAAGCGCGCGCCGACGCGCCTGCCGCCCGCTCCCGTCCGGCGCGCGTCGAAGACGGGCGTCCAGGGGGCGCCGGCGTCCGCCGCGGGCCGCACGCGCATCACCCCCCTCGAGTCGAACGACGCCAGCAGGCAGCCGCCGCCGTCGTCGGAGAAGCCCAGCCAGGTCAGCGACGCGCCCCGCGATAGCGGCAGCGGCGCGGCGGCGGCGACGGCCGCCAGCGGCCCGTTGGAGCCCCCGCCCGCGGCCCCTCCGTCGCCGTGGACGGGTGAGCCGTCGAGGACAGCGACGACCAGGGACTGGTCCCTCGGGTCCGAGGGCGCGGGCCCGTGCCACACGGCGGCGAGCAGGGACCCGCCGGACCCGGATTTGCCGCTCTGCGCGGCGAGCGCGACGGGGTCGCCGGGGAGCGTCGCGACGGCCGTCTGCAGGCCCGCCGGGGAGAAGAGGCGCAGGCAGCGGTCGGGGCTGGTGGCCGCCGCGGCGAACGTCGAGCCCGACGCCAGGCAGGCGGCGCGCCGGCCGCGGGGCAGGTCGGCGGTCCAGCCGCCGCCGCCCGCCCAGCCCGCGAACGGCCGGAAGACGAGGACGCCGCGCGGGGCGTCTTCGTCGCGCCCCTCGTGCTCGCTGTCGTCGTCGCCGTCGTCGTCGCCGTGCTCCCTCCGCTTCCGTCGCCGCCTGGCGGCGCTTCCGTCGTCGGCGGGCGGCGCGGCATAGAGCACGCCCTTGGGCCCCAGCGCCGCGAGGTCGAACCCGAAGAAGTCGTTCAGCAAGGGGACGCGCCCGCCCCGCGCCTGCGATGCCGCGGAGCTGCGGTCGTGCAGCTGGACCTCGACGACGGCGCACCCGTCGCCGCGGCGCGAGCTGACGCAGCCGAGCGAGGTGTACGCCAGCCAGCGGTGGCTCCCGGCGCCGGACGAGGCGGACGAGAAAGAGCTCCCCGAGGATCTGTCGGGCCTCGTGGACCCGGGGGCGATCGGCGCCTGGGGGATGTGCGAGGCGACGCGCGGCAGCGGGCGGGGGGGGCGCCTGCTGCCGGGGAGGGAAGCGGGGCGGCGGCGGGAGGGGAGCTCGGTGCTTCCGTCGCCGTCCTCGTCCATCTCGTCGCCGCTCTCTCCTTGTTCGTCGTCCTCCTCCTCGCCGTCGCTGAGCTCGTCGTCGTCCTCCGTCGCCGTTGTCTTCGTCGCCGCCCCCGCCGCCGCGGCGGCAGCGAGGACGGCTTCCGGGTCCGCGGTGGGGCCAGGCATCGACTCCGGCAGCGGGAGGCGCCAGACGGCGACGGCACCCGACTCGAGGGCCACCGAGACCTCGTTCCCCCCGGGCCTCCATGCCGCCGCCGAGGGCGCCGCGGCTGCCGCGGACGCGGCGGCTCCGCTTTCTCCTCCGAGCCGCGCCCTCGCGACCACCCTCCTCTTCGTCGACGAGACGTCCCAGACGCAGAGGTCCCCGGCGGCGTCGCCGGAGAGCAGGTAGAGGCCGTTGGGCGAGAAGGCGAGGACGCGAACGGGGGAGGCTTTGTGCCCCCCTCCGCCGCCGCCCCTGAGGACGCCGTCGTCGCCGGCGCCGGCCGCGGCCGGGGCCCAAGACAGCCGCTCAAAGAGCAGCACCTCGCCCGCCTCGGCCCCCGCGACGGCGAGCAGCGAGCCTCCATCCGGGTGCCACGCCACGGGGATGCGCGCGGCCCCCCCCGCGTCGATCTTGGGCGCGACGCGGCGGAGGACGACCTCGGGGCGGGCGGCGGCCGCGGCGGCGGCCGCGGCGGACGTCGCCACGGCGGGGTCGGCGGCGGCCCTCTCCCAGACCGCGACGTTGCCCGAGGCGTCGACGCTGGCGAGGTACACCCCCTCGGGGTCCCAGGCGAGTCCGCGCGTATAGGGCGGCGCCGGGAGCGTGCGCAGGACCCGGGGCTTGGAGAGGTCGGGGGCGTTCCTGTCGCCCCCGGCGGCGGCGCCCTGGGCCGACGAGGCCGGCGAGGAGGAGGGGGAGGGGGAAGACAGCGAGATGATCTTGATGCCCTCGTCGTCCCCTCCCGCGGCGAGGGTGCAGCCGTCCGGGGAGAAGGCCAGAGAGCGCGGCGGGAGCGCGAAGCGGGTGGCGACGGCGGCGAATTCGCACGAGGGGTGGGAGTAGAGCTGTCGAGAGTTTTGACGAGAGACGGAGAGTTTCGAAGGTTCGGGGTCGAGAAGAGGGGGATGAGCGTCGCTCGGGGGTCGCGCGAATTAAAATCGAGCGAGTCAGGCTCTCTCTTTCTCCTGCTTCCTTTCTCTGGCTCTCTCTTTCTCTCTCCAAGTGCAATCTCACCCTGACGTAGTTGCTCTCGTCGCCGACGGCGAACACTCCGCGGCTCGCGGCGAGGCAGGTGAGCGGCGTGAGCGAGGTGCCCGTGGAAATCGACGTCGCATCAGGGAGAGCGGCGTCGGCGTCGCCCATCGGCCTCGAGGAGAGGGCGCCGTCCGCGCCGCAGGTGAGCAGGGACAGGGAGGCCTTGTCTTCTTCGTCCCCCGATGCGACGTAGGCGAGGCCGCTCATGCCTGCCGAGGAGTGCGCCGCGTGAGACGCGAGCGACACGACGTCTGGCAGCTCCATCGTGTTTTTTTGGTTGCGTCTGTCGCCGTCGTCGTCGAAGCTTTCGCCGATTTTGAATCAAAAAACGAAAAAGACCTCGAGGACGAGGTCAACGTAGGCGACTTTCTCTAGTTTTTTTCCTCTCCTCATTCGAGACAGTCTCTCCTTTTCCTTCTCTCTCTTCCTGCCTGCCTGCCTCCTCTCTCTAGATCTCTCTCGCTCTCTCTGTGAAGCGATGGCGGCCGGCAACGGCCGCAAGCGCGGGCGACAGCAGCAGAAGCAAGAGGCGTCAGAAGTGCCGGCGGCAGCGGCACCGACGGCACCCCATCGACGCTCCTCTTCCCCGGCCTCCACCAAGGCCCCCGCAGCGGCCCCTTCGCCCGAGGCGCTCCGGAGCCTCGCCGAGTGCGTCTACCCGGTCTACCGGGCAGCGGTCGAGGTGGAAGAGCACATGAAGAGGCGCGGGAGCTTCGGCAGCATCAGCAAGAAGAAGGCAGCGACGTCGGCGGCGGATTCTTCGTCGGCGGCGGAGAAGCTCGACGACGACGCCGTCGCCGCCGCGGTCGACGCCTTGCTCGACGTCGAGCGCGGGGGCTGGGCCTGCGCGGCCCTGGCCCCTCGCGCCCTCCCCGTGCTGCTGGCCTGCTCCTCGAGCTGCTCCGCGGCCGCGAGGCGGCGCGCCGCGCTGGACAGGGGCCGCGCGGCGAGGCTCCTGGCGGAGCTCGCTCTCTCGCCGTCGTCGCCGCCCTCTTCTTCGCGGCCCTTGTTCCTGGGCGCCCCGGGGGGAGCAGACGCCGCCGCCGCCGCGGCAGAGGCGGCAGCCGCCGCCGCAGTGGTCGGGCTGGGGAAGCTCGCTGCGGCAGCATCGGGCTCGGGAGGCGGAAGCGGAAGCGGAGGAGGGAAGGGGGGGGAGCCCGACGAGGGGACGCTCGCGGCCGTCGCGGCGCTCGCCCGCGCCGTCGCCCTCGGCTCCCTCGGCGCCGCCGCCCCCTCCTCCGCTGCTGCTGCGTCCGCCCCGAGCAGCAGCAGCAGCAACAGCAGCTGGCTGCTGCCCCCCCCTGCGGCGTTCTCCTCTGGCGGAGGCGGAGGCGGCGGCGGAGGGGGCGGCGCCGGCGGGGGAGCCGAGGACGACGACGACGGCGAGGAGGAGGAGGGCGAGGCGCCCCACCCCGCCGCCGCCGCGGCCAGGGCCCTGGGGCTCGCCCTCGAGGGGAACCCCCGCGGGGTCGTGCTGGCGCTGGCACGCTTCGCTGCCGGCGGCGGCGGCGGCGGCGGAGAGCCAGAGCGGGGAGGCGGCAAGAGGAGCGTCCCCCCCCGTCAGGCGATGGCCGCCGCCGTCCTCGACGCCCTGCTGGCGGAGGGGGGCGACGCCACCGCGGGCCCCCGGCCCTCGGCCGCCGCCGCGGCGCTGCCGTCGAGGGCGGACAGGGGGTGGCTGGCGGCGGAGGCGGCCTCGGCGGCGGCGGCGGGGGGCAGCGCGGCCCGGTTCCTCCAGAAGCTGCTCGACAGGCTCCCGCCGCCGAGGCAGGACTCCCGCGCCTCCGTGGGCGCTTCCCCCGCAGAGGCAGATGCGGCGGCAAAAGCAGCAGCATCAGCAGCAGGAGGGGGCGGGAAGGAAGCCGAGAGCGGAAGCGGCGACGACGACGACGACGGCGACGGTGACACCGACGAGGAGGAGGAGGAGCAGGAGCAGCAGCAGGCGCCGCCTCCTCGCTGCCCGCTCCTCCCTCCGCTCTCGGAGGCCTCCCAGGCCCGCTTCGTCTGCCCCAGGCTCTGGCTCTCCCCTCTGCGCCCAGGGATCACAGAGGCAG
>Ga0315274_10007341_pt1 | contig 15974 bp, 10 predicted proteins | sample YL17G02_20_MG_FD_203700 | JGI IMG/M metagenome (GOLD analysis project Ga0315274, IMG submission 203700) | Sediment microbial communities from Yellowstone Lake, YNP, Wyoming, USA - YL17G02_20 | ecosystem: Environmental > Aquatic > Freshwater > Lake > Sediment | place: USA: Wyoming | collected... | reverse complement strand
CACCGACCGGCTTCTGGGATCGCAAGCCCACGCCGACGGCTGGGCGGCTCCGTCGGGTGTTAGCTGGAACGCCCTTTCCGCACACCTTCCCGCTGCCAGGGCGACTCCGAGAAAAGGCGTCGGTGACCAGCCACTTGCCGAAGGGGATCTTGGGTCACCGCCGTCAGAAACGGCCAAAGGCGGCCTGAAACAGCCTAAAGCACCATCAATCTGTAAAGTTCCTGTCCCAGATTCAGTGTTGATGCTTCTTGGGACATATGGCCTTGCTCGAGTTTCTTCCAAGCTACCCTGGAGTTAGCGGAAACGATAGTCAGGACGATGATCGGAATAAGCTGTTTCCTTGGAAAGCTCATTTCTCCATTTCTCTCGGTCACGGCACCCAACCGCGCGCGAGATCAACAGAACCCCTCGCATGGTGGGCACGGGGCTGCGGCGCGTGGCCAGGCAGCCAGAGGCCTCACCAGACGCCCGGCACGATCCGGTATCGCACCTGGTGAGCGTATTCCTCGTATCCGGCCAACTCCTGCCGGAGCATCTGATCTTCCTTGGATGTCCTCACGATGTACAAAAGGCCGATCGCCGCCCCCGGCGCCAGCGCCCACCAAGAGCCCAGCGCTACCGGCACGCAGATGAACAGCACGATGATCCCGGCATACATCGGGTGGCGCACGAATCGGTATGGACCGGAGGTGACAACGACCTGGCCGCGGTCCTCCTGGATGCGCGCCCTTCTCGAGAGAAACGTGTTGGTCGCCACCACCCAAAAGATCAGCGCACCGGCCGCGGCCTCCCCAATCCAGGCGGCCACCTCAACGGGCAGCGGCACCGACGACCAATGGAATTGGCCCGCATCCAGGCCGGACACCACAAAAGCGGCCAGAAGAAGCACGGTGTACACAGCCAAGATCGCCTTGTCCCACCCCGGGACGTTTGGCCCAACCCGGCTCCGCTCCTGGAGTTGCCCCGGATCCTTCGCCAGACCCCACACCGCATAGGCACTCAGGAATGCCCCGTAGGCGGCGATCGTCACCCAGGCCTCAACCCAGTTCAACCTGCCAGCGGGCACGAATAGCAGTAGGCCCAGAACGCCGAGGATCGCCAGCAGGCGCATGGCGAGCGCCGCGGCCGTGGGGGCTGCCGCAGCACCTGGTTATGCGGCGCAGAGCTACCCCGATGCATTGTTCAGCCGAGACATTTGCGCATCACTGAGGTTCATCTCCAGAGCCCCCAGGTTCTCTTTGATCTGCTCATCTGTGCTCGCGGCCATCAACGGGATCACAGGAGGATCACTCTGCATCATCCACGCATATAGGATCTGGTTGGCTGTGCCCCCCATCTCCTGAGCTACCTCACACAACGTTGCCAATCGTGCGTCGGTATCTGGCCCACGGTACTCTTCTGGAAAGTCGCGATTTGCGCGCGTACAAGCTCCGTGGAGCAATGGAGAGTAGGCCAATAGCCCGATACCTTCACTTTGAACATAGTCCAACAGGTCTCCGTTGACACAGACCTGCGGGTCGAACGTGGCTCCAGGCTTGGGACGAAAATAAGAGTACCGTTGCTGAATGCAGCAATACTCTGACCAGCCATTGACTCGGCTCACCATACGAGCCTTTTCCAGACGCCAGGCCATAAAGTTGCTTGCTCCAATATAGCGAACCTTGCCCGCCTGGATCAAGCGCTCAAATGCCTCCATCGTCTCTTCCAGAGGCGTATCCCGATCGTCTACATGGGCATAGTATAGATCAATGACGTCAGTCTGCAACCGTTGGAGGCTTTTGTCGCATTCCGTCTGGATTTGGTTGGCTCGCAGGCCAAACTCGACGTCTGGATACGCAAATCCCACTTTGCTGGCGATGAACAACTGCGAGCGATTCCTACGGTCACGCATCCATTGGCCTAGTACGGTCTCGCTCTCTCCCCCCTGGAATGAGTAGATGTTGGCAGTGTCAAAGAAGCGTCCTCCAGCATCCACATATCGATCCATCAGGTGATAGGACATCTCTTTTCCGATGCGATTCCCGAAATACATCACACCCAAACAGAGCGCGCTCACCTCGACTCCAGTCTTTCCAAGACGCATGCTTTTCATAGGACCCCCTCTCCATCAGCGCATCTTCAGGCGAAATGGACGGACGTGAGATCGATAGTAGCCCAACTTTTGGCCGTTTGGCCCCCAACTCCCGGAGAACTGGAGCCAACCCCCCTTGGCATCTGCGTCCATCCATTTGAGCGGCAAACGGGGGCAGTAGGGGTTGAACTCTTGGCCTTCCCAGTATTCCTCAGCATGCACAAGAGAAAAGGGCCCCCACGGCTCCGGCGCGTCGAGCACAAGCAGGTCGGTGCCCGCGTCAGGTGAAAAATCCTTGTGCAGCCGCCACGTGAACAACAGATACCGTTGAATGCTGGCCAGATAGACCATTTCAGGCAAGCTAATCCAGCGGTGGATGCTCAGGACAGGAATGGCCTCGTCCAGATCGGGACTCCAAGCCGGTTGGCCCGACGGCCCAAAGGCGCACACCCACTGCCATGCCTCGCGCTGCATGGTGGCACCGGCTGGGCTGCGTCCAAGCCGGAGGTTGCTCCCGTTATCCCACTGGTCGGTTGAGATGGCATAGACAAACTCGTCCCGCGCATGGGCGTTGTTCTGTCCGAAATTGACAAAGGCCGGACCCCCAAAATGGTGTCCGGCAAACATCGGCGCCTTGAGGTTCTCGATGGCCGGAACCCAAAAGCCCCCATGGTTCGTCGAGAAGATGATCTGCGCATCGCTCCCGTGCTGTGAACGCAGACTGTGCGGGGGCCTGCGCGTTCGCAGTATGTTCTGGAAGGCCAGGTAGAGAATGCCCTCGACGCAGAGCATGCCGCTTGGCTTCGGGCCGTCGCCGCCCCACCCCCGGTAGCTGTTCATGGGGTTGACCTTGGCGATCTGGTAGTCGGTCGGCCCGCCGCTGAGCTTTTCAACGTCCAGACCGTCCCTGGTCTCCCCCCATAGCGGATCGCCCGCCGACGCATAGATCTCGCCATCGTCAGCCCAGGTCATGGGATACGTGTCCCCCTTGATGTCGGCTTGCGCATAAGGAATCCGCGGAGCGCACCATTCCCATCCACTGATGACCTGGCTTTGCGAGAGACGACCTTTGTATTCCATCCCCACTCCTCCCTCCCTCCTCTGCCCTATGCTACAGCCCAGGCTCACGTCCGGCGCGGATCGCGTACGTCTGCCGACCCGGCTTGAGCTCTACCGGGCCCGGAGACCCGCCGCCCGGGTCGTCGTGCAGCTCGGCCACGGCGACGCTGGCGGGCATGTCACCCTCCACAGCCAGGTTCAAGGTCAACGTCTGCGGGTCAAACTGGCCCTCGATCTGCGCCTGTGCGCCAGCGCGGTCAAACCCATAGTAGGTCTGCCAGGCCTCCAGGTTGAGGATCGCCGGCGGGTCCGGGTACTCGACGCAGAGCGAAGTGCGGTCATCGCGCCGGTCGAACAGGTTGCCGTCGGCCTGGTTGTCTGCGGAGCGCGAAAAGAGGATGCGCTTGGGGCAGGCCACGAACAGGTTGTTCAAGACCTTGTGTTGCCGACAGAGGCCGACGCGCCCGTCGACGACGCGCCTCTTTTGCTCCAGGTGCACCAACACCGCATACTCGTCGCGCACCTGACCGAGCAGGTTGTAGGCCACCACGCAGCGCTCCCCGCTGTCCACGTTGATGCCCGGGCCGGTATGCGGCCGCCCGACGCCGCGGATGTCCCAGACGATGTTGTGGTCCACGACGTTGAGGTCGTGGCTCACCTCGATGTATATGCCCCCTTTGAGGCTCGCGACGTCGGCGATGGCGTTGCCGGTGATGCGGCAGTTGCGGTTCAGATAGTCCAGCCACAGGCCGGGCGCATCGCGGATGTGGCGGAAGACGTTGCGGCGGATCAGGACGGTGTCGCAGGTGTGGAACTTGCATCCGGCGTTCTCCCAGATGCGCTCGACGTGAACGCTGCCGATGCGCTCCACCAGGTTGTCCTCTACCAGCGAGCAGGCATTGTTGCCCACGGCGGCGATGCCGCACACGCCACAGTCGGCCACATGGTTGCGGCGGATGATGTGGTGGCCGGACGTGGCCGACGGCTCGCCGCCCTGGCGATGCCAGGTCTCGTTGCCCACGTCGATGCCACAAGCGTTGGCCCAGCGGATGACATTGTCCTCGATGATCCAGTGATGTCCGCGCCCGGCGCTGACCATGGCCCGCTGCGGCACAGGAATGCCGTCGGCCACGCGCTCGAAAGTAAGCCCCGACACGCGGATGTGGCCCAGGCCAGGGACCAGGGGGGCAAAGGCCTGCTCCCTGGCAGTGACCTCAAAGGGCAGGCCGTTCGGGTCGGCGTCGTCCCACAGCCGCAGGTGGATGCGCAGGCCGGGGTCCTCCACCCAAAAGCTCCCAACGTGCTGGGCCAGCTCGACAGGTCGCAGCACCTGCTGCAGGAGACTGCCATCTGCCCAGATCATTCCCCGGCGGAGTATCAGGCGCTCGGTTTCCTCGGCGGTCCAGTCGCGGGTAAAGGTGGTGTACTCGGAGGGCAAGTTTAGCGCCAGGAACGGGTTATAGCCGGCGAACCAGTGGGCCGGCAGGTCGGCGGTCCAGGCGCGGGCGCCGCCGGTATTCCACCCCTCGCTGGGGACGAACCGGGGCGTCCAGCGCTCGGACCCGCATACCACCACGTGCTCGCCCGGGGCGGCCTCGTAGGCGATCATGCGATCTGGCCCCTCGCCGCCGCGCGCCGGCCGCACGCACTCGCGGTATACCCCGCCGTGTACGACGACCTTTTCGCCCGGCTGGAGGAGCTGGGCGGCCCGGTTCAGGGTGGCAAAGGGGCGCTTGGCGGTGCCCGGCCCGTCGTCGGAAGCGGCCGGGTGTGCGCAGGCCACGTGGTAGGTGTGCGTGTAGCGGGTCTCGTCGTCCCAGAACGGGAACGGCGTGCCATCCGGCATCCAGGCCGGGGATTCAGTGCGGTTGAGTGCTGCGGACATCTTGCCCTCCTGTCAAAGGCGACGGTCGACGGTCGGGAGAGGGGGGAGTGAGTACCCTTCCTCACTCCTCCGCCCTAAACCACGGTGTGAGACATAGCCCAGCCCCTCGTGGGCGACGGGCGCGAGATGGGCACAGGACGGGCACAAGGCCCTAAACTATGGATGCAACTGCGTTGGATTCTACCGCCGAGGTGGAGGGATTGTCAAATTGCGTTGGGCCGGGGGATGGAGTAGAATCCAACCGGAGGTACGCTATGACAATCCCCATCTACCAGGTCGATGCCTTCACAGACAAGCCCTTTACCGGCAACCCGGCGGCAGTGTGCATCCTGTCCGCGCCAGGCGAGGAAGGCTGGATGCAGGCAGTGGCCCGCGAGATGAACCTGTCCGAGACCGCCTTTCTCTGCGCGCAGGCAGATGGGTACATCCTGCGCTGGTTCACGCCGGTCGTCGAGGTGGACCTGTGCGGCCATGCCACGTTGGCCAGCGCGCACGTGCTGTGGGAAATGGGCACGCTCCAGCCGCAGGAGCAAGCCCGGTTCCACACCCGCAGCGGCCTGCTGACGGCCGTGCGCCGTGCGGACGGGATCGAGATGGATTTCCCGGCGACCCCGGACAAGCCGGTCAGCACTCCGCCCAGGCTGGGTGAAGCGTTGGGCGTGGTTCCGCGGTACGTGGGCAAGAGCCGGTTCGACTACCTGGTAGAGATCGAGTCGGAAACTGTGGTGCGCGCGCTGCGCCCCGATTTCGCGGCGCTGCGGACACTGGATGTGCGTGGGGTCATCGTCACCAGCCGAGCCGATTCTCCAGGGTACGATTTCGTCTCGCGGTTCTTTGCCCCTGGGGCAGGCGTGGACGAGGACCCGGTCACCGGGTCAGCCCACTGCTGCCTGGGGCCTTTCTGGCACCGGCGCCTGGGCAGGGTCGAGTTCACCGCCTACCAGGCCTCGGCGCGCGGCGGGACGGTGCGCGTGCGCCTGGCTGGCGATCGCGTCTACCTGGGAGGCCAGGCGGTCACCGTGCTGCGCGGAGAGTTGGCGGGCGGCTGAGGAGGGCCTTGACTCGCGGGGGCCTTTGTCGTATACTGGCAGTCAGGGTTCACGCGAACCGGACCCTTAGCCTTCAGCGAGGCGAGATAGCGAGGATGAAACTGAGCCATGGCACAAACGGTACTTCAGCAGGTACTTGAGCAGATCCAGGGACTCGATGACCACGAATTGCTGCAGGTGAGCAGGGCTATTCAGGAGCGGCTCACGCCCGAACAGCAAGCGTGCAATCGTCAGGCATTCTATGAGGCACTGCGTGCCTCTGGATTGGTGCGGCGGCTGAAAACGCGTCCGCCAGCAGAGCTTTCTGAGCGGCGGCTTGTGCGTGTTCGGGGCCAACCCGTCTCGCAAACGGTTATCGAGGAACGGCGCTGAGTGGCCGACTTGTACAGAACGGCCTGCCATCGATCATCTTTGTATCTGCTGACAACGACCTGAACGCTGCGGCCAGAAGTGAAGGCATGGCTGTGGAGGATCCGGCTGCCCATGCATAAGGGTGGGCGACGGCTAATGCCGCCCCACTTTCGCTCCGAGTTGGATGGAGACAGAGCCAGAGCTGAACCTGCTTGGGGAGTGACCGTGAGTGGGCGGCTATTGCCCGGGCGGCAGCGCGCACGGCGATGTGTGCCGTCGTGTCATTTATGGCGGTCCGCTTGAAGAAGACCCTTGAGGTCTCCCAGACCTCAAGGGTCTTTTGTTGGCCCTCACCCCGTCCCCTCGCCCGCCTGCGGGAGAGGGGGAACCTGGGGCGTTGGGGTTCAGAACGGCCTTTTGTTCATGAACTGCTTCTTGACCTCGATGCGCTGCTGCATGGCGTCGCGGATCGCCTGGCCCATGTGCGCGCCCCTGGCGTTCACCCCGACCAGGATGTTTGCCCCGTCGTATTTGGGAGTGGCCGGGTCGTCGGTCTCGTCGAACACGGTCGTGCGCGGGTTGCCGCTGCCCACCACCGTGATGCCGCTGGTTTTGGCGCCCAGCCAGATCGGCGCCAGCGGCAGGCCCTGGCAGAGTGATCCACACGGTCCGCTATCGACCTTCCAGCCCTGCACGTTGTTGCCCTTGACCATCAGGCCGCTGTCGTCGGCGCCCCACCACGAGGCAGCGCCCAGGTACATGGCCGCCGGGCCGCTGCCGCTGATCTGGTTGTTGGCAATTACCGTCCCCGACCGCGCGCCCAGGGTAAAGATGGGGCCAAAGAGGAACGACCCGTCCCCAGAGATCTTGTTGTTGCGGATCACGATGTTCGACTTGACCGGGCAGGTCTCCCAGATCTCAAAGCCCGCCCAGGTGGTACCCGGCGGTTGGCGGATGGTGTTGTGCTCAAAGAGGTAGGTCGAGGGCGTAGCTCCACAGACGCCAGATGCATCAGCCCCCAAGTAGGCACCCGACATGTTGTCAGCCTCCACGCCCGACATGTGGACCTTCAGGCCGCTCGCCGAAGCAACCCAGAGGACGTCATATCCCCAGAGGGTACTCTCATCGTTCCAGGCTCGTGCGTTGAGGATCTGGATCTCCGAGTTGACGCTGGCAAGGCTGACTACCCCAAACTGGACGTTGTGGAAGGTGACCCGGTCTTCGGGCCGCGGACCCCCAACCGTCATCTTGCTGCCGTCATGGTAGCCAAAGAGCAACCCATAGACCAAGGTGTCAAAGTGGCAGTTGGTCACATGGTGAGTGCCGGACAGGTTGCGGCTGAGGATAGGGTTAGCGTTCCACCCCCAGACATAATCGGGGCTCTCATCTCCCTTGACCTGCACATCCCACCACACGGTGTCCACGTGGCGGATGCCGTTGATGCCCTCGATCCAGACGGGCCACAAAGCATCCATCCAGTAGGGCTCGGGGAACCAGGGATGGTGCCAGGGCTTGCCCTCCCCGACCAGGTCAAAGCCCATGCTCTCCCAGCGCAACACCGCCCCATCCTCATGGTACATCAGGTAAAAGATCAGGGGTGCCGCTGGCAGGTCAGGCACCGGCCACTGGACGAGCCCGAACAGGGTGTTCGGCGTCAGATGGATGACCGATCTGGAGGAGCCCTGCCCGCGGAAGGTCCCGGAAAAGTCGTCGATCAGGATCGGTTCGGAGAGGTAGAAATCTCCCGCGGCGAGCTCGACCACGCTGCCCGGCCCCGCAGCTATCGCGGCGTCAAAGGCGGCCTGGATATTGGCGGTGTCGTCTACCCCGGTGGGCGTAATGACAAAGGTATCGCTGGCCCCGGCCAGCGCGGAGGGGATCGTCACCATGGACAGCACCAGACAGATCGCGATGGCCCATTTCCCTTTCATGGAATTCTCCTTTCCTGAACATACAGATGATCCGATGCGGTTCTCACCTCAGTTCATGCCCAGAATCTGTTTCGCTATCCTCCATCGTCACCTCCATTCTGGTGCGCAAGAACTCGAACAGCTCCTCCAGGCTGGCAAATCCCTGGCGCTGGCCGGTGCGAATGTCTTCCAGAGAGGCGCGCCAGCGCACGCCCTCGGCATCCCTGGCCTGCCACAGGCGCAGCAGGTAGGCCACATAGCCCGACCTTTGTGCGCTCATTGCGGCTTCCCTCTCTGCTCCGGACGTCCGGCCGCCGCATCATTGGGAGCTGGGCGGCCTTCGATAGAGGGTGGCGCACTCCCACCTGTGAATGCTCACTTGATAGGATGCGTTTCAGCAGGATGACACGGCGCGGTATGGAAACCGCGGCTACCGTTCCGCACCGTTCGCATCAGGGGATGCTCACTCCGCCGACTCTGCAACAGCTCTGGCTCCCCTGGCAGTACGGTTGATCCACCGAAGGTCGCGTGGTATAATAGAGTCACATCATCCCTTCATGGCGCTCTTTTTGTCTGTTTCTGCCTCCATGCTACCATTCGATCGTCAACGCAGCGTCAATGCAGCGTCAATGGACGGAGAATGGGCCCGTGAAAAGTGTCGAGATCTCGCTGCTTGGCCCGATCTGCATCCGCGTCGGCGGTGGTCAGCAGGCCCGGTCCTACCCCGAGGGCATGTGTGCCTTGCTGTCCTACCTGGCGCTACATCCGGGCATGCCCTGTCGCCGCGAGGTGCTGGCCGGCCTGTTGTGGCCGGAACGGCCAGAGCCTGAAGCGCTACACAACCTGCGCCAGGCGCTCTATTTCCTGCGGCAGGCCCTGGGCGATCCGGGGCCAGAGTCCTTTCTGCAAGCCACCCGCACGACCATTCAGTTCAACCTGGGCGAGGCATGCCAGGCCGACGTGGCCGCGTTCCAAGCTGCGGCCACTGCCGGCGCAGACAAGGCCGGTGTACGGCAGCGCCATCTCAGCAACCCGGATGTTCAGCGACTGGCGGCAGCGGTAGAGCTGTACCGTGGTGACCTGCTGAGCGGCTTCTCCTTCCCCAGCGCGCCGTTCGAAGAGTGGCTGGTGACAGAGCGGGAGCGGCTGCGCCTGCAAGCCCTCGAGGCGTTGCGCCGGCTGGCGTCCTATCACGAACAGCGAGGGGAATGGGCGCCGGCGCTGCGCTACGCGCGGCGTCAGCTCGAGCTGGAGCCGTGGCAGGAGGCAGCGCATCGCCAGGTGATGCGCGCCCTGGCCGTCCTGGGACAGCGCGATGCCGCCCTGGCGCAGTACGAAGCATGTCGCCAGGCGCTGGCTCAGGAGTTGAGCGTCGAACCGGAACCGGAGACGGTGGTGCTGTACGAGCTCATCCGAGACCATCGAGAAACCGGGTTTCTGAGCATGACACCGCCGCACAACCTCCCGGCGCAGGTCATCCCCTTTATCGGGCGGGAAGAGGAACTGTGCGAGCTAGACAGTCTACTTGCCGACCCCCAGGTGCGTCTGGTGAGCGTGCTAGGTCCCGGCGGCAGCGGCAAGACACGCCTGGCATTGGAAGCGGCCCAGGCTTGCCTGCCTGCGCTGTCCCCTGTCGACCTTCCTGGCTTCCCCTCTTCCCTCTTTCCGCACGGCGTCTGGTTTGTCTCCCTGGCTGCGACCCAATCCACCGAGGCCATTGTGCCGGCGGTCGCTGCGGCAATTGGCTTTCCCTTCCATGGGCAGGGCACGCCGCGGCAGCAGCTCATCGACTATTTGCGGGGCAAGCGGATGCTGTTGCTTCCCGACAACCTGGAGCACCTGCTGGAGGGCATGGACCTGCTGGCCGAGATCCTACGCGCCGCCCCCGGCGTCAAGGTGCTGGCCACCTCGCGCACGCGGCTGAACCTGCAGGGGGAACACTGTCTGCACCTGGAGGGGATGAGGTATCCGGCCCTCACCCCCGTCCCCTCTCCCGGGGGGAGAGGGGCATATGATGATGCGCTACAGTACAGCGCGGTGCAGCTCTTCCTGCAGAGCGCGCGGCGGGTAGACCCCAAGGGTTTCGGAGCGGCGTACGCGCCGCCACCCCTCGCGCCTGCAGAGCTGGGGCAGGCGGTGCGCATCTGCCGCCTGGTGGACGGCATGCCGCTGGGCATCCTGCTGGCGGCGTCGGCGGTGGACGCGCTGACCCTGGACGAGATCGCTGCGGGCATCGAGCGCAGCCTGGACGTGCTGACGGCAGAGTGGCGCGACGCGCCGGAGCGACACCGCAGCATGCGCGCTATGCTGGACTCGGCGTGGCGGATGCTGACGGAGGGTGAGCAGAATCTCTTTGCTCGCCTATCCGTGTTCCGCGGCGGGTTCACGCGCCTGGCGGCGGCAGCAGTGGTTGGGGCGGATGCGCGCACGCTGGCTGGCCTGGTGCGCAAGTCGTTCCTGACCGTTACAGCCATTACGAAGGTTGAGCCAGCAGACCGCGGCGGTCTGGGAGACCGCTGCGGTCTCCACGGGCGCTACCACGTCCACGAGCTGATGCGCCAGTATGCAGAGGAAAAGCTGAAAAGCACGCCGGATAGGGGTGTGGGGGCCCGCGACCAACACAGCGCCTACTATTGCGCGGCGCTGGAGCGCTTGGCGGACGAGCTGAATGGACCGCGCCAGCAGGGGGCAACGGCCGAGATGGACGTGGAGAGCGGCAACCTGTGCGCGGCCTACGCATGGGCGAGTGAACGAGGCGACCTGGCGCAACTGGATCGGGCCATGGACGGCTATGGGAAACTCATCGACCGGCAGGGGCGCTGGGAGGAAGGGGAGAGGAGCCTGTCGGTCGCCGTGCAGCGGCTGACCTCTCCGCAGCCCCAGGCAGCCCCGTCGCCTGTCCGAATGCGAGTGCTGGCCCGGGCTTTGGTCTGGCGAGCACACCTGGGCTATGTCTGGCGAGGACCCCTCCCAGAAGTCCGATCGGCGCTGGAGGAGGGTCTGACCTTGCTGGACCAGTTGTCGGCGGATGGGCATGAGGTGCGGCGGGAACGGGCTTTTGCCCTGAAGGTACTGGGCCGATTGTCGCAGTTTACCGGCGATGTGGGAGGGTTCGCTTGGTCACTGCGAGAGAGTCTGGCCCTGTACCGGGAGCTGGACGACCGCGCTGGGATGGCAGAGGTTCTGGATAGGCTGGGAAACCAGGCGTACGACTCGAGCAACGTCGAGCAGGCCAAGCGGCTCTTCCAGGAAGCGCTTTCCCTCTACCGGCTCATGAAAGACCGGTCGGGGATCTCTGGCATGCTGTGGTACATGAACGTGGTCTGCTGTCGGCTGGGACAGGTGCCGGAAGCAGAGCGCTATCTGCAAGAGACAGTGCGCCTGGCGGAGGAGATGGGTATGCGTGCCCCCCTGGATCGGGCTAACCTGTGTCGATGGACGGGCCGCTTTGCCGAAGGGGCCGAGTTGATGGAGAAGGAATTACTGCCCCAACTGGAGCAACGAGGAGACCGCGCTTTGCTGGCCTTGTGGTTGTCGTGGATGCCCACTTGGACGATGGGCATGGGTGCGTACGCGGCGGCTCGGTCTGCTGCAGAGCGGGCCATTGCTGTCGCCCAGGAGGTGGCCAACAGTGGCTCGGCGCGCATAGCGAACCATTTCCTGGCCGGGTTAGACCTGCTGGAGGGCCGCTACGAGCAAGCCCGGCAGAGCTACGAGGAACAGGTGGCATATGACCGAGAGACGGGACGGCGCGCGGTCGCCAGTTGGTCCCTGGCCGAGTTGGCGGCTGCCGAGGTGTGGCTGGGGCACCTCGATCGGGCATGGCAGAGACTGTGCGAAGCGCTGCGTCTGGAGGCCGGGCCTCAGGGCTCGTTCCAGCGCCGTATGCTGGTCCTTCCTGCGGCGGCCCTGTACCTGGCCGAGAAGGGAGCGCCAGAGCGAGCGGTCGAGATCTATGCCCTGGCCGCGTCCTATCCCTTTGTCGGCCGGTCACGGTGGTATGAGGATGTGTTCGGCAAGCCCATGGCGGCCGTGGATGCTGCTCTGCCGCCGAAGGTGGTCGCCGCCGCGCAGGAGCGCGGCCGGGCGCGCGACCTCCAGGCCACGGTACAAGAGCTGTTGGACGAGCTGGAGAACGAGTAGACCCTTGAAGTCTGAGAGACCTTAAGGGTCTTTTTGGTCCTCACCCCTTGGGCAGCGGGTCCACCGTCAGGCGATAGCTGCCCCGTGGATCGGCCCGCTCATTCGCATCCAGGCGCACGACGATCAGCGCCAGGGAGTACCCTCCCCGGTCGTCAGACGATGCCGCGTCCAGGGCCGAGAGGGTGTAGCGGCACTCGGCGCGGCAGTCCCCTTGCAGGGCCTCTGGATGCGGCGTCGACGCCCGGGCTCCGTCGCGGTCCAGCCGCCAGATCTGCACGCTGAGGCGGGCCCGCGCGCTGTGAACGGCGATCCGGATGGCCTGTCCCTGCGCCTTGGGGTCCACCTGGACCTGCAGCAGGTCGGTGCCAAAGCTGGCCGGCAGGGCACCGTCGTAGGCCAGCGGCGTGCCGTCGTAGCGTAGCTCGGCGGTCAGATCGGGGGCGGGGTACATGCCATTCGGGTCCTGGTAGCGGCCGTCACAGGCACGCCCATCGGCGGCAGTGCAGCGCCCATCCTCCAGGCGCAGGGCGTAGTTGGCCTGGCTAAAGGCCATCAGGCTTTCCTCGAAACTCCCCAGTGGGCCGTGCAGGCGGCGCAGGGCGGCGTCCATCACCTGGTCCAGCGAGGTGGGGATGTCGGTGGCCGGTCGGCAGGCCATCTCTTCCAGTGCGGCGCGGATAGGGCGCATGCTGCCAAACTGTTCGTACAGAAAGCGCCAGTAGAGGGCGGCGTCGTACAGATTGTCCCTCTCGGCCTCGAGCACGGCATAGGACGTTTTCAGCCGCGTCTGTATAAAATGCCCGGCAGCGCTGGCATACTCGCTGCTGGTGGAAGCGAGGCCATCCCGCGACAGCTCGAGCTCGGGGTACTGCACCGAGGGCACGAACTTGGCCTGCCCTTCGATAAAGGTGTTGTGCCATTTCTGCGTCGGACACCCTGTGGACAGCAGTACGTTCCACTGCACCAGGTGAAAGAACTCGTGCGCGAACAGGACCCGGTACCCATCCTCCAGCGACTTGTACCCCTGCAGGGTGTTGTCGCTGGTCAGCAGCCACAGGCGTCGTTCCGGGTACGGGCGCCCATCTGCGTATCCAGGGACGGTATAGGTGCCGGTGCCGTCAAAGAGGGCAAAGGGGAGGCAAGTGAGGAATATCTCCACCACCCGGTCCGCGTCCCACTTTTTCTGGATAGGGCCCAAGCCCCAGGCGCCGAACTGGGTCTTCCAGGTGTCGACGACCATGGGCACAAACTGCTGAGCGATGAACCGGTGCACCTCGTCTGTCGTCAACCGGTGGTACAGGTTCCTCTCGCCCCTGGCAAAGGGAAAGAGCGCAGCGTAGGTGACCCGGACGGTATACCTCTCGATGCGAGCCTCCCAGGTGTCCAGGGCCACGAAATCGGGCCGCTCTGGATCGGGGTTCTGCCACAGCAGGCGGCCACCAGCGTCGCGCACGGCCAGGCGGTAGAAATCGCTGGGCACGGTGGCCGGGTCCAGGGTCCACTGCAGGACGCAAGGGGCCCTGGGTGTGCACGGGCGGTTCGACAGGGCAAAGCGGGCGCTGCAGCGGTGCGGTTGGAAGGTGGTGCGGTCGTCGTGCTGCGAGATGATCTCGACCTCGACCGACGTCCCGCCTGTGAGGCCCGCAACGGAGAGAGTCAAGGTGCGCGCCCGGACCTCGGTCGCCTGCTGCTGGCGGTGCAGGTAGACGAGGGGCAGGTCGAATGGCTCCGGCTCGGCCAGGCGGCTGTCCCAGGAGCGGGTGGCCTGCGCTGCCGAGAGGGCCACCTGCACGCCAGTGGCCGGGGAGGGCAGGGCAGCGAGGGCCTGTGCCGTGCCACCCGGGTTCGTCGCCGCTGCGCTGTTGCCCACGTTCAGGCCCATCCACAGGGCGCTGGCCACGAGCTGGACCAGGGCCGTTCGCATCCATTGGAGGACGCTTCGCGTCCTCACGTTCGCGTGCGTTCTCATCTGTTCCCTCCTGCGGTACGAACCGGGCCATTCGTTCTTTGGCTCCAGTGTACCAGCCGGCCCTACAGGGATCCTGGAGGGAACGTATAGGAACTCTCACAATGTCACCTTGGAAAGAAACGTGGTATAATGGACGATAGGACATCGGGCGACAAGACATTGCACTCTCCTCGCAGCTATGGCCAATGGAAGATTGGAAGGTTGGAAGATTGCAGGATGCGCTGTCCAACCTTCGCGGTTGAGTGCAACCGAGGAGTCCGAGATGGCGCGCTTGTCCCTGTCCTTGCTGGGGCCCTTTGCGGCCACGCTGGATGGCGAACTGGTCAGCGGTTTCCTGTCGAACAAGGTCCGTGCCCTGCTGGCCTACCTGGCCACCGAGATGGACCGACGGCGACCAGAGACGGTCGCGCACCGCCGCGAGTCCTTGACCGGCCTGCTGTGGCCCGACCAACCGGAGCGCTCGGCGCGCACCAACCTCAACAATGCCCTGTCCAACCTGCGTTCCATCATCGGGGACCGCCAGGCCGTGCCCCCTTACCTACTCGTCAGCCGGGAAGCAATCCAGTTCAGCCGGGCCAGCGATGCCCGGGTGGACGTGGTCGAGTTCGGCCGCCTGGCGGAGCCCGCTTCGCCCGAGGCTGGGTCGGGTGCCGCAGCGTCTGGCCTGGCATCACGGTTGGAGGAGGCGGTGACCCTCTACCGAGGAGCCTTTCTGGAGGGGTTCTCGCTCAAGGATAGCCCGGCGTTTGAGCACTGGGCGCTGGTGACGCGGGAGCAGGTGCAGCGTCAGGCCATGGCGGCCTTGCGGTGGCTGAGCGCGCACTATGCGCAGCGGGGGGAGTACGAGCGGGCGGTGGCGCATGCGCGGCGGCAGGTGGAGCTGGAGCCGTGGGAGGAACAGGCGCAGCGAGAGCTGATGCGCTTGCTGGCCCTGACCGGCCAGCGCAGCGCTGCCCTGGCGCAGTACGAAGCCTGCGTGCGGGCGCTCAAGGAAGAGCTGGACGTCGAACCGGCGGCAGACACGACGCGCCTGTTGGAGCAGATCCGCCACGGCACGCTGGCCTCGCCCACGCCAGCAGCACCCACCGCCACGCTGGCACGGGGGGACGCAGCGGACGCGGGGCTGCCGACCTGGATGGTGGCCGAGTCGGGGCCGCGCCACAACCTGCCGGCGCAGGTCGCCTCCTTTGTCGGCCGCGAGCAGGAGCTGGACGAGCTGCGACACCTTCTCTCCGACCCCGCGGTGCGCCTGGTGACCGCGATCGGGCCGGGCGGCATGGGCAAGACCCGGCTGGCCGTGGAGGTAGCGCGCGCCGCGCTCGACCAGACAGTCTTTGCTGAAGCCTGGCTGGTAGAGCTGGCGCCGATCATAGACGGTGCAGCGGTGCCGCGCGCCGTGGCCGCGGCGCTGGGGATGCACGAGCAGCCGGACCGCCCTCTACCCGAGACGATCGCCGGCGCGCTGCAGGGACGCGAGCTGCTGCTAGTGATGGACAACTGCGAGCACCTGGTCGACGGCGCGGCGCAACTGGCAGCC
>Ga0315274_10007340_pt1 | contig 15974 bp, 16 predicted proteins | sample YL17G02_20_MG_FD_203700 | JGI IMG/M metagenome (GOLD analysis project Ga0315274, IMG submission 203700) | Sediment microbial communities from Yellowstone Lake, YNP, Wyoming, USA - YL17G02_20 | ecosystem: Environmental > Aquatic > Freshwater > Lake > Sediment | place: USA: Wyoming | collected... | reverse complement strand
TCCAGTGCGGCCTGCCCGTCAAGCACAGGAAGGTGGACCTCAAACTACCCGATGGGGACGTCGTCCAGAAGATCATCTTCGAGGTTGACGGCGAGATCGCTAAGACATGGCTTTCCCAGCAGTTGGAGATCGAGAAGACGTCGATAATTTTCGGCTCGATCGAGAATTAGAAAAAGGTTGAGAATTCGGATTAACCCGCTTTTCTTCTTCTGAGGTATTTAATCCTTTAAATATCCAAGGATAGGAAAGACGAGGATTTAGAGGTTAACCCGAAACCTCGGTTGTTTAAACGTTGATCTCGACTGCCTTCTCCAGCTCCAGTAGCCCCTTAGCCCTGTTGAAGTACGTCAACACCTTCTCCCCCTTTTCAGTTAGGGCGTAGGACTTATTTGTTCTCTTGTCGCCGTCGTCCATTGACTGCGCCTCGATGATCCCCTGGGCCGTGAGTGTCTTGAGCATCTGCTTAAGCGGCTTCCAGGACAGGTTGGTCCCATACATGATGCGTGTAGGGAGGACTGTGCCATTCCTGATCTCCGTCAAGATATCTACGTACATCTCAAATCTTGATCTTCTACCCGACATCGCTATCATAGACCTGTGTTAACTATCTATAATCCTTGGTATGCTTTTAGATATTATGGAGTAGTGCTCCATCATCTTCTCTCTCATCTTGAATTTTTCCCTTCTACCCGACATTGCGGCTTCCAATCCATTTTTCGCGCCATTTCGGTTATTTAGCTATGTATATATACTGAGCCACAAACACAAAGCCCGTAGACATACTCACGCCAACTTTTTTCGGAGATAGTTAACTATAACATTACTCTCAGAGTTTTTAAGCTTATTCTTCAGACTGTCTTGTTGCGTCAACTACCCACCCCTAAAGGGATGGGCTTATAGTTCAATCTCCAGCCCCGCGCGTGCGTCTCTTTCGGGGTTTGGTTTCTCCGTCGGTCGGGTTTCCCGTGTTTTCTATCTTGCTTCAGCAGAAAGTACGGTTATTCCGAATCCTCTTAATGTAAAAACTTAATAACGCTAAAGAAAAACTCCATCGGGGAGAGTTATAAGCAATGATAAGTAGAAAAGCTCAGAACAGTAAGAAAGAACAAAAGTTCACAAATCATACCATTCTGATTTTTCTATTCGCTTTATCTCTTGCAGGGTTTATTGCTCTTGATCTATTCCCCCACGTTGTGAATGCGCAAATGCGATTCGAAGTCACAGGAAAGATCTCCACGTGGGATGCGAATTTTCACTTGATCAAAAACGTTCAAGCGAACGATTTAGTCCTCATCAGTGTTAATCCTGTCGAAGGGGGAAGCTATTTTTCTACTGTTCGAGATCCTCAATTAACAGTAGTCAGTTATATCTCAGGTTCATATGGATACCCAGTCTGGGGTAGTCATTCTTACCAGTTCATAGCAAATAAGACTGGAGACTACCTTTTGAAAATCAAGACCGAGGACGATGCTTTCAATTACACTGTGAAATCCTCCCATCAAGTTACTACTGACAACCCATCACAAGCAACCCCCTACAAGATTACTGGACAAATTAAGAAAAGTGACACAGTATGGTATACAATTCAAAGTGTGAACGCTAATGATTTGGTTTTAATCAATATTAATCCTGTCGGAGGGGGAAGCTACTTTTCAAATATCAGAGATCCTCAATTAACAGTAGTCAGTTATATCTCAGGTTCATATGGATACCCAGTCGGGGGTAGTCATTCTTACCAGTTCATAGCAAATAAGACTGGAGACTATCTTCTGAAATTCTGGACTACGGGAGATACTTTCAACTACACCGTGAAATCCTCTCATATAATACCCGAAGATAATTTACCGTCAGTACCTGATTTCAGCCTGACCCCATCAACTACCCCTTCAAGCGTAGAGACTGGCTCAACAAGTCGAACTGGAATAGTTGTTCGTTCGCTGCAAGGTTTTGCATCCGATGTGTCTCTTAGCGTAAGTAACCTGCCTACAGGAATATCTGTCACATTCGAGCCGAACTCTGTAAGCGTACCACTTAATGGCCAAACTAGTTCAACCATGGTTATTAGCGTGAGTTCATCGGCGAAAGTAGGCACAGCAGTCCTGAAAGTCACTGGTAACAGTGCTACCCTATCTCACACATGTGACATAAACCTGGTTATAAAACCTGTTCTGGCCGCCTCCTCCATTTCCTGCAGCCTAAACACCCCTAAAATAACCTACACAGAGAAGGTATTGATTACAGGGCATCTTGACCCCCCTCTCTCGACGGGCGTGACAAGACTAAGATCGAGCCACGACAACGTGACGTGGAGCGACATCTCCTCGGGAATCCCTACACAGGGACGTTTTGATTTTTCTTGGATGCCAGAGGTTGGAACTCACTATGTCCGCGCAGAATGGTCGGGAGATGATGGTCATCGTTCCTGCTATAGCGTTACCAGAGTGTTGGTTGTAGAGAAGAAGGCTACCACAATTGCTCTCGAATTATCGAGAGAGGAGATCAGACCCGGAGAAGGAGTGAACATCTCTGCCGAAGTGCGTCCAGCGATAGACTCACAGAGCATTTCTATTCAATATGCGCCTGCAGATGGAAACTGGCAGGGTCTAGCATCAGGGGTCACAGATGAGTTCGGCAGGTTCTCGCATACATGGGTTCCCAGCACTAGTGGGATCTTCCTGTTGAGGTCAACATGGAGCGGGTCAGGGAACTACGATGCGAGTTCGAGTGAGACAAGAGCCCTCATTGTAACAAGCGCCACAACTACGACTCGCATAGCGGTTAGCAATTTGATTCTTAATTATGAGTACGGAGAAATAAAATCTTTAAACTATAATGTTTTGGATCCAAGCTCCAATGTCCTCAATACAGGCGAGAACCAGCTTGATACTTCTACTGTTGGCCCATTCAATGTTTTCATAACTTATATGGGAAACAGTACCTACAAGCCTTCTTATCTCAACGTCCAATATACTGTGACGCCAGCCGCCACCAAGATAGAAAACGTGCTTATTAAAACCGAGTATAAACCAAATGAAGTAGAACGGATCATAGAGCAGATCTTTCAAAGCGATAAGGAGAACAGGATATATCAACAGACCTACGCAGTTGCAGAATTCGATGTGAAAGAAGTTAGAACTGGAAATCTAATTAAGAGAAGCTCCCTCATCGTTGACACATCCAAAGCCGGTATTAACCAGATGGAACTGGTTTTTGAGGGGACTCAAACTCATCCCGCCACAACAATATCTGTGAAATATACCATCTTGGATCGAGTTCCAACTCAGACAATACTTGCAGTGAGTGTATCAATCGTAGGTATCTTACTGACGATAGGTGGAATTCTATACAGATTGAGGAAGAAGCAGAAAACGGGTGCCGCGTAACGCAAGATTACCATCGAGTGCGATACGTGCGCTGATCCCATAATTTATACGTGACTCAACGGATTTATGAGTAAGTGATTGTTAATGATGGAGTTTGCATGCTCGGGAGGTCATCTTTCAATGATGCAGAGGCTAACTACACCCGTGTTTTCAATCATGCTTTTACAGGGATCGCCAGGCTATTCTTTTCCAGGCCCAATTGAAAAAATTCACAACTTGAGTGAGTGGAGCTGGCTACTCTACGTTCTCAGTTCTTTAGTCGTAATCTTTGGGGCTGTATCTTTTTTGACTAAGGGAAAGCATTATGGCAGATGGGGAATTACGTTAGGGGCATTATCGTTGAACTTGTCTTTGTTCCTGGGAGGTTTCCTCACTATCGTTGGAGTGGTAAAGATTCCCCTTAGCACAACATATACAACTCGTACAGTCCATAATGTCTTGTATGCACCTGAAATGCTTCCACTTGGCATCTGTATGTTAGTAATGGCAAGCATCTTGATAGTGGTCGGAGCATACCGAAACACTAACGCTCAGAAAGTCGCCCGAGCTGCAAACCTATAATGTATAAGATAAACACCTCGCACACTCCAAAGTTTTAAGACTTAAATAGTTAAAATTCAAATGAGAATACTAGCTTTAATTTGTGATGGAGTTGACAGTATGGGTAGAACGGTTGAAGATGTGTTTGTCTCGGGAAGAAGTATTGAGGAAATTGGGAACGCGGTTTTTGAATGGTTGAGAGAGGAAGGAATAGAAGTATTGGAGAAACGGGAGAATTTTGTAAAGGGTCGAATGGGTATTCCTGGAGGTTTGGGATTAACTGCCCCAAAGTATTTTGAGATATCCTTCAAGTCAGCCGAAAATGGAGGGATGGTGCATACAGAGGGGTGGATAGGCGTCTATGGTATTAGTGAACAGAATTTTTCTAAAACTGCGCTCCTCGCCGGGATTCCTAGAAGGAAGGGCTGGAAAGCCATGGAGAATTTATGGAACAAACTGCAGGCGATGTCAAAATAACCTCCAATCGCAGTGGGCAAGACCCACGAGCGTTAAAGTTATAAGTAAAATATATTTATTGTTGCTTAGTGGACTATCACTAGGGGTCTAAGCCCCGAGCACCTACTCCACCCATCCCTCACATCCTAGCCAACGCATTATAGACAGCCACCTTACCCACAAGCTCCGCCGCAATACTCCCCAGACTCCTACCCATCACACTCTCCCCGAACAGCCTCTTGAACGTCGAGTAAGCCGTCTCCACCGCCCACCTCCGCCCATAACCCATCACCCGGGCCCACCCATCGTAGCCCAAGGCCTTGATCACGGACACCGCCCACCGCCGACCCGAGTGACCCCGGTCGACCCGCGCGTTAGCCTTCGGCTTAACCACGGCCTCGATCCCCATGCCCTCGAGGAGCTCGTAGACCTTGGAGGAGTCGTAGGCGGGGTCACCGAGGACCCGGATGACGCGGACGTTCCGACGGGACTCCTCCACGAGGCCGGGCAGGGCACGGACGTCGTGCACGTCGTCGGTGGTCACCTCCATGGCGACGACCTCGTGGGTGTCGACCCTGACTGCGAAGTGGAGCTTGACGTAGTGTTTCTTCTTCCCATGCTTGCGCTCGATCCAGCCGCCCGCCTTCTCGACCTTGAGGCCGGTGGAGTCGAGGGCGATGGTGACCGGCTCGCTGGACTGGCTCAGGTCATTGTATGGGTCGACTGGGAGCCTGAGGATCCGTTTGCGGAGGCCCGAGTAGTCGCCGCTCGGGAGCTCGGGCACGAGTCTGTGGATGGCCTTGGTGTAGCCTTCGAGTTGTCTGTATGGCATCGCGTAGATGTATCGGACGGCTGCGAGTAGTCTGATGTAGCTGTTGGCGAGTGTGTATCGGGGTCCGGGTCTGCCCTCGTTCATCTCCTGGAGCTCTTTTCGGTGGTTTTTGATTGTTTGGAGGTCTAGGATGAGTTCGCCGCGTCGGATCAGCCTTTTATCGACCGTTTTCCAGTCCATCATCTATTAATTTACAACGTTCATCTATAATATTCTATTGACGGTCCACAAAGGAAATATTGATACATTTAATTTATTAGCAACTAAGTCTTAATTGTAATTGCGGTGACATCCATACTCCCACCGCAATTCGCCAATCTAGGCCTTTCGGGGGGTCGAAAGACCCCCCACTCTTTTATAGATTAAGCTTCTGCAACGAAACCAATATTTTTCAAATCCTCATACAGGCGTATTACAAACTCGACATCTGTCTCATCGTACTCGATCGACACGATATGTCTAATCTCCATTAGAGATAATTTGCCATCCATGAGGTTGCAGATCTCGAAGACCTTGGCCTCGCGGCTCCCACCTGCTAAGGCTTCATATTTCTTGTACCAATCTGCTCGTTCATCACCTGCTTGAGCTCTTATCTCATCCCAGACGTATCTCTGCCTATCATAATCTGAGTTCAGAGGACCCTCGAACAATCTAATCGGGGTAATTTTTTCCGCTCTCTGATAGAGCTCCATACGACTCTCATCGACGTTTTCTGGTTCATGCAACTGCTTCAATGACTTATACGCCTGATCTATGCGCTCTGTCTCGTATTCTGCTCTTTTCCTTAACTCGTCTATGTAGTTAGTAACGAGCTCTCCGATGACCTTGTCTTCCGTTAACTCTAACATCTTCGATATGTTGTTTGACTCTAACTGAGCCTGTAGCCTGGGATACTCCCTAACATTCAGGTACACCTCGGCGAGCCTCTTCCCATCCTTATCCCAAGCCGCCTGGTTCAAAAGCAGCTGAGATCTCCTCGATCTCTCAGCCAACCTAACTAAAGCTTTTGAAAAAGTCTCACCAGCGATCGTCACGGCCTCAGAATCCCCCGCCTTAGCCAAGTATAATATCGTGGCCTCCGCGAGTCCAATTATCCTCTTCAACTCCGTCGCGTCACAGGTAGCCATAGTGTCCATGTTGGTGTGGTGGAACACGTTTCTGTGGCCGAGCATAAGCGCCGGAATCTTAAACAAAGGATCACAGAACATGAAGTGATCCGAGCCACCCGAGTAGGGCTTTAATCGATAGTTGAATCTGAGCCGGGTCCCTTTCGGGGAGAAGAACACCTCCTCGTCGAGCCAAGGCAGAAGATTACTCATCACATCGTTGACGTAATTAGGAGTCGAATACGGCGCCTGCGTAAGGTTGAAGGTCGCCTCACATAACGCAGCGTCCTCACCTATCATGTCGAGATTCATACATGCTATCGCCTTATCCCCGATGTCCCGGTTCTCCCAGAGGTAAGCCAGGGCCCCATGCAACTCGGGCACCCAGAGGAACTTTACAGTCTTCTTAGGCGGGTCAATGACCCCTCGGCCGACTAGTGCCTTGATGTTCCTCAGAATCTCAACCATGCCTGCCGAGCCAGAGGCGTTGTCGTTGCCCCCAGGCTTGTAGTGGTCAAGGTGCCCAACCACTATGATCTCCTTCGCCTCCTTTTCGGCCCCCCTGATGTTAGCCTCCAGAACAGGCATCGTCCCAGGGATGATCTCAGCATCCACAATGCCGGAAACGACCACTTTTTTCCCATCATCTACAAGCTTGAGAAGGGTTCTTTCCTGTCGCTTAGACACCGCGAAGCCAAAACCGACCTTGTCAACCTCGTCACCGGTCGGCGATAGCCTGTAGACCTCTATCAAGTCGGGGTACTTGAGACGGTCACCCCTATCACTTGGCCCAACAATAACCCCTAAAGCCCCCCGTTTCAACACGGCTTCGCGGTGGACCTTGTAGCCGTCACCACCAATCGCGAGCACGACTTTCCCTTTGACATCTTTTCCCTCGTAATCGGCATCTTTCTTACCCTTCCCAACGTAAACAAGCTCGGAGCTGAATACACCACCCTTCGAGTAATGCATAAGACAAGTCGACTGCTCCGAGTACCTGTTCACGAGTTCACGCCGCGGCTCATCAACCCAGAGCTCAGCCTCCTTTACCTTCCACCCCGTCAGCGATAACCACTGAAAATACTTCTGATAGCCATCAGCCTTGAATCGGTGAACCTTGACATCGTCGGCCCCAATCTCCCGGAGAACAGAGGCGAGCCACTCAACGCACTCCTCATACCCGGAGCCATAACCCCCACCCCTCACCCTATCAAAACGCGTAATCTGGGAGGCAAGATCCCAAGTCCTCTCCCCAGACACCTCATTCGACACCCTATCCAACAACTCCCTATCGACGAGGTAGGGATGATCGCCGGAAACATCGTCCCACGGTGGTCTAGAAGCAGCCATTACCTACACCCGAGATTAAAAACGATCCAAAGTTGATAACCCTTCGCACCTTAACCTAAATACCCAGTGAGATCAGATGATTACCAGAGAATCAAATGTATCAACTGTATAAATTAACCAGACCCGAAGTTGAAGAGTATCTGAAGAAGAGCGACGTCGTGATCTTTCCAGTTGGATCAACCGAGCAACATGGAAAACACCTCGCGATAGACAACGACGCGTTCACAGCCACGGAGATCGCTCGAAGAGTCGCAGAAAGGACCGGCGTGCTAGTCGCACCAACTCTGCCATTCGGCTACTCTGTCCATCACATGAACTTCAAGGGTTCAATCACCCTCACGTTCGAAACCCTAGTCAACGTCTACAAAGAGGTCTGTGAGAGCCTCATACACCACGGCTTCAAGAAAATAGTTATCTTCAACGGGCATGGGGGAAACACGAACCCAATAACCGAGGCGCTTAGGCGCATCAGGGATGACACAGGCGTCAAGGTCTACTCGTTAATGGTCTTCCCCGGAGAGAAAGGATTCGGCGGAAAGTCGCTGACTGTGATAAAACAGGAGAGTGGAGGCCACGCATGCGAGATGGAGACGAGCATAAGCCTCTACATCGGCGAACGTGTCCTAATGGAGAAGGCGGAGAGGTGGAAGCCACCGACAAAGACACCACAGATTGAGAGGGATTACAGGGGGAAGGTCAGCGCGGCAAACGACTTCGACGAAATCACCGAGATCGGCTCACTCGGAGACCCGGAGGCAGCCACAGCAGAGAAAGGAAGAATACTAGTAGACGCGGTCGTCGAGGACATATCCAAATACATCGAGGACCTCAAAAAGGCATAGACCCCCCCCAACCACGGGGTCTAGATATAATCAAATATTCATTCTACCGTATACTTATCGGCGAAAGTTATGGTTCAGTTATATGAGATTAGTTGGACTGAAGCCCAGAAACTAGCTGAAAAAACAGACGTTGCGATCCTCCCAGTGGGAAGCACGGAGCAGCATGGCCCCCATAACCCCCTTGGGACAGACCACTTGATCGCGGCGGCCTTCGCAAAAGTTGTAGGAGACAGAACCGGCGTAGCAGTTCTACCCGTTGTGCCCGTCGGCGTCTCAGAGCATCACCGACAATTCCCAGGCACCCTATGGGTGTCCCAGAACGTATTCAGAGAGTACCTCCTCGAAGTCGCGTTAGCAGCATCCAGCCACGGATTCAGGAAGATACTATTCTTCAACGGCCATGGAGGCAACACAGCCGCCCTCATCGAAGTCGCCGGCATACTGCGGAGAAAACACAACATCTTCTCAGCGGTGCTGATGACATTCCCCCCAGGCGTCGGAGGCCACGCCGGAATCGAGGAGACCAGCATGAACCTCTACTATCACGGACAACTAGTCCACATGGAGCGGGCTGTTGACACACTTCAACGAGAAGCTCTTGGACCACTCAAGATCACGGGAATAAGCAAACTAGGATCATTCGAATACCCATGGGACACAATCGACCTGACAGATACAGGCGTCCTTGGCACAGCGGGCAAAGTAATAGAGTCAAAGTCGGCGACTCGTGAAAAAGGCGAGGAAATTATGAAACAATTTACCGAGGGGGTCATAGACACGGTTGAGGAGATAAAGAAGGCTAAGCTGAGCGAGCTTCTCTCCAAGCCGCATAAATAGTCAATACATCAATTGCTTAGCATGGAAGCAAACAGAAACGAGGCCATAATCATAGGGATCAGCAACATACTGATCCCCGTCGTCGTCGCCATCGATTTATTCGTCATCACAGGCTTCGAAGGACTAAACCTCTACATACTAACCATCATAAACCTCATAGTCTTAACCCTCGGCCTGTTAGCATTTAGGATTAAGAAGAGGATCCGCCAGCAGAAGCTCGCAGCTTCTTCGCCTCCTTCTCCGCCCTCCTCTTCTCCTCCAACTGAGCCTCAAGAGCCTCAATCCTCTCAACAAGCTTCTTCGAATTCCGCTTCTTCCTAAGCAGAGCAACGTACTTGTCCATGTATAGAAAGTCGAAGTAGGGACCATAGAGTCCCATGTAGAACTCAGCGAACAAGCTGGTGAGGCTACCCCCTGACTCCAACGTCATCTTGGCCAGGGTACCAAGATTATGGCGAACAAGGTAATTTGACACCCTCTCAATGAGTGCATCCTCCTCTTCGGAGGATAGGTCCTCCCATTGATGCCATTCTCTGTTCATAAACCAGACTCAAAAAAAGGGGGTAATGATAGGGGAAAAGCCTGTCGCTACTCCTCCGGAATCCACTTGTCGATGGTCTTCGTCCTATCGAGAATGATCACGATTGCAAGCACGATGATCATTGAAGCTAACAAGTACGGCGTTTGCCAGGGTGGAACCGTGTAGTTCTGCATGAATCCCGTGAATAGTCCGAGCCTGCCCATGAAGGTCTGAGCGAAGATCGCTCCGAAGGCAATGTATAGGAGATACTCGCCGAGTTTTGAGCTCCAGAGCAGTGGGCCCTTCAACTCAGTCGTGTAGAGGAAGAATGTCAGCATGACTATGACGCAGATTGTGATAGTCCACCTGTAGAGCAGTTCCGTCCCCGTCCCGGTGAATAGAGGGACTATTGTCGCAGAGATTTGTTGGATGAAGTTAGTGAAGATCAATGTTCTGAAAGATAGTGCAAACTGGGCCCCAAGCACCACTGCGATGCCTAATCGGGCTATCCAGTTGTAATTCTTGTTCATTCTAAGCAGTATCATTAAGCCCAGTATCAACCCGAAGGTTAGGATCCAATCCCCCGCCTGTATGTTGACTACGCCGGTTTTCCAGATGTAGAGAACGTTGATGACAATCGTCAGGCCAGTTCCGAAACCAAGGTACGACTCCTCAGCCAGCGAGTAAAGTGGGTTACTCTTCCCATATAGGGTTGAGAACATCGCCATCGCTAGGAAGGTCCCGACAGCTACTATCGAAATCTCAATTATGTCAACCATTCACAGTCACCTCAAGTCTTCTTCGCTTGCCTCCGGGAATACCCGAAGTAGCCGATGTTGCCGATTATTATGAAGCCGATCAGCAGGTAGTGTCCGAGTGTGAACGCATCCATAGCGGTCATTCCCGGTCCGGGGTGGCCTATCAGATACTCGAGCTCCGCCCCTCCCCTCATGCTGTTTAAAATCGCCTTGTAGATGCCAGAGTCGTAGAAGGGCCTCTCCGTTGGAGACATGACGCCGATGACGTTTACCGTCATAGGAGTGCCTCTGAGCGCAAAGTGTGCCCTGAGGTACGCAGTCCCGAGTCCGGTAGTGAAGTCTGCGATGAGTGCCCAGCTGCTCCAGTCTTTGACGTCATCTAGGAATGTGCCAGCTATCGACGCACCCTTGGCGTCTTGCCTGACTGTGCTGTGGAAGTCCTCAGCAAGTGCAGCAACCGCTGACTCGTTAGGTAGTATGTAGCCTAGGTTGACGTAGTCCCTGCCATACTGGTATCCTCCAGCAGTCAACTCGGCTGAGCAAGCATCAAACACAAGCTGCGGGATCGAAGTAGCTTCAGGATGACCCACCGCTACACAGATCTTCGCACCCCTGTTTAACAGAATTCTCATCGAAGCGATTATTCCGGATTGTATCTCCATGTAACCACTGAACTCGGTGTCCAGGGTGAATAGGACCTTGTCCCCAGGTTTTACGTCCGCCAGTATCTTGTGGTACACCTCGGTATCAGGACTTACTGAGATTGGGAATCCTAGAGGCTGAAGTAGAGGTGCAACAACGACGACGAAGATAAGTAGATAGATCCATCTTCGGTCATACTCAGCCATGAACTTCAGTATTCCGCCATTATTAGCCATCATTAAGCCTCCTTCCCTACGCCAATTACGCTTGGCTCCTGACCAAGCAGAACTCTAACACCGAACACGATGCCACCAACGGTTACACTGATTAGGAACATCCTTGCAGCGGCCATTGCGAATGTGTTATTGAGATAGAGTGCAATCGGTTGAATACCGGGGAAGAAAGCCCCCGTGAGCGGTGCCTGGTATAGCAGGACGATGATACCCGCGCTAAGCAGGAAAAGTGCTTTCATGTTTCTCGCCCTGAAGGCCCTCGCGCAAGTCGATGCCATGTAGAAGGCAAGTATACCGTAGTTAACCGAGCTTAGTGGGTTGATGATAGCAAACATCACCCAGTGATAGGGCCCAGTATCCTGACCCAGGAGAGCGAAGATGCACATCAGAACAATCGACAGCATCATCCAGACCTTGAAGTACCATCCTCGACGTCGCTTCTGAACAATATTGATTCCACGTCTAAATTGTGAGTACACAGCCAGAACTAGCGTGAAGGCGTTTGCGATCGCGGTGATTGTGATGAGCTTAGTCGAAAAGGTACTCAGCTCCGGGATTGATGTGAAGTATGGTACGAAGACTATCAGGAACGCCGATATCATTATGATGAGCTGAAGTGTTCTACTCTTCAAGAATTCAGACATTCAACACACCTCCTAAGTGGCTAGTAGGTTCGTAACGAGGCTGCTGCCCATGGCGACTGCAATTAAACCGAGGATGATCACCCCGATTGACAGCCACTTGAATATATCCTGCACGCGAATGCTCGCCCTCTGCGCAGGATCTGTTGACAAGTAGGCACTCGCCGCGGGAGCCTCCTCACCTATCAGGATGTAGTCAGATGCACATGCTAGTGCAGCTGTGTTCGAAAGGTAGGAACCTGAGGTGATAGTAATTGCACCTATAGCATTAGACGTTTCAGCTATGTTCATGGCGTCAGAGGCGTGTGAGCCTGTCATCACAACCGACCCAGGTCTCAATCTCTGAAGGATACCAACGTAGCCACCAACGTAGGCGTACTGTTGGCCACTCAGGAACGGGACATCGTCGGGGTTGAAGTGGTCACCGACACCCTCTAACGTGTACGCGTCTTTGACGATCTCCTCGGCTACGGGACGCACAATGAGTGACTGATCTGATCCACCGGTGGGAACAATCAGCCTGACACCCATCTTCGCGGACAACCTCGCTACATGAGCCATGATTGCGAGGCCAGCGAGAGTCCAATAGTCGAAACCGCTGGAGGCGATACCGAAGGAGCAGACAATTGGCTTACCCATCTCCGCGCTTCTACCAACTGCCTCCTCGATGGCGTCGAGACCAGGGACGCGTCGAACAAAGATCTGTTTTTTGCTACGGATGTAGTAGATTACACTGATAGCGATCAGTATGTCGAGAACGAGACCTAGGAATCTTCCGTTTATTATTCCAGGAATAGTAAATAGACTAGGCATATCTGTTCGCGAATAAATACCTGTAATTAACACATATTTAATACTTTTTAGCTTAGCTTAAAACTCACTATCATCCAAAATCAATAACTAGATCTATATAAAATCATCTATACCCTTTACAATTTTCCCTCCCTTAATCACCAACTTCGTATTATCTGCATCTTGGAGGCATCTTATGTCATCTAGAGGATTCTTCTCAAGAAGTATCAGGTCAGCCACTTTACCTACCTCAACAGTCCCAAGATCGTCTCTTCCAATCACCTTCGCCCCATTGAGGGTACCAATCTTCACCGCCTCAAGAGGAGATAGACCCACACCCTCCACATAGAGTTGAAGCTCCAACGCGTTCTTACCGAAGGGAAGTGGATCACCCATCGTGTCAGTACCGAGGGCGAGCGTCAAACCCCCATCGTAAAGCCTACGAATGTCCTCAAACAACGTGGAATACATGCTGCTCACCCTGCCCTGGCCGGGGTGGCTTCCACCCGCAGACGCCCTCTTATGGATAGAGTGATAAATCGACATAGTCGGAACCACAAAGGTTCCCTTCTCACGCATAAGTTTGACGGAGGCTTCGTCAGCCATGTTGCAATGAGCTAGTATATCGACGCCGCCGGACACCGACCTCCGAATCGCCTCCGGATTATAGCAGTGTGCCATAACCCTCCTACCCCACGTATGCGCCTCCTCAACCATGACCCTGATCTCGTTATAGGTATACTCGGGAATGTTAGGAGGGTCCCTCAAGCTCCCACCGCCCCCACTGGTCAGGATCTTTATGAAGTCAACTCCCTCCCTAAGCTGCTCCCTGACGGCTCTTAGACATTCATCCGGGCCATCCGCAATTCTCCCATCCATCCCCCACCCGAAAGGTAGTCCCTGCTTCACCCACTCGAGGGGTAGATAATGCGTATCTCCGTGACCACCAGTTACGCCGATGTATCGCCCAGCAGCATACACTTTGGGCCCCGGTACAATCCCATCATCAATCGCGTTCCTCACATGGAAACCAACTAAGCCCCCTGGATCCATTACCGATGTGAAGCCAACGTCAAGGAGTTGCTTTGCCTCCTTAACAGCGGACCGGATCAACCTAGTTTCGAAGCGCTCAGCGAACTTCTGTATACCTCCCGAGACAGACCCTGTGAAGTGAACATGACAATCAATCATACCCGGCATCAGAGTCAAGCTAGAGCCATCTATTACTTCAGCTGCAGAAGCTTCGGTTTGAGAGGAATCCCTGACCTCGGAGATGCGATCCCCCTCGATAACTATTACCTGATTCTCCCTGACACCATTTGCGTCGATAACCCTGCCTGCTTTAATTTGAATCAACGCTCACATCCTCAAAACACCAGCATCTTCAAGTTGGAAAAGGTTACCCCCTCAAATCACAACTAATGGGGGTTGCAGAAGATCAGCTTAATATCAATCGCTTGACCAAGCAGCAATCTTCTTCTCAGTCTCTAGGAAAGCGAATATCTCTGGTTGTGAGTGGTCGGCCGTCACCAGATTCATGCGTTTAAGTAGGTCCCTGAAGGCCGGCACGAACTTTTCCCTCGGGAAAGATTCATTCTCGAGCACATACTTTTTCGTCGTATAATTCCAGTAATCCTTATTGATGATCTTCAAACCGTAAGCTTCTGGGTTACGCCAGATCTGGGTGCCAGGATAGGGCGTCAACAGGTTGATCTCAAGCGCGTCGAGGGGAAGTCTCTGGATCAAATTATACGTGTTATTCATCGTCTCCGAATTTTCGCCAGGACAATTAAATATGAAGAACGCCTCTATCCCAAGTTTGCTCTTCTTCGCCCACTCGCAAGCCTCCTCCACTGCGGCGAGGGAGAAGCTCTTCCCCAACTTCTTTAGCACATCCTCATCGCCGTAGTCTATGCCATACTGCACCATGTGGCACCCAGCATTCTTCATCTTCGTCAGAATCTTGAGATCGACGTTATCGACCCTCGTCTCACACGACCATCTGAATTTTAATCGCCTGCTCAAAATCTCGTCGCAGAAACAATCCACCCACTGCTTATCGAATGTAAAGTTGTCCCCGAAGAAGTAGATCTGCTTATAGTTGTACTTCCTCACCAGTGCCTCACATTCATCTACAACAATCTTGGGATCCCTGAAACGTATGGTTCTACCATACTGGTTGCAGATATTACAAAAGATGCAACTGTAAGGGCAACCTCGGGAAGTTTGAACAAGAGCAACCGAGTATTTCTGGTAACCCAGTGTCTCTCTATCGGGAATGTTCAATGTGTTAAGGTCATCAATCGGTTTCCGCGAAGGATTCACCCTCACACCACTCATATTGTAGGCTATACCTTGAACATCATCGCAAGATTGCCCACCCAGCAACCTTTGACACAATTCTAAGAACGTGTATTCCCCCTCCCCGACAACGAGATAGTCAACGTAGGCGTTCGTTGACAAAACCACTTCGGGCATCGAGGAGGCATGAACACCACCCAAGACGGCCACTATCTCGGGTCGTACATTTTTCACCGCCTTCAGGACATCCTCACAAAGATAATAATTAAAACTGTAAGACGTCACCCCGACGACCCTTGGATCACTCTTCCTGACATATTCTTGAAAGTCCCTCAACCTCATCTTATTCAGGTTAAGATCAAGGACCTTCACCGAGACCTTATTTTTCAAGAGAACGCTTGCCAGATAGTATAACCCGACGGGCTCCCGAGTCATCCCCTTGTAAGGGGGTGCAACTAAGAGGACATCAACCAAGATACGCGCCTCAAATAAGTCAAATTTGATCTCACAGAACAACATTAAAAAATGGTACGCCACCTGCGCGACCAGCAACAAATGTTTATTATTCACCGTTCAAAATTTTTCCCAGAGGTGTATGTATTAATGAAAACTTATGCTTAGTGGACTATCACTAGGGGTCTAAGCCCCGAGCACCTACTCCACCCATCCCTCACATCCTAGCCAACGCATTATAGACAGCCACCTTACCCACAAGCTCCGCCGCAATACTCCCCAGACTCC
>Ga0315274_10007338_pt1 | contig 15975 bp, 13 predicted proteins | sample YL17G02_20_MG_FD_203700 | JGI IMG/M metagenome (GOLD analysis project Ga0315274, IMG submission 203700) | Sediment microbial communities from Yellowstone Lake, YNP, Wyoming, USA - YL17G02_20 | ecosystem: Environmental > Aquatic > Freshwater > Lake > Sediment | place: USA: Wyoming | collected... | reverse complement strand
AGTATTTACGGCCAGCCGAAAGGGGTCCCGAAAAAAAATATCCTGCTGGATATGACCCGGATGAACAAGGTACTGGAAATGAATCCCGAGAGCATGACCGTTACTGCCCAGTGCGGCATCATCATGGGGAAGCTCCAGCACCCCTGCCGCCAGGCAGGGTTCTACCTTTTCTGCCCATTCGCACCTCTCCAGATTGTTTCCCTTGGCGGGTGGATATCAGGGGCTGCAGGCGGAGGCGGCATCTGGAGAGACATCGTCAGTCTGACCGTTGTACTTCCTGACGGCACCGTGGTGAAAACCGGCGGCGGGCCTGGATCAAATGTCCGCCAAAAGCTCTCCTACAATCGCGTCCTCGGAGGCCCTGATTTTACCGGCCTCTTTATCGGGGACGGGGGTTCCTTTGGCGTTAAGACCGAGGCGACCGTACGACTTACCAGGTTTCCGGAGGTGATTCGGGCAAGCATTTTTGAATTCTGCAAGCTGGAAAAAGTACTGGAGGTGATTAAGAGGCACGTGGCATGCGTTGATCCTCATCCCTTTAATCCCATTATGGTGTTCGGCTCCGGAGCGATGAGAAACTTCATGCCTGATCTTGGTGACAGTGACTCTTTCGTTGTCATGGGCATGATGCAGGGACATTCCGCACAGGAGATGGATGCAAAGCTCGATACCTTTAACGCACTCGGTGAAGCGCTGGAGGGACAGCGCAACCCGGCACTGGATGCCATGGCAGCTACTATGGCAGCCTCGTCCTCTTCGGAAAGCGAAACCATGATGGACTGGCTCAGCTTTTTTAACGCCCTGGGCCTTGCCTGCTGGCTCCCCTTTACCCTGCCCAGGGAAGGATTCGCCGAGAACTATTACAAATTAATTGCCTGGAGACGGAAACGTCTTGAGGAGGCAGAACGGAGAGGATTCCGGTGGAACGGGACCTTTGAATTTTTCACCCCATCAGATCAGAGCACTATCATCGGAGAGATTGATGTCTTTTTTCAAAACACCTCAACTCCTGAAATGTTTGCATTCGTCCGTACAACGATGCAGGAGTTCCAGGAGTATTCACACGAGATCGGGTCTATTGACGTGTACAACCAGGGCGTCATGTCATATATCAATGGCCGGTTCTGGTCGCCCGGGTTCCGCCAGCTCTTCCAGACCGTCAAGTCAGCGCTTGACCCGAATCTTATCTTAAACCCTGACCTCTGGATGAGTGAGCAGAAAGACACGAAAAGGAAATGAGATGGGCAAGCAAGAAATGAAAGATCTCTCTCTTGTCAGCCATTTTGTATATAACTGCCGGAAATGCGGCCTCTGCGGGAGCAAGTTCACTGCCCGTGTCCCCTATGTATGCCCGGTAAAGGAATCTACCGGAGGGTTTGAACATTCCACTGCCCGGGGGAAGATCATTCTCGCCCAGGGATTGCTGGAAGGAGCAATACGCCCCTCACGTGAGCTCGCAGAGATCATTTACACCTGTACGCTCTGCGGTAACTGCCGGATACAGTGCGGCAGTATAGACAACAGCACAGGATTGCCTCTCGTTGACACTACCCAAGTCATTGAAGCCATGCGGGCAGACCTGTTACGAGATTATCCCGAACTGGTTGATCAGGCATACCAGGCGATGTTCAACGCAACCCGGCATTATGATAACCCCTGGGGATTACCCCGAACAGTGAAAGAGCGATGGGCAAAGGGACTCTCCCTGAAGGACGCCAGGAAAGAACCCCACGAGGTGTTGCTCTTCACCGGCTGTACCATACCTTCCAACCCCGCTCTTGGAGCGAGAGCCCGAAAGGCAGCGCTCATTCTGCAAAAAGCAGGTGTTGACTTTGCTGTTCTCGGGAAAAACGAACCGTGCTGCGGCAGTGTGCAGAAGCGAGTCGGTGCCCTCGACCTTTCACAAGAGATGAAGGAGAAGAATATTTCCCTGCTGAACAGCCTCGGTTCCTCCACTATTGTTACCCTCTGTGCTGGCTGTTACCACACGCTAAAAAATGACTACCCGGGTGGAGAGACCCCGCTCAAACCTAAGGTTTACCATTTTGTGGAATTCGTCTCCCAACTGGTTAAGAAAGAAAAACTTGCCTTCACCAGGAAGAAATCCCTGACCGTAACCTACCATGACCCCTGCCACCTGGGAAGGATGATGAAGGTATTTGACCCTCCCCGTGAAATCCTCAAGGCCCTGCCCGGGATTACGCTCGTAGAAAGGGCTGCCAGCAGAGAAAATACGATCTGCTGCGGTGCGGGGGGCGGTATGCGCCTCTTCGGCGGGGGTATCCTGGCAGAGGAGATTGGAAAGGCCGCAGTCCAGGCAGCACGGGATGCAGGAGCAGAAGCAGTAGTTACCGCGTGCCCTTTTTGTGAATTAAACCTTGACGCTGCAGCCAGACAGCCTGGTTCCTCTCTTGCTGTCTACGATATTACTGACCTGGTGAGCGAGTGCTCAGGGATAGAGGAATGATTATTGAGTTCTTATTGAGATTGCTCTGAAGAGAACCAACGGAGGTTAAATTATGAGTCTGCCAAAAGGCGCATATGAAGCTTTGGAAGACGCCCTCGGGTCTGAGCATGTCTGCGATGACCCGGCAATAACATCTGCATACAGTTATATGTGGCTCCTGTACAGCACCCACGCACAGTCGGGGAGATACCGGCCTGCTGCCGTGGTGCTCCCCGGCAGGACAGAGGATGTGCAGGCCATCATCAAAATTGCCAACCGGTACAGATTCAACTACATCCCGGTGGGAACAAATCTCTTACCTCCCACAATCCCAGTCCGACCGGACACGATTATCATTGACCCTAAGCGGATGGACCGGATCCTCGAGATCGACGAGGAGAACATGTATGCTGTCGTGGAACCATACGTCACCTATGCCCAACTCCAGGCAGAGGTCATGAAGAAAGGTCTGACTATTACCGTGGCTGAAGCAGGAGCCCAGGTATCGGTTGTTGCCAACAACATGTTCCAGGGGATGGGCGGCACAGGCCACAAGTTCGGTTATAACCGCGGAGTTCTTGCCTGTGACTGGGTGCTGCCGACGGGCGACCTTCTGCACATCGGCTCACGGGGAAATCCACAAGCCGGCTGGTTCTGGGGCGACTGCGCAGGACTGAACCTCAAGGGGCTTTTGCGGGCTGACTCAGGGCACTGCGGCGGACTGGGTATGGTAACGACCATGGCGGTCAAGCTCTTCCCCTATCCAGGACCGGCAGTTTTCCCGGTGAAGGGGTCGAACCCCAATTTCTCTGTTGAGTTTCCAGAAGACCGCTTCCGACTGAATCTCATAAAATTTCCTGAGAGGAAAAGCCTCATTGACGCCATGTATGAAATCGGCCATGCAGAGATTGCCGCCGCTGTGCATGAGGAGCCGGCAAGCATGGTGCTGTCAGGCGCATCCCCATCAGTCGAGTACTTCTGGGAACACTGGCCGAAGTTCAAGCAGGAGTGGAAAAATGTCCTGTCTGTCACCGTGATCGGCTTCTCTTCCCCCCGCCAGGCAGAGTATGAACAGAAGGTCCTTGATGCGATTGTGGCCGAGCAGAAAGGTGAATACCTGCGGGAAGGGTCTGAGCTGTGGAAGATCGGGGAAGACCTCCTGGGAGAACAGATCCGGACCGGCCTGTCCAACCGACTCTTCAGAATAGCAGGAGACTTTTTCGTCATCGGCGGCTTCGGGTTTGATTCGATCGATCACAGCTACCGGATGAGCGAAGAGTTCATGTGGCCCCTCATCGAAGCAGGGCAGAAAAAGGGATACTTTGTGGACGACGATACTCACAACGACTGGCTGAATTCCTACCAGCTCGGCCAGATCTCCGAGACTGAGCCCCTCATCTATTTTGAACACGACCTGCAAGCCGGTGCTCAATTTATCACGAGTTACATGCAGACCATTACGGAAGCCATCAAGAGGAAGATGGCGCCCACCTGGCCTCTGGGCCCCATGATGTATATCACAGGCCCGGCCATGTGCAACTATCATGAGCTTGTCCTGAAGATAAAGAAAACACTTGATCCCAGACTGACCTCCAACCCGAATTATCCTTTGCCGCCTGAACCGCCAGCATAGCGCTGGGAAGAGAAGAACATCTGAAAGGGGTACTCCATGTCTGACAAGGTGCTTGCAAAAGTAGATTATTTAAAACCGCTTGAGGGCAGACCTTACCATGAGGTTACTGCTGAAAAGGAGAGCTATCACCGGGAGGTGAAGAACAGGCTCGCCGGTATCGTGGGAGGAGAGCAGGTTACCGATGCGCCTGAAGTCATAGCGCGGTATTCTCAAGACAGGAGCCTTGAGCGGGCGGGCAGACCGTCGTTTGTGGTCTTCCCCGAAAATGCTGCTGAGGTCTGCGTCATAATAAAATATGCAAATGAAATTTCCCTTCCTGTCGTGCCGGTAAGCTCAGGCACCCATACCTACGGCAGCGCAATACCACGGATGGGCGGTATCGTGATAGACCTGTCAGGCTGGAAGAAAATCCATACCATTGACCGGCGCAATCGCTCTGTACGGATAGAGCCTGGCGTAACCTACCATGAGCTCCAAGTTGCACTGGAGAAGGAAGGATTGCGGGCGCTCATACCGCTCCTTCCCCGCAAGGACCAGTCCGTACTCACGGCACACCTTGAAGCACACCCGATGATTATTCCCGAATTCAACTACAGCGAACCTCTCCGCACAGCCGAGATCGTTCTGCCCAGTGGAGAGATCTTAAGGACAGGCTCGGCAGCACCAGCCCCTCCGGAAGTGATCAACACCAATATGGTCGGACCATGGGGGCCGGGTTTTGACTGGAACAGGCTCTATACACGGGCACAGGGCACACTCGGCATTGTAACCTGGGCGAATATCATGGCTGAGCCCCTCCCGACAAAAGAAAAGATTTATTTCACCCCATTTCAATCGATTGATGACCTTGTCTCCTTCACCTACCGGATTCAGCGGAAATGGATCGGCTACGAGTGCTTTGCCCTGAACAGGGCAAGCCTTGCAGCGATTCTCGCTGAGCGCATGCCGGACGATTATCACGACCTGAAAAAGAAGCTTCCGGAATATACGCACATATTCTGCATTGCCGGACTGCAACGGCTCCCCGAAGAGAGGATCGCCTATCAGGAAGCGGATTTCCTCGAGGTGGCACGCGAATGCAGCGCCCAGCCACAGCTCACGATACCTGAAGCACCGGCAGCAGCCCCCTTCTTCGGACAGCATTTGCGGCGCTGCTGGGAAAAAGAAATATACTGGAAGGAGGCCTATAAAGGAGCGAGCGCTGATATCTTTTTCATCATGACCATGAACAGGGCTTCTGTATTTATTCGTGCCATGAGGGAAGAAGCAGTTCGTGCGGGGTATCCTTTTGAAGACATCGGCATCTATCTTCAGCCCATAGAAAACGGCAGGGCTGCACATCTCGAGTTTATTATCCCCTATAACCCTGACGATACCGGTGAATGTTCTCTCGTCAGAAGGCTCCACAGATCAGTTAGTGAACGGATGTATGCTCTCGGCGCTCTCTTCACCAGGGCGTATGGAACGTGGGCTGAAATGGTCTACGGGAGAAATGCCCTCCAGTACCAGACGGCAAAGCTGATCAAGGAAATCCTTGACCCGAACAATATAATGAATCCGGGGAAACTGGGTCTTTAAGAGTTTTATTCAGGGTACGTGACTTGTGATTTGTACGAAATAAGAACTCAAAACGAATATGCAGATTTCATTCGTATTTCAATATGCATTGGCATCATTGTTCAGTAAGAAGGCAGTTGGTATTAAGGGTAAAAAAACAAACATATTTATGGAGGGAAAATTATGCAACAAACTATGGTTTCTATGATTTTCTTGATAATCGCTGCTTTCATCGCAGCGTTTTGTAGTCCCATTATAGCCTCAGACAAGGAAAAGCAACTTAAAAGGGGCCAAGAAAAAGCCAAAAGCATTGATGCCAAGGCGGAGGTTGACAATAATCACCCACCAATTGAACCTGGTCTGTCCTGCAATGACTGTCATGAGGTAAAAGTGGATGCCAAAACCACCGCTACCCAATTATGGGTCTCCGGAGAGTGGGGTGGAAAAAAGGCTGGCGAAGGGGTTATGCCCATGGACCAGCTATGGAAAGAGATCGTAAAGATTATCGGCGGCATCAAAAAAGAGTCCAAGACCTATGCACTCGGCACAAGTTTTAATAACAAACCTTTGACGACTACGTCTGAGTTTACCCTCGATACTGAAAAGAAAGTGCTTTACGGCTTTCACGAACAGGAAACAGAAAAACTGCTTCACATAAAAAGCAACCCTTGGGTCAGTCTAAGCTACCACAAGGAGTTTGAAAGCTTTGATGTCTTTCTCTGCTGCCAGATACTGGGGCGCGCAGAGCTGATTGATGGCAACAGTCCGGAGTATGAGCAAATCCTTATTAATTTCCTCCCGTATGAAGACGGCGCACGAGTCCCGAAGGATGCTACCCCTGCCCAGAGAGAAGAATACTTAAAAAAATTCCGGCAGGGCATCAAAAAAGGATTTTACATTAGTAAAATAACCATTGACCGCATCACGATAATCAACATTGATTTTGTTAAACAGGGATACAGAAGAGTTCAGCGATGGGAACGGAATTAGTAAATCGCAATGCGTGATTTGTACATTGTGGAGTTTTGATTGTGCACATGAAGCCACCATTTGGCTGGACAGGGAAAATACTTACAATAAATCTTACCGACCGACGTGTTTCCTGCGAGGAAACTCATAACTACAGCAGCCGCTTTATCGGCGGTCTCGGTATAGGGGAAAATATTTATTGGGACAAAACCGCCTCGGAGACCAAAGCGTTTGATCCCGCAAGTCCGCTGATATTGATGACAGGGCCGCTCTGTGGCACGACAGCACCTGCAGCACCGCGTATGGTTGTCTGCGGTAAATCACCCTGCACGTATCCGGAACGGTTTGTAAGTGCAAGCATTGCGGGATTCTTCCCGGCGGAGCTTAAAAAGGCCGGTTATGACGGTATTTTTACTACAGGTAGGGCTGACAAACCAGTGTATGTGCATATCAAAAATGGCGAGGTTGCTATACGGGATGCAGCCCATCTGTGGGGCCTGACCAACACGGATGTGCACCGGATTATAGAACAGGAGTTGGGGCCATCAGCCAGAATCATGTCAATCGGCCCAGGCTGCGAAAACCGTGCACGTATCGGCAATCTGATTGGCGATCTGGGCAGCAGTGCGTCCATGGGCTTTGGTTCGGTGATGGGGTCAAAAAACGTCAAGGCTATCGCCGTAAGCGCCTCGAGGTTGCCTGCTGTAGCAGACCCGGACGGAGTGAAGCGCGTGCGTGAAAAACTCAAAGCAATGACCGGCCCAGGTTTTTACAATATCTATGCACATACGGTGCCTATGCCCGGAACTGAGGTCGTTAGGAAACAGCACTGCCACGGTTGTCCACAGGGCTGCTGGCGCTCTCTGCAGCGCAGGGCTTCAGGGCTTGAGGGGATTCGTAAATGTCATATGGGGTCCTATTATGCCAAATGGGACGCCAAGCTCCATGGGCAGATAACCGATGCAACCTTCCAGGCATCCAACCTTGCAAATGACTACTCTCTTTGTACGGACGAACTGCTTTTCCTGTTGCTATGGTTGGAGCAATGCCTGGAGCGGGGCATTCTTACGGAAAAACAGATTGAACTGCCGGTTTCCCGTATGGGCAGTGTTGAGTTCATCGAAGCGATGCTTAAGAATATTTCTGGCCGTGAAGGATTCGGGGCGGTTCTTGCCGAGGGGGCTATGCGGGCTTCAGAGTCTATGGGATGCGAGTCGCAGGCAATTATTAGGGATTTTCTCACTCAGACTGGCAGACCCGCACGGACATACGGTCCGAAAAGCTTTATCATTTCCGCACCGGTTTTCGCTGTTGAGCAGCGCCCTGCAGTCACCACCCTACATGAAATTTGTCAGCCGCTTGCTAAATGGGCACTCTGGCTCAAGACAGATGGCAAAGGCAGCTATGTTTCCACAGAAGTGCTGCGCAATACTGCCGAGCGATTCTGGGGCGGCAGGGAGGCGGTTGACTTTTCGACCTATGACGGCAAAGCACGGGCTGCCAAGATTATTCAGGACCGTCAGTATGCAAAAGAGTGCCTGGTGCTGTGTGACCTGGTATGGCCGGTCTTGGACGACGCAAGCACAGAAGACCATGTAGGAGACCCTACACTGGAGAGTCAATTATTCTCGGCAGTAACTGGGCTGCAGATCAATGAAGAGGAATTGAACCGTGTTGGCGAACGGGTGTTTACCCTCAACCGCGCTATTCAGCTCAGGGATGGCCGCAGGGGTCGAAAGGATGACGCGCTTTCGGAGACATGCTTCATAGAGCGGGAAGAACCACCGGCAGACATCTTTGACATCTACAACCCCGACAGGGTTTTGCCCGGCAAAGGGGACGAGTTGATATCCCACAAAAGCAAAGCGCTTGACCGGAAGCAGTTTGAAAAGCTGATGGATGAGTACTACGAGCTTCGCGGGTGGGACGTACAGACAGGACTTTTGAAAAAGGGAATGCTGCAAGAGCTTGCCATTGATGATGTTGTTGATTGCTTGAAAGATAAAGTCAGGTAGTGGTTGAAATAAACACAAAGATTAGCACATGAATCACCAAACCTTAGTTGGGAGACACAATGAAAACAGTTGTCATTACCGGTAGTTCACGAGGTATCGGTCTCGGTATGGCCAAGGGATTCCTGAAAAAAAACTGCAGGGTCGCCATAAGCTCGCGGAGCAGGGTTCAGCTTGAGGAGCAGGTTAAGAATCTGGCCGCGGAGTTCGGTGAGGGCCGTGTATATAGCCTGGCCTGTGATGTGACGGATAGCGGTCAGGTGCAGGCATTGTGGGACGGTGCAAAAAAAATGTTCGGCACGGTAGATATCTGGATCAACAACGCAGGTATTACCAACACCATGAAAAGCCTGCTTGAGTTAGACATTGCTGAGGTTGCCCCTGTTGTCGCTACAAACATAACCGGGCTGATCTATGGTTCGCTGATCGCATTCAAAGGAATGAAAGAACAGGGCAGCGGCCAGATTTATAATTTTCTTGGGCATGGGAGCAACGACAATAAAGTTGCGGGCCTCCATGTATACGGCACCACCAAGCGGGCGGTACGGTACTTCACCGAGGCTTTGATTCAGGATGTCGAGGGTGCGCCGATACAGGTCGGTACCGTCAGTCCTGGAATCGTTGTAACTGACTTTTTGATAAATGATATACGCAAGATGCCACCTGAGCAACTGGAAACCGTCAAAGCCCTCTACAACTGCCTGGCTGATACTGTTGAAACCGTCACTCCTTTTTTAGTGGAGGAAATCCTCAAAAACGATAAAAACGGCACGGAAATCAACTGGCTTACCGAGGAAAGAGTAAATGAGCGTATGAACTCAGATGAGTACTGCAGCCGCAATTTGTTCAGTAAATATGGCCTGTAAGAACGTTAACCATGCCATACCGGCCACGATTATATTGAAAAGTTGTCCGGCACAACATAACCTTTTAAAAAAATATTAGGAGGAATCGATATGCTCGGTAATAATGTTTTTTCATTTCCACGAAAAGAGACCGTTGAACTCTGCAGGGAGTTTTATGCAGAAATTAATGGTGCTGCGTCATTTGAAAAGGCAAAGCAGTGGAACTCTGATGTCTATTCGGCTGAAGTACACTGCTCCCGCGGTGAAGTGCTGGAAAAAGCTGGTCTAGCTATGGTGTGTTTGCACGGCGGTACGGTTGAGGGAGCATCCGCCGATATAACACTAATGCAGACACTGGCCTGGCCTACGAACCCCTGTGTGCCGGGGTTCATCATCATGGCCAGCACCAGCAGGCTCGAGGGCCAGAATGTTATGGTGACGTTCTACACCGATCTTATTACCCAGAACGGGACACCACAGCAGAGCGATCGGGATGCGCTGACGTCTGCTCTCAAGGAGACCTGCGACAGGCACGGGCAGAGCCTGGAGGAATATCAGGCTTTTCTGGCCGGCCGCGGCATGCTGGGCGGCTGCACCGGTGAGTGCGGGATATTGTATTTTTTTGAAGAGAGCGATGCAGCACTGCTTGAGGATATCATTCAGGAAGTGCTGAAGGCATACCGGATCATTATTGACAACGGAGCGTTGATGACACCTTCAGCAAATGATTTTGCCAATATGAAGGACAGTCGGAAGCGAATTGTTGAGTGGATGCTGACTCAGGATTATGGTGTCAAAGTCGCACGGGAAAATAATATTCCGCTGGAGGTCATGGAATCGTACGGGTTCCCACCGCCCGAACATTCCTGATCTCAGTGACGGGGCCATAAAGAATTCTCAATTACTGCTGAACAAGAACAGGAGTTTGTTATGGTTATTCTAGGAATTCTTGGAAGCCCGCGGCTTAACGGTAAATGCAGTAAACTTCTCCAGGAGGTATTAAACGGAGCAGAAAGCCATGGCGCTGAAACCAGTCGTATCAATCTCATTAAATACAACATCAAGCATTGTATGGGTTGCTGTCAGTGCATGATCAACGATCCGGAACTGCACATTGGCAAGTGTCTGTTAAAGGATGATATGGCTATGCTCCTGGAGCAGTACGTTCGAGCGGACGGTTATGTGCTGGCTAGTCCGGTTTATGATGTATCTATAACAGCTCTTATGAAACAATTTCTTGAGCGAAAAATGGCTCTTACCTACCGCCCAGAAGATGCCTATGCCACGATCGGAGGGCCAAGAAACCCGTGGGCTTTCAAGAAAAAAGCCGTCATGATCGTGACCGGAAACTGCGGCGATGAATATCGCGAACTCATGGGTGACCCCTGCTTTGCAATGATGGAAGGCCAGTTTATGATTGAACAGGTTGAGACCATTGATAAGTTTTATGTTGGCGGTGTTGAAAATATGACGGAAGAAACATTCATGAAAAAATTGCAGTATGCACATCGCATGGGGAAAACGTTAGCCGATCGTATCCTCGCAGAGGGCATTAAAACAAAAAGTTTTACATAATATTCCGATTAATTGATGAAAACTTGTATCTTAAAATAAATGATAAAAAAGGAGAAAATTAATGAGTCTTGAAAAATACCGCTGGGATCTCATTAACTGTGAGCGGTGCTCCATGTGCAAATGGCTCCACCCCTGGAGCGTAAAGAGTAAGGCGCGGGCGCGGATCTGCCCTTCCATGCAGAAGTATAAGTACGATGCCTATTCTGCCCAGGGCAGATTTGACCTCGCCAGGGCGCTTCTCGAAGGGGAAATCGAGCTTACCCCGAAGGCGCTTGAGGTAATCTATGCCTGCACCCTCTGCGGGGGGTGCGACGTCACCTGCAAATTCACCCGGGATATGGAGCCACTCGAGATACTGCATGAACTGCGTAAATATGCAGTAGAGCAAGGAAAAGGACCGCTCCCTGGGCATATTCCCGCTATAGACAGCATACGAAAAAATAATAACCCCTGGCTCCAACCCAGCACGAGACGGGGACACTGGGCACGCAAGCTGAAAGTTAAGGATCTCTCCAAGGAAAAAGCCGAGGTGCTTTATTTTGCCGGATGCACCTATTCCTACAACGCCAACCTTCAGAAGGTCGCTCAATCAACCCTCCGTATTATGCAGGATGCCGGTGTGGATGTGGGAATACTTGGAAACGGCGAGGGCTGCTGTGCAAGTCCTGTCCTGAAGGCAGGCATGGCTGACCTCTTCGGGGAGATTGCCAGCAGGAACATCAAGACCTTCAACGAACTCGGTGTAAAAAAAGTTGTAACATCCTGTGCCGGCTGTTACGGAATCTTCCAGAGTCAGTACCCTGCCATAGGTAAGATGGACTTTGAAGTCATGCACAGTGTCCAATTCTTTGATCAACTTATCCAAGGAAATAAATTGAAGTTCACCAAAGATGTTCCCCTGAAGGTTACCTGGCATGACCCCTGTCATCTGGGAAGGGGTGGGGAGAAACAGAATCTCTGGGAAGGCGTAAGGATAAAGTGGGGGCTTTCTGATCCTCCCCGGCAGAGAAATTACGGTTCCAACGGGGTCTTTGATGCGCCCCGGAATATCCTGAAGGCTCTGCCCGGCGTAGAGCTGGTTGAAATGGAACGGATACGGGAGTTCTCCTGGTGCTGCGGGGCAGGCGGGGGCGTGCGCGCTGCCTTCCCCGCGTTTGCTCTGGAGACTGCGCAGGAGCGGGTCGAGGAAGCCAAAGCTACGGGCGCAGATGCTCTTGTCACCAGTTGCCCTTGGTGCGAATCAAACTTAAACGATGCCATTACTGCTGACGGGAATAAGATACAACTTTTTAGCCTTGTAGAATTAGTGGAAAAGGCACTATAACTGCTGGAACAAAAAATATCACTTGTGCAAAAGGAGTAGCAAAGATATTTGATAGCCACTTCAACATTTCATGTCAAGGTATAGATCATTGGATGAGAAATAATTCTGTTCGCAGATAAGGTCTTTTGGTACAAGGAATGCCTATCACGAATATCTGAAATAGAAGATAGAGAGAGGGGAAAGATATGAAAAGAACTTTGTTCTGGAAGTTTGTAATCCTGTTTTCCTTATCAGGTTTGATCCTCGGTAGAGTCACCATTGGATTGTGCGAGGAAAAAGAAGGTTCCTTTGTGGAAAAGGAACTGTATGCAGTTGATGCCAAGAGTACGGCTACCATTAAGGTGTGGCTTTCCGGAAAAGGGGCCATGGAGAAAGAACCACTGTGGGAGCATATTACAGAGGTCTTAGTAGGGAAAGGAGGAAAAAGGACGTATGTACTCGCTACCTGCAAGGACAATATTCCACTCTCAACCACCATCGAGTTTGCCTTAGACCCTGATAAAAAGGTTCTATACGGTTTTTCTGAAAAAGGTACAGAGAAATTGATCCACATAAAGAATAACCCCAAGGTCAGCCTCAACTGGCACGAAGAGTTTATGAATGACTTCAGCAAGACTCTCTGTGTTCAGATCAGGGGTACTGCAGAGCTTTTCGAGGGAGATTGTCCTGAAATGAATGAAGGGATTAAATTCTATCCCTATGACTACATGCTCTGGAATTACATTCCTACTCGAAATGCCCCAACTGCACTGATAGTTGATCAGTTACAGAAGGCTATACCTCAGGTGCTAAAATCAAGTATGATGATGATCAAGATTACCATAGAACAGGTAGTAATCTCTGATCATAAGTTTATAAAAAAAGGATATCGTTCCCGTCAGCTCTGGAGGAGGAGATGAGCTTTGATAAAGGGTTCAAGGGATTGAGGGTTCCAGGGTAAAAGTGAACAAAAAGTTGCCTGGTCTTATTGGAGATTACAAGGAGAAATAAGCTGTAAAGGGTGTGTTTCGGGGTGGAAAAGCAACTTAAGTATAGGTGCTAAAATTATTTAAATTTTTATTATAAGCGGGTTACACTAACATGGAAAAGCTTTACGGCTGGGCCGGGAAAATACTCAGTATTGATTTAACAGAAAGAAGAATCTCCCTGCTGGAGACGGGAGATTACAGCACCCTTTTCCTGGGCGGCGTGGGAATCGGAGAAAAGATTTACTGGGACAGGGCCACACCGGGAATTGATGCCTTTCATCCTGCCAACCCCCTCATCCTCATGACAGGGCCCCTTGCTGCCACCCCTGCTCCCAGCGCTCCCCGGCTGGTTGCCTGCGGGAAGTCACCCTGTATCTATCCGGAAACCTTTGTCACCGCAAACCTCGGGGGATTCTTTGCAGCAGAGCTGAAACGGGCAGGGTATGACGGGATCGTGATCCAGGGGAAGGCAGACTCACCTGTATATATCAGTATTCATGACAGCCGGGTTGAGATAAAGGATGCCGCCTCTCTCTGGGGGCTCACGAACAGCGCAACACGGAAGATCATTCAGGGAGAGCTCGGAGGAACTCCGAGGATCCTCTCAATCGGACCGGGTGGAGAAAACCGTACCCGCATTGCCATTATCCTTACCGATGTGGGGAGCGCCGGTTCCATGGGGTTCGGCTCTGTGATGGGATCAAAGAACCTGAAGGCCGTTGCAGTGAAAGGCTCGGGCAGCATACAGGCAGCGGACCCTGAAAGGATCACGGGGATACGGAAGCGGTTCCAGGCCATGACCGGCGAAGGGTACTACCACCTGTTCGGAACGCCCATCACCTTGCCCGGTACGGAGGTGGTGAAAAAAGTCCACTGCCACGGGTGCCCTCAGGGCTGCTGGCGTACGCTCCAGAGGAGTGCCTCGGGCGAGGAAGGTATCCGCAAGTGCCAGATCGGCATCTTCTATTCACCCTGGGACAAAAAGCTCCACGGCAAACCGACTGAGGCAAGTTTTCGTGCTACCACCCTTGCCAATGAATACTCACTCTGCGTTATGGAGCTCGTATTTCTCCTCTTCTGGCTTGACAAATGCTATGCCCAGGGCATCCTTTCTGAAAAAGACATGGAGCTCCCTTTCTCACAAGCGGGGAGCATAGAATTTTTTGAAGCCTTTGTCCGGAAGATATGTCTTCGAGAGGGGTTCGGTGCAGTACTTGCTGAGGGAACACTTCGTGCCTCGGAGATTGTCGGAAAGGAATCACGGGAGATAACCCGTAATCTCTTAACCCAGACCGGCCGGGCAGTCGCCTACGGCCCCAAGGTATTTTCCTCGTCCGCCCTTATCTACGCTACGGAACCCCGGCCGTCCATAACCGAGCTCCACGAAGTCTGCGAACCCCTCACCAAGTGGGCGCTCTGGTACAAAACCAAGGGGGAAAAGTCTTACGTTTCAACCGAAGTGCTGAGGAAGATCGGGGAGAAGTTCTGGGGGAGTGAAAAGTCTGTTGATTTCTCCACCTACGAGGGAAAGGCCCTAACTGCCGTTAAGATCCAGAACCGCCAGTTTGCAAAGGAATCGCTGATCCTCTGCGACTTTGCCTGGCCAATCTATGACGATGCAAGCCGTGAGGATCATGTCGGTGACCCCACCCTTGAAAGCCAGCTCCTCTCCGCTGTTATCGGTCATGAGATAGACGAACAGGAACTCAATTCCATTGCCGAGCGGATCTTTACCTTCTACCGTGCCATCCTCCTCCGGGAAGGGAGAAAAGGCAGGGAAGATGATGAGCTACCGGGATTCTTCTTCATAGAACGGGACGAGCTCATCGCTGACGTATTCGGGATGCACAACCCGGAGCTCTTGCTCCCCGGTGCAGGTAATGAAATCATCTCCCGCAAGGGAAAAGCAGTGGACAAGGTAAAATTCGAGAAGATGAAAGACGAATATTACGAGCTCCGCGGGTGGGATCCGCAAACAGGAATCCCGCGCAACGAAACGCTTAAAAAGCTGGGACTGGGCGATATAGTCCGCGATTTGTGACCACAGAAAATCCCCGGTAATGTCATGAACGATGGAGGGAACCATGACGGCAAACGAAATTCTCTATATCAGCGCTTACTGCATCTTCCTTGCCGGGGCATCAAAATCTTTCCGGGAAAACGGGAGCAGAGCTGCCCTCTGGGTAATGGGCTCTGGAGTGATTCTCGACTTTCTGCTCAGCATGCTGCCGGTCCTTGGGGTAAAATTTTTATCGACCGGCCTCAAGGGGACAAACGCCGTTCTCATCTTTGCGATAGCCCTCGGTTTTGTTGTCTGGCTTCTTTTTCTTGCTGCCCTCATCATCCGAAAGAAAGGGAATATGCCCCTCTTTCACCTTGCCATAACCCTGGTTGAGATTACGTGGTTCATAGATTTTGTTGCATTCCTTTATGGGATGTACAAGTTTCCCTTAACATAAGATGATTGCAGGGTGAATAAGGAGGCTTCCATGGATGAAAGGTTCAGTTTTATCAATTCAGGGAAAAAGGGGTTAGTACAACTCTCCCTCCAGAGCGTAGCAATAGATCCGGCGCTGAAAAATATCGAGGCAGAAGGCGGGCGGATGATGCTGGATATTTTCCGGGGAGACAAGATTTCGAAGGTCG
>Ga0315274_10007337_pt1 | contig 15975 bp, 9 predicted proteins | sample YL17G02_20_MG_FD_203700 | JGI IMG/M metagenome (GOLD analysis project Ga0315274, IMG submission 203700) | Sediment microbial communities from Yellowstone Lake, YNP, Wyoming, USA - YL17G02_20 | ecosystem: Environmental > Aquatic > Freshwater > Lake > Sediment | place: USA: Wyoming | collected... | reverse complement strand
CTTATGGAAATAACGATGCTTAATCGTCTCGGCTAACTTGGGACGCGGGTTGTGGCCGGAAGTCTCCCTCTGGAATCCCACATGGACGCAGGAATCCCAAATACGCTGCCGCTCCCCTTCCGTGGGAGAATGGGGACAATCTATGATCTGAAAACAATAACACATCGGACAGACGTAATAGCAGCCTCCGCAATTGAAGCACCTATCCTCCAGTTCCTGCCAGACCTCATCGGGAACTTTTCCGGTGGTCACGCGATAGATGCTGCGCGAAAAGTAGGCGTCGATCTTGAACATCTGGTCAGTTACGGATTGCCTCTTTTCCCGGTCTCTGAAATCTTGATCTCGGGCCGCCTTGAACAACCCTTCTGAGGCCGAAATGGCGGCCATTCCCTTCTCAGATCCCACCTCGACCAGATAACGATCCTCCAAATCCCAGAGTTGAATATCGTACCCCTCAGCCAGGGAGGGTCCTCCATCGATGCAGATGCAAAAACAGGTATCGAGCGGTGGCGTATGGCAGGCGAGGGTGATGAAGGTAGCGGATTCTATCTTCTTGAGTACATAGGGATCCTCATAATTGGCAGAGAAGATATTTTGAAGATACCTAACACCTATCATATCACAGGACCGCACTCCGAAGAAGAATCTCTTCGTCTCGTCAATCTCAGCTTCCAGATGAACGCCATCCTGATATCGATATCGCAGCAGGGTTTCGGTGGGAGAAAAGAAGAAGCGCTTCAGGGGAAGGAGGTCATGGGTGTAATCCAGGCGGATTTCTTCAGGGGAAGAGAGGCGGGCAAAGACATAATCATGGGTGGGAGCCTTTGGGTCCTTGGTCGGCCCGATTACCTCGCCTATCCCTTGAAGGTTCTTGACCCACTCGAGCACATGGGATTTGGATATGATCCTCGCCTCTTTCTGCATCAGGAATCTCCCCATATCGCTGTCTTCGCTCCGGCTCGCAATCTCTTAGGCCCTTTCCACCCGCACTGGACCGAGGAGAGAATAGTAAGAGCTGAGAAGGGTCCCCTTTTTGAGGACCTCCGTCGGTCTCACTTTGGCGACCACCTCCCCGGCTCTGGTTATGAACTTGGCAGTCATTCCCTCCCGTAAACCGAGATCCCGGAATTCCTCCAGATTCATCTCGATATAATTTTCAAATAGCTCACGGGCCAGAATGGGAGTCTTCATGACCCTCGTATCCGTGTGCCAGCGCAGGTTGACCGCATCCCCCACGAAGGTGAAAGGAAAGCTCTCGTCCAACTCGGGGGGGGGCGGAACTGGCTCAGCTTCAAATCTCATCTCGCTATTTCTGGGCCCCGGGGTCCCCAGGATTTGGGACACCTGCTTCCTGACATCCTCCCATGAGGGGACTTTTGCTCCCAATTGGGCACAAAGGCTCGTCAATATTTCCGCATCTGGCCTGGTGCCTCTCAGGGGATCGATCGCCGGAATAATCTCTTGAATCCGTCCCTCGGTACTGGTGAAGGTTCCCGCCTTCTCCGCGAAGCTCGAACTGGGGAAGACAATATCAGCCGCCTCGGCTGTGGGGGACATGAACAAGTCAAGCGAGATGAGGAGATCCAGGCGACCCCGGAGGGAGAGAATCGCTCTCCTATCTTCTCCATAAGGCTCCCCCAGCAGGAGAAGCACCTTCACTTGGGAAAGGTCCTGCCCAATTCCATTCTTGGCCAGGAGGTGTGCACCCCGAGAGTTGCAAGAAGGATAGAGGATGGCCAACTTTCCTCCTTCCCCTTTCATCATCAGTAAGTCCTTGAGGTCCTCAATTAAAGCCTTTTCCCTCGTCGCCTCCATGCTCCCCCATGGATAAATGAACACCGGAGCCCGGGCAGAGCTGAGAAGAGAAAAGGCAGACCTTAAATCATCCTCTCGGATACCACAGATTTGACTCACCCGCTGCGGGGAGTAATCCCTGGCCATCTCCCTCAGTTCGTTAACTCCTGGAATCGTTCCCCATCGGGAAGCCTCGTCACTGAAGTAGAGATTGATGAGGCCTTTCAGCAGGGCACCTTCGGTAAAGGGGCTGATTTGAAGATGGATCTGCGAATGCTTGGCCAAAGGATCCCTTCGCGTGGAAAAGGAAAGCACCTTGGTCCCGTTATCCAGGGCTTTCCAAACCTGCCCAGAGAAGGCCGGATGCTGTTCTTTGGAGTCAGAGTTGACAAGGACCAACAAGTCAGAGACGCCAATATCCTCGATATTGGCCTGATCGACCTTCCCATCAAAGAGGTCCTTATAGGAGAGAGAGTGGGAGAGGGAGTCGAGAAAGATGAGGCGGGTGCCAATGACTTCTTCTGCCAAATATTGGAGGAGAAGAAGTTCCTCGTTGGTAGCTCTTCCAGCGCCGAAGAAAGCAATCGCCTGGGGGCCAAATTTCTGTCTTGCCGATTTGAGTCCTTCAGCCGCTGCGGAAAGTGCTTCCTCCCAGGTGGCCTCTTTCAGGTTTGAGCCTTTTCTGATGAGTGGCTGCGTCAATCGGGAAGGACTATGAATATACTGGTAAGAGGTCCAGCCCTTCAAACAAAGGGTGCCCTGAGAAACCGGATGACTTAAGGAAGGCCCAACGCCGATGATCCGGCTATCCTTCTCCATAAGGAAGAGGCCGCAGCCGCACCCGCAATAATTGCATGTCGAAAAAGCATTCCGCATTATACCTCGCCCCAGGCCGATTCAGAGGAGAAAGAGGAGTGAAATACTTGTTCGGACAAAACCGGCGTAATTCATATTTGAACTCCATTCTTCTGTCAAGAGGGTTTTTTCAATTTTTTCAAAATGGGTGGCCAGTGCAATCCCAGCGGCCCTCTGCGAGAAGCTTCAAGGCAAGGAAGAGGAGGTGCCTTGCAACTCCCCTCGTGGGATGTTATGGTTAATCCTATGGTAAAATCCTCATTCCCTACGGGTTCGCTTCACTCCCCAACCCATAAAGCACATTCAATGGCCTGCTCTTATGAATACTTGATGCCGGAAAAATGCCTTAGCTTGCTACCCAATCATCAGGTGGAAAATAATAAAGCGGGGAGATACAGTATGCCATTTTTGGCACATTGGGCAGAGTATATAGACAATCCTGCTTCTTATGTCAAGACAAAAATTTCGACAATTCTTACCCGGCCTTTGAGGTTGACAAAGCCCTATTGCTCTGCTAATTTGGCCGAGTCCGTACATCATTTTCGTCTGGGGAGTCGCTATGATGGCTAAGAAATTGACCGTGGTCCCGGAGCGCTGCTCGGGATGCCGTCTCTGCGAGCTGGTTTGTTCCATCCAACGCTTCGGGGTTAACAATCCGAAGAAATCCTGCATCCGGGTGATGGTGGTCTATCCCCATCCGGTGATCCGCATGCCCATCATCTGCCGCAATTGCAAGCAGCCCAAGTGTCGTGATAGCTGCCCCAATGACGCCATCGTGGCCAACAACGGGATCTACGACATAGACACCGAGAAGTGCATCTCCTGCCAGCAATGCGTCATCGCCTGCCCCTTCGGGGCCATCTTCCTCCACCCTGACCTCTCCTATCCCTTCAAATGCAACCTCTGCGGCGGGGACCCCGAGTGCGTCAAGGCCTGCCCCAAAAGGGCGCTGCTCTACATCCCCGAACACACTCTGGGCCAGGCCCATCGCATGGAGGCGGTGCTCAAGTATGCCCACATGCGCGAGGTGGAGTATGTGGAAAAGGGGGAAAAGAAGAGACTGAGGTATGCGGCGGACCAGGAGGGGGGGTCGAATAGTGTCTATTAAGGGCGGCTACTTCAAGAGGATGCTCTGGATCGACCTCTCCCGCGGAACGATCAAGGCGAGGGAGCTTTCCGATGACTTCATCCTCCAATATATCGGGGGTCGCGGTTTCGGTGTCAAGCTGGTCTGGGATCATCTCCAGGAGGGCCGGGACCCCCTGAGTCCGGATAACCTTATCGCCATCTGCCCGGGTCCGCTGAATGGCTGCTATCTGCCGGCATCTGGCAAGACTTCCTTTGTTTCCATCTCTCCCCAGACGGGTCTCTACGGGGATAGTAACATGGGGGGCTCCTTTGGAGTGGAACTGCGACAGGCCGGATATGATGGGATCGCGATTACTGGCCGCGCCCCGACGCTGTCTTATCTCTGGATCGACGACGAGGAGGTAAAGATCGTCCCTAATGAGGCCTTGAAAGGAAAACGGTCCCTCGAGGCAGAGGGGATGATCAAGAAGGAGATTGGGGATGATCATGTCCGCATCGCAACCATCGGCCCGGCGGGCGAGAATCTGGTGCGTTTCGCCGGTCTCTGCAGCGATTGGGGCCGGAATGCGGGACGCCTGGGGATGGGTGCCATCCTGGGCTCCAAGAATATCAAGGCCATCGCGGTGCGGGGCTCCAAGGACCTGCCCGTCTATGACCTGGAGCGGCTGCGGGATCTGAGCCGGGAATCCTTCAAGTCCCTCTCTCGCCACCGCCTCTTCGAGTTCTGGCAGCAGCAGGGTCTGATGTCGGTGGTGGACTATGTGAACGAGGCGGGGGTGATGCCCACCTTTAACTTCCGCGCCGGACGCTTTGACCAGGCGAATCAGGTGAATGGCTTTGTCATGGAGGATCGCTACAAGATTGGCGATGCGGCTTGCTTTGCCTGTCCCATGGCCTGCAGCAATGTGTGCCTGGTGAAGGAGGGCAAGTATGTGGGCACGGTGGTGGAAGGACCCGAGTACGAGACCGCCTGCATGTTTGGCTCCAACCTGGGAGTCAGTAACTTCGCCTGCATCCTCAAGGCCAACCAGCTCTGCGACGAGCTGGGCATCGACACCATCTCTACCGGCAGCCTCATTGGAGTGATGATCGAGGCCCTGGAGTATGGACTCGTCAGCCGATCGGATCTCGATGGCCTGGCCCTGAAGTGGGGGGCAGAGGATGAGATCCTGGCGCTGGTGGAGAAGATCGCCTACCGTGAGGGTGTGGGGGATACCCTGGCGGATGGAAGCTTGAAGGTCATCGAACGCTGGCCGCAGCTGAAACCCATCGTCTCGCAGGTGAAAGGGCTGGAGCAATCCGCCTACGATGGCCGGGTGGCGATCTCCATGGCCCTGGCCTACGGAACCTCGGATATCGGCGCCCACCACGCCCGGGCCTGGACGATAGCCAAGGAGCTGGAAATGGGGCGCAACTGGGATCTGGCCAAGAAGGCCGATCTGGTGATCTATCATCAGACCATTCGGCCCCTCTTCGACATGTTAGGCGTCTGCCGCCTGCCCTGGATCGAACTCGGTTTCAACGAGGAAGCCTACGCCCAGTATTTTCAAGCCATCACCGACATCGATTACAGCCTCAAGGATCTGCTGGAGCGTTCCAATCATCTCTACAATATCACCCGCATGATCAATGTGCGGCTTGGCGTATCCCGGAAGGATGATTACCCGCCGCCCCGCGTGTTCGAGGTACCCATCCCAGATGGCCCTCAGGCCGGCAAGGTCCTCTCCCGCGAGGAATACGAGAAGATCTTAGACATCTACTATGAGAAGCGGGGCTGGGATAAGGAGGGTATTCCCTCTTCCGAGATCCAGAGCCGGATCGGCGGGTAAGCCCATCAGAGAGATCTCTCAGCCCGACCCATCCCAGATCTGCCCCTTCTATCCTGCACCGGCCGAACCATCAGGAGGATGAAATGAAGCCGCTTTCCGAGGAGACCCTGAGCAGAATCGACCAGGAGCTGGCAGGCGTTGGGTTCAGCCGACAAGAGCTCCAGCAGATCGCCCCTCAGATCGGGGCTTGGATGGGAGAGGTGGCGGCCTTGGAAGAACTCGAGCTCTCAGAGGTCGAGCCCTCCCTCACCTATTTCCCGGAGCCACTATAAGCCATGGCTGCCTTCAACCTACAAGAAGAGAGCATCGCCAGCCTCGCCCCGCGGATCGCGAAGAAGGAGGTCTCGCCGGTTGAGATGGTACATGCCTGCCTGGAGCGCATCGAAGCACACAATGGAAGGGTCAAGGCCTTCATTACAGTCTGCTCGGAGCACGCTATCGAGGCCGCGCGATCCGCAGAGGCGGAGATCTCGGCCGGCCGGTATCGAGGCCCTCTCCATGGCATTCCCATCTCGTTCAAAGACCTGGTCGCCACGCAGGGAATCCGTACGACGGCTGGGTCGAAGATTTTGGCGAATTGGATCCCCGAGGCCGATGCCACCATCGTGCAAAGGCTCAAGGAGGCGGGAGCCATCATGGTGGGTAAGGCCAACCAGCACGAGTTCGCCTATGGGCCCACCGGAGTCAATCCCCACTATGGCACCGCTCAAAACCCATGGGATACCGCCCGCATCCCTGGAGGCTCCAGCAGCGGCTCCGGGGTCTCGGTGGCCGGCTCCCTCTGCCTGGGCTCCATCGGTACGGATAGCGGCGGCTCGGTGCGCATCCCCGCCTCCCTCTTAGGGATCGTAGGCCTCAAGCCAACCTATGGCCTGGTCAGCTGCCAGGGAATCATCCCCTTGGCCTGGTCCCTCGATCATGCCGGGCCGATGACCAGGACAGTGGCCGATGCCGCCCTGATGCTCCAAGCGATCGTCGGTTATGACCCTCATGATCCTGCCTCTCGCAACCGGGCCATCCCGGATTATTTCCAGGCGCTGCAGGGCGATGTCAAAGGCTTGCGGGTCGGACTCGTCAAGGAGTATCTCGATTCACCCATGGAGGAAGGAATAAAGGACGCGACGAAAGCCTTCGTCAAGCAATTGGAGTCGCTCGGGACCCAGGTGGAGGAGGTCTCGCTTCCCCAGTTGAAATATGCATCGGCGGTCTCCTTCCTCATCATGGCCTCTGAATCCATGACCTATCATCGGGCCTATATGAAGGAACGGGCGGCCGAGTATGGACAGGATATCCGAATTCGCCTGGGCCTGGGCCAATTCGTCCTGGCTACCCAATACATCCAGGCACAAAGGGTTCGTCGCGTCCTCTATCGCCATATCCAGGGCGCCCTCGAACGGTTTGATCTCCTGCTTACGCCCGCCCTTCCCATAACGGCTCCTCGCATCGAGGAACGCGAAATCAGAATGGGGGGCAAGTCGATCGACGTCCGGCCGGTCCTCACCCGCTTCACGCGGTCCTTCAATGTCACCGGCCATCCGGCCCTCTCACTCCCCGGTGGCCTCTCCCCCTCCGGCCTTCCCATCGGCATGCAGCTGATTGGCCGACCCTTCGGGGAGGAGACCCTCCTGCGCCTCGGCCACGCCTATCAGGAGGCTTTTCCCTTCCCGTCTCTCCCCTCGTTGGCATAGGAATCCTTTTCTTCGCCTTTCGCCTCCAGCCGTCCCGCTTTTTCCGGTTTGCAAAAACATGCCAGAATGCCCCGCGCGGAAGCGCGGGGAGGTTTGCCTCATTGAGGATATATTCTTCCTCTGACTCTCGCCTCTTTTAGAATTCGATCTAAGGGTCGGGGAAGATAATATGGAGGGATTGAAGGGGGAAGGAACAAGTGCAGTCGGGCGCGCGCTGGATGCAAGGCTTGTTGGGCGGACCCTCAAGCCTCGCCATTCACCCTAAAATTAAAACAGTGCTCACCCCCTATGTCCACTTTGATTTGGAAATAGCAGTCGCCGCCATCCTTGACTATGACTTCGTTGTTGAGCCAATCTACGCCGTGATCCTGGCAGAAAAAATTGATGTAAACCAGTCTCTTGTTGCCAATCTCAACGCCCGCATACTGCCGTAGATATTTGTGTAGATTCTTATGGATGACGGGCGCATTCCGCTTCAAATAAGCAGCGATGAGATCTTCTGCCTTCAGAATGGCAGCTCTGTCAGGCGTCCAGTAGAGGGTCGCCGGGTCAAACAGCCACTGAAAAGTTCTTTTCTCTTCCGGAAATATGACACCACGGAACTCTTTTTCCTGGACGATCTCGCTATTCTTCATGACTGTGCTCACCATGGTTTTCTGAGAATCACACCAACCGGCCTGTGATGTACACATAAAACCAAGAAGAAAACAAAGGCCTAAACGTATCAACTCCCTATCGCCCCCAACGCCTCGCGTAACCTGCTAGCGACGAGCGCCAGCGAGGAATGAGTCAGGTTGAAGCGATGATGTGGTGGTTTGTCAAATGTGTAGGCCTGATAATCATCTAAAAGGCACCTCCTAAGCATACCAGTCAGCGTTATCTTCTGGTATGCTTGGGAAAAGCTTCCAACCTTTTACCCAGGAGGTGCCCGATGCCATTGTATGCTGCTTCTGATCTGCATGCCAACAACAATTTTCTGGCGATCATCGAGGAGAACGGAAAGAGGGTTTTTAAGGGCAAACTCCCCAACGATCCCGAGCGGATCCTGGCGGCCCTCCATCCCCACCAAAAGGACCTGGTCGGCATCGTGGTGGAATCGACTTACAACTGGTACTGGCTAGCCGATGCGCTGATAGGCGAAGGATATCAAGTCCATCTGGCCAATCCCTCTGCTATCCAGAAATACTCCGGTTTGAAACATGCCGATGACCAGCACGATGCCTTCTGGCTGGCCGAGCTGCTTCGTCTCGGCATCCTGCCGGAAGGCTATATCTACCCGAAAGAGGAGCGGCCGATCCGAGACCTCCTCCGCAAGAGGGGACACCTGGTCCGACTCCGGACCTCCCTCATCATCAGCCTCCAGAACATCGTCAGCCGTAACTGCGGCGTGGCCATCCAAGTGAACGACGTCAAACGCCTGAAGGAGGATCGCATCTCTCCTCTGCTGGAAGGCAATGAAGATCTCGCCTTGGCGGGCAGGGTCAGCAAGGAGACCATCGACTTTCTGACTCGGCAGATCCGGGCCATCGAATCGGTAGTGGAACGGAAAGTGGAGCTGAAAGCGCCGTACCGACACCTGCTCACGATGCCCGGCATCGGCAAGATCTTGGCCCTGACCATTATGCTGGAGACCGGTCCCATCAGCCGCTTCGCCAAGGTAGGGAATTATGTCTCTTACTGCCGAAAGGTCTCCAGCCAATGGGAAAGCAACGGCAAGGCCAAGGGGAAGGGCAATAAGAAGAACGGCAACAGGTATCTGGCCTGGGCCTTCTCGGAGGGGGCGGAGCTGGCTCGACGTTTCGATGCAACGGCCAGGGCCTATTACGACCGGAAAAAGCAGAAGAGCAACTTCATGATCGCCCATAGTGCCCTGGCCCACAAGCTGGCCCGGGCCGCCTACTACATCATAAGGGATCAAGTCCCTTTCCGGCCGGAGAAGCTCTTTGCATAATGGGCGGGGGCGGTGAACCCGCTTAGGGGTTGGAAAAACCATTAGGCCTGATTGGGATCCGTCCCCGCCCTAAGTGATCCGCATCTTTGCTGCCCATGCCGTGAGCCCAGCAGGGGCTGGCTTACAACCAACGACCTGTATCTATATCTGGACACGGCAGGGAACCGAAGATTTTCTGGTCCGCATCATGCGGAAAGGGTCGAGGGGTACCGGGCTTTTCCCCCAGACCTTCATCCTGATGGGTGACTGGTGCAGCGAAGGCTGACACCACTGAATGGAAAGAAACTGCGGCAAGGGTGAGGGTGCGGTCCACTCCACAGGCAGTCCCTGTAAGAAGAACCATTTTCTTACGCAGGGGAAGTCTTTTCTCTTGACAGGGGCCTTTTAATGGGTGACCCCTTATCGTGCTTGTAACCTACTGAAAAGAAATAATATCTAAAGTGGAACTGTCGAAGATGTGTGTCACTCGCAGATTGCGTCTTCCGGATTCACTATTTGACCGTTGGCATCTGACTCCTTCATAACCCATCTGAATACTTGGGGTTCTTTTTCAGGAGGAATTTTTTTAACAAAGGTATAACAAGGCGGCAACTCATCCAGAGAGATCTTCTCGAGCCCCTGCCCCGGGGAAATCCCCTTTTGTCGAACTCGACTGAGAAAACCATTCTCACCAATCACCCGATAAAAAGCACCCGAGTTCATGGCCTGCACGTATGAGATGCCCTCGGGTTTCCACCTTATCGCAAGATCGTGAGTATGTCCGTAAACAAAATAGTGCATTTTCGGAAACTCTCCTTGCCTCTTTATCAAATGTGATACAAGGACCCGTTCTTTTGGCACAAGTAGTTTCTCAATGGCATATCCCAGATGAGGCCGGTCGCATACGGAATTACCCCGGGTGGCAGCTTGATCACATAGCATTTGTACATTCTCGTCGGGAAGTTTCATTTCTACAGTTCCGTCAGGGAGCTTCTCGGTGTCAAGAGCAAGCCTGTCAAGTTCCTGGCGTACTTCCTTCGCCTCTTCAGTTTCCTCCAGGAGGCGGGCGCGGCCAGCGTCATCCTGCGGCATGGCGGCAACAAAGAGGCCGTGGCCGAGCTTCCGCGCCTCGGGGATGTTCCATTTGGGCTTTTCCTCCGGGGATTTTTTATCACCAAGAAACTGCACTTTTTGACTGAAGGAGGTCTGAGATAGATTAAATGCAACCAACTTTGCCATATCGGCGGCTGTGCCCCATAAGCCGCGTTTATCCTTCCAGTACCACGCACCGAGACTTTCCGGTGAAAAGTTGTCGATAATTTGATTATCATATTCGTGCTGGGTGAAAACCTGCTGAATAAACTGCTCACCCCAGGAGCGTTCAATGTACTCTTTGTTGCCGTCCACCCGGACTATGTCTGGCCACCTTTTGTACCGATTTGCATCATTTCCTATCTGATGGCCGTGCTCGACCACGATCCCGTAATCGACGGATCTCCAGACGCCGGTCACGACGAAATTGACACGCCCCTTTTCTGCCTTTAATGCTTTTCCTACAGGCTCCCATACAGGTGCAATTAAAAGTGCCGCGTCATGGTTGCCGGGGAGGATGTGGAGGCGGTTCTCTCCCTTCTGGGAAAAAAGCCGGAGATGCTCGAATTCCTCTTTGTGGGCCTTGACAATCCAGGAGGCGATCGCGGTCATCTCTTCGACCGTACAGCCCAGGTTTGGATCGGAGCTGTCTCCTTTGCAGCGGATATTTTCCGGGGGTTGCCACATATCCAGCAAATCGCCTGCGATGATGAGATCCACCCGATCGTTTCCCCTCCTTGACATTTCGTCAAGGAAAGCCTTGAGCGCCTTTGGCCAGCGAAAATCCTCCGTGGTATACCAGGACTGACCGCTGTTTTTCCCGGCACCAAGATGGAGATCGCTGATGATAACGAGTGCCCGGTCAGGGGCTGAGGCCGCCATGAATGCCGGCGTCGATGTGAAAGAGAACCCTCCGGCGCTGGATACGTATCCTCCCATCAGGAGAAGACACAAGAGTAGAAAAGAAATTTTCTTCATTTCGTTAACCCTCCTCCCGCGTTAGTTTTTTGTTCGGGCGCTGCGACAATTCGGTAATCCCCCGCTATCAGGAACTCGAGATCTACCTCCTTGAACTCGAGATTCATATTCTCTTTGAAGTATTTGGCCGTTTTTTCCGCGGCGTCAACAAATAGCTCTGCTATGGTAGGTCTCTTGTGCTCCGTTCTTGCACTTTCCAGAATCTCAGTGAAATGAATCGCCAGCATCGTCCCGTAACCCAAATCCACCGGAAAGGGTGAAATGATCATGGCGTCGATGTTATGCTTATTGAGATCCCTGAGAATAGCTTGGTTGTTGTTCTCCGCCGCGGCTGCCGAGCATGCAGAGAGGATAGCAATGCTCCCGGGAGCAAAGCTATGCTTTATGTCTTCTATTTCAACCTTCTTATCATTTTCGGTGAACCAAAGTTTTCCTCCACCGTGGTGGGCCAGTACAAGGATTCCTTCCGGTTTCGGTTTTGAATCCGATGGCGGCGGGACTATCGTTTCAAAAAAGCCCCTTAATGCCGTGATGTCCCGACAAATCCGGGCATCTTTGGGTTCCTTAAATGTCTCAAGGGCTTTAACGATTATTGGCGTTGTGAGCTTGCTCAGTTGTCTCGGAATAGCAAATGTCCATGTCTCAACGGGAGATTTACCCGCCGGGTAACGCTCCCTCGGGAGAGGCTGCACGAGGATGATCTTATTCTTCAGGATTCGGGTCTTGCTCGAGGCGGCGAGAATACCCAAGGGAGGGTAAACGGCAGCACCCTTTTCGTTGCGCATCCGGACAAACACAATGGCGCCTTCCTTCTGGCTAACCAATGTTTGGAGTGCCGTCAGTGCCTTCGCAGCATTCCCGTCAATATTGTCATCGAATTCGGTGAAAAATTTCTTTTTAAGCTGTTCTGCCGCCGATTGATAGGATGAATCTGCACGAGCCTTTTCGACTACAGCGAAAAACCCGTTTTCATCTTCAAGGTATCGGCTAAGAAGGGATTTCGTTTTCCATGCATATACGGATATATCCTGTTTTTGATCCGAAACTTCTGTGCCTGTCTTCGCCTTCCTGACAGCAAAAAGAACCATACTGTTGCCTTCCGGAGTTGATCCTGGGGCCGGCTCAAAAATATAGAACGCCGCATCGGCGACGAGGGGGCCTGCCGAAGAAAAATCCAAGGCGACATCGAGAAGGGTGCCCCAGCCGGCCTTGAGCGGGAAAGTTTTTACAGCGGCGCTTCGTTTCCCCGGGACCGTCGGATCTATCACTTGAACGGACAGGGTAAGGTGATCCAGAGGGATCATTCCACTTTCATCCCAGACGGAAATGGAAATTGTCGCATCTCCGGGCTCGTCAGCCCGCACTTGAAACTCTACTTTACCTGCCCCTACTTCCTTGGAGAAAGGGCGCGGTTCCGATAGCCCACGGCGAATTTTGTCACACTGGGAGGAATATTTTTTTTCAACGCTTGGATCTTTCTGTCTGACAAGTTTGTTGATTTCTACCGTCAATACCGGTGACTGATCTTGCTTTCCTACGAAACTGAGCACTTTTTGCAATATAGGCCTTATAGTGAACTGGATTTTCGTGTCCTTTCGTTCGCGGGCGTCAGAAATCCGGTTTCGAATGGATGGATCAACACATTCCGAAGAGTCTTCGAAATAGGAGAATCTGGAGATATCCAGAGCAAAAGTATAAGATTTTTTTGCTTCAAGGACCGTTACGCGCTTTTCTTTGTTAACGTCCTCGAACCAGGTGTTCCAGAATGCGCTTACTGCCTCAGGAGAAGTGTCCTCTGGTCCCATCACTTCCAGCGGCTTCATGGCTCCGCAGGTTACCTTCTCTCTCGCGGCCTTCATTTGTATCTCGACTTTTTTACAATGTGCCTCTTTCTCTTCGTCAGGTCGATCGGTCTTTTTATAAATCTCTTCAAGGTATCCGTAAATCATGGCAGCACATAGGCGTTCCTTTCCCGGTAACTTTTCGTAGATGTCCAGTGCTTTGTAAGCTAGCTTTTCTGCCTCGATGTAGTCTCCTTTTTCAATGTAAATTATGATGAGGTAATTGAGTGCGTTTGCCCTTTCAACATGGCCGTCAGGGTAACGTTGCTCAACCATGATTTGTAATTTTTTCGCATCGGACAGGGCCGCACTGTAATCACCCTGATGGAAGAGCATCTCTAGTTTCGCATTTAACGCCTTCAGATCCTCAGCGGATTGGGCCTGTCCAAATGCAAGGGATGAAAATACGACCATGAGGCACACAAAAAGAACCGAGATGGAAATGCTTTTTTTCATGGTATCCTCCTTTTTATTTTCCCGGATCGCCCACCATCACGAAGGCCCCCCAGAAGAAGGGATTGGGGTTCTCCTTCATCAGCTCCAGCTTGGCCTCCCGCAGGGCCTCGGCCTTGGTCTGGCCTTTCGACCACTTCTCGTAGAATGATCCCATCATCTTGGTGGTCTCCCTGCTGGGCACACTCCAGAGGCTCATCACCACCGTCTTGGCCCCGGAGAGGAGAAAGGCCCGCTTCAGCCCGAAGACCCCTTCGCCGGTCTGCACCTCCCCTACGCCTGTCTCGCAGGCGGAGAGCACCACCAGGTCGGTCCCCTTGAGATGAAGGCCGAGGATCTTCTCCGCACTCACCATCCCGTAGTCCTTCCCCTGGCGCTGGGAGGTGTTGGCCCCGGCCAGGGCAATGCCGGAGCGGAGCATGGGGTTCTCGTAGGACTTCAGGGCCTCGGAGGGCAGGGTCTCCCTGCCCGGGTTCCACTGCGGGGCGATCTTCTGGTCCGGCAGGAAGTAGCCGTGGGTGGCGATGTGCAGGATCTTTGGAGACTGGGCTGCATAGAGGACCTCCTGGATCGCCTCCTGGCCCTGGTGGCAGGTCGCTTCCCCTGGCTTCAGGGTCTTTTCAATCGCTTCCGCCTCCTTCCTCGTATCGGGAAGCCTCGGGAAGGTCAGGGTCCCGGCATCCCGGGAAGAGCTGCCCCGGATCTCAAACTCCGATACCCCCATCTGCTTGGCCACCTCGATCCGCTCCTGCTCCCCCAGGTCGTAGTCCGGATCGGCCAGGATCAGGGCCTTGCCTTGGGCCTGGGCTTGGTCCTGGAACCGCACGATGTCCCGGCCCGCTGCGATGTACTGGATCGAGACCTGTTGCAGGAGGTACTTGCCTTCCGGGGTGATCAAGGCCTCGAAGGGGATGAGGTTGAGGCTGCCATCGGGGCTGATGAAGAGCTGCTTTCTCTCTTGGAGGTAGGGCAGGAGCGGCTCCAGGACCAGGCCGTAGAGGACTTTGAGGGGCTGTCGGAGAGCATCGATGTCGGGGGGACGCTTGCGGCCCACCGCCTTCTGGATGATCTTGTGATACTCCCGGATCTGCTGGTCGATCGCCTCGGCATCGCCCAGGTCGAGGAGGGAAACGCGGGGGGGATCGCCGGGGAGGAGGACGAAGACCAGGCAGCGGGTCTTCTCCTCGAATCTCTTTTGTTGGAAGTCGTAGGGGGTGATCACGGCGAAGTCCAGGTAGGCGGACTCCTTGGGGAGAAGGGCGGAGATGCTCTGGATATCCGCTTTCCCCACCAGCTTCTCCAGGGCGAAGTCGGCGCTCAAGCGGGAGAGCTCGGCCTCGAGGGTGCTCTTTTTTCCTTCGTATTCCGCCAGGGTCTTGCGGTAGGTCTCAAAGTCCATCTTCTCCGGCTTGGAGGCCGTGAGGCTCGCAAGGGTTCTTCGGACGTTTGTGAGCTCTTCGCACTTCTGGATGACTACCGGATCCTCGGAACGGGAGCAGGCTTCCGTAATCCTACTCTGGGCCTCTGTGACCGATCCCTTCCAGCGGAGCCAGGCGGTCAAAGCATCCTCCAGCACCCTGCTGTCTCGCGACAAGTGGATAGCGGCAAGCGCCAGAAGTGCGTCCATTGCCCCGACGTTTTCCGCCATGAAGAAGAGTTTCTTTCGCTCGTCAAGAATCAGGAATACATGTTCCCTCACTTGTTCCTCTATGCTCGTGCTCTTGAAGAAAAAATGGGAACTGAGACTGTACTCCTCGCGTGCTGCATACAGAAATGCCAGGTTGTTCAGGAGACCGGCGACATCTGGATGGTCCTTCCCGAGCTTCACTTCATATATTTCCAGGGCCCTCCTATAAAGCGGCTCGGCTTCGGCGTAGCGACCCGTGTCTTTGTAAAGCACGGCCAGGTTGTTAAGGAGACCGGCGACATCTGGATGGTCCTTCCCGAGCTTCACTTCATATATTTCCAGGGCCCTCCTATAAAGCGGCTCGGCTTCGGCGTAGCGACCCGTGTCTTTGTAAAGCACGGCCAGGTTGTTAAGGGAGGTGGCCACGTCCGGGTGATCTTTGCCCAAAGCCTCCTCCCTGATTTGCAGCGCTCGATTGTAAAGCGGCTCGGCCTCGGCATAGCGGCCGGTGCCCGCGTAAAGCGCGGCTATGTTGTTGAGATAAGTGGCCACGTCCACGTGGTCCTTTCCGAGTCTTGCCTCCGTTATCTCCAGGGCCCGTTTGTACAGCGGCTCCTCTTCAGCGTACTGGCCAGTGTCATGATACAGCAGGGCCAGGTTGTTCAGGGATCGGGCGACAGACGGGTGGTCCTTTCCGAGTCTTGCCTCCGTTATCACCAAGGCGCGCTTGCACAGTGACTCGGCCTCGGCATACCGACCAGTCGTCCTATAAACCTCCGCCAGGTTGTTGAGGAAGGTC
>Ga0315274_10007336_pt1 | contig 15976 bp, 14 predicted proteins | sample YL17G02_20_MG_FD_203700 | JGI IMG/M metagenome (GOLD analysis project Ga0315274, IMG submission 203700) | Sediment microbial communities from Yellowstone Lake, YNP, Wyoming, USA - YL17G02_20 | ecosystem: Environmental > Aquatic > Freshwater > Lake > Sediment | place: USA: Wyoming | collected... | reverse complement strand
CCAGGTCCACCACAGCCACTTCAACGTGATGAACCCCGTTCCACCACAAGGTCATCCGCACGTCGGTGGACAGCGAACCGATGGGCGCAAAGCCGGCGTTCTTCAACACCTCATGGCAGGAGCCGATGTCCATGCCGATCTCCCTGTACAATCCGCCGTTCCAGATGAGAAAGCTTTCCAGCCAGGCGGAGCTGCACGATCCGTCCGATGAGTTCCAGAATCGAGCCCTGGTCACGAGTAAGCTGTTCGGCGAGCTTCATGTCGGCACCGTAGACGGCCATGAGCTTTTCGAAGGCTGCCTTATCCTCCTGCGTCCGGTCGTGATATGCCAACCGCTCTTCCAGGGCCGCCCGGCAATCGTCGCAGACGCTCATCGGTCTTTCAGCGAAGCCATCCCTGCAGTCAGAGCACATCGTCTTGCCGCAGACCGCGCACGCCCCGGCGCACGTCACACAACACTGGCGGCGGCAAACCACGCAGACCCCTCGGATTTCTTCCAGTTTTTCTAGCGGACGCTGACATGCCTGGCAGACGTACAGGTCGTTCGTGCTTACCTCCTGGATGGTTCCCTGTTCATCGTCGGTGACTTCCTCTGTACGCGAGGAGAGCTGCCGTCCAAGGTGATCGACGTTCAGGATGCGCCTGAGAATCTTCCTCATAAGGGTGGCTCCTCGATGGGCGGTTCCGAGAACGGGCCCCGGTCTCCAAGCGGGTTAGCATCGAGCAGACCTGGACCAAGAAAAGGATCGGCGAAGACGTCGTCCAACGACATCCCGGAAGCCACGTCATTCGCGTCGGTCTCCACCTGCGGTGAAGAGACAGCCGGGTGCTCGTCGAAGAGCGTGCGGTCGTCTAATGTAGGCTGTCTTTCGACAAAGGTGCCGCCCATTTCGTCGAACACGAAATCACTCTGCGCTTGCCCCCGCACCGGGGACGGGGCAAGTTCGGAAGGAGGCGGCTTGCTTGACGAGGCCGTCTGTGCCAATCCCTGGCCGCCGTAAGAAGACTGCGCCGGACCGGGCCCTTGCGACGCAGTTGGCGATGGCGCTCGCGGCGCGGCCGGACGATAGACCTGACCGCCCAGACCGTCGTCGTGCTCTGTCACGGCGCGATAGCCCTCTTCGCCCTCGGCGATCGGGCGGCCGCAGGATCCGCAGCGACGAACATCCGCGGCCGCGCCGGCAAAGAGTCCCAGAGGCACCAGGAGAACTGCGCCGCTGACCACGCCGGCGACAGTGCCCAGCAGGCCGCCTGCCAGCGTAAGAGCCGGGAATTGCCTGGGGTTATCCGGCTCCGACGTTTGAAGCGTTTCCTTGCAGTTGGGGCAGATGTACATGGCCGGTCTCCTAATCTCGGTCGTTTCGGCGCCCACCGCGCGACGACGATCGGTTTTTAGTACTGGGAAAGGCGCCCTTGATGCTGCCAGCCGCAAACAAGACGAAGAACACGAACAACAGCGCCGTCCAACCACTCGGCAGCGTCGGATGGATGTGGCCAAATATAAGCAGGGTTATCACGAGGCCGGCCAGGAACGGCGCCAGAGCGCAAAGAACGCGGATAATCAGAAGCAGCCAAAGGAGGTTGTTCATGGGATCGTTCCTTCCTTGAAGAGGTTGTTCTCAGTTTCTTCGCCATCGGTGCGTCCGGCGATTTTGCCAGGGAATGTATCGCTCATCTGCGAAACCAGTGGTCTTGTCTCCGTGGCAGCGGATACGCGCGTTGGCAACGACGCGACAAGGTCCAGAGGCGGAATACCCAGCACCTCCAGCGTCCCGTCCGGCGCCACGCGCATTTCAAAGCTCTGGCCGGTGGGCTGATTCCAGCCTCTGACTTCCGCTCCGTACCGGTCGGACAGCGCGATGAGTTGCTGGTTGTCTGAGCCTCGCCACGGCTTATGGGTCGCGCGGCCCCGGAGATACGGCCCGTCCATGAGCAGGTCGGCGGTATCCAGCAGGGCCACGGCGTCAGGCACCACGGCGGCGAGAAGTTGGTCCAGCGTGAAGCCTGAATACGCCATGACGCTCAACCCTGAGTCACGGAGGCGCGCTGCGAGGGCTGCCAGTGCACGTGCCTGGGCGAACGGCTCGCCGCCCACGAACGTCACACCTTCAATGCCCTGAAGGGTCTTGACGCGGCCAGCAAGGTCGCCCACGTCAACCCACGTCGCGTCACGGAAGGCGAGGAATTGTGGGTTGTGGCAGCCCGGACACCGTAGCGGGCAACCCTGCACCCAGAGCACGAACCGCTCGCCCGGACCGAGAACACGGCATCGTTCGACCACGTGGGCGACGTTCACGGCATCGGGCCTGGCCAGAATCTTTCCGTGCACTGGGTTCATCTTGCACCCCCGATCGAAAGGCCCTGCGACAGTTGTCTTGCAACGCCGCCGGGCTTGCCGGTTCCCCAGTCGGTCATCGTCAACTGCACGCCCTGTCGCGCCAGCTCTGCCTGGAGCGACTGAACGTCCTTGACGCACCCTGCGTGGTCGTGTTTGCCGTTCACGTCCAGCCTGACTTCTTTCGTGTCGGAGCGAACCTCGACGTTCAGGGACTTCATGGGGAAACTGCTGGCCTGGAGGATGACGGCCCCGTCCGGACCTGTCCGCGAAACCACGGAATACCCGCACCTGGTGAGGGCATCGCGCCAGACCTGGCTCGCCTTTTCCAACTCAGCCGCCTTGATCTTGGGCTGGTACCTGGCTGCCAGTTCTCCGATCTGCGCGATGAATAAGCGAAGTTCCCGCAGGTTCTCCGCCGACAGTGCTTCTTCGACCTGAGTCTGAAGCTGGCGCTTCAGCCGGCCAAAGCCGTTCCGCTGAGAGTCCGTGAGGACCGAGATGTTCAGGGAATCCAGCGATTGCCTGGCAGCTGCCAGGGCCGGCCGGCATTCGCGAATCGCCTTGGCATTCTCGGCAGCCCGCCGATTCGCGGCCGCCAAGACCGTTCTGAGGCTGTTCTGCCACGCGCGAGACTTCTCCTGGACTTGTCCAGGAGAGCCGACGGCCGCGGCCTCCAATGCCGCGGCCAGTCGGTGGCACTCCGACGGATCCATCCATCGGTGAAGAAGTGCCTGGCTCTCCGAATCCTGCCACGCTTCCTGGCACTCTCGCAGTGCCTCAGCCGCTGCCCGTTGTTGGGCGAGGCGACGCTGGTCTTCTCTCTGCTGCCGCTGGATCTGGCGCTGCTGTTCGGCGAGCCGGCGCTGCTGCTCCCGGAGTTGTCGCTGCACGTTAGCCTGCTGTTTGGCCTCGGCTGCCTGGCGCCGCAATTCGTTGAAGATTTCCCAGGCCTGTCCGTAGCAGTCGAAGCCGCTGTCAGGATCGCCGCTATCTATGCACTCCAGCACGCGGCCGTAGGCAGCCTGCGCCTTGGCCAGGGCCTCACACCCCAGGAACCGCTCGATGAAAGAGCCGTTTCTCGCAAGCCAGGCGTCCTGGTTGGCGGCAAACTCTTCCAGGTCCGCCAACCGCCCCGGTGTCGGATCGTAGTAGATTCGCCATGTGCCTCTTTTCGGTCCGGACATTTTCATTCTCCTTTCAATAAAAGGTTCACGAAGCAGACCGGGCATTTGCGCGGCCCCAGCCGCGCATGGCCTCGATCTCGTCGCGCATCTGGTCGGAAATCGGGACGATCTTCGTCGCCGCCGCCGCCAAGTCTTTTGCCGTCACTGGGCGCTGGTCGTCGCTGAACGCCTCGAACATGGCCTCCGTGATCACGCATTCGATTTCCGCGCCGGTATAGCGGTCCAGCTTTTCGATCAACCTCTCGCTAATCAGACCCTTTGTCGGCAGGCCGTACTTCCGCAGCAAGACTTCGAGAATTGCCTTGCGCTCCGCAGGAGTCGGCAGGTCCACAAAGAAGATCTCGTCGAACCGGCCCTTCCGCAGGAACTCCGGCGGCAGTTGCCGAACGCTGTTGGCCGTCGCGACGAGGAAGATTGGCTTGGTCCGCTCCTGGGCCCACGTCAGAAACGTTCCGAATACCCGCTGCCCCACGCCGCTGTCCCCGGATGGTCCGGAAACGCCGGCGAAGGCCTTTTCTATCTCGTCGATCCAGATGACCACAGGCGCCTGGCTCTCCGCTATCACCAGGGCCTGCCTCATCCGCGCCTCGCTCTCGCCCACCAGCGAGGCGTGGACTCTGCCGAGGTCAAAGCGGAGCAGGGCCAGGTGCAGAATGCTCGCAATGACCTTCGCTAGCAGCGACTTTCCTGTGCCCGGGATGCCGACGATCAACACGCCCTTGGGCTTGGGCAGGCCGTATCGCTCGGCAGGCCGGCCGAAAGCCATGGCCCGCTTTTGCACATAGTCCTTGATAGCGGCCAGGCCGCCCACATCCTCAAGCTTCTCGCCGACACGCACGCATTCCATCAACTCGCTCGTCTTGACCGCGGCGATCTTCTCGGCCAGAAGGTCGTCCACCACCTGAGGCGTGAGAGCCTTGTGCTTCACGACCGACATGGCCAGAGCAGACTGTATCTGCCTGGACGTCATGCCCGCCGAGACAGAACCCATCTGATGGACGATCTCGTCGTTGATCTGGGAAGGCACCCCGGCGCAGTTCGCTGCTATCCAGGCGCTGTTGATGGCAATCCGCTCCTCCTGATCCGGCAACGGTACTTCTACCAGCGCCAGGCACTCCTGCAGCTCCCTGGGTATTAAGGGAGACGAGGCCAGGAACACGGCGGTGTTGCCGTTCTGCCTGAGCGCGCGGCAAACATCCTTGATACGTCGAACGACCATCACGTAGTCTGGCGAGGGTTCGAGCCTTCGGGCCAACAGGTCCAGGTCCCGGAAGATAAAGACCGTGCGCTGTTGTTTGTACTCCGCAATCGCCCTCAGCGCCTGGTCGATGTTGGTGCACTGGCCATCCCCGGGCAGCCGGAGCTTGCCCTGGCATCTCTGCTCGAAAGCCTTGACACAAGTCCATTCGAAGACCGCGTTCCCAAGCTTTTCCGCCTCCGCCTCGATTCGAGACGCAGTCCGGTCCTCCTCCATGGTCGATACCCAGAGCATCTCGGTTTTGGCACGGAAACGGGTTTCCAATTGGTCTTCCACGGCGGTGTCCTTCAATCCAGTTGGAGCTTTACATGAAGCACGTCAGTAGGGACTGTTGATTTCGCCGAGGCGTCGGCGGCTTGCACGGGCTTTGACGCAATGCCACGTTTTTTCGTGGCGTCATCGGATTCTTGCGTGACGGCTTTGCCGCCCTCCGGCGCCAACATTGCGGACAGCTTGGTTCTCTCGACCCTGGCCAGCATTTGGAATTCGGCTGGCACGGAAGAATCCGCGCCCAGCTTCGCCAGCGCGGCGTCCAGTACCCCCAAATCCTGCCGGGCGGTTCCATCGAGGGCTGGAAGTGATTTGAAAAACACATGGAAGACCTCGGCGTGGCGCGAGAAGACCAGCTTGCCTTCGGTAACCAGGCGACCGATCACGGATAAATGTTTGCCGCCGAGTGGGAGTATTTGCGTGGCCTCCCGGCGGGCCTTGCCTTCCCCACGGACCTTCCCCGGTCGCCATCGGAAGCCGACCCAGGTGCCGTCTGTCAAGGACACCCCGCGCGACACCCAAGGGGGAACCGCGACCCGACCATCGGATGTTTCTATGGCCACGTGGCAGGCCGGCTCAAACTTCGCCTGCCCGGCCAGGAACCTGAATACGATTGCCCGCCCTGAATCCACGAAGGCCCAGCCATCGTAAGCTCCAAGTTCAGGGAACCGCTGGCGGACGCTCCGCGTCACGCCGTATCTGACAATGCTCTGCGCGACGTCAAACGACGCCCCAAACGTACCGTCCTTCTTCTTGTAGACCTCCATCTGACCGAACACGGACCGCGTTACCACGAGGCGACCGAGATCAAGTCCATCGTCGCCACCGTGTCGGGCAGTTGTTGGTGCGCCTGGGCACTCCGGAACGCTTCCGCTCGATGTCATATGAGTCCGGTTCATCTCTGACTCCTCTCGTGAGACGATCCGCCCGCGTCCACGCGGGACTTCCAGCCCTGAGACCGGGTAGTCAGGAAGTCGTCAAGGACGATTGGCCGCACGGGCCACTGAATGCCAAGCTTGTTGCCAGGCCAGTAGACACCAGAAAGCCGGCTCCTGAAGGCTGCCACGCCCACCGTGATTCCCGGGATGGTTTCAATGATTTCCCGAAGCACGGGGGTAAAGTCGCAGTCCCCGGAGATGAGAAGTACTGCATGTGGATGATCCTTGGCGAGGCACCTTCGTAACAGACGCGTCGTCAGCGCAACGTCCACACCTGCATCCTGCTTGTTCCAGGTTCGTTCCCGCTCATTCGCGCTAATCGCCCGGTCCTTGCCCTCAACGTGAAACCCGTGAAAGTGAACGGGCACCGGCTGCACATTGAACCCTTCGTGTGATCTTAATTCCTCGTTGCACCTCTCGTAGGATGCCACGAACTCGCGATCATCCGGGTGGTAGTTCTTGGGTTGGGCAGTGAACCACCAAATTGTTCCTCGGCAGAACTTCTGGCTCACAACATCACCCGTCTGGCCGCCGTGTCTTGCGCGACAACTTGCCGTCGAAGCCATGAATTTGCCAAGGCGTTTCTTGAACTTGACGATTGTCCAGTTCACCAGCTTCCCGTATGGAATGTCTGAAAAGCCTAAATCCTCGATTGCCCGTTTGATATTAGCTCTATCTGCGAATATCTCTATTTGCCTGGGTTTCCCGTCGTTCCAGGTTGAAGCGGAACTGATTTCTTGGAGAGGTGGTGACTGCTTGGATTCTTGCTTGCTAACTGTGCTCAACATTGCCTTGTCGGTAGCGTTCATCTTCGTCTTCCTTTCGTAATGACGCGATGCACCTACCCATGTGAAGGGAACAAACTTGCCGCAAGCTTGCAGGAGGGGCTGAAAAGCTTAAATACTTTGTCACTATAGAGTTAGTAACATGGACAGAAAACGCCCCGTGTACGTTCCGGTCGAAATGCCTTACCACACTTCGCCGCTAGAAGAGATGCTCGAAACAGCAGTAGCTATCGCTGGCAGACGGCTGGATGCCCCGGTAGTGGAATTCGTCGAAGGTTCTTCGGGCAATGCGGCCGAGATCATTGTGTCGCGGGAGTGCGTCCCACGCTACGGTCTCTCGCCGTCGTACCGCAAGTGGCTGACCGTGCCAACGAGCGGAATAGAATGCAGATATGGCCACCAGTCTGAATATCAACGCCCACAATCGAGCGATTCTGCGATGCCTATTGCTGACGACAAGATCCAGTACGTGCTCACGTCGCCGGCGCTGCTTCGCCACGAGGCAGTACTCTTCCGCCTTGACCCATGGTCAATGGATTTCGCTAATCTTCCCCTACTCGACGGCACGAAAGAGAACATGTTGAACGACTACTATGCTTATCCAGACTCCGAACTGCTGCGTGAAGTTTGGAAGCACCTTGCGGAACCAAACCGAGACTTTACGGAGATGGCCAAGAACTGCCTTCGTCTCCGGCATCGAGGTTCTGGCATGCGACTGAGCGATTACGCAGCCCGAGTACTCATGGATGAAATAACAGCCTATGCGTTCTCTTCAGCAGAGGAATCCTCTTTGTAAGGCATGGCATTGCACAGGCGCTCCAAGTCGAGCAGGAATCGCACTCGTCGGGGACTCGATTTCATTGCCTCAGCAAGGGCCTCATCAGAAGGCCTCGCCTCTTGTTTTAGGTGAAGCTTTCTTCTCGCAGCACGAAGTTTTCGAAGTGCTCGCTCGTCGGAGGGCGTTACGTTTCTCTCTATGCAGGCCCAGTGAATGAGAACCTCATTTGTCATTACTTCGGCAATGAAATGCTGAAGCCTGTGCGGGGGAACCGAGCTCATCTCGCCCATTTCGATGACGTGTTCGCAGAACAGGTTATCCTGCTCTGAGGATACGTCGTATTCATTGCGCCTGTAAGCATCTGTATCTCTCGCCCGCAACATAGCCTGGCTTTGCTTCTTGGCTGCCTTGTAGATTTCACTCTCCAGGATATTCTCCCACAGACGGTTCCTGATCGGCCCATCTGAGGAGACTCGGAATGACTCCATCTGATCAACAATCGCATGCGCCGGTGTATGTTCTGAGGGTACCTCCAACTCTGTCTTCAAACGGTCTGCCAACCGTCTTTCGGCGCGAACGAGTTGAGATAACTCGACCCTCCACGAATCTAGAAGGCTGGCTGTTCCTTGGAGAGAATCTTCGTCGAGATGTTCCGCGCAAGACAATGCCTCGTGGCAAGCGATCTTATACGACTTTACGCGCCGCATTATTTCCTCCAAGCGTTCTTCTGAAACCTCCCTGAAGTCCAATACCATCAATGATGCCAGGAATACTGAGAATATCTCCTGGGAAACTTCGCAAATACCTAATGCTTCTTTGGCTTTTACCCCCGCCTCCTGATACTTGTCGTCGTAAAACAATCTCTTGGCTTCCAATAACAAGGACTTGGCCTCGAATACATTGCTGTCAAAACAGCAGTTTTCAAGCCGTGTGTATGGACCTACACCGTGCCCCAACTTCGCCAGAGGATAGTGATCGGGAGAGTGTTCTTCCAGCAAACGCGTAAGACGAGCACGATGTTCGGAGAAACTCTGCCTGCCTGGACGACCGTTGACCTTGATCCATTCGGGGAAAACCACTAGGCCACAAATCCAATGCACGTCTGTGCCCGCATGACAGCACAGGTATTCCAGGAGACGCCACGGACTGCTGCGGCCTTGCTGGGTTGTTTCCCCTGTCTTTAGGTCCCGCACCATCACGCACTTGGGCAGAAAGTCAATGCGGATCCTGGTACCAACAGGCTGCCCAAGACCGATTATCTCGACGATCAACTTGGCGAGGGCGTCCAGAACAGGCATCTCGCGTCGGAGCACTTGTGCCTTGTCGGTTATGTACTTCCGGACGATCTCTTCCACCGGGCGGGCGCTCTCGAATGCTGGGATCGCATCCGCAAGGATTCGAATCGCCTCCAAGGACTTGTTCACAGGAATCGCCGCTTCCCCAACGAAAGCCAGGCCAGTTAAACCAGGGTGGCGACTATCGCTGCTGAGTTGCCCGCGTGCCGGCGACGCCAGCCAGTCCCCCAACGCTGCCCATAGGGGGTCGAAATACCGGGCCTCATCTGGGAAATGCCGTTGAACGAATCGAGCTATCAGTGGCTTTGCGCCGGAAAGAAAATGTTGGTTTGCCATGAGGCTCTTTCAACACCGGCCCGTCGCTGGTGGTTCTCTGGATGCAACTCGCTCCGCGCGGGTACGTAACACAGCTATAGCCCGTTCGACCGCGTCATCAGCCGCCAGGGGCAGTTGGCTCATGATCCACAGCGCCTTCCAGAGAGGTTCCGCATGCCTTCTCGGGTTTAGACGGAACAACCACGGTGCTATAGTCAGGCACCATGTCCTTAGAGACGCGGACATAATATCAGACAAGCCTCCGAGCACACAATGGGCGTGCGTTGCCCAATAGGCGTCATTCACTGTCTTGGATGACCGCGCCCAGGCGATTGACACGAATCGTAAGACAGCAGCCCTGTCAATGCGGTGGAGGCCACTCACCCGCTCAAGAGTTGTCAGTGCGTCAAACGTCGATTCGAGGCGGTTCTGACCTGTCTCCACGTGGTCGCAGAAACCGCCGTCGTGTCCTTGACACATGGCAACCCAACCGGCTGTAGCTTCCCGTTCGTCTCGAGCAAGGTTGTGTCCCAGGTGTGCCAGGGCATCGAGTGCGACGCGTGTAGCACCGAGGGATGGAGGCCCGCCTTCCTTCCGGGCAAAGCCTCCACCGGCAACCCGACGCCGCAACAACCAGAGCGCGTCCCGAACAGAGCCGGACGGAGTTATTCCCGCCGCCTTCGACACCCATAGAGCACTCAGGGTCGAACCCAGGTCGGGTTCGTCCCCCGGGCGCCAGGCGTAACCACCGGATGGGGCATGGCACGCGGTGATGTGCCTGGCAAGCCATTCGACAGTAGTAGGAGGAAGCTCTTGCCCGCTGGAGTGGACGAAGCGAACAAGCTCTGTTCCAAAAGACAGAATCTCGTCGTTAAGACGTTGCACTCTGTGAATGTATAGACATAATGCAGCCGTTGCCAAGACGAGGGCCAGTGCATCCAACCAAGGCACTGCTCTTGGGAAGGTCAACAACAAAGACCGGTTCACCTCCCATCCGAGGCTTGCGCCTCCCCGTCCCACTGCGGCAAACACCACAGCCATCACCGTCCCGCCCGCCAGGGCTTCCTTCCACAATTCTTGCGGGATATACACGGAGTCTAGGCCGGATCGGAAATAGCGTCGAAGGAAAGCGGTTCCCACCCACGCCGCTGCGACCAGCGCCACGATAACGGTGCTGCCCATCCACGCTGGGTCCTCTGACAGCAGGCGCGCGACGGAATCATCCCGCAAGTACTCCCGCAGTGCCACAACACCCATAGGTACCAAGGCCAGAGCCACTATCGCCTGCGCTGACGTTGCTCGCGACTTTGGCAGGACGGCTCCACGTAACACGCCAAATCGCATCAACGAGGCAAGCAATATCGAGATGAAGAAGGCACCTGCGGAAAACAGGGCGCACCCCTCAGCTGCTAGCGCGACGAATGACGAAATCGAGCCAGATGTCACCAGCACCACTGGCAGACCCAGTACGAGCAATGTTGCGGCAGTGGCCGCTCCTCCTGCCAAGCACCGCCCGAGCAGGGCCCGGACCACCACGCGTGATGGGAAAGTCGCGCTGGCTGCATTGCGATATGGCAGGCAAAGCACGGTGGCCGTTGTGAACCAGGCAACAACCAGCATGGTGGCCATGGGGGCGATAGAAGAAGGCAAGTTGAGCAAGGCCGAGGGCGCCAGGATTGCGATGGTCACGGCCAAGTACGCCAAACTTACGGAGGCAAAAATAGACGCTGCGGCTGCGTAGGAAACGTGCGACCTGGATTCTGCCAGAAGCTGCCCCGAAGCCAGAAGGGCCAGCCGGTCTCTTGAACTAGGGTGGGTGTCAACGAGATGCCTCATGAAACGGGGGGATGACTGCAGTAGGGCTCGGATGAACCGCCTCCGGAAAAGGCTGTTGACGCTGAATAGCAGCCTTTCCAAAAATCCGCGCCGTCTTCCAGTCCTGTTGGCCGTCGCAACAAGCCCTTGCCTAAGCTCCAAGTACGCCGCAAGGAATTCCAGCGGAGTCAGTCCGGTTTCACCCGCAGCGACAAGCAGTTGGACCTCTGAAGGCGGCAGACAACTTGCCGCCCGGGCATCAGCCAACTTTTCCCTGTGGCGCTGGAGCACTCGCCATGTCAAGAACAGCAATGAACCAAAGATGGCGGAAGGCCACATGACGACTCCGAATACGATCAGACCGTCCGTGCGACCCGCAAACGCCGAATAGGCCGCCAGCACCAACAAGACGATCAATGGCCACCATCTCATGGTTCGAAGGAAAACCGTGACCAGGGAATGAATCTGGTAGTCTCCATTCCTTACGTGAGACAGTTCGTGGAGCAGGACGAATCGGGTCAGCGCTGTCACGGCAGCTGGTTTCCCACTCGCGGCATTTGCCGCCGTCTGCTCCAAATCAAATGGCAGAACCAGCATGGGACGTGATCCCCATCGCCCAAAGACCGTCGGGCCATGGCATCGGCTTCTGTCCACAGACAGGCGGACATCGACGGCGCCATGCAGCCCCAGTGAGTCGGCCACCTCCCGAACAACCGCTGCCAGTCCTGAATTTGGTTCCCCATCTGCCTTGAGCGATTTCCTGAGGAACATGGGAAGTCGCAGGTAGGTCCAGACGGCAGTGAGCAATGGAACCAACAGCACTAGGGCCAGGGGGAACGACACCAACAAGGAGATCGTTCCGCGGTCGAGATAGCTCTTCAGGGAGAGGCAGACCCCCAACACGGCCATCAGTACGGCATGACCTACCAGGCAAAGCAGCACGGCCACTCCGCTTACGGCACTTTCGTGGGTTTCGATAATGTCAAACTTGGGCCGCGCCAACCGCATCATCCCCACGGCCAGGGCGGCGAGTGCAATACCCACACAGATCCATGTTCCAAGACCTGGCATGCCTGAGTCCTCTGGCGTCTTTCTCGCCACTGTGCGGAGTGGCAGGCAACCCCGACTTCCTGCGTATTGTGCACCTCTGGCAGTAATTGGTTAGCGGGTTAGCCACCCCTTGGCGGCTGAGCCGCTCTGTTCTGATTGATTGTGCCTCCGACTGCCGCTTACGTCAACAGGTTTCCTCGCTATTTTTCCTCATTCAGAGTGACGGATCGGGCCGATGCTATTTCCGTCGCCAGCCCACCGGATCGCGCGATCCCGGCGGGTTTGGAACCGGCGGCAGAACGGGTCAAGGATGGCCCAGCCGACTTACGAACAACTTCAGCAGCGGGTGGTCGAACTGGAGACTCAGGTCCGTCAACTGACCGCGCAACTCCAGGAACTCTCGCGCGCCAACAAGCGTCAGGCTGCCCCGTTTGCCAAAGGGCCGCCCAAAGACCCGCCGGCCACGCCGGGGCGCAAGGCCGGGGCCGACTACGGCCCCAAGGCCCACCGCGGGATTCCACGACGCAAGCCTGACGAGATCATCGACGTGCCCTTCCCGGACCATTGCCCCGACTGCGGCGGGCCAACCGCCGAGGATCGCCAGGCCCAGCAATTCCAGATGGAGATTCCCCGTCGGCCCATCCTTCGTCGCTTCGACATCCACATCGGGCATTGCCGTCATTGCGGCCGGCGCATACAGCCCCGCCATCCCTTGCAGACCTCCGACGCGATTGGGGCGGCCGCCAGCCAACTCGGTCCGGAGGCCCAGGCGGCAATCGTCCATCTCAACAAGCACGCCGGACTCTCGCATGGCAAGATTGCCGACTTGTTCGCGACCCTCTTCGGCGTCCGCGTCACGCCCTCGGGCGTATGCCAGGCCATGCAGCGGGCCGCCCGGCGGCGCGAACCGATCTACCGACGCATTCTCGCCTCCGTGCCTCAATCGCCCTGGATCGTGCCCGACGAGACCGGCTGGCGGATCGGCGGACGCATGGCCTGGATGCACGGGTTCGTCACGCCTCTGGCGACAGTTTATCATGTCGCCGTTGGAAGAGGCTACGAGGTGGCCGAGCCAATCATCGGGGCCCAGTATGCCGGCACGATGATCCATGACGGGTGGTCGCCCTATGACCGATTATTCTTCGCCCGACACCAACAGTGCCTTGCCCATCTTCTGCGGCGATGCAAGGGCCTGCTCCAGACCGCCCGCGCCGGGGCGGCCCGCTTCCCGGGCCAGGTCCGCCGTCTGCTGCTGGACGCCCTGACCCTCCGCGACCGCCGGGCTGATGGTCAAATCGCGCCTCACGGGCAAGCCGTCGCCGTGGGGCAATTGGAAAGCCGACTCGACCGGATGCTGTATTGGACCAAGAACCACCCGGACAATGAGCGACTGGCCAAGCGGCTGCTGCGCCACTGCGACGAGTTGTTCACGTTCCTGGACTATCCGATGTTCCTTTCGACAACAACCTCGCCGAACGGATGATCCGCCCGGCCGTGCTGCGGCGGCGCAACTGCCAGTGCAACCGCAGCGAGCGAGGCGCGGCCATGCAGTCGGTGCTGATGAGCGTGTACCGGACGCTTAAACTACGCGGCCACTACCCGCTGGGGACGGTCGTCCTGGCCCTACGCACCTACACGGCAACCGGCGCCCTGCCGCCTCTGCCACAACCAATTCCTTCACGTGGGTGAATACTTACAGATGAAATGCATCAGCGTTTTCGCAGTTTCGACGTTCCCGTATGTTACGGTAGCGAAGGCCGTATCAAGGTCCGGCGGCAGGACCATTTCGACGGGCATTCCCCATCGAACGAACACCGTCGGGCCATGATAGCGACGCTTACAGGCCGATACCCGGACATTAACGATTCCGCGCAACCCGAGGGTCCTTCCCGCATCCTGGGCGGCGGCCCTCATATCCGAGCCGGGATCTGTCACCCCTTCAAGGGCTTTCCTGAGTATTGCAGGCAGTCGTAAGAACGCGAGACCACCAACGACGAGCGGAAACACCAGGGCGACGGACAGTGGCGCAATGAGCAGTACGCCAACAAGTCCGCGATAGGTCCAACTCTTCCAGGCAAGGCAAACGCCTCCCGTCGCCATCATGATCAGGAAGCTCGCCATGAAGAGAAGAGCAGCCGTCCCACTGACGGTACTTTCGTGGGTTTCGATGATGTCGAACTTAGGCCGCGACAACCGCAGCATTACTATCACTGCGGTAGCAAGCGATGCGCCCACGACAAGCCATAATCCTGCGGCAGGCACATTCGACTCCTCTGGCCTTCTTGCCCTGCTAGGCCGGCTGCAATGCAATCCTCTGCAGGACTGGGAAGAGCGGCCTTAAGCCTTAATCCGAGCGGCCATAATCCCTTGCTTCCAGCCACGGGCCATGGTAATCTATTTGGCAGGCCATAGCAACAGCCCGCCTCATGGGTTGTCGAGGTAGGGACAGGCCTTCCGGCCCGCCATAGCACAGATCCTAGGGGCGGGTTTGCCGGGTCCGACTCCTGCCTTGGGCGATAATGTGTATAGGCCTTCAGTGCATGGCTCTTTCAGTTCAAGACCTCGCCGGTCTTGACCGGCGCACAGGGAGCATGTCGATGGCAGACTGGCAGACGTGCACTTACATCGTATTGGCCTTGGCTGGTCTTGGTGTACCAATGCTTCTTGCGGCACTCAAGTTCTCCCTTCGTCCGGGGCAGGATGTGGTCGGGCTTCAAGAAACCAGGGCAGCGATCGTTGCGTCGCTAATGCTGGCCTCTTCGCTTATCGCGATGAACATCTTGACCGGCTTGTGGGGCGTTCAGCAGGCTGTCGAAAAGGCCGACTACTCGGCGCTGGTGCTCGTGGTTCCAGCATTATTCGTCCTGTCGACGGCTATTGTTGGCTATGTTGCCATGGATGCCAGGTATCGAATCTTATTCAGGTCGGCCGCAGAACCCGACCCAAGTGCGTCATCGCGGATACTGTCGCTTACTACGGAACTGGCTAAGGTGCTTGGTCTTCGACATATTCCAACCGTTCTCGTGGACCCGAGAATACCATCTCCTCTTTGCTACGGGAGGTCGGCGGCCCACAGCACCATCCGGATACCCGCGGATTTCGACGCGATCTGCCGTGAGGCTACCTACAACAACGCAGCAAGAGCGGACCTTCTTGCGCGTTTCGTCCTCGCGCATGAACTCTCGCATGTTCGGCACGGCGATTGCGCGGCTTTGTCATGGCTTTCCCTCTTCTACACGGATCTCAAGCTTTCCTTGCTCCTAAACGTCCTCGGCGTACTCGCTTCCTCGTTGTTCTTCTCAGAGGGTGACTTCATCCGCCGTATGGGAACGATGCTGTTATTCACCGCCATAGCGATGCCCTTTCTCAGGTGGACGATTTCCGAGGTGGCCCGTTATAGGGAACTTCTGGCCGATGCTCGAAGTGCCCAAGCGGTTGGATCCGAACCAACACGGCAACTCCTCCTTGGTCCAACCGCTGAAGCCCCCGGTGCCATCGAATTCCTGATCACCGCTTTCTCAATACGATCACGGCAACTGCGCCCGAGCCGAGTGCTCCGGCTACTCGGTTTGGCGCTTCCGTCCGCAGCACTCGGATGGTCTGATGGACGTGGCAGTAAAGTCGCCTTCCGCCAATGGACCAGACTTCACAGGATCCTCTCTGACCTTCATCCATCTTTGACCGTCAGGCATAATGCACTCGTGAACGGAAGCACCGCCGGTAACTCCGAAGGAATACCATCCTTGGTGTCCGTGGTTCAATCTGATCTCTGCGCAGCATTCGCTTTCGCGACCGCATTAACGTGCTTACACCTCTCTCCATTGCCGTCTGCATCTCGGCCTGTGGCCCTGCACGTACTCGCTGGTTTGTTGTTATTGGCCTCAGTAAGTCTTCCGGCCCTTGGTGCATCAAGTGCGGCGCGAACATCATCGTGGCGATCCTTTGGCGGG
>Ga0315274_10007335_pt1 | contig 15976 bp, 17 predicted proteins | sample YL17G02_20_MG_FD_203700 | JGI IMG/M metagenome (GOLD analysis project Ga0315274, IMG submission 203700) | Sediment microbial communities from Yellowstone Lake, YNP, Wyoming, USA - YL17G02_20 | ecosystem: Environmental > Aquatic > Freshwater > Lake > Sediment | place: USA: Wyoming | collected... | reverse complement strand
GGACACGGCGCAGGGGAAGCCCATGGACGCGCTGGAGTACACGGCCGCCTGCGGAGGCGCAGCGTTCCTCTTCGGTCCCGCCGAGGAGAGCGTCGCCGAGCTTGAGGCATCATACAGCTTCGTCACGGATACGCCCGACTTCTGGCGCAGGCCGAAGGAGATGTACCCCCGCCACGGCAACAGGTTCACTGGGGAGCCAGCCTACTTCAAGCACATCACAGGCGCCGGGAAGGCGCTCCTTGCCGAGACCGGGTACAAGCCCGCCGACTTCAAGTGGGCCATCTTCCACCAGCCCAACGCCAAGTTTCCGATCAACGCCGCCAAGATGCTCGGCTTCAGCATGGACCAGATCAACCCCGGCCTCGTCTCCCCCGTCGTAGGCAACACATACGCGGGAAGCAGCCCGCTGGGACTCGCTGCGACCCTCGACGTCGCCGAGCCAGATGACAAGATATTCATGGTCAGCTACGGCAGCGGCGCTGGCAGCGACGCCTTCGTCTGGAAGGTTAGGGAGCCCATAAAGCACCGCCGAGGCGGACCCAAGGTCAAGAGCTACATAGACAGGAAGAGGTACATCGACTACGCGACCTACCTCCGCCACAGGGGGCAGATAATAGCATGAGGAAGGTAGCAGTAGCCGGAATAGGTTTCACCAAGGTCGGGGAGCCCTGGGAGAGGAACGTCAAGGAACTCTTCGCGGAGGCCGCCCTCGCCGCGTTGAAGGACGCGGCGCACACCGAGATCGACCAGCTCTACGTCGCCAACATGATGGGCGCACACCTGCAGGGGCAGCTGGGCATGGGAGCCATGATGGCCGAGGCCATCGGCAGGCCTGGCCTCCCCGCTGTAAGGATCGAGGCGGGTCAAGCTAGTGGCGGAGTCGCCTTCAACGAGGGCGTCAAGGCCGTCGCCTCGGGGCTCAGCGACTGGGTCCTCGTAGGCGGAGTCGAAAAGATGAGCGACCTCCTACCCGAGGCCGTAACCACGGCCCTCACTGGTGCGGAGGATCAGGAGTATACCGCCTACACGGGCGTCACAAAGACGGGCCTCTCCGCCATACTCCACAGGCTCTACAGCCACGAGTACGGCGCCACGCCCGAGGAGATAGGCTGGTTCGCGGCGCGCAGCCACGACAACGCAGTAGGCGTCGCCCACGCCCAGTACCCCTTCAAGCTCATCATCGAGCGCGTCATGACGAGCCCGATGGAGGCGGACCCCATCAGGATGATGGAGTGCGCGGCGGTCGCGGACGGCGCAGCCGCCGTGCTGCTCGGTCCAGCGGACAAGATCACAACCGGAATCGAGGTCGCAGCCTCGACGGTCGCCACCGACTACCTATCCCTCGCCGCCCGGAGGCACCCACTCACCCTCGAAGCCGTCAAGAAGGCCGCGGCCAAGGCATATGAGATCGCCAAGGTCAAGCCGAAGGACATCGACGTGCTAGAGGTCACAGACGACACGACCATCGACGGCGTCCTCAGCCTAGAGGACCTCGGCTTCGCCGAGAAGGGGAAGGGCGCCAAGATGGTAGCCCAGGGCGCCACGACGCGCACCGGCGAGATACCGACCAACAACTTCGGTGGACTCAAGGCCCGCGGCAACCCCATAGGGGCCACTGGGCTCTACCAGATCGCGGAGACGGTGATTCAGCTCCGCGGGAAGGCGGGGGCGAACCAGGTCCCTGACGCGAAGATAGGGATGGCCCAGAGCATGGCGGGCGTGGGCTCCACATGCTCCGTCGCCATCCTCAGGAGGGTCTAAGATGAGCGTACCAAGGTACTGGCGCGAGGAGAAGCCACGCTACAGGCTCATGGGCGAGGAGTGCGCCAAGTGCGGCGCCAAGCACTACCCCAAGACGCCCGTATGCGGCTGCGGGAGCACCGAGTTCAAGCCGTACAAGCTCGCCGAGGCGGGCAAGGTCCAGAGCTGGACCGTCATCAGGAACGCGCCCCTCGGCTACGAGAGGTTCACACCCTACGTCGTCGCCCTCATAGAGCTTGACGACGGCGTCCACATCCTGAGCCAGGTCGTGGACATCGAACCCGAGGCGGTGAAAGCGGGGCTGAAGGTGGAGTACGCCTTCCGCAAGGTCACCGAGGACGGGCAGGCGGGTCTACTCCAGTACGGGTACAAGTTCCGCCCCGTCGTCGAGTGAACCCCACCTTAATTTTAAGGAATATCATTTAATAGAATATCATCCCTTCATTTCGTATGCCAAGGAAGTTGCTCGTCGGCGTTATCGGCGATTTTCGACCCACCTACGATACGCACACGATGACCAACCTCGCGTTCCACCACTCGGCTGACCGCCTAGGAGTCGGGGTTGAGGTCGAGTGGCTGCCCACACCCACCCTCGACGGGCAAGTCGAAGGCAAGATGAAGCGCTTCGACGCCTTCCTCTGCGCCCCGGGGAGCCCATACAAGAGCCCCGAGGGCGCCCTCAACGGCATCCGGTACGCCCGGGAGAACGACCGCCCCTTCCTCGGCACCTGCGGGGGCTGCCAGAACGCCATCATAGAGTACGCGAGGAACGCCATGGGGATGAAGGACGCGGAGCACGCAGAGGAGCACCCCGACGGGGAGAACTCCTTCGTCACACCCCTCACCTGCTCGATGGTCGGCAAGATAGAGGAGGTCAAGATCATCCCCGGGACACGCGCCTCAAAGGTCTACGGCGCCAAGAGCACGATGGAGAAGTTCTACTGTAACTACGGACTCAACCCCTCACGGAGGAAAGATATAGAGCGGCGGGACTCCGCGTCTCCGGCCTCGACGCTGGCGGCGAGGTAAGGATATTAGAACTACCCGAGGCACGCTTCTACTTCGCCACCCTCTTCGTCCCGCAGGCGACATCCACACAGGAACGCCCGCACCCCATGATAACTGGCCTTCTCAAAGCCGCCCAAGTGGCGTAGTATTAGCACTTGTACAAACATTACCGAATCGTCGATTAGGTTTTCTCCTTTTTACACTTACAGTTTTCAAAATAATGTTGAAGGTGTCTTTCAAGTATGGCATCATCTCTTCGCCTCTCCTCGTACAATTCTTTCAGCAAGTCATCGGAATTGGGGATAGGACGCCTTGCTGCTTCGAGTAACTCTGGGTGTTTTTCCTTCGGCTTTTTCTTCATTGGTTATAAAAAAAGAACTGAAAAATTGATAAAAGAGGTGTTCTTCGTAATGTCGTGTGAATTCACAATTATTTAGTATCTTTATATTTCTCACCCCCAACAAGAGGGTGGGCTGCCAAGAATGTCCACGGGCAACATATACGAGACCATCACCGAGATCGCCAAGAGGCGCGGCTTCTTCTGGCCGAGCTTCGAGATATACGGGAACATAGCGGGCTTCACGACATACGGCGACGTGGGCGTCAAGCTCAAGCGCAACATAGAGGCCCAGTGGAGGGAATGCTTCGTCAGGAGGCAGGGCTTCTTCGAGATCGATGACCCCATAGTAAACAGCGGCAAGGTCTTCGAGGCGAGCGGACACCTCGCCAACTTCAAGGAGTACGCCGCATCATGCAGCCAGTGCGGCCGCGGCTTCCGCGCCGACCACCTCATCGAGGAGAAGACGGGCATGGAGCACGTCGAGGCGCAGGGCGGGGACGCCATAAAGAGGTTGCTCGCCGAGAATAACATCAAGTGCCCGGTCTGCGGCGGCGCCCTAAAGGAGCCGACGCTGGTCCTCACCATGTTCCAGACCCAGATAGGCGCCACGGGGGCCGAGGTCGGCTACATGCGCCCCGAGGCCGCCCAGGGCATGTTCACAAACTTCAAGCGCTGCTACCAGGCAAACAGGGAGCGCATCCCCTTCGCCATAAGCCAGCAGGGCAAGGTGCTACGGAACGAGGTCAGCCCCCGCAGGGGCATGCACAGGCTCCGCGAGTTCACCATAATGGAGCTTGAGCTATTCTTCGACCCCCTCAACCCCGCGTGCCCCTGGCTGAAGGACGTTGAGGAGGAGAGGGTCCGCCTCATCACGGAGGACATGGAGGAGAAGGGCGCCAAGGAGCCGATGGAGGTCACCATCAAGGATGCGGTGGCTAAGGGGCTCGTCCTCACCGAGTGGCAGGGCTACTTCATGGGCGTCGGTAAACGCTTCATGGAGAGCCTCGGAGTCCCACCGGAGAGGCAGCAGTTCCGCGCCCACCTACCCCAGGAGCGAAGCCACTACAGCAGCCAGACATTCGACCACGAGGTCTACACAAGGAGCTGGGGCTGGATAGAGGTCGCTGGCCACGCCAACAGGACGGACTACGACATCAAGGCCCACCAGAAGGGCAGCGGCGTCGACATGTCGGTGCTCCGCAAGGACGGTACCCGCTACGTCCCCCACGTCATCGAGCCGTCATACGGATTGGATAGACTCACCTTCGTAGTCATGGAGACCGCCTACGAGCTGCGTGAGACGGCGAAGGAGAAGAGGACCATCTTCCGCTTCCCGAGGAACCTCTCCCCCTACCAGGTCTCCGTGCAGCCACTCGTCACCAAGGATGGGCTCCCGGAGAAGGCGATGACCGTCTACGACACGGTGCTGGCAGAGGGCTACAGGGCAGTCTTCGACGACGGCGGCAGCATCGGGCGCCGATACGCGCGCCAGGACGAGGTTGGGACACCCCTAGCCGTCACCATAGACTACACGACGATGGAGAAGGGCATACTCACGCTCCGCGAAAGGGACAGCTGGGAGCAGGTCACCCTACACGTCGATGAGCTACCCGCGAGGCTCCACGCCTACTTCAAGGGCGCCGAGTTCAGGAGCCTTGGGCAGCTGGTCGTGCGCGGCGGAGAGTAATGTAGCCCGCCACCCCCTCCACCTCGGCGACGTAGACGCCGTCGAGGACCCGTGAAACCCCCTTATCATCCTTCAGCGCGACCCCCTCCGGGGTCCCCTTAACGAGCCTTACGCCCTCCATGATGAGCTCCTTTTCGAGGTAGACGCGGAACAGCATGCCGACTCGGCTGAGAAGTCACCCGCGGGGGTGTAAAACGTTTCGGGGCTAGATGCGGCGGATGGTGCCCCCGCCGGCGGCGTCGACGCGGCGCTTGTAGTCGGCCATGAAGGAGGTCATCTTCTCCTCGGCCTCATGCATCGAGTTGCCCTGGACGACTATGTCGACCTTTATCTCCTTGACCTTGCTCCGCTCCTCCTCCGCCTCGGGTGGGGTGGCGGCGTTCTTTATGTAGACCTCGGGGTAGTCCGCCTGTAGCTTGGTGTAGACGGGGAAGAAGTCCTTCCACACCATGGCGACGCCGTAGGTGTTGCCGAGGAGCTTGTGCTTGGCCTCCGCCTCGAGGACGGCGGCGATATGCTCGTTGAACATGCCCTGCATCTCCGGGGGGACGCCGGGGAGTGTGAAGATGAGTTTACCCATGTGGAGGAGCTTCATACCGACGCTCATGCCGACGTGGTTCGGGATGGCCTCGCTGCCATCGAGGATGCGCGCCATGCGTGCGCCGCGCTTCAGATCGCTGCCGCGCCGCTCGTAGATCTCCTTGATCTTCTGGAACCCGACGGTGTCGCTCGTGACGGCCTTGCTGAGGGCTCGCCCTATGGCGTCGACGGTGAAGTCGTCCTCGGATGGGCCGAGGCCGCCCGTGAATATGATTATCTCCGCGTCCCTGTCGAGGGCGCCGATGAGGGCGTCCCTCATGTCGTCGTAGTCGTCGCCGACCATGGTGACCCGGCGGAGCTCCGCCCCTATCTCGGCGAGGCGCTTCGCCAACCAGTTGCTGTTCGTGTCGAGGATCCTGCCGTATATGAGCTCGTCACCGGTGGCGATTACCTCGACTCGTGGGCTCCCCTTGTGCTTCACGGCTACTCTGAAGGACGCGGGTGGCTTATATTGCCTTTCGTGGCATGAGAAGAACTAAATCCCCCTACATGTGATCACGTTACGTGGTTCTCAGACTCGAACGCTATGTGCCCCTGCCGCAGCACCAGTCGGGGGGATTCGACCACGGCGACGTCTACGAGGCAAACGGCTGGGTCTACGTCGCCCACACGGCGATGGGTACCGTGGAGGTGCTCGACGGCGTCAAGGGGCAGCATATAAAGACCATACAAGGGTGCCCAGAGGGCAGCGGCGTCGTCTGCGCCTTGTCAGACGGACACGTGTTCGCCGCGTCACGCGGCACGGGCAAGGTACTCGTTATACACGCGGCGAAGGGCACGCTCCAGAAGACCATACAGGTCGGGTCGAATCCGAATGGCGTCGCGTGGGACGACGACCACGGCGTCCTCCTCGTGGTGGACATCGCCGACCTGCACGCCAGGCTGGTCGACCCCGAGAGGGGCGAGGTCCTGAAGAAGACAAAGCTCCTGGGGAGGCCGAGGTGGTGCAAATACTCCACCTTCCTTGACAAGTTTGTCATAATCATCAGGGAGCCCGCGGGGTACGTCACCCTCTCCCCACGGAACGGTGAGCTTTCGCCGCTCATCCCTGTGAGGGCACTGGGTCCCCACGGTGTCGACCTCAGCGCCGACGGGCGCGAGGCATACATAGCCTGCGACGGGGGCGCCGTGATCGCCATGGACCTGGAGAAGGGCACCGAGACGTGCAGGGTGAAGATACCCGGGGAGCCGGACGTCACGTGGCTAAACGCCCGTAGGAAACTCCTCTACTGCGCCCTCGCCAAACCCGGGCTCCTCGCCTCCATAGACCTCGTCGAGATGAAGATCATGCAGCAGGTCAAGACGGAGGAGGGGGCGGGGACCTTCGCCTTCGACCAATCCAGACAGAGACTCTACTCATTCCTGCCGAAGAGCTGCCGCGCCGCCGCCTACATCGAGTCCTGAGGCTAATCGGATAGATTATTTTTATACGATGCCGTCCCTGAGTAACCCAGATCAACATGAGCATCGACGGATGGACGATCGAAAAGGCACTCAAGGCCGGCGTCACCATGGAGACGGGCGCCTACAACCTATACAGCGGGATGGCGAAGAAGGTGAAGAACCCCGGCTCCAAGAAGCTCCTCATGGAGCTCGCCGCCGATGAGACGAAGCACAGGGAATACTTCGAAGCGGCGCTAAAGGACCCGAAGAAGGTCATCAGCGAGGCCAAGATCGGCGACCTCAAGAAGGTCATGGACCTGCACATCTCCGACCCCCTCAAGGAGGCACCCCTGAGCCACGACGCCTCATACCAGGACACACTCATATTCGCGGCGAAGAGCGAGCAGACCGCCGTTAACTTCTACACGGCGCTCTCCAAGGCCTACTCGGCGCACCCTTTGGGAAAGATGTGGGCCGACTTCGCCAGGATGGAGCAGGGGCACAAGCTCAAGATCGAGAAGGAGTACGACGACGTCGTACTCGCCGACAATTAGCCTAATCGAAGTTATCCTTCGCGCGCGTGCCAAACAAGCAAAATCGAGCATCCTATCATGGCAACCAAGCTAATAATCAGGGAAGCGCTTGTCCGCTGAACTGCGACAGCCTCAGATAACACCGAGTCATTCTCCACAGCCTCAATCAACTGGGGATCGCTCCAGCTGACCCCGTCGCCGCTCTGAATCAGATAGAGCCTCGACCCAGCGGGGTTTCCCTCCGTATAGTCAACGTAGACGATCCCCAGACTCAGATCCGGGAGGTCGCCTTCTGGGCGTAGTTCAGCCAGAGAGTAGTCGTACACATTTGGGAGATAGCTTAACTGCCTCCAACTCACCCAATCAGATGAGAAATACAACGAAGTAGCCACGTGAGACCCGCCATCCCTAAGATCCGTGGTCGTGAGGTAGTAGCCTCCACGTTTAGCACTATAAAGTATCCTAGGATTCTGACCCCTCAATGAGATCGGGCCGGAAGCCAGCTGCTGCGGCTCTGACCAGCTACCATTAACAAGGAGGGAGTACATGATCCCAAGATCATGCTCTTCGTATTGATCAAATGAGTCCCAAACGACGCCGATATTCCCGTCCCTATCAAGGTACGCGGATTCGTGCCGGAACTGCGCGGGTTCGCCGCCGTACGAGAACGGGGCAGCTCTGGGCGTTGACCACACTCTATCATCTCGGATGCTGTATAACCAACTCCATGTATGTGATGTCTGATTGAATATTTCAAATTCTAGAAATAATTTATCACCTGCTACTAGGAGACTCGGTTGATACGATAAGATGTAGCCATGGTAGACTTCTATTGGAGCGCCCCAATTTTTTCCGTCGCTCGACATCACGAGATTAAGAGTTGAATCATCTGAGTCAATACTAATTAGACTATATGTGAGGTACCTTGTCCCGTTTTGGGAGACTAGTAGATCATGGATCCCGCCACCTACACTGTCGACTTTTGCGACTGTCAAGGTTTCTCTTAGGGTACCGTTTCCGATTAGTTCAGCGAAATATAGATTGATTTCTTTGACGGGTGGCTCCACTAGGGGGTTGTAGAAGCCAGTACTCGATGACTGCTGGATGAATGTGAGGTAGATGTTTCCATCTATGGCTTGGATGACGGGGTAGGTGTATGTGGTTTTGATGTTTGTGTTCGTGAAGTTGTAATTGGCCAGTAGTGCTTCGGAGATTGTGAAAGTAGATGCTGTTACGATTACAAGTAGAGTGATTGACAAGGCGATCTGCTTGTTGGATACTTCCCTGTCGGGTAGGAAGTTTGCCGCCGCCTGAACGCCGGGGCACCATCCTAGGAGGGTTACGAGTGTGGCTCTAGGGTTCATGTACTCAACTCCGGTATTAGCTTCGAGAAGATGATGTGTGCAAGCTTCGACGGCGGAAGCTCTCTCTGCTCCTCGCTGATCTCGACGTCTCTCTCCTTCGCCTCATCAATGAGGCGCTCAGTGCAACGCTTAGTATACCTGCAATCGGCGCAGTTTGGCTCCTCGAAGTGCCACGTTTGGATCCCGTGCTTCCGTGAGAAGGTGATTATCACCCTGCTGGAGTCGATTGGCATCTGCCCTAGCAATATACCGTTCTTTGGGTCTACTCTAATGATCTCTATCGAGCTTGAATCAGCTGTTTGTCGGAGGGCTGTATCGACCTTCTCCATCGAGATCTTCAGGGCGTCGTAGACGGCCTGCCTAGTGAAACCAAACCGCTCACCTATCTTTGAGCGTGGCTCGCCCCTCCGGTTCATGTCCCAGATGTCGAGCTGCCTGTTGGTAAGGTAGGCTGAGGAGATCATTAAGATCGACATGAAGATAACGTGTAAAGTATATGAGCTTTACGGGGCTTTAAGCGCGTGGAAAACATCTTCGACATTTGAAAGCTGCGTGGCTTCATTGGCACTCAGCGGTTTCAAGAGTCAGGAAGGCTGACCACTATCCCACCTCCCCCAAGAAGGCGATCGCCAACTACCTATTAATTTATTTTGAAAGAAAGGTGGGGCGTCTGGTACGCCGCCCCCGTTTGTTCTCTGGGATCGTCCGCTTCCGCGGAAGTGGTTAACCCGAGATTTTCACAACATTCAGCGGTATTTATCACTTATATTGTTGTGTTCTATTGGGTCGACATTCATCGAAGTGCGAAAGAAGAACTGTTAGATTAGAAAAAGTTAGCAGTGGCCGAGGAGGTGCTCGGCTGCCCTGTTTCTGCAGAAGACTATGTAGTCGCGGTACCCAAGGGCCTCGGCCTTCGTCTTCTTACCGTTGGCTGTATCGACTATGGTCTTGTAGATGCGTTGTCCGACGCTGTTGAGGCTCTCGGAGCCGTCGAGGATGGTACCCGCGTTTATGTCCATGTTGTCCTCCATCTGCTGATAGGTGATGGGGTTGCCGGTGATCTTTATGACTGGGGCGATGGCGTGGCCCGTGGTGCTGCCCTGTCCGCTGGTGAAGCAGACGACCTGTGTGCCGGCGGCGACCATGTGGGTGACTGAGGGGACGTCCCATCCGGTGCCGTCCTGCAGCCAGAGGCCGGGGCGTGTAGGGCGGTCGAAGCGGTCCCAGTTGTTCTGGAGTACGCCCTGGATGGGGCGCGTCCCGCCCTTTCTTATGGCGCCGAGGCTCTTCTCCTCGATGGTTGTGAGGCCGCCGTCTATGTTGCCCGCGCTCATCCACCTGCTGTCGATGCCCCTCGCCTTGAGGCGCGTTTCGTCCTCGTCGATCATCTTGTAGACGTCGGCGGCGACCCGCTTGTTCACCGCCCTGCGGGCTAGAATATGCTGCGTCCCTATCATCTCCTGGGGCTCGCTGAAGATGACTGTGCCGCCCTCGTCGATGAGTTTGTCGCAGGCGACACCGACGGCGGGGTTGGCGGCGAGGCCGCTTGTAGCGTCGCTTCCGCCGCACTCGACGGCGAGGATCAGCTTGCTCACCGGGAAGGGTTCGGGCCTGTACTCGGCGACCTCCTGCGCCCAGCGCTGGAGGATGCGGAGCGCCTTCTCCTGCGTCTTGAGTGTGCCGCCCTCCTGCTGGAGGACGAGTGTCTCGATCGGCTTACCGCTCGGCCTGACGCCGTCCGCCACGGTGTCGACGGTGAGGGTCTCGCACCCCAGCCCGAGGACTAGGACGGCGGCGACGTTAGGGTTGAGGGCGGTTCCTACTAGGTTGTTGACGATGACTGGGTCGCTTCCGCAGCCGTGGTACTGGGTGACGGCGACGGCGCCGTCGACCTGCGCCGCGATCTTCTTCGCGGGCTCGAAGCTGCAGTCTATCGGGGCGAGGACGAGTAGGTGGTTGCGGACGCCTACGGATTTGTCGGGGCGCGCGTAGCCCATAAACTGGGTCATAGTACCCCCTCCTCCTTGCCGCTCGTCGGCATTCGTGCGCTGCCGACGTTGTGGGTGTTCACCCAGGCCCCCGACTTTATGGGCTGTGTGGCGACGCCTATGACCTCGCCGTACTTGACGATGTTCTCGCCATTCTTGATTGGCTTGATGGCGAGTTTGTGGCCGAAGGGGACGGGCTCCGCGACCTTTGGCTTGAGTATCACCTTCCCTTCGGGGCTGATGACCTCAAGCTGCTCCCCAGCCTCCACTTCGCCGGTGGTTGTGGCGACGTTGTCCTTCTCGTCGATCTGTATCGCCTTCTTGACCATGTCGAGGTAATTGGGTGCGTCGGCGCGTGTAAGGTTAACGCCGGTCAGGTGAGGAGGGGCGGCTTCTCCAGCGGCACTATCTCCTCCCGAGTGAGGCGGGTTATCTCAGCCCTCGCCCCCTCGAAGTCGTGCTCCCTGTAGGCGCCGCAGGTCTCGAGGCGCGCGCCCGGCAACTCCCTGATCTCGAGTGCTCCGAGGAGCATCGCCTTCACCGCCTCCGTCGCCCGCACCAGTGGGAGCGCCCCCACCGGGTTGAGCACGGTCAGGTAGTAGCCGGTCCTACAGCCCATCGGGGAGACGTCGAGCACCTTCAAGTCCCGGTGGTTCTCCTTGAACTCCGCTCTCAGGGCCACGGCGAAGAGGTGCTCCAGCGAGTGCGCCACCTTAGGGGTGAGAAGTTCTGTGTTCGGTGTGCGGACCCTGAAGTCGAACGTGGATATCTCATAGCCGCTTCCGGGGACTTCGACCCGCTTGGATAATCGGACATAGGGGGCCTTGATCTTCGTGTGGTCAAGGCTGAATGATTCTAGGGTTATTGTTTTGAGTTGTTTCTTCCTCCATCTCTGGGGTAGCCCCTTATGTGGCTTATTCTGTTATTTATATTTTCTTGAAGTGTTTAATCGTTGAGGAATAATGGGCTCTGCCTCCCTTATCGGAGGCGATCTCGTTGAGGATCCCGACACCCTTCTCGGTAAGGTACAGCACCTTGCCGTTCCGGTAGGTTCGGCGGGAGTTGATGATGCCGAGGAGGCGGAGCTGTCTGATGACGCCTGGGGGTATGGTCTCGGTGAGGCGGCGTGTCCCGATTCGTCGTAGATCGTCGGCGTAGAAGGCGACGAGGTTCCTCGTGCTGATCTCTGATATCTGCTTCTCCAGCTCAGGGGTTAGTTCTGCGAACGATTGTGTGGTCTCCATATTATTTCATCTAGGTGAGGTTTAGGGTGCAGGAGCATCCCCTGATGTCGATGAGGCCGGGCATAGACTCCCTGTGGAGCTGGCAGATGAGGCCCTCGGATCGGGCTGCGGCGCAAGCCCTGCAGAGCTTTAGCAGGAGAATATCTAGGGGGCTCTCCCCTGCGGCGATGTCCCGTGATAGTTCGTCGACGATCTCCATGACTTTTCCGCTGCCTTCTAGGAGGGTTGTGGCGGAGCCTCCCCTGGCGCGGCTTAGGTACTGGGTGACAGCAGCGGGTGTGATCCCCATCTTGGCGGCGGCGTCGGACCTCTTCATCCCGTACTTCTCTACGAGTTCCTGTGTGATCTCCAGGCGGAGTGCGGGGAGGATGTGCTGGACCACGACCATGCAGGGGGGCTTCATCGACGCATCTTTGTTTAACGGCGTTAATATACTTAACGGCGTTAAATTGGGTCGGAAGCCGCTAAAAGACTAGGGCTCACCTAGAATCGGCTTCGAAGTGAAAGAGAACCTTTTTCCCCGGTGAATCGGCTTGACCAGAATAGGGTCTAGCCGCCGGTCTTCTTGACCCGGATCTTCGCGCCTTTAATCCGGAGAGACTTCAGGGTATCATCGTTGGCGGCTTCGGCCTGTATCCGGTCTTCGGAGTCTGTTGACGAGACTTTAACCCAGACTGGTTCGCCTCTCGGCGCGTCGGAGTACCTCACGGTCAACGCCGCGGCCTTCCGGATCGCCTCCTCATCATCTCCCACGACGAGGGCCACGGGCCCGTTATGGCCCTCAACCTCCAGACGCGTCCCGCCGCGGCGCGCAAAGCCTACGAGGATGTTGTTCTCCATCTCGTTCCTGCCGACGACGACGCGCGTGGAGCCCACCCTGAAGTGCCGCCCCACCTTGAGGAGAAGGATGCCCTCGATGGTGGGGACGCCCTCGTTATCCAAGTAGTCCCGCAGCCTAACGGCGAACTCGGGGTCGGTCAGCAGGCAGCCGCCCGAGGGGCAGGGGTAGTCGTAGACGCCCAGCTTCTCAGCGAGCTCGAACTGGGGGAGCCTCCTCCTGCCGCTTATGTCGAGGAGCCTGTCGCGGTCGACGATGCCCTCATCCTCCATGCGGGTTTCCTTCATGAGCTTGCCCGAGAGGGGCCTGAGGACGATGTCCTCTACGCCGGCCTCGCGCTCTATGAGGCGCATGGCGGAGCTGTGCTGGCTCATGGGGCGCTGGCCGAGGACCTCGCCGGTGACGAAGAAGCCCGCGCCTATCTCCTCGGCGAGCCTCTTCGCCTTCCTGAGCATGAGTATGCGGCAGTCGATGCAGACGTTCATCTGGCTCCCCCTGCCGTGGGGCGGGTCGGCTACGACTGCGAGGAACTCGTCGCCGAGGAAGACGTGGTGAACCTTTATGTTGAGCTGCTCCGCTGTGGTGTCGACGCTGCATTTGTCGCATTGGCAGAGGGGGGTGGTGAAGTGGACCGCCTCGACTTCGAGGCCCATCTCCTTCACCATCTTCACGGCGAGGGTGCTGTCGAGGCCCCCCGAGAGGAGCGCAAGCGCTTTCCCTTCCAATATCGACACCACCGACTCCAACACGGAGCCCGGTTCTTAACCATTCCCGTCCGGCAACCGCTGAAATTAGTTAACCTTGATCTGAAACTCATCCAATTGAAGTTTCATGAAGGACATCGGGGGGTCATCCCCCTCATCCCGACGCCGCTGAACAAGAGGGGTGGCGACTACCAGAAGGCGGAGATCGAGGCGCTACTGAAGCACCTCGACAAATCTAACCCCCTTTTATCTTCCAGAGGGCTGGGACTTTTCGATGTAGGAGGCGGGGATGCCGCTCGTGCCGTCGGGTAAGACGGCCACCTTGGGGCTCCCCTTATGGTGCTTCTTCAGCTCCTCTATGACCTCGTCCCACTTCTTGCACCAAGTCACGGTGCCGGGGGCGCCCAGCCTGTACTCCAGAGTCTTCAGGGGGTAGGGACTGTAGACGATGAGGCGCGCGCCGCGTACGAGGTTGCGTGCCTTGCCGCTCCAGAGGCTCGCGCCGACGTTCTTGCCGTGGTTGTTGAATATCCAGTGGTTTATGTCGCCGTCGGGGTCGTTGCAGATGAGGACGACTGAGCCGTCCTGCTTGACGGACTCCTGTGCGGGCCAGAGGCCGAGGTAGGGCTCGTTGGCGCGCATGTAGCTGTTGGCGACGACGATGTCCATCTCCTTGGGTGACTCTGTCCTGTGCCAGCGCAGGACGCCCTCCGATGCCTTCCTCTGGGTCTGGACGAAGTCGCCCGCGTAGACCTCTACGGGGTCCCGCTTGAGGTTGAGGACTGAGTCGATCTTGAAGTCGAGGCCAGCGATTCGGGCGGTCTCCTCGGCGTCGAGGCGGAGTACGTTGGCGTCGTTGAGGAGGTAGCCGGTCGTCTTGTGGGGCGTGAGGCCGGGGCCGAAGCCGCCGAGGGGCCCGTGGTTTGTGCGGATCGTCTCGATCCCCGCCACACCCGGGCTGATTATCTTCCCGCCGCCGCTGAAGCCGCTCATCCTGTGGTAGAGGACGCTGCCGATGCCTATCTTTAAGTCGCAGGCCATCACCTCAGCGTTCACCCAGACGGGGGTCCCGTAACTGGTTGTTCCGACGTGCTTGCACATCTCGTATGGGTTGTGGTTGTAGACGGGGTACCTGTCGAGGATGTCCTCGCCGAGCTTCTTGGCGAATAGCTGGCGGCCCATCGTCCCGTGGCTGCCGGGGGCGACTATGAAGCGGATGCAGTCGTCCCTTATGCCGGCCTTCTTGATCTCCTCCAGCACTATGGGGGCGTACTGGTGGGTCTTCGTGGGGCGTGTGGAGTCGTCGAATATTATCACCGCCTCCTTCCGGTCCTTCGCGAGCTTCGCCAGCGGCTTCGTGCCGAGGGGGTTCCTTATGGCCTTTCGTATCTCTGCCTTCGTGAGTCCCTTCTGGTCCTCGCAGGCCATCTTGCACCGTTGGACCTTCCATGTGGAGGGAAATGTGAGCTGGATGGGCTTGTCCTTGAACCAGGGCTGCCCAGGAACCTCAATAATGTGTTCTGGCATTGTTGTTCCTCGTTAAATTCAGATTAAGGGAGGATGTATGAGGATTTAACGTATATTAGGAAAATGTTAAATTAAAGTGTACATTTAAATTTATTTGTAGAATGATAATGGAGAAAATACCTTGGAGAATCGATAGTGATCTATTCGATTCAGCAGGAAAAAACATTCTCCATCGGCGTTTCGAAAATTACGCTATTTTTAAACTTGGAGAAGTTCTAGCATCGAAAGAGGGAATTGACATCGCTTTTAACTCACCGATAAATTTCCCTGATGCTATACTAGTCGATTTGGAACATGAAAAAATTGCTCGTGTTGAATTTGAAGAGTTCAGTAGCGAGTTTAAGCGACATGGTCATGATCCATCGAGATGTGACCTTATAATATGCGTTATTGATGATTGGAATGAGAAATACACAAATGAAAAATGCCCCTTACCTATTTGGGCTATTGGGTGATTAGTTTAATCACTATGTCGTTTTCTTAGGGCGGGTGCGGTTCTGAGTATTATCAGGGTCCGCTCGATGGCGTCGACCCACTCGGCGAGTTCTGTCTGCCTCGCGGCTGGGCTGAGGACGCCGTGGTCCACGCCCCTGCCGATCTCCCGCGCCATCCTGCTCCGGTAGACGCTGAGGCTGCGGTCGCCGAGGCGGTCGACCTCGAACCAGTCCTCGCTGAGAATGACGACGCGTGGCACCCTGGGGGCGCCCATTATCTTTAGTTCGTCGCGTAGCTCGGGGGAGGCGTCGCGGTCTATGAGGCGTAGCTCCGCCTTCTCACCTATCGCTTCGACGATGGCTGTCAGGTAGGGGAGTACCCGGGCGCAGTCGAGACACCACGTGGCGCCCTCCACGAGTATCCTGATTATCCTGTTATATCCCTGAAGGCGCGCCCTCTGCTCCTCTGTGAGCCCCAGCGCCCTCTCGGCGGACTCCGCCCACCGCTTCACCTCATCCTCCTTCGCCCCCACGAGGAACCCCTCAAGAGGCTTCGCCTGCTCCC
>Ga0315274_10007334_pt1 | contig 15976 bp, 12 predicted proteins | sample YL17G02_20_MG_FD_203700 | JGI IMG/M metagenome (GOLD analysis project Ga0315274, IMG submission 203700) | Sediment microbial communities from Yellowstone Lake, YNP, Wyoming, USA - YL17G02_20 | ecosystem: Environmental > Aquatic > Freshwater > Lake > Sediment | place: USA: Wyoming | collected... | reverse complement strand
AGAGCTTTTGCGAATTCTTTGTCATAGTTACGACCCCATTCAGCGATAGCACTGTAGCCTTTAGCATCATGGCAACGCATGCTAGAGCTAGTTGCTAGAGCTAGTATAGCAGATAATGGATGACGTTTGCCTTTCTGAAGTCAGGAATTTTTGATAGAATTTCTACAAGTGGTTGACATACGGTCACCATAATATCACCCCATTTCATATAATTGTTAGTAAATATGTTTCCGGGGTGATATTTTACTCCTTCTATGCCTTCTTTTCAAAAATTAAATAGCCCTATGCTTTGCTTTTTTCCCTTGCATTTTAAATGATATTCATATACAATATGTCTGCAATGTATAGTATGCTTTGTATAGCGTTACGGTATCTTTTTATTCTGACTGGATATTTGTAAAGGGTGGTTGCTTATTGGAAAAGGAGCAATACAATAGTATTATTCTGGAGGATTCGTCTGAAGCTCAAGACCTTTTCGGTCAACAGGACGCTTACTTAAAGCTTATTGAAGGTAACTTCAACACAAGGATCGTTGCACGGGGTTGTAACGTCGAAATTATCGGAAGCAAGCAAGAGTCTGAACAGGTAGCGAGGGTGTTTGCTGAGTTACTCAGCCTGCTTCGAAGCGGCTACGATATAAATCCAGATGATGTCAAATATGCTATCCGAATGATCAAGGGAGGCAAGGACCTGGATTTAGATGAGGTTGTGTCAGAGGGCGTTCACGTCTTTTCCAATAGGATAATAAGACCAAAAACCAGAGGGCAGAAGCTATACTTAGCGGCTATGCAGAAGTATGATCTCGTCTTTGGCATTGGTCCCGCTGGAACAGGAAAAACCTATCTTGCAATGGCAATGGCTGTATCTGCGTTGAAGAAGGGCGAAGTCGGCAGGATCATATTAACCCGTCCAGCAGTAGAAGCCGGTGAAAGGCTGGGATTCCTGCCGGGTGATTTGCTTGCCAAAGTTGATCCTTATCTCAGGCCTCTCTACGATGCCCTTTATGAGATGATGCCGATAGACAAAGTTGAAGCATACATGGAAAGGTCAGTGATAGAAGTTGCCCCGCTGGCATTTATGCGCGGGCGAACCCTGAATAATTCATTTGTCATACTTGATGAAGCACAGAATTCTACAAGCGAACAGATGAAAATGTTTCTGACAAGACTGGGATTCGATTCTATGGCTGTTGTAACAGGTGATATTACTCAGATCGATCTGCCCCCCGAAAAGAGATCGGGTTTGCTGGAAGCCCAAACGGTACTTGCTGGTATTGATGGCATAAAATTCTCTTATCTGACCAGTGAGGACGTTGTGAGGCATGAGTTGGTTCAGAAAATAATCGAAGCCTACGAACAGGCAAAGTCTATTGGTCGAATCTAAAAGGATTAGAAGATTAAAGATTGGAGATTTAACCATGATTCTAATTTTTAATCCTTAATCCAATAGGGAATGATTAATATGTGGATCCCCTGGTCAAAATACAAGAAAATTTTGGGCAGAAAGCAAGGTAAAAATATCATCAGCTCGCTGTTCAAGCGTGCCAGGGTTTATTGGTGGCTGACTGGAATTGTCTTTATATTCATAACAGCCTGGCTCGTTTTTCCGTCTGAATATCGGCAGAAATTCGTAAATCTGAATGACTTTAAGCTGGGTGAGAAAAGCACGAAAGATGTCTTTGCAAGTGTGAACGTCAACTATCAGGAGATAATAGAGACTGTCGCTGAAAAACAAAAAATACAGGCAGAGGTTCCGCCAGTCTTCAATCTTGACTTTCAGGGATTAAAGAAAGCGGAAGAGCAGTTTGAGATAGTCCACCGAGTACAAAAAGACCCAACTTTGAGTAAAGCCAAAAAGATTGAGCAAATCAGAGATTTATTCTACATAGGTCCATCGGATAAGGTTGGTTTTATATTAGCAGAAGCCTCAGACGAACAGATCAAGAGTATGAAAGAGGAAACCTTAAGAATATTTTCTGATGTTTTGTCACGAGGTGTTATTGCTGATAGTGATGATGCGAGTCTTGCACATGAATTAGCAAAGATTGACTACCTAAAGCCAAAGTGGGATATAGTCAAAGAAGAGATAGAAAAGCAAACAGGCACAACTGCAACTGATGCTCAGATCGCCGCAAGAATGAATGTAACCCTCGTAGACACCAGATTGGGTTCTATGAGTGAAAGAACGCTATCTGTAAAGGAAATGCTTACTTGGTCTGAAGCTCGCATAGTCGCAAGAAACATGGCAAATGAACTACCAGAACCCATCAGTGACGTTGTAAAAGATATGCTTGAACTGATGCGTCCTAATCTGACTTATAATCCTGCTCTTACCAAGGAGAATCAAGAAAGGCGAATAAGCGGGCTTTTATCATCCAATCACAAAGTCGAAAAAGATGATAAGGTAATAGGAATTGGTGAATTAGTAACGGAATCTCACATCAGAAAGCTCAAGGCTTTATCAGCGGCACAAAGGCAGGTGATATTACATTCCCTGCCAAGTGTTCTTTTGCTGGTATTGCTTCTTTCTGTTTTATTTATTATATACATCGAAAAGCAAGAGCCAGTGTTGTTCTCAAAGCCGAGAAAAATACTAGCAGTAAGTGCCGTCATGCTTCTTACATTTGCTCTGAGCAATCTTGTCATAAATCAGGTGCCAAAATTGGGTCTACAGTCGCCGGGACTCCTGATTCCAGTAGCACTGGCATCAATAATAATAGCAGTCATCACAAATGTGCAATTGTCAATATTGGCGGCTTGTATAATGGGGGTCCTCATAGCTGTATTGTCTGGGATCGGGACGGTAGATTCTTTTGAGTACTTTCTTGTCACGCTGACAGGAAGCACTGTGGCGGCTATATACGTTTCACACACACGCCGCAGAAGACATCTGATCAAAGTAGGTCTTTACGTTTCCTTGACTAACGTCATCACGATACTGGGAGTGGGACTTCTAACTGATGAACCGCTTATGAAATTGGGGACGGGGTGCCTTATAGGTGCGATTAACGGACTTATAGTCGCTCTTTTAACACCCGGTCTTTTACCTGTGTTTGAATATCTTTCCAGAACTACCACTGATATGGAACTTCTGGAGCTTTCAGACCTCAATCAGCAGTTATTAATCCAGTTAAAAGAGAAAGCGAGCGGGAGCTACTATCATAGTCTTGACGTTGCCAAACTGGCAGAGACAGCCGCAGAAGCGATAAAAGCTAACCCATTGCTAGCCAGAGTTGGTTCGTATTATCACGATATTGGCAAGATGGCAAAACCTGAGTATTTTATCGAGAACCAAAAGGGCGAAAACGTGCATGATAAGCTGAATCCCAGTATGAGTTCGAGAGTTATCTCCTCCCATGTGAAAGATGGCGTGAAGATGGCTAAAGATGCCCGATTACCGCAGGTGATTCAGGAAATAATTCAACAACATCATGGTAATACTATGATTGGAGGGCTACGCTTCTATCAAAAGGCTATGGAAACTGACAAATACAACACCGTCAGGCTTGAGGACTACCGTTACCCCGGTTCAAAACCTCAAACGAAGGAGGCGGCTATAATCCTGCTGGCTGATTCCGTTGAGTCTGCAAGGCACGTTCTGCTTCATGATGATCCATCTTACAGCCGGATAATCAACTTCGTAAGAGAAATAATAGAAGATAAAACAATGGATTCACAATTTGACGAATGTGACCTGACCCTGAAGGATATTAGCTTGATCTCTGATGCCTTCGTCAAAGTCCTATCTGGTATGTACCATACACGGATTGAGTACCCGAAGGAATCTGAAATGGTGTCAGTAGGAACCGAACACGAATGAAAGGGTCAGGACGTTGGTTATAATAGACATTCGCCCTGAAATTAGTTCTGAGATTGAAAGCGTAGCCAGAAAATCTGCTGAAAAAACTCTAGCGTTAGAAAAAAGCGAAAATTGTGAGGTAAGCATACTCCTGACAGACGATTCTGAAATACGTGAACTAAATTCGCTTTACCGTCAAGTAGATGCGGCAACTGACGTTCTCGCTTTTGCGATGCGTGAAGGTGAGGATGGCGATGCAAACAGCGATATACTTGGCGACGTTGTTATTTCGATTCCAACTGCTGATCATCAAGCTAAGGAATATGGTCACAGTCTTGAAGCGGAGTTGTCTTTGCTGGTAGCTCACGGCATTTTGCATTTATTAGGATATGATCACGCAGAGAAAAATGAAGCGGAGATAATGCAGGATAAGCAGAAAGAAATAATCTATTCATTGGGTTATGAAATTAAAGAATCAAAGCTGGTCTTGTGAATTTTGTGATGGAAAAGTAGAATATCGAATTATTCAAACAAGATTCCATTTTAAGGGTCAGGTAATATATATAGATGGCGTGTCTGCGTGGGTCTGTAACAAATGTGGTGAACAATACTTTGATGCACCTGTCTATAAACGCCTTGAAGATATAGCGAAACATAGAGATCATATAGAAAAAAAGATTTGTTTTCCTCTTGCAGAATATGATATGCAGGTTAGCTAAAATGAGTCCAGAATATTTTGACTATATATCAGTTGCCAAGAAATGCGACATATCAGAAGATACTCTAAAGAAACTAGAAGATATAGAACGAAAGGAATTCCCAAGAGATCAGATGATGTTTGAGTTGCACATGCTAAGGATGCTCAAAGCGATTGGTAGAGGTTCTGTAAAGCCAGAAGAAATTCTGAATGATACAATAAAAGTGTAAATGTTATTGTCGGGGTGTAGCGCAGTCCGGCTAGCGCGCTTGGTTCGGGACTAAGAGGTCGGAGGTTCAAATCCTCTCACCCCGACCACTATTTATGAGACTATAATGAAAACAATATCAGTTAATTTGCCAGATAATCTTGCTACTGCTGTGGATACTTATGTGAAAGCAGGCTTTTTTGATTCCGAATTGGATGTTTTACTAGCAGCGGTAACTGAGTTCGTTCGAAGGAATAGAATTGATCTAGTAGAGCAATTTGCCCACGAAGATATTGAATGGGCAAAAAATGAAGCTCGGAAAATTTGATGCCAATAATCGTTTGTGACTCTGGACCAATTATACACTTATATGAAGCCAATATTTTATCAATGTATGTTTTTAAGCACACTTGGTTCGGGACCAAGAGGTCGGAGGTTCAAATCCTCTCACCCCGACCATTTATTTATTTTATTATGTTCCAGATACACGCTTTTGCATCAGGTAGAGTTCAGGGAGTAAATTTCCGATATTACGTTCAACGCAAAGCCAGTGAGCTAGGGGTAGCAGGATACGTTTGCAATCTTGACGATGGAAGAGTTGAGATTTTAGCACAAGGTTCACGGGATGCTCTGGGAAGCCTTATCGCTTTCGTCAGGAGTAATCCCGGTGTATCATTCGTGACTGATCTCGACTTAACCTGGGAGGAGCCAAAAGGTAACCTTAGAGGATTTCGAGTAACGTATTAACCTTAAAATATATTTGCATCATCTGTTTAGAAAGGTGATTTTTTCGGATTTTATAATCAAATGGGTGAAGAAAAAGAAGACGAATTAGACGAGGATATATGCGATCCCGACCTCCTAGAATCAGATGATACTGAAGAGACTGCTTCTCATATTGACGCTCTCGATTTGTATCTTAAAGAGATAGGCAATATTCCATTGCTCACGGCTGAACAGGAGAACGAACTAGCTGAGAGAATAACGTTCGGTGATATAGAAGCAAGAAAGACTATGATCGTGTCGAATCTCAGGCTGGTCGTTAATATAGCAAAAAAATACATGGGTAGAGGAGTAGAATTGCCTGATCTGATTGCTGAAGGGAATCTCGGACTTATGAAAGCTGTGGATAAGTTCGATCCCAAAAGAGGTAACAGGTTCAGTACGTATGCTTCGTGCTGGATCAGGCAAGCTATAAGTAGAGCCATTGCAGATCAGGGCAGAACGATTCGTCTCCCGGTTCACGTAACTGATCTCGTCAACAAATGGCTTCGAGTGTCAAGACATCTGACGCAGAAGTTGGGACGAAGACCCGCAGTCTCGGAGATCGCCGTTGAAATGGGAGTGTCAGAGGACAAAATAAAACACATATCCAAGCTGGCACAAAAACCAACGTCTCTTGAAACCCACATGAACGACCCTGATGAAGTTGAATTGCTCGATCTTCTTGCAGACGTGAATTCGATCTCTCCAATTGATCAGGTAGATCAAGATTTGCAGTGGGAAGAGATGGATAAGCTTTTGTCAAACTTAAGGGATAGGGAAAGAGAAGTAATCACTTTGAGATTCGGCTTACAAGATGATATGCCACGAACTCTGGAAGAGATAGGGGTTATGTTTGGTTTGACTCGTGAAAGAGTCCGACAAATCGAGGGAGAAGCCATAGCGAAGCTCAGAAGAGCTATGCCAAAGGATACAAAATAAACTTGAGACATCATGGCAGTTAAAAGATCAGATGCAATAGTGATCGGATATTATCCACTGGGTGAAACAGATAGGATTGTCGTTTTCTTTACGAAGGATTATGGCAAAATACGTGCTGTCGCTAAGGGCGTAAGAAGACTCAAAAGCAGGCTTTGCGGAAGGGTTGAAATCCTGACTCATGGAGATTTGATATTCTTTGAAAGGACTGGAAAAGACCTTCACTCAATTAATACATTCGACATTATAGAGACTTTTCAAACGTTACGTGAAGACCTTTTGAAAATGGCTTACTGCTCATATATGGCTGAATTGATTCAGCAGGTCACATCTGATGGTCAATCCGATACCGACATATTCGATCTGATGCTCAACACAATGTCTGCGATGAAAGAAAGCGATGCCCCGGAGATGCTTGTAAGGGTGTTTGAGATCAGGCTACTTGAAAAGATAGGGTTGAATCCAAGGCTGGATTCGTGTATAGTATGTTCTGGCGGGATCAATGACGAGGATCCTCGATTCAGTGTTCGAGCAGGAGGGGTGCTTTGCGATAAATGCTCTAAATCGGGCCATTACAGCGTTGTCATCTCACGAGACACCTTGGATTTAATGAGAAGAATACGGGAAATTCCCTTTGAACTTATAACGGTGCTAGAAACAACTGAAGCCAACAAACAGGAAATGAAAAGATTGCTTTCGGGTTTTATCTCATTTCACGTTGACGTTAAGAATTTGCGTAGTTTGCGTTTTTTAGAATCAATAGAATCAGAGTATAGAGGAGACATGAAAGTGGCAAATGAGAGTGATAAATAGTATTTTCGTTCCCGTCACTCGTCACCTGTCACTCGTTACTAAATTATGAACTTTCAGGACATTATACTAAAGCTTAATGAATACTGGGCAGAACAGGGATGTATAATTCAGCAACCTTATGACATTGAGGTTGGCGCAGGAACTTTCAATCCTGCGACTTTTATGAGAGTGTTGGGGCCTGAACCCTGGAAAGTTGCCTATGTCGAACCGTCCCGCAGACCGACAGATGGAAGATATGGTAATAACCCATGGCGCGGCGGGCATTATTATCAGTATCAGGTTATATTAAAGCCATCCCCGCCAGATATTCAGAACATATATTTGCGAAGTCTGGAACAATTAGGGCTGGATCTGCGTAAACACGACATCCGATTCGTTGAGGATGATTGGGAATCTCCAACGCTAGGGGCATCAGGGCTTGGCTGGGAAATATGGCTGGACAGCGGAGAGATCACGCAATACACTTATTTCCAGCAGATGGGAAGCGTGGAACTCGACCCAATATCCGTAGAAATAACTTATGGGCTTGAAAGAATCGCCATGAATTCGCAGGATGCTGACAGCATATTCGACATCCAATGGACAAAAGGTATAACTTATGGCGACGTGCATCATCAAAGTGAGGTAGAATATTCGAGGTACTATCTGGACGAAGCCAACGTATCAATGCTCTTTGTGCTGTTTGATACCTACGAGAAGGAAGCTTATGCCTGTCTTGATAAAGGCTTAGTCCTGCCCGGAGTTGATTACGTTCTCAAATGCTCTCATACGTTCAACGTACTCGATGCTCGTGGAAGCATAAGTGTTACCGAACGTGCCAGCTACATCGGTCGTGTGCGAAACCTTGCCCGAAAGTGCGCTCAGGCTTACAGCAAACAGCGAGAAGAAATGGGCTATCCATTAATGAAGGAATCACTCCAGAGCAGTGTCATCGTTCAGGACGTGAAATATGTTGCACCCGGCGAAGATCATCTCGATTTCCTGCTGGAGATCGGCACAGAAGAAATCCCATCTTCCTACATCGAACCTGCCATGAAGCAAATAGAAGAATCAATTAAAAATATACTTACAAAGAATAGGCTTGATTTTGGCGACGTATGCCTTCTGGGAACACCGAGACGAATGGTTCTCTCTGTGACAAATCTGGCGACACGACAACCTGATCGTACCGTAGAAGTTACGGGTCCATCAGAAAAAGCGGCTTTCGACGAATCAGGAAATCCTACGAAGGCGGCGGAGGGATTTGCGAAAAAATACGGTGCAAACGCTGGCGATCTCAAGGTGAAAAGCACCGAACGAGGAGAATACGTATATCTTCTCAACCTTGAAAAAGGAAGGCTTGCAATAGCGATTCTATCCGAAGAAATACCAGAGATGATCGCATCCCTGAACTTTCCAAAGTCAATGCACTTCAGCAGTTTTGAAGATGGTAAGCTGCAATTCGCCCGCCCTGTTAGATGGATCGTTGCATTACTGGGCAACGAGGTTATCCGTTTCAATGTTGGTAGAGTTAGCTCTGATAGGTATACTTTCGGACACAGATTCCTTAATTCGCAGAAAATAAAGATCAAAAACGCTTCTCTTAAAAACTTTAAGAAAGTCCTTAAAGATGCAGGCGTTATCGCTGATCATAAAAAACGCAAGAACATGATAAAAAAGCAGGTCAGAGATGTACTGAAATCAGCGGGTTGTTCAATTTACATTGATGAGGAACTCCTAAACACTGTGACATTTCTTGTTGAGATGCCGAAGCCTGTTGTTGGGTCATTTAGCGCCTCTTATCTTTCGTTGCCTGTAGAAGTTCTGGAAACAGCGATGAAGAAACATCAAAAATATTTCTCTTTCCATATCAAAGGTGGGGAAAAATATGACTCTCCGCTTTTGCCGAATTTTATTACTATAACCAATGGTACAGGTGATGATGATATTATAAGACACGGAAACGAGAGGGTACTAAGATCAAGGCTTGCTGATGCAGAATTCTTCTATAATGAGGATCAAAAAACACCCTTTGCTGATAAACTCGACAGGCTTAACCACGTTGTATTTCAAGAGGAGCTTGGCAGTTTATACGATAAAAGCCAGAGACTTAAAGAACTATCAGCTTTTTTATGTAAAGAGATTGGACTTGACTCTGATGTAAACTCTATTCGGGCGGCGGAATTGTGCAAAATTGACCTGATAACGCAGATGGTTGGTGAGTTTCCAACTTTACAGGGCATCATGGGTGGTTATTATGCACTCAACTCCGGCGAAAATGAGGAAGTATCCAGAGCAATAAGGTCCCACTATAACCCAACTTCACCCACTGGCGACCTGCCTGAAAATATTATAGGATGTATCGTATCAATTGCAGACAAACTAGATACCATCGTTGGTTATTTTGCCACTGGTAATATACCATCAGGTTCTCAGGACCCTTATGCTCTCAGGCGTCAGGCTACTGGTATTGTCAGGATCGCTCTTGAAAGAGAGTTTAAATTAAGTCTTGACTACGCTGTGGGTAAATCCATAGAATTATACGAAAAAGGATTAAAACTAAAAATAGAAGAAAATCTTAAAGACGTTATTACGGGATTTCTGAAAAATCGAATATCATCCATGCTCTCAGATAAAGGTTTCGCTTACGACGTTGTTGACAGCATTATGTCAATTGGAGATACTGATGCTATTGGGGCTTTGAAGCGGGCTAATGCGCTGGCAGAATTCAGGAAACGGATCGATTTTGACAGGGCTTATCCCGCATTTAATCGTGTGATTAGGATTTTACCTGATCAATATAAGCATAAGTATCAGGATGATGAGAGAGAAATCAATTCATCCAGTATTGATATAAGCCTTTTTCAAGATAAGGCTGAAACCGATCTGTACGAGTCAATCCTGCGTATCGAAAAGAACGTGACGGAATCTTCAACAAAAGCTAATTACAGCGAAGTTCTGGATAAGCTTGCTACGATTTGTGATTCTATTGACGTCTTTTTCGATAAGGTTATGGTGATGGATGAGCAAGAAAATCTGCGGAACAATCGCCTTGCGATTCTGGATTGGCTTGCTGGTATGCTTTATCAGGTAGCAGATTTTTCTAAGTTGGTTGTGTAGACATGATAAATATCCAGAAAAATGATGAAAAAAAGCACTTCATTCTTAGATTAATGGAAGTTTCTTATCCGAGCTTCAAACCAAAGATATTTTTTAGTATAATTGGTTCTGTAGTAATACAATTTATTGCATTTAAGGTGATGAATCGCCTTACTACGAACAACATAAATAAATTATTTGGACAAGTATTAGCTTGTTTTCTGATGATCCTTATAACTTTTTGCATTGTATCATCAGTCGAGAGCTATACGTTATCTGTAAGCCATTTACCTCAACTGCAGAAAGGGCGTGCTTTTCTGCTGATGACTGATCTGAGTGGAATCGGTCCATCTATTGACGTACGTTTCTACGATGAGTCAGGTAAGGAAGCTGCTGCTATTCATAAACTGCTTCCCCCTAAGGGCAAGATACAGATTTACGTTGGAAATTATCTAAAGTCTTCCGGGTCTATTGTAGTTGAATCATCAAATGAGATGATCCTTGCAGAATATTGGCAGATATACAATGATGGGACAGTATCAATGCTCCCATTTCAATCGCCAGTTGGGGAAGAGCGCTATCTCCTGAATTGCTTCAAATTTCCATCATGTGAGGAAAGTTATATAGCTATCTGTGACCCACAGGGAAACGGTCCAATGGTTCAGATGGAATTCTACAGTAAGACCGGGGAACTTATGAAAATAACACGCAAGATGCTGCGTCCTCATAGTATTATGACTTTTAAGATAGGGGATTACGCATCTAAAGACATAGTTGGAAAAGTTTCAGTTCGCAGTTTTGGGGGAGGCATTACACTTCATACGATACATTCGTGTGGTAAAAAGGCAGTCTTTGCCTTACCTGTATCCATTCCTTCTAAGTATCTTATAGTGGATGGGTTTTCCGCTAACATCGAAACTGATAGCGGTCTTATAATAGTAGATGCCAGTGCGAAAGGAACTCGTTTTAAGATCAGTATATTTGATGACCGTGGTGAAATGGTGAACAGTTTGGACAGATCATTGTTAGCTAACAGCGCAATGCTCATCAATCTTGGGGAATTTACAGATAACGTTGAGAATGGGATCGTAAAGATTGACAGTGAGTCCGAAATAATAGCCGATTATTGGGAAGGAGACCTGAAAACTGGAAAAATCGAAATTACTTTAGAAAATCCAAAGCTGAAGGCAAGATATTCTGAGAATATTTTAGCAGCTAGCTATTTTTCTTCCCATGATAATGCTGAATTTATACTTTCGTTTCTTAATATTGGTCGAGAATCAATCGTAGCCGAACTCGAAATATACAATAGTGATGGAGAGAGGATCGGCAGCAAAAAGATACCTCTTGAACCATATAAACACTTTAAGGAATCTATAAACCGTTATTTCAATAAATTACGTTTGGGAACAATAATCGTTAGAGACCCGAATTCGAGTTTACTTGTTACTTCTAGTATTGTCAACAATAAGAATGGTCAGTTGTTTGGAAAGATTTATGCTATAAGCCGTTAATTGATAATACCTGTGCAGGTTTTTCAGGAGGAGTATTCTATGTTCATCAAGGAAAAAGAGACAGGATTCAGGATTCAGAATAGAGGACTTAAGATGCAAGGGTCAAGGATCCATTTTTCAGTCTTCAAGGCAATCTGTACCTTGTCTCTTTTGTTTTGCATCTTGTTTCTCATGACAGGCTGTGGGGAAAAGGACAATGAGCATCTAGTTAATGCCAGACATAAGATTCAGCAAAACAAATATAAGGAAGCTCAGGACATATCACAGCTTAAAAATGAACTGAAGCTGGTGCTTTCAAAAGAGCCTAATAACCCGGAAGCCTTATGTCCTCTTAAAGCTCTTGAGATTGTAGAATCTGGTGCAAACGCAGGAGCACAAATGGTATCAGAAATACTTACCCCTATCAATCAACTTGATAGCCAGATCAAGAAATTGGAGTCAATAGATAAAGATCTTCTAACAGATGATGATAAAAATCAGTTAGATAAGCTCACCAGAAAGTGGAACCTTAGCTTGGAGCCAACGGCAAAGATTCTTTCATCCAATACGGTGTGGATAGATAAAGTAGGTGATCCTGCGTTTGATCTGCTTATAGAATTGCTCAAGGCTACCAATCCGATAATACAAAATGATGTTGTCAAAATACTTGTTCAACTGAAATCTCGATCATACAATTTTCTTGTAAAAGCCCTTGGAAATGAAAACAGTATGGTACGGCGTCAGGCATTGATAGCACTTGGAAAAATTGGTGATGATCGTGCTGTTGAACATATAGCTTCTCTGTTAAATGACAAAAATTCCGGTGTGAGGTTCTATATACCTGTATCACTAGAACTGATCGGCGGAGAAAAAATAATTGAGCCACTGCATCTTGCTTTAAAGAACGAAATGTCGCAAGTTCGTATGGCTTCCGCAGAGATACTCGGTAGGCTCAAGGACGAAACTGCGGCAAGTCCTTTAATAGAATTACTGGGAGATGATAACTCCTACGTTCGAGCCAGCGCAAACGATGCTCTGCTAAAAATTGGTGCACCGTCTGTTCCAATTCTCATGGAGGTTCTTCAGAAAAAGGCGGAAAACGTAAATCTCAGCCCTAGCGACTTCGTAGGCGATAAAATCGGCAGTAAATATAAAAAGGAACTAGCAAAACGATCTAGTTTACAGGCATCAATCGCATCTATTTTGGGAAATATGAAAGATACGTCAGCAATAACTATTCTTCTTGAATCCATGAAGATGGCTCCGGCAGGAGCTACTGAGGATGAAAAAACTTACGCCGCATCTGTTAGGACAAGTGCTATTACTGCATTGCAAACTATCGGAGCCTCTGCTGTTAATGGACTTATATCTATGATAGAGAACAAGTCTGAAACCGAGACCGCTAGAGTCAATGCCGCATCGGTACTGGGAACTATCGGTGATAGGCGGGCTGTAGTTCCATTGATCAACGCATTGAAAGATGAAAACAAGAACGCAAGAGCCGCATCTGCCACGTCACTTGGAACACTGAAGGACAGGCGCGCTTTAATACCTTTGATAGATGCCCTGAATGATAATGACCTTGTTGTCCGAACAAACGTAGCGGCATCACTCGGCTTGATTGCTGACAAAATGGCGACTCAGCCTCTGTTAAATATTCTTACTAATAAAGAGGAAAGAGAAAAGTTACGCACCGTCGCATTAGACTCCCTGGGACTGATAAAAGACCCTATAGCTATGGAGCCAATACTGACGATACTTATAGATGAATACGAAAAAGACGGTATCAGAAAGAGTGCCTCGACAGCAATGCGCTTAATGGAAAACGTTTATCCAAGCGAAGCGCTGATCGCATTGCTTAAAGGTGAGATGGTATATCCGATTCTAATGCCCGAAAAAGGTAAAGTTACCAACTGGCTGAAAAATGAGGGTGACAAAAATATTGATAAAAACTTCACACCTCTTCTGGAAGTCTCTAATGGAAAAGTTAAAAGAGAGATCCTTGCCCCTGATTCTGGCACTTTGATTAAGATATACACCAAGGGTGGACAAAGTGCAGAATTAGGTGCAATAATAGGGCTTTTATCCTATAAAGACAAAGAGATCAAGGAAGAAGAAAGAAGTTCCGTCAGAAATATGGCATCATCGGCTCTCGGAAAAGTCAAAGGCGATAATGCTGTACCTGCCTTAATAGATGCACTGAAAAAGGACAAAAACGGCGCTGTAAGGAAGAACGCCGCTTCATCACTTCGTGAGATCGAAAATGCCAAAGCCCGACCAGCGCTCATAGATGCTATGAAGCACGATGATAGCGGTGTCGTCAGAAGTGAAGCCGCTTACGCTCTTGGGGTTGGAGGATTGAAAAACGCAGAAAACGTACCACATCTTATTGATGCTCTCCAAAAAGATAAGTATGAATCCACAAGAGTGAAGGCTGTGTGGTCTCTTGGAGAATTGGCTGACAAGAGAGCTATTGATGCGCTGAAGAAGGCTATCGTTGTAGGAAGGAAGAAAGGTGAAAAAGAGGCACCAACAGTTATTAACGAAGCAATAACTGCTCTTGATAAGATTGCCGCTCCGGCAGTTGACCCGATGCTGGCAGTATTAAAAGATAAGAATGTAGACGAGGTCCCGAGAAGCTACGCCGCACGTATTCTTGGTCTGATAGAAAGTACCAACGCAGTAGATCAATTAATAACAGCGTTGAAAGACGATAGTGTGGTTGTCCGAAGTGAAGCGGCTAAGTCCCTTGGCCTTATAAACGATAGGCGTGCAGTTGAGCCTTTGATAAGCATACTTAAGGACGAAAACGAATGGGTAACAGTGCGCACTAATGCAACATGGTCTCTGGGGAATATAAAGGATGAGCGTGTCGTGATGCCTTTGATTGAGGCATTAAAATCCAACGTTATGGAAATTCACAGCAACGCAGTTACCGCTCTCGGAACAATAAAGGACAAAAGAGCAGTGCTTCCGCTCATTCAGATACTTGAGAATCCGAAGGAAGACGATACAATTCGTGCCAGTGCTATCACTGCTTTAGCCAGTATCGGAGATCTATCAGCAACAGGGGCGATAATGACAGCATTGAAAAGCACCAACTTATCCCTTAAACAGAATGCAATCGTGGCTGTCGGTGACCTAGCCATCAAGGAATCTGTTGACACCCTGATAGCTATGGTTAAGGACATGAATGAGCTAACCGCACTTCGTGCAAGTGCCGCCGAATCTCTGGGTAAAATTGAAGATAAAAAAGCCATTGGCGTGCTGACTGAAAGAATGGCTGATCCAAATGAACCCGATACCGCATGGATTAAGATTGCTACGGCGGCTGGAAAACTGAAAGCACCGGAAGTATCAGCATGGGTTGAGCAGAGAGCCGAAGATACATTAGAGCCTGTCACCGTCAGAAACGCCGCATCTATGGCATTGTCTGGAACAGGTAGTAACAAGGATTTTGCCACAATACTGGAAATGGTGGAAAATGCCACGCTGGAGATCAGATATGGCGCCGCATTAGCGCTAGGTAACTCTGGACGAAAAGATGCAACTCAACCAATGATAAACAGACTGCAAAATGATGGTGAAGAAACTGTCAGGTATTATACCGCCACTGCACTTGGAACTCTAGCTGACCCAGGCTCAGAACAAGCCTTGATAAAAGCCTTTAAGGAAGATGGGACAGCCAGCGTGAAAAACGCTTCTGCTATTGCTCTGGGCGAAATAAAAGGCAGGAATGGCATCACAGCCTTGATAAGTATACTTCAGGATAATACCAAGGGACTTGACCACAGATGGAATTCTGCAACCGCTCTTGGCAATGCAAAAGCTACTGAAGCTATACCAGCACTAAAAACAGTTCTTTTAGAGAACAACGGAGCGCTTCACTTTGAGGCAGCGGAGGCTTTGCGTAAAATTACAGGTCAAAGCCAGGGTTACGATCGGTAGTATCACTAATACTCGAATATCACACCCAATGCTTCATCAGGGTGTTCATAGAGTAGATCAAAGGCACATTTTGCCTCTGTTAATGGGAATCGGTGCGTGATCATCTCATTAACTTTGACCGAACCATCTTGAAGGTGTTTTATCGCTCTCTTTGCAGTCACTAATCTTGGCTCCGAGATCAGTATACCGGCAAGTAGCTTTTTATTCATAATTTTACTTGAATAAAGTGGTAACGGCGCA
>Ga0315274_10007333_pt1 | contig 15976 bp, 9 predicted proteins | sample YL17G02_20_MG_FD_203700 | JGI IMG/M metagenome (GOLD analysis project Ga0315274, IMG submission 203700) | Sediment microbial communities from Yellowstone Lake, YNP, Wyoming, USA - YL17G02_20 | ecosystem: Environmental > Aquatic > Freshwater > Lake > Sediment | place: USA: Wyoming | collected... | reverse complement strand
CGACGGTAACCAGATTGTCAACACCGCGAGCGTCTACGCGAAGGACCCGCAGTGGCCAGGCGATGTCCAGGCGAAGCACGAGGCTTCTGCCTCGACACAACCGGTCACGCTGTTGGTCTACAACCCGAAAGTTGCCATCCTAAAGACCGTGAATCCTGAGTACGCTGCAGAGGGCGACACTGTAACCTACACAATCACCGTAACAAACATGGGCAACGTGCAGTTGACGTGTACGGTCACAGATACGCAGAACGTTTGGACTCCAGCATGGATAGTGACCCTAGGCCCGGGCGCGTCTGACAGCCGCTCATACACGATGACTGCGCACTTCGGCACAGGAACGCAGATTGACAACACCGCGAGCGTCCTCGGAAAGGATCCGCAGTGGCCTGGGGACATACAGGTCAAGCACGAGGCCCGCGCAGAGTGGACTTGCCATCTCAAGAAGATGGCAACCGCAGATGGCTATGTATTCAGGGACGACAACATGAATGACGACCTGAAGGAGGCTGGCGAGTTGGGTCTGTACAGTGTTGCAAACCCGTGGTATGTCAAACTGATAAACCTCGATACGAGCGCGACGATTGCGGTGAGGCCAACTGACCCGAATGGGTACTTCAAGTTCGATCACCTCATGCCGGGCGTCAACTACAGAATCCAAGAGATTCTCTATCCGGACCACCCGACATGGGTGAACACGGGCCCGCTCTACCATGACTATAACCTTGGTGTTGGCGGATACGACAACGACGACTACGGCAACATAGAGTACCAGCTGATAACCGGCTACAAGTGGCAGGACGACAACATGAACGGCGTCAAGGACGGCAACGAGCAGTTCATCAATGGCTGGCACATCTTCCTTGAGGGCGATATGTTGCATGACATTGAGGGCGACAACATAGTGGGTACTCATGTCACGATGGACACATACACTGGTCCTAACTACGACCCGAGAGCCGGCTACTTCACGTTTAAGGTGTTGCCCGGCAACTACAGGATCTGGGAAGAGCACGACAGCGGATGGCTGTGCATATTGCCAGGCCCGTCCGAGCAGTATCTAAACGTGCAGATCCGAAGCCCTGACAGAGGCGGAGTTTTCTGCTGCAAGTTCGGCAACGTCGAATATGGTTCGATCAGCGGGTTCAAGTTCAACGACTGGAACATGAACACGGTCTGGGACGGCCTTGAGCCCGGCGTAGCTGGCTGGAAAGTCACTCTGGATGGCGTGCTAGTCAACGGTTCGCTGTACCACGATGAGACGACGACCAACGAGAACGGCTATTGGGAGTTCACCGGCCTCCTGCCTGGCACCTACAAGGTGACTGAGGAGGTCAGGGCCGGATGGTATGCGACGACGCCTACGTTCCGCGACAGGATATTGATATTGTCTGGAACCGTTGTTGATCAGGTCAAGTTCGGTAACGTTCCGTTGACCACTGTCTGGGGCTACAAGTTCTATGACAAGAACATGAACGGGATTATGGATCAAGGCCAGGCGCCGGATCCAGGGATCCAAGGCTGGACGATTGAGCTCTACAAGAAGGGCGAGACAACGCCGTTCAAGACAACCACAACGGACCAGAACGGCAAGTACTCGTTCGATGTCTTGCCGGGAGATTATGTCATAAAGGAGGTCCTGCAATCTGGCTGGATAAACACTGCGCCGATATCGGTGCCATGGGTGATAGTTGCTGAGGACCTGAGAGAACCGACGTCGGAGCAAGGACCCAACTTTGGTAACATGAGGTACGCGACAATTTCGGGGTACAAGTTCAAGGACGCGTATCCGGACGGTGTTTGGGACCACTCCAACCCGAGCGAGTATGGTTTGGGTGCTTGGACGATAGTGCTTGAGGGTGACAACATCTCCGGGCACTGCGGACCATGGGCTGTCCAGACTCTCAACGACGGGCCGTTGGACAAGATTGGCTACTATGAGTTCAAGGGGCTCTTGCCTGGCACATACACTGTGACTGAGATCATGCCCTTGGACACCGTTTGGGTGCCAACGACCGGGACCGTGCACACGATAGTTGTTCCGCTGTTCCCAGGGCCAATGCAGCCAATCGTCTACACAAGCAACTTCGGCAACTACCTGCCTGGATCAGACCCTGATCTGCAGTTCGTACTGGAGAAAGGCTCGAACCTCTGGTCTTCGCCGCTATTCGAGTCTAGACCGTTCCACGCTTCAGACCTGGTTGCCGCGATTGGGCCGAGCTGTCTCAAGGTGACGATGCTGACCAGCGACGGCAGATATAGATCATATGATCCGAACTTGCCGTTCATGAAGCCTGGGACTGTCTACGACTTTGAGATCAAGACCGGAGTGAGCTACTACATTGTTGCCACTAGTCACACGACCTTCGTGCTGAGGGGTGATTTCGCATCGCAGAGCACACTATCTCTAGCAACGGGTGCGAACCTCATTGGGTACAATGCGCTGAAGCCCATTACCGCCAGCGAGCTCATCAGCATGGTCAGCGGATGTCATGTGCTCAAGGTGACCTACTTCGACGCGAAGACTGGCGCGTACAAGTCGTTTGATCCGAACTTGCCGTTCATGAAGCCGGGTTCGGTGTACGACTTTACCATCACGCCAGGCAGAGGGTACATCCTTGTGGTAGACGGCCCAGGTCAGCTTGTGTACACGAACGTCTAGTATTCGAAAACCTCTTAGCTATCTTCGGTGGCCGGTTTTTGGCCACCTTCGAAAACCTTTTATCCTTTCGGAGGAATCATAGTTCAAGCCCTATCGCAAGGGAAAGGTGGTATGCTACAGTGAAGCCCACGACGAATCAGAGCCGAATCAAAGCCAGGATTCTGTGTTTCGCACTAGTTTCATCGCTGGCAATGTCCTTCGCTTTGATGCTGGTCCCCACCGGTGCGAGAGCCACCGAACCCGGGTTAACTCTCTCTGTCTCGGGATACGTGACGGAAGGGGGAGCACCTGTCGTGGGTGCCACGGTGACGATCACTGAGGCGGTCACCCACGTGACCCGCGTGACTACTACTGATTCCACCGGACTCTACACGACCTTCAACCCGGGCGATTTCGCAGATACCGAATGGACTCGTGGTGATCTGATAACGGTCGAAGTGAACAACGGCGGTAGAATTGCTAGCAGTTCAGCCAATGCCCCAACTCCTCCACTTTCGTCTTTGTCGATAGACGTCACATACACCGCGATTCCTGAGTTCGGCAGTGTGGCTGGCGCCCTCGTTGCCGCACTGGTAGTAGCAGTAATTGCCGCGGTATTCGTTGGAACAAAGAGGCATTAATTCCCTAGTCGTTTTGCATGAGACTCGTCGGCTATGCTTCGGTCCGAGTCTAGCACTCCTGCTCAGTTCGTTTCATCCCATCGTCCGCACTTCCGCAGAATGAACTAAATAATTCTCCTATTGTTAGGTGAGTTGGATGGGAGCATTCTCAGCATTCGCGTCCTGCCCATCGTCTAGGGCGGACTACAGCGCATTTTCTGCTAGGCCAGTAGATGTTTTCTTGCTGATAACGAGGCGACAGTCCTTATATAACAATGTTTTGCATAGAAAACATGGGGTTGAGTCTCCTGGAATATGAGGCACCCATATCCGTCAACGTACGAGATTCGCCGCATTCGGGCACGCCTAGGGGTGGCGTTGCAGGACAATATGCTATTGTCTTGGCGTGCCTGCTAATCCTCGTTGTGTCTGCCTTCGCTCCGCTGAATATCCACGGGGATCCTGGTAGTAGGACAGATTCTTCATTGGATGGAGTCGGCGTCCAGGCCGGCATGGCCGCGCCTGACTTGACGGTGACTCTTCCTCAACATGATTGGGATTGGACGAAGTACTCTGACGGAAGCGGATATGTAGATGTCGTTGTTTCGGTCCCTGGCGATTATTCATCAAATCCGCTGGCGACAATGATACACAGGATTGACACATCCTCCCAGAGTGGACGCCCGCTTGGCGGGCCGAATATTGACCCGAAAGGTCTCATTGCGGAGCTTAGTAGAGGGTGCAGAATGCAGTTCCGCCATGGGTTCAGCGGTTTCTCCGCACACCTCAGCATTGATGTCGTCAAGAACCTGGCACAAGTTGATTCTGCGGTAAGAGTCTTTCCAGATTTCCAGTTCCGTGCACTGGCGTCCGACAACATTCTGCAAGTAGGCGCCGACCAACTCTGGTCGAGAACGGACAATAACGGTTACCAGGTCAAGGGTAGCGGCGTGATTGTTGCTATTATTGACACAGGCGTGGACTACACCCATCCGGATTTAGGAGGTGGGTGGGGGCCATCGTACAAGGTCATGGGCGGGTACGATTTCTACAATGGCGACTCTGATCCGATGGATGACAATGGCCACGGCACCCACGTGGCTGGAATTGTAGCCGCAGACGGCATCACATTCCAAGGCGTCGCGCCTGATGCGAGGATTCTTGCATACAAAGTCCTCGGTGCTGATGGCATGGGGAGTATGAGCGATGTGATTGCAGCTATCGAAAGGGCGACGGACCCCAATAACGATGGCAGCACCTCTGATCACGCAGACATAATAAGCATGAGTTTGGGAGGAGATGGGATTGACGGAGACCCCTTATCAATCGCTGTCAAGAATGCTGTCGATGCTGGCGTAGTGGTTGTGGCGGCTGCTGGGAACAGCGGTCCTTCGATGGGAACGGTTGAATCCCCCGGACGCATTCCTGAGGTCATAACAGTCGGTGCTGTCGATTCCGGTGGCAAACTCGCCTCATTCAGCTCTCGATCCACCAAGTCACGTGACGTTCTGAAGCCTGAAATATCTGCCCCTGGAGTCAACGTGGTTTCGTGCGTACCCTATTCGAATGGGGCTCTCAGTTCTTCTACAGGATACAGATCTCTCAGTGGGACTTCAATGGCTACCCCCCACGTAAGCGGTGCCGCTGCCCTTTTGCTACAGTTGCATCCGTCCTGGACTCCAGAGCAAATGAAGTCATCGCTTGTTGCAGGATCAAAGGACATTGGCGAGTCGCTTTGGTTTGCTGGTGCTGGTCAACTCTGGGTGCCAACAGCTGCCGATATGAGCCTGTTCGCTTACCCGGCACTCGTCTCGTACGGTTTCGCTGGTGGTTCTGGTCAGGACATACTCGTCTCCAACACTGGTGCCTCATCCACATTCGCTGTCTACACGGCAGACGAGATTTCGTTGTACGCAAATGAGACCCGTGCTTCCGGTCCCTTGACACATTTTTCAGCAGCAGATCCAACATCAATCGCAATCTCTTCAGGTTCAACTGGTTCTGTTCTATTGGCTGTCGGAGTCCCATCACCTGATGCATCTCAGGGGTACTACGAGGGAAGAATGGAGATTCGGTACGGCACAGGGAGTATCCAGATACCGTTTGGATTCACAGTGCTGTCGCGCCTGGAGGTTCACGTCTTTGACCCCTTAGGATACGAAGTCTTTGATCCGTACGGAGGAGTATGGGTTTATAGCATTCCCGACGCGGAGACCACGATGCAAGTACTTGGCAGCTCAACAACAAACTCGCCGCCCGCGAACTTCATGCTGCCTGCTGGCAACTACTCCGTCTACGCCGCAGGCTATCCTCACCTCTACTACCATCTCGAATCGTATTTCCTGTCAGATGTTGTTCAGCTGAACTCGTTGGAGACTCGCGTCGTGAATCTGAGGATGTCGTCAGCAAGACAGATGACACTAGATCTCGCCACCGATGACGGCCTGCCGATCTACGTCAAGGACTATCGAGTGTACTGTCGCTACGTCGGAAAGAACAACATTTCATTTCACATTACTGGGTCAGACTACTCTGTAACTGGAGCGGAGATACTGTCGCTTCCGAAGTCGAAGACGCTTTACGTCTCAGATACGAATGCTACGGTGGGCATATCCATTGCAGGCTTCTCTTATTCAAGCGGTATGTGGGATTTCATGAGCCGCAATTCGCAGCACTGGTACGAGTTCTTTGGAGGCACATCCACCGGCTTCTACGTTGAGTCGACCGCTGACTTGCAGTACTTGCTCTCGTGGGAATTCAACGGCATTGGTCCTTCAACTCCGCTTCTCCTCGGATTGACTGAGGGTCAGTACTCGATTTATGATACGAAGTATGACATTCCCGGCCCGATAGACAACACCTGGGACAACTGGGGAACTCACACTTCGATGGGAAATGATGGGACGTTCTACATGCGAAGGAGCACAGATACGTCGATCAATCCAGTTTATTCTGGAATGACGAGAAGGACGATTGTACAAGGGGTTTTCTCGGAACAGTACTTCCCCAACGAGCTCTATGACGGTTACTTCGAGCAGGAGTACTACACGCCAGATTACAATCACACTCTGAAAGTCACTTCGATGCCTGGCGTGTCTATCCCTGACAGAAACTTCCTCCAGCCCGTGTCTGGGTTGTCGAGCGTCGAACGCATCGGTTCCGGCCCGTTCTATCCAGCCGTTCGCACTTCAAATACGAAATCAGCCCTCGTACTCTATCATCCTCTTCTCAGGGATCAGGCAGGTGCCAAGGTCGGCTTGATGCATATCCCTATGATGCTGCTTTACCGTGACAATTCAGTAATTGGCATATACGATCTCGAGGAATACACATCCCGGCCAGATGCACAGCGTACTGTAGCGCTTCCTGGTATTGGCTTTTATAGAGCGGAGATAAGCTGCTTGCCCTCTCCAACAATATGCAGCTACGCAAACATCACGCTTGGATTCCGAGTGCCATACTCAGATGTAAATCCTCCTCAGATTACCGGAATTTCTATGCCCCAAAGATTCATCCCGGGACAGGCAGTCAATCTGGTAGTTTCCGCCTTCGATGACTCCAACATCACTAGCGTTGAGATCAGCTGGCGTCCGGACGGAGCCTCTGCTTGGAGGACGCTGCCAGTGAGCAAAATAACGGCAGCGGACTACGGTGCTTTGATCCAGACGTCTGCGAGTGATGGAGCGGTATGGTTGAAGGTCAAAGTCACCGACTACTTCGGGAACTACATAGAATACTCGGCTTCGACCGTGTCTCAGAAGGAGATCCCTGTTTTGTTTGAGATTGCGGCGAGTCCCGCTGAAATCTATTATCGGGACTCGGACGCATGTGTCGTCCTGACAGGCCGTCTCACAGACGCGAGCGGGGCGCCCCTCGGAAGGACTGCCTCACTGCCTTTGGAACTCATTCAAAATGGAAAGAAGATCGGGCTGATGCTTGATGACTATGTTGCGCCGCAATCCCACAGTCATGACGGAAACATCCGATTCGAGTGGCATTTCAATCCAGTCAAGATCTTCTCTGGACCAAACGAAGTTGTCGACATCCAGATCCCGTTTGATGTCGGATCCTATCAGCCTGTCACTGAGACGATTTCTCTCCGTTCCTTGGAATGCACTAACAATCCGCCTGTTATTGTCCTTCAATCTCCTTCCAATGGGAGCCTGGTATCTGCTGGTCAGCTTGTCAAGCTGGACATATTGGATGATGGCACATTCACAGCGAACGCATACCTGGATGGCAAGTTCCTTCAGTCTCTCATGTCGCCGTGGCAAATATCAACCTCCTCATGGAGCGATGGAACCCACGTTCTCGAAATCGTAGCTACTGACAACGATGGTGGAATCTCAAGGGCGACATATCAGTTCGATATTGATTCCTTCGCACCCTCAGTCAGCATCACATATCCGAATGAGGGCTCTAGAATCCCATCGGGAAAGGTACTTACTGCCGAAGTCTATGATTCCCATCTTTCGCTAGTCGTTTGCTCTATCGATAGAGGTCCCGCTCAACCGCTCAACGCGCCTTACAGTATCGATATGGCGGGTTGGGTATCTGGCCCACATTCGGTGAGCGTGACTGCGACTGATGCAGTCGGTCATTCATCGTCGAAGAGCGTCTCGTTTGAGATCGCCTCAAATTCCATCGCCTTGCAGCTCGACAGCCCTAAGAGCGGAGCTGTTGTTCGTTCTGGCGTGCCTATCACATTCTCCGCGGCTGGAGACGGTCTGATGGCATACAGATGGCTTGAGGATGGAGTATTGCACGAACTTGGACAGCAATCCTTCATTCCCACTGCCGGATGGTCGCAAGGAACCCACAATCTGATAGTGAATGCCACGAGTGACATGGGAGGTTGGGATCAGATCCCACTTACAATCACCATTGATGATTTTGCCCCAACTATCCAGCTTGTGTCTCCGACCAACAACTCATTTGTAAGCCCCTCCGACCAGATCATCATACAAGTCCAGGACAGCAGTCTCAATTCTACTCAGTGGGTCCTCTGGAGTGCCGTCCGGACAACCACTTTCTCGAGCCTGAGCATCTCTCTAGCTTCGTGTCCAGCCGATGGTCGTTTCGCGCTATTCGTCTCAGCGATTGACAAAGCAGGGAACGAGGCAAAAGCAGAATTCTCGTTTGCCATGGATTCCACGCCCCCGTCTCTCTTCGTCACCAATCTCGCCTCAGGCGATGCAGTAAGACCGGGCTTCGTTCTGAATGTCTCAGCTTCAGATGCATACCTATCTCTGGTTCAATGGGCCCTAGACAATGGCCAATCACAGGTTCTTGCTACTCCCTACAGGATTGACACCCTTCAAATGGCTCTTGGGTGGCATACGTTGCAGCTCGTGGCAAAGGATGCAAGCGGAAAGCAGACTACGCTGAGCATGTCTCTGTATTTGGACGACGCTGCCCCCGTCGTTGGAGAACTCTCGCCCCGTAATTACGCGGTCGGTTCGGATTTGGCTGTTACTGCTCGCATCACCGATGACTTCAAAGTGGGCGGGGCAACCCTGTATTACGAGCTGCGTGATGGGGAATATGCCAATGTACGAATGAATCCAGATAATGGCAGTTTCGCAGCGGTCCTTCCTGCGAGCGTTCTCTGGGACGGCATGAAGGTCTATGTCGTGGGTGTGGACGCAGCTGGCAACATCGCAGAGAGTTCCCGAACGGACCTGCGCGCCGCAATCGCGCCTTCGGGCTCTGGTGGCATGGCACCTATTTGGAGTCTCCTCGGATCAGTAGGCGGGATCGTGTTGATCTCATCGGTTGCGTTGATATCATCGATATCATTCTTCTTTGTTGCGCAACGCAGGAACAAAGACGACGAGAAGACAGCGGAACCAAAAGGAGGAAGAGCAAGTCCTCAGAGGATATCCTCTTTGGCGCAGACAGCTCCGGCATTACTAGCTACGAGAACTGTGCGAGAAGGGAGGCCAAAGTTGAGCCCTGGTTCAAGCGTGTCCGTTGCCCAAGTTAATGCTAGTGCGCAGTGTTCGAAGAGCTCCGTTCCAGTATTCGAAGCGAAGAAAGCGCAGAAGACGCCGAGTCTATTGGATTCCATACCCGAAATCCTCGTAAAGAACCAGTTCGCCAGGAAGGACTCGGATCTCGAGACAGACTACGGTGCCATGATCGAACGAGAGCTCATCATTCCATCTCTGAAGACGTCGATATTCAAAGACGTGAATGTGGAGATCGACAGGCAGTTGGCAGAGCTTGTTTCCTTCTGCGAGGAATCACGCAGGAAGACCGTATTGATGCCGAGATCCTAGTAGATGGTGTCCTTGGCAATTGCCATCCTTGCGTCGTCTTCACTGCTCAGCAGATGCCGAAATCGGTTTGCTTTTCGCAGAAGGCGGGGTCTCTTCAACTTTGTCAAGCCATCTTAGGATCAGCACCCAGAAGACTGTGATGAAGATCACGAACACAATGATGCCAATGTAGCTGTGAAACGTTGCTAGGGCGGGATGGCCCCAGATTGATCCAACCAGGACCGTTACAGCCATTCGGAGGATATTTGAGAGCCAGGTCACGACTAGTCCTATCCCAAGTCCCAAGAGGATGCGGCTGTCCACCTTCTTGTATCGCACGAGAACGAACGCTAGAAATGCCGAGAAGAAGAGTCCGGCAGAGTATAGGCCGCTGCACGTTACCCCCACGCCCAGTGCAATCGTGTGACCATTGTAGTCGTAGTTGATGTAGTTCGTGAAGCCCCCTGAGCTCGTGTCAAGGACAGCGCTGGCATGAACTCCTAGGACACTGGCAATTGCGACCACTGGCAGCGTGATGAAATAGTATTGCGTGTAGGCTGAGATCTCGGCGCTCGAATGTCCTGCCAGAAGCGTGTAGACATTCCATAGCACCACGAAGACAATGGTCATGAACATAAGGTAGAGAATGACGAAATCCTTCTGAGCTGCGAACCGAGATGGTGCGGAGGTGTACAGAATGAGCGACAAAGCAAAGCAAGTTACGACGAAATCTTCGATGCGGAGGTCAGTCTCGTTGGCAACGGAGATCTTCCAGACGGACCACGAGAGTATGATGAGGAAACCGATCAACGGGAGCAATAAATTCACTTGCTCCTTTCTGAGGTATCTGCAGAGAATGGCGCTCAGCATCCCTTCCTCCGCTACGTGGGACGATTTAGTCATCAGCAGAAGTGAGTATAATGCGAGCAGTCCACCTGCCGCTACGAATACGATCTCGACCAAGTAGACCGAATGGCCAATGTAGTGGTTGTAAGGGGCCGCGGTGATCAACAGGGAACCCGTCAGAAGGAGAAAGTTCGGTGATACTCGCACAATTCGGTGACCAGAAGCTTGCGACTATATAACTTTTGATGCTGAGGAAGATGCCAGTTGCTTTCAGGTCAGTCCTTTTCGGGAACGCTCATCGCCACCTGAGGGCTGGATGTTCCGATGGTTCTGTATGCGAAAAGAATGCCCCCAGTTATCGCGGCCAGGAGCATAACAGCGGCTTCGGTCATCGGTGTCAGACGGACCGAGAGCGTCGGTGAGAACAAGCTGACCAATAGGGACGCAATCGGGACTGCCCAGACGCATAGCATCGCAAAACCTAGCGAGAGTAGCAGAGGTCGCCTCATCATAGGCATTCGATGCTCAGGCTCCTCCGAGGCGAGCGCTAGCATTGCCAAGAAGAATACCGGTAGCAGAAGTCCGACGATTGCCACGACCAAAGTGCTGATGTCTGTCAGAGAGGAGATCTCCATGCCCAACGCCGCCATGACCGCCAACATAGACAGGCCGATGAGTGATGACGGCTTGAATGAGTAGTTGATGCCAAGGGCTATCATCGCAGAGCCAATGCCGGCTAGGAAGATTGTCAGGGATGAGGCCGTTGAGAACACAAGGATATCAGCAACTGCTGCAAGAACAAGGGTCATTCTCGTGCCTCTCGAGAGAATCATCATGCCTGCCCCCTCCTGATCGCCCTGACTATTCTCGACGCATTGTCTGCAGGCCCTACTCGAATGTATGAGCTTCCGAGCGCACGCAGTGAGGCTTCCATTTTCAGAGACGTCCCCAAGGTGTCGTACATACGCTCTATCTCAGGAATCTCAGGGGGTGGCGTGTCCCGCCTGTACCAATCATCGTAAGTGTGGATCACTATCAACCGATTGCCTGTTCGCTTGGTTGTCCGGGCTGCCTCCACTATAGAATCCCTCGAGGAGATCAGGTCGGTTATGACTATGAACAACTGCTGTTGCTTCTTGCCCTTCGATACGGATTCCTTGACGGCTCCTTCAAGCCCCACTCCGAGCCCGGCTCCTTGGTCGGTTCCTCTGAGCGTGGTGAGTGCAGACAAGAAGGCCTCTCGTTCATTTGCAGATCTCATATTCAGACTAGCATCCTCGCTCCGATTGCGCTCAGGAGCCGTCTCTGTTCGAATCGGATTGGTCTCCTCAGATGCGGGCAACGAGCTTGGCACCGCTTTCAAGACTCTGACAATATTCTCAAACTGGTGCCTTGCCAGAGACGGATCGATCTTGCCCAGAACCCGGACTTCGTCGAAGATCCCGACCCCTGTCGCGTGATAGCTACTGAGCAAGACTCTCGACAGTTGCATCGAGAGGTCCAGTGCGTGGTCGATCTTGGCGATTCCGTAGGTCCTAATCCGCATGCTTCGTCCACAATCAACGAATATCGTTGTGTTCAGCGAACCCTCTCTCTTGTAGGTCTTGGTCATGAGCTTTCCGAGCTTTGGGTACACCTTCCAATGAATGTCCCTGGCGCGATCTCCTGGAACATACTCCCTAATGCTGTCGAATTCCAGCTGCCTCAGGGCTACGGCAGGATTCGTCACAGCTCCAGAGAATTCGAAGTGCTCCCTCCCGGCCATCTTGTGGGCAATGTCGTAGCTTTCTCTAGCAGTGTGGGCTCTAACGACCGTGCCCTGCTCTATCGTCTGTTCCTCTACGAACAACCCGAATGAATCGACACGTTCGATTCTCATCCCTGGGATCAAGTGGGATCCTCGTTTCTGCGGCATCAGGACGTAAGAGAAAGATAGAAGAGAGCGCGGCGGAAGGTCATGAGTGATCTTATTGCTCCCGGAGGAGAGCGTGCAGTCATTTGGAATCACATCCTCGAATTCCCCTCTTACAGTCATCGGATTGGTGTTCAGGACCTCCACCTTCACATCGAATGGCTCCTGAGTGAAGACAATGTCCTTCAGTATCTGCCTCTCGATTCTGAGACTCGTGCCTCTGATCTCTTCCACGAACTGACGCTGGCCGTAGATGAAAGCGCTGACCAGTGCCACAGTCACGATTGTCCAGGCAAGGTTCGAGAAGAGGACACCTGCAAACGCGAATGCGATTGCCAGAGAAAGCAGAACGGCCCCGAGCGTTGAAGTCCGCAAATCTGCTCACTCTTTCGCTTCTTGTGTGCTCTTGAATTCACCCTTCGGAACGGGAACCGAAGAGAGTATTGAGTCGGTGATGTTCGCCTTGGTCAGGTCTCCGAGCTCGGCTTCAGGCGACAGAATGAGGCGGTGGTCGATCACCTTGTGTGCCATCGCTTTGACGTCGTCCGGAATAACATAGGGGCGGCCTCCAAGGTACGCTCTCGCCTTGGCTGTGAGGAGAATGTGAATTCCTCCTCGGGGGCTTAGTCCAAGGTCCAACTCCTCGACTTCGCGAGTAGCCCTTGTTATCTCTGCGATGTACTTCAATATGCTGGAATCCGTGTGGATTCCCATCACCTCTCCTGCCATCTTCACGATGTCGTCCTTTTGCAGGATAGAAGCAGGACTCTGCTCTTGGGAGCTTTTCAGCTTCAGGATGGCAATTTCCTGTGCTTCGTCCAGGTAATTCATGGAACTCTTTATCATGAACCTGTCGATTTGCGCCTCGGGCAGAGGATAGACGCCCTCAGTTTCTATGGGATTCAGCGTGGCTATCACCATGAAGGGATTCGGAAGTGCGAATGTTTTTCCCTCTATCGTGACCTGCCCTTCTTGCATCGCCTCAAGAAGTGCTGATTGAGTCTTTGGTGTAGCTCGGTTGATTTCATCAGCAAGAACCAGGTCCGCAAACAGAGGCCCCTTCCTAACCTCGAACTCCGTCGTTCTCTGGTTGTAGAAGTAATGTCCAGTCAGGTCCGCAGGCAGTAGATCCTGGGTGAACTGAACCCTATTGTACGAGAGCCCGCAAACAGCTGCAAATGCCTTCGCCAGAGTTGTCTTCGCAACGCCTGGCACGCCCTCAATGAGAAGGTGTCCATTAGTCAGCAGGCAAATCAGGAAATCGTGAATCTGTTCCTCGTAACCTATCACCGACTTGCCAATCTCAACCTTGACAGTACTTATCACTGCGTCAATGTCAACAGAGGGCCTGATTTTGGTTTCGGGCATTGCAATATCACTCCTTGTGGCTTGATGGATGAAAGTCCGTTCGAGAATCTACTCACCGATAATAAGTCTATGCTTCTAGTGCCAGTGTCTCAAGCACTGCTGATCAGCCGTAAATGCTGTCTATCAATGCGTGGTCCGAGTCCCTGAGCTTGTCGAAGAACTCCACATCGGTGATGGCGCCAGTGATGTCCAGGTTGTCGTTGAGTATGATCTTCGGGACGCCCATCACGGAATGCCTCGTTGCGAGGTCTGGGAACATATGCGAATCTATGATCTCCGTGGTGACCCTCGGAGATTCGATTGCTCCTCTGTACGCGTGTCTCGCGACGGTCGGACAGAACTGGCATGTCGTTAGGATGAAGATCTTGATGTTCGCCCTCCTCCTTACCGTGGCCAGGGCGCTCTTGGCCTTCGGCGACAGCGGTGTGCTGGCGCTCGAAAGCTCCACAATGGCGTCGATCAATGACGGCAGCTCGTAGCCCGCCGGGATGCCATAGTATCTGATTCGGGTGAAATCGCCTCTCACGAGAACAAGGCACGGCCAGTGCTCGATGTGAAGCTCTCTCATGCGCAGATTCTTGCCGCCATCGGCCATTTGGATGTCGACCTTGATTTTTGGCGTCATCTGCGAAAGGGTGTTCGCAAGATCGATCAATTCCTTTGCAATCGGAGAACCTTCGTCGAAGAATAAAAGCAGCGTGATGTCTTCCTTCATGCCCTGCGCGAACTTGCGCTCCAATGATGCTCTGTCTCCTTGCGATAGCATCATCTTGCCACCACTCCCCGGTCTCCTCTGCTGGGCTACATTGACTCGAGGACTATATCGCCGTACGCCTGTATGAAGAAGTCCTTGGCTTCCTGGAGCCCCTGCTTGCCAGCCGCCGTAAGCTTGTACATCTTCACGTTGACTTCCTTGTAGGATTCCACGAGCCCCTTCCTCTCCAGATCCTTCAAAGTCGGATAGAGTGTTCCAGGATTTGGCCTATCCGCCTTCCTTTTAGCGATCTCCTTGGCTATCTCTAGACCGTACATCTTCTTCTTCGAGAGGAGATGAAGGATAAGGAAGCTCAGCAACCCTCTCATGTCGCAGCAGCCCGGAGCCCTGCAACATTCCACGACTATCTGAAGGTCTTTCGTCTTCGCTGGCATCTCTGTGGGATATCGTTTCGCTGATACTTAATCTATTGTGCGTTCAATATTGTGTGCCCAATACATCTATATATCCCAAGAGCAATACCTCTATTGGACATACAATAGTGATGTCCGAAAGGAGAAACGAAGAAAATGACAGGACAATATGCAAAAGCCCTACAATCCCGGAACCTTGAGTCGTACATGAAGTACAGATGCCCAAGGGGCAGATGCCTCCCGAAGGAAGCGTTCGAAGGAAGCAAGAAGTATTAGAGGGACCAAGGCTCTGAGGAATGTGAGATAATGGCAAAGAAGACAAAGCGGTCAAACAAGGCGAAGCCCAGCTCTGCCGGTTACAGACCGAGCGAGGAGGAAGTTCGCAAAGCGGTAAGAGACAGGTATGGAGCACTAGCGCTTACTCCATCATCTTGTTGTGGATCAAAGACCGAGACTATGTGCGGCTGTTCCGAGATCTACCCCAACGCGGAGATCATATCGCTGCCAAGCGAGGCTGTGGCAGTCAGTGCCGGTTGCGGCAATCCGACCGCGATCGCGAACTTGAAACCGGGGATGACCGTCGTGGACCTCGGCAGCGGAGGCGGCATAGACTGTTTCCTATCAGCGAAGAAGGTCGGTCCCAAGGGCAGAGTCTACGGGATCGACGCAACACCCGAGATGATCCATCGCGCTCGAAGAACGGCGCAAGATAACGGCTATGACAACGTCGAGTTCAGGCTCGGCGAGATAGAGCACATGCCTCTCGATGACCATGTCGCTGATGTCGTGATCAGCAACTGCGTGATCAACCTCTCTCCCGACAAGGAGCAGGTTTTCAGGGAAGCTTTCAGGGTGCTCAAGCCCGGCGGAAAGCTGGCTGTATCCGACATAGTCCTGCTAAAAGATCTCCCGGTGGAAGTGGCCAAGGACTTGCGTGCTTGGTCCGAGTGCGTCTCAGGCGCAGTATCGGAAAAGGAGTACATAGGCGCCATGAGGAAAGCGGGCTTTGGCGACATCGAGGTGCAGGAGCGGGCGATTTACACTCATGAGCAGCTATCAGACTACCTCAAGGATACGGACATGGGCGGGATTTCGAAGGTCGCAGGAACGATGGATCTCTCGAATCTCGTAGCGAGCTACAAGATCAGTGCTGCGAAGCCCAAGAAGTAGCGGCGAGGCAGTGGGGCGGGGCTTCTTGCCG